>Ga0190271_10000063_pt1 | contig 59362 bp, 69 predicted proteins | sample Popmic356T_FD_133747 | JGI IMG/M metagenome (GOLD analysis project Ga0190271, IMG submission 133747) | Populus adjacent soil microbial communities from riparian zone of Weber River, Utah, USA - 356 T | ecosystem: Environmental > Terrestrial > Soil > Riparian zone | place: USA: Utah | collected...
AGCAAGTACGCGGCCCCCGGCAACTTCATGCTCGGCGAGATCGGTCGGCTCTACGACGTGGTCTTCATCGAGACGACCCAGATCGGTGCGGTCCGCTCGCCGAGTCCGGGCATCTTGGAGTCCTACAGGGACAACTCGCCGCTCGACTGGCGTGGTGATCCCGATGGCACCGACCCGGTCCTCGGTGTCGGCGCTCCCGGCCTCGGTGGTGTCGGTACTCCCGGCCTCGTCGGTGACCACAACACCCCCGGTGGTGGTGCGGACATCGAAGGTGCCGATCCCGGTACCGTTCCCTCGGCGCAGAACCCCGGTGAGCTGCCCGTTCCCGGCTGGGACCAGAAGTGGCCCGCCAGCTACGACGGCTTCGATCCGGTCACGCCCGCCTCCGACCTCGGTCTGGAAGCGATCCTGCTCGGTGACAACGCCTTCGGTCACGCCGTGTCGCTGCCCGTCGAGCTTCGTGACGGTGGTGTCCTCGACTTCGGTCGTGAGCACGCGCTGGCGTGGTACTCGATCTGGGGCTTCGGCCTGATCACCGACAGCGCCGTCGTCAAGATCCGCACCGACATGGACGTGGCGATCTGATCGTCCCTTGGTCGGGGGGCGGGCAACCGCCCCCCGACTCGTAGTTCTCGACTGGAGCATCAATATGGCAGCAACCCAACGTGTCAAGGTTCAGGAAGAAGCCACCCCCGCCGAGGTGGCCGATCGGATCGGCACCCTCAACAACGTCATGGGCGGTGGCGATCAGGTCATCGTGGACGGTGTGCAGGATCCTCGTGCCGAGGGGTCGGTCGCCAAGACCGGTCCACAGCCCCCTCGCATGGTCGAGATCCGGGTGACCGAGGACATCGAAGAGATGTCCTACATCAGCGGTGGCGTCCGGGGTCGATTCACCTTCAAGCAGGGAAACCGTTACAGGGTGCCGCTGGAAGTGGCGCTGGAGCTAGAGACACTGGGCAAGGTCTGGCACTGACCCTGCCCTCCGAGAGAGGGTCAACATGAGTCTTGTCAGCGTCCATATGCCAAGTTCGATGCTCGGTCAGGGCGGCGGAGGCGGCGGAGGTGGTGGAGTCAACGACCCGCACATCAACACGCTCTCTCCGAACACTCTGCCGGTGTCAGCGTCAGCCTCGACCATCACGGTCACCGGAACGCTGTTCGAAGCAGGTTCGGTGGTCGAGATCGCCCAGCAGGATCGTCCGACGACCTTCGTGTCGGCGACCTCGTTGACGGTCAGCTTCACCCCGGCCACCGCTGGGACGGTGAACTTCACCGTCCGCAACCCGAACGACGAGGAGTCCAACTCCGTCCCGTTCGTCATCACCGCCGCCGCAGGGGACCCGGAACCTGAGGCCGACACGACCTCAGGAAATGGCACCCCTCCAACCGAGGTGGTCCCCGGTGATCCGGGCGAGTTCCTCCCGAAGGGCTGCGCCGTCCCCGAGAACATCAGCGCACTGCGCGAGATCGAGCTGGAGATGGAGTCGCTCAAGAAGTGGAAGAAGGGTGAGCACGTCGCCATCGGAACGGGCAACGTCCACTGGGACGGCGAGGACTGGGCCAAGGGAATTGCCTGATGTCCGAACCCGAGGAACGGTTGGCTGGCATCAAGGAGTTCGTGACGGGCGTCGAGAACTGGGCGGCTGACGACGGCCCGTTCGCCGACAACACCAACGGGGCCATCACGCCCCAGACGTTCCGTGACTTCGCCGCCGCCGTCGAGGATGCACTGACCCGTGTCCGCCTGTCATTGGGGATGCTCCTCGCCGAGATCTCCGAAGGTTCTGCGCCCACGCCATTTCATCTCGATCCTGACAAGCCCGAGACGGGCTGGGTGGTACCGTCGAAGACGGTTCTGGATGCCTTGGAGTACGAAGGTGATCCATGGAGCACTGGTCAGTACATCCAACTGAAGAACGGTCGGTCCTACTTCTGGGATGGGTCGGCATGGGCTTCGGGTCAGAATGACTGAGGAGTAATCCGTGGCTCGTCCCGGCTTCATCATCCCCAATGCTGCGGACGCCACGAAGTCCTCGTTCATCGCAGAGCCAGATGCGGGCGACTTCGACATCCTCGGCCACCAGACCTACGGGGTCTGGCTCGGGTGTGACTACGTCCTGAACGGCAACCAGTTCTCGATCGTCAGTTCCGTCAACGTCTTCGCGATTCAGGGCAAGGTCTACGTCACCAAGATCGACGGGACCGCCATCAAGATCCCGCCGTCCTCCTCCAACTACCCCCGCTTCGACCTCGTCGGGTACCGGTTGGCGAGCGGCATCCCCCAGCTCCACATCGTGCAGGGGCTGAGCAACAACTTGCGTCCGGTCTTCCCCGAGATCCCCGAAGACATGCTGGTCCTCGCCTCGGCGTACATCCCGGCGGGGTTGACCAACTGGGCCACGGTCACCGACGTTGAGGAGTACGTCACCGACAAGCGGGTCTTCCTGCTCTCCGGTGCCAAGGGTGTCGCCACTCCGTCGGAGCCGTTCGTTCAGGTCACCGACCCGACGACCGGTCAGACCAACTTCACCATCCGTGGTGGCGGTCAGATGCTCTTCTCCAACGGGGCATCGATCACGCCCGAGGGGAATCGTCGGCTGACGATCATCGAGACGCTCTACGCCGAGAACCTCGCCGGTCGGAATCTGAACATCACCCTTGAGGGCAACTTCGGCGGCAACATCTACGCCGCCAACCTCAAGTGGGGACACGGTCCTCCGAACACCAGCACGGGTGGCTCCACGGGAGCGATCTATCAGGATCAGGATGGCGGGCACATCTATGTGAAGAACAGCATCGGCGAGTGGGAGTTGCTCGTCCCCGATGGCTACCCGACCGGGACGATCATGTCCTCGGTCCTCGGCGCTGCTCATCCGTGGCTCGACGGTGCGTGGCTCCTCTGCGACGGTCGTACCGTGTCGCAGGAGGAGGCCGGTCAGCTCTGGACCCTCATGCCGTCGTGGCAGCAGGACGGGCGGCTCGTCCTTCCCGACCTCAGGGAGCGGGTCCTGATGGGGGCGAAGACCCCCGGACTCATCGGTGAGATGGGTGGGTCGAACTCCTACACACTCGACCAGAGCCATCTTCCGAGTCACGACCACACGGTCACGATCGGCTCCGCTGGTGGACACCGTCATGATGTCGCCACCAATACCGCCGGGTGGCACGGTCACGGTGTGAACGATCCGGGCCACGTCCACTACCCCAACTGGTACCCCCACCCCTTCACGCAGTTCCTTTCGAACCAGTGGGGCGGGCCGTTCGGAGTGTTCGGTCGCCAGCAGGCGTGGGATATCGCCCGTCACTTCTGGCCGGATCCGAACACGGAACCCGACAAGGGTGTGGCGGTTGGGTCCAACCCCGGAACCTTGAACGGGACGACGGGAATCACTCTCGCTGGCGCTGGTGAGCACGCCCACACCGCTTCCACCAGTGATGCTGCTCACCACACCCACACCGTGTCGGTGTCCAAGACCGGATCGTCGCAGTCCGTGGTGAGTAACCAGCAGGCATATATGACTATCAACTACTTCATCAAGAACTGAGTGTTCGATGGATGAACCAGTACAGGGATCGTTCCTCCACACCTTCGCCGGTCTGACGAACGGCAACCCCTTCGACTTCTCGCAGGAGTTGGTCAAGGTCGCCTTCTACTCCGGGTCGCCGTCGTACCGGAACTACGTCAACTCCCAGCCCCACAACATCTACGCCACCAGCACCGACCGGTACGGCGAGGGCATCTGGGATTCGGTCAATGACCCTGCGCCCTACATCAGCCCCATGGTCGAGGTCGTCTCCAGCACCCCGTCGGGTGCCCCGTCCATCCCCATCGGCGGCATCTTCCCGAGCGGTGGCGGTGCTCCCCCGACTCCGAACATCGGACCGGGTTCCCGTCCGTCGAAGATCATCGAGGCCCAGACCGACGATCCGTACGACGGTAGTTCGGTATATCTGATCCCAGATGTGTGGGTCGACAATGTCACCCTCGTCCGTGCCCGCCTTGACGACAAAGGCAACACGGTGGCAGCCGAGATCACGGGTGCCCTCATCTACCTCGACAGCGACAAGCGGCCCCTCTGCTTCGTGGACTTCGGCGGGCCGTCCCCCGCCGTCAACGGGATCCTGAACATCCGCTGGCCCCGGTACGGACGACCGAGCGATCAGACCCCCGATGACATCGGTGTCCTCATGTCCGCCACCTTCGCCACGACGCTGGTCTGACATAGGGGGAGGCGAATGTCCAAGAGCGATCATCTTGAAGATGAAGTCCTCCTATGGGTCACCGGGCAGGACAGCACTCTCGGCCCCGGTGTCGACGGTCCGTACCTCGCCCTCTACACCGACATCCCTTCTGATGTCGGTGGCGGGACCGAGGTGGTGGGCAACGGCTACGCCCGCGTAAACACCGACGGCAAGTGGACCGAGCCGTTCGACGGGGCGGCGAGGAACCAGACAGAGGTCATATTTCCTGAGGCCACCGGAGCTTCAGGATTCGGGACCCTCGTCGCCATCGGTCTGCTCGACGCCCCGGTGGGAGGCAACCTCCTCTACTGGACGACCATCCCCGCCACCTTCATCGATGACCAGCAGACGCCGAAGTTCCCGCCGGGAGCGCTCGTCATCATCGAGGATGCCGCCGAGATCCCGAGCGGCGATGAGGTGATCGTCTCCCCCACCGATCCGGGGATGGGGTACGACCTCTGGTACAACCCGAACGAGCCGATCACGCTCCGGGTCAACAACGGCGGCGTGTGGGCAGAGATCCCGACCGTCGGTCCACAGGGTCCGACCGGCGCAACCGGAGCTGACTCCACAGTCCCCGGTCCTGTCGGACCTCAGGGTGTGCAGGGCATCCAAGGCGTGAAGGGAGATACCGGAGACGTTGGACCTCAAGGTCCCATCGGCGCTACCGGTGCCACCGGAGCTGACTCGACCGTGCCGGGACCGCAGGGTCCTCAGGGTGACATCGGCCCGCAGGGTGCCACCGGAGCGACCGGTGCTGATTCGACCGTGCCCGGTCCCACCGGTCCTGAAGGTCCGCAGGGCGTCAAGGGCGACACCGGAGCAACGGGTGCTGATTCCACCGTGCCCGGTCCGACGGGACCGACTGGCGCAACTGGTGCGACGGGTCCTGAAGGCCCGCAGGGCATCCAAGGCCCGATCGGAGCAACCGGAGCTGACTCAACCGTTCCCGGCCCCACCGGTCCCACCGGTCCCGAAGGTCCCGAAGGTCCCGAGGGGCCGGAAGGTCCGCAGGGCATTCAGGGTGAGATCGGCCCAGCCGGTCCTGCTGGTTCAGGTACTGGTGACGTACTCGGTCCTGCGGCATCTGTTGCCAATCAGTTGGCTGTGTATGCCGACACGACCGGCAAGACCATCACGAACTCTCCTGCCACTGCTGACCCTGTAACTGGCAACCTTCGTGCCCCGCGGTTGCTGCTCAACGACCCCACCAACACCAACACGCTCACGCTCACCACCGACGTTGATTATTCGGCTGATGCCACCCTGACCCTCCGCACCGCCACCACAGGCGGTCCGGTGTCGTTGCAGATCCTCGGCGATTCTCGGATCAATCAGGACATGCGGACCGCCGCTCAGCCGACGTTTACGAACGTCTCGGCGACTACCGCCGCTCCGACCGATCCGGCTCATCTGACCCGCAAGGACTACGTCGACACGGCTGTAGCGGGGGCTGGCGGAGAGTCGTACTGGACCGACGATGGTGCAGGTGGCATCGAGTACGTCGATGCCGATGGTCCTGCTGCCGTCGGTGTGGAGGGTGTCGGGACGGGTGCCCTCACCTTCTCGGTTGACGGTGCGGTGATGGGCGTCCTCAGTGCCGACACCGGAAAGTTTGCGTTCTGGAACAACGCCGGACATTTGGGCATGTCGATCAACAAGGACACCGGACAGGTCCGCATCGGTACCAACGGATGTGCAACGGCGATGAAAGGCACCGTCTCCCTCTCGCTCGATCCGGTGGCTCCGCTGGAAGCGGCCACCAAGCAGTACGTCGACAACACGATCGCCAGCACCGTACCCACTCTGCCGCCCGAGTCCGATGCGAATCGGAACACGGTCTACGGCCTCCCCACGCCGGATCCGGTTCCTGCCGGGGCTACCGACAACACTGTGTTTGGTTACGACCTTCTGAATCGCCTAACGACAGGTTACAAAAATGTCGCCGTGGGATCGTGGTCCCTCAGGTATGTGACCTCAGGATCTAAGAACATCGTCTCCGGTTGTGCTGCTGCATATAACACCACGACAGGAAGTGACAATGTAGTCATCGGAGATTCGTCCCTATATACCAATACGGTGGGGACTGGTAATATCGCTGTTGGGACCAATTCCCTATATACCAGTACCGGCGGCAACAATGTTGCTGTCGGCAAGGATGCTCTGAGGACGTTGGCGACTGGTGCCAACAACACCGCGGTTGGCTTCAATGCCCTGTTTACGGCTGACCTCGCCGCCGGTAGCAACACTGCGGTTGGTGCCAACTCCGGTCTGTATGGATCGTCCACCAATGCCAGCTTCACAGTTGCCGTTGGTAACAACGCCAAGGCTGCTCATGCTTCGACTGCGATCGGGACCGGGGCTGAGGCTCGCGCCAACGGTTCGCTCGCGCTCGGTGATTCCGCCGTTGCCGTCAACAGCAACCAGTATGTGATCGGTTCAGCCCTCAAGAATGTTGAGATACCCGGCACCCTCACCGTGATCGGGAGCTACACCGGCTACGCCCATACCGTCCTCTCCACCGTGAACGTGGTTGACGGCTTCAACTGCGGCGCTACCGTTTCCACCTTCTTCGGCAAGGTGAAGTCACCACCAGCACCGACCGATGCGGATGACTTGACGAACAAGGCGTACGTCGACACCACGGTCGCCGCTGGCGCGCCAGAGTCCGACGCTCTGTGGAACACCGCCTTCGGCACCAGATCCATTCCGACTGGCATCGCTGGTCAGCGGAACACGGCGGTAGGTGACTCGGCACTCACAGTCGTAGCTGGTGGGCTGGGAAATACAGCGGTAGGTCAGTTGGCTGGGACTGCGATTACAACTGGTAACAACAATGTAGCTATTGGTTATCAGGCTCTGCGTACCTCAGACGCTGGAAGTAACAATGTTGCGGTTGGTACTTCTGCTTTGAAGGATTCAACTTCAGGACCGGGCGGCAATGTTGCCGTAGGTATGGGATCCCTGATGGCCCTGACCACTGGATACGCGAATGCCAGTGTGGGTACGAGTGCTGGTAGCGCTATCAGTACTGCGAATAACAACACCCTCGTCGGTAACGCAGCAGGACAACTTATTACGAGTGGAACGGGCAACACCATTATCGGTGGTTCTGCCAACCTGTACGGCAGCTCCGGCCTCTCAGCCAGAGCGACTGTTGTTGGATATGAGGCAAAAGCTGCTCAGCAGGGAACTGCAATCGGGTGGAAGGCCGAGGCTCGGGGTTCTAATTCTACGGCGATTGGTGAGATGGCGATTGCCATGAACGCCGGTGAGATCGTGCTCGGTTACGGTTCTAACAACACCTCCATTCCCGGCAACTTCGCCGTATTCGGAACGGCGAGGGCAGCAGCAGTACCGACTGTCCCTGACGACCTGACTAACAAGCTGTACGTCGACACGGCTGTGGCCGGTGCTGGTGGTGGCGGCGGGCTGACGGTGGATATGCAGGTGTTCACCGCATCTGGCAACAACACATGGACGAAGCCGCCGGGTGCGGTTCGCACTCTGGTGGAGCTTCAGGGCGGTGGCGGTGGTGGCGGTGGTGGTCGTAAGGGCGCTGCTGGTACTGCCCGCTGCGGCGGTGGTGGTGGAGGTGCCGGTGCTTACGCCGAGACGATCCTCGATGCGGCGCTCCTGCCAGCGACCATGTCAGTCTCGGTTGGTTATGGCGGCAACGGCGGAGCTGGTGCCACCGCCAATGACACCAATGGAACTGCTGGTTCGCCCGGTGCTCAGTCAAATCTGTGGTCGGCCTTCTATTACCTAATCGCCGGAGGCGGTTATGGAGGCGGTGGTGGAGGTCTAGGCGTAGGCGGTACAGGAGCACAGGGCGGCAGTGGCATGTTCAATGGCGGTTCTGGACATGCATCGAGTGCCGCTGGATCCCTCATCGGTGGAGCGTCCTCACCTAACGGTGCTCGGGCAGGTGGCGGAGGTTCCGGCAGTGGCGTTACCACGGCGAATGTCGCGGCGAATGGTGGATCTTGCGGTTACACGCCTCGTTCGTCATCACCGTCTGGTGGGACTGCAAATACCGGTAACCCCGGAGTAACCGATGTCGGGCCACCGGGAGTGTTGATTGGGTTCGGTGGCGGTGGTGGCGGTGGCGGATCCACCGTTGGCGACGCTGGTAATGGTGGCGGCGGTGTTCGGGGTTCTGCTGGTGGTGGCGGCGGTGGAGCGACCAACGATGTGGGCAACGGTGGTTCAGGCGGTAGAGGTGGAGATGGCATTGTTGTCATGACCACATGGTGTTTGCCAACTTGATGGAGGAATCATGAGTTACCTGACCCAGAATGAAATCGCCAACGATCCGCACATGAACGCTCGGGTGGCTCAGGCTGCCGCCGAGGAAGACGCGGGCGGCACCGACCCCGACCGGTGGACCTACGAGAACCGGCGTGACTGGGCCTCGGCTCCCGGCTGGGACGACGCGTGGGAGTCGGCCAAGGTGACGCACGAAGCCGACCCGAACTACCAGCCCGGTCTGGACGAAGCCGTCATCACCGACGGGATGATCCTGTCGCAGGTGCAGGCGATGGCCGCTCCGGGGGCGTGAATGTCCAAGTCTGATTATCTGGAGAATGAAGAACTGAAGTGGGCGACAGGTCAGACTGGCGCGTTCGGTGACGGGGCCAACGGCCCCTACCTCGCTCTCTACACAGCGCCCCCGACCGACATCGGAGGCGGCACCGAGGTGACCGGCGGCGGGTATGCCCGTGTGGATACCTCCGGTAAGTGGGCAGTCCCCGTCAATGGATCCACGACCAACAGCGTGGAGATCCTCTACTCCAAGGCCATATCCGATTGGGGAGCGATCATCGCCATCGGTCTGTTCGATGATCTCGCAGCGGGGAATCTCCTGTATTGGGGAGAGATTCCCGGCATGACGATCGGCATCAACGAGACGGCTCGGTTCATTGCGGGAGCGCTCCAACTGAACGAGGATTGACCATGGCCGAAGTCAATCTCTCCGGGGTATTTGCCAACGTCAGTTCGTTCACGGCGATATTGACGGTTACGGATTCTCCGAAGGTTGACCTATCGGCGAGCTTGAGTGGGTCGGGCAGCCTGACATCCACCGGGTTGGACATGATCCCGGCGGGATATGTCGAACTGACAGGGACGCTCAGCGGTACCAGCTACCTGTACGGACGGCTGTCGTCGGAAGTGGAGATCCACGACGCCTTCATCGACCTGACGCACCGGGCACCTCTGTCGTACCTACGGCTCCCGTCGGTCATCAACCCCACCGTGATCGTCAGCCGGTCGCCGATGTGCTGGCTCGGCCCCCCGCTGGTCGAGTACCACGACGACCGTTCATCGTCGGTGGTCACCTTCCCGTCGGTCGGTACCAACTGGACGGTTGTCAGCGGCGGTACTGTATTGGCAGTCAATGGTGTTCAAGTTCGGCAATCTGCTGAAGATGAGATCTTCGATGGGGTGTATGAGCCATGACCGACGCTTTCATCGATCTCTCCACCAAGACCCCTCAGGACACGCCGTTCACCGTCCACGGGCGCTCGATCACCGACCCTTGCAAGTGCGAGCCGTATAACGGCGGGCTGCCGATATACGACTTCAATGGGAACGTCCCCGGCACCAAGCCCGACGATGGGAAGGACGAGTTCCCGATCGTCAAGGACATCTCCTTCGTCCGGGGTGACCAGTGGGAAGGCGAGTACCTGTTCGTCGGGAAGGTCTGGACCCCGTCCCGCCCCATCGATGAGGACGGCCTCCTGCTCTACGCCGAGGGTGAGATCTACCCAGAGCTTCAGGGCGACATCTCGCCCATCGTCCTTCCGTCGCCGTGGGAGCGGACTCACTGGTTCTCCCAGATCCGGGCGACCTACGGAGCGGCCATCCGGTACTACAACGGCTGGATCCCGTGGTACGGATCCAACCCCGGCAACTGGTGGTTCCGTCACTCCAAGGTCGCCGAACTCGTCTGCATCGCCGAGTACTCCGACATCCACGGCGGCACGATCGTGAAGCTCATCTGCCCGTCCAACTCCACCTACCGGATCTACCCGTCGCAGACTGCCTACCGGTGGAGCTGCATCCGGTCACAGCCGTCGGTGGTCGATGCGACCTCACTCCCAGAGCCTCCCGACGACGAGCCGATCCAGACGACGGGCTGGGCCAACATCCACACCATGCTGGCGGGCAAGGTCGTGGTGGATCCGTCGTGGACCGCTGTGCCGATTGATTTTCCTGATCAGAACCTCCACTTGGGAAATGAGCCGCACCTCAACGAGAACATCTGGATCCGGCCCCCGACCCCCAACCCGAACTGGCTGCCGCCTGCCACGCCTGAGTTCGCTCCGCAGAAGCCCGTCGAAGCCAAGCCTCCCGAGGTCACTCCATGAGCGACACCACGGTTGCCGACAACACGGAGGTCGCGGCGGAGGCCCGGTCGATCCTTCGGGACTTCCCGAAGTTCTTCGAAGAGACGTACGCCCCGCTCCAAGCGGCCACCATCAAGCTGGCGGCACCGCTCATCTCCACGCTGGAGGTCCGCAGCATCGGTGACCGGAGCGTCGTCGGTGACTTCTCCCTCGACCAGCGCAACGGAGTCCTGAAGCTCCACAACCCCGACGCCTACCTGAGCGGGATCCACACCATCGGCTACCACTACACATGGTTCACCGATGGTGACCTTGAGTACTTCGCCGATGTCTCCTTGGCCGAGATCGGCCACGGTCGGGCTGATGGCATCACTTACGACGGCTACGGCTCAGCGGAGCAGCATCTCGTTGCTATCGGCGCAGTGACGTGGGCGCTCTGGTCGTTGGTGACCGAGTTCGCCACCGACATCGATGTGTCCACTCCCGAGGGGATGTCGATCCCGGCGCACCAGCGGTTCCAGCAGGTGCTCCAGATGTTCCAGTTCTGGAAGGCGCAGTACGACCACATGGCGGCTGCCCTGAATATGGGCCTGTTCGCCATCGAAGGATTCGAATTCCGGCGGGTGTCGTACCTGACCAACCGTCTGGTCCCGCTGTTCCGCAACCACGAAGTTGATGACCCCTACCCGCCGGTCCGGGTGTTCCCGCCCATCGACCAGTTGGCGAAGTCACCGGCTGAGGGCGGATCGATCGCCGGGTCCGGGTACGCCGACAACTACGGCATCGCCAACGGAGGCTGGGAATCAGTCGGCAGTAGTGGTGCCTGATGACTGTCGACACACGCCGCGAGACGGAGTACATCTCACGCCGTTTTCTGGAGTATCAGCACGTCATCGGTGAGCACGTCGTGTGGTTCAAGTTCGACACCACCAACTCCCGGTGGGACGACGTGTATGACGAGGGCGGGCACACCTACGAGTGCGGCATCCATCTGCCCGTCCTCTGGGTGGATCAGGTGGAGGATCCGGCGCAGTACTCCGGGGAGGGACGGCGACCCACCCAGAGGATGAGGTTCGCCTGCTCGGCCTCGGACATGCGTGCCCGAGGGATCGACACCACCGAGGCCCATGGCCGGACGGTCGGGATCATGGACAACCGTGTTCCGGCTCCGTTCCCCGGTCAGGTCGGACGGCCTTCAGCGACGTGGTACAAGGACCGGCTCAACGACGTGACGTTCTACGACGGTCGCTTCTTCGCCGTGTCGAACTTCCAGATCCGTGGTCGTACTCCGGGCAACGACGTGATCATCGGCGTCTCGACGCTGGAGATGCAGGAGGACGAGTACGCGCTCGACGCCTTCCCGTGGAACACCCAGTGGTCCGAGCCGTTCCCGTGCAACAACACCCGCTCGTGCTGCTGCTCCAAGTGTGGAGGTTCCTGAATGCCGAATCCGACTCTGCCCGACACGATCGGCCTTCCGAATCCGCTGTGGGCCAACGACCTCAACAACTGGCGGGCGGAGGATGCCTCTTGGCTCCTTGCCCGATCGAACCTCCGGTTCGGCACAGCGGCTGACTGGTTTTCTTCAGCGACCTTTGGTCGGGGAGCCGTTGCCTTTCTCGACGGTACGGAAGAACTCGCTGTCGCTTCGGGACCGGGTAGCGCCTCGTACATCCTCCATGGCAAGAACCTGAAGCGCTCGGATGACGGGTTGCTCCACCGGTCGTCGGGTTCGTCGGTCATCCTCTCGGCCACTGATGTGACGATCAACCCGGAACTCAAGATCGTCAGCTCCGGTGGGACGGCGAGGTACACCGGGTCGAGCGTGTCCCTGAACTCTGATGCGCTGGTCATCACGGCTGGTGCGACAGCCGTCACCATGGTGTCGACCAAGCCCGTGACCATCACGGCATCGAACGTCCACATCACGAACACCCTCACCGTCGGTGGAGCGCTCAACGTCACCGGGACGATCACAGCCGCTCAGCCCATCACTGCTCCCGAGTTCATCGGCAAGGTCACCAGCAGCACCATCGAGACGCCGACGGCGAAGTTCGGCAACTTCGACTTCAACGCCAGCACCTTCAAGAACTACGTCGGCCCTGTGACACTGGACTTCGCCGGTCAGAGCACCGAGGTGAGGGCCAACAAGCTCACCCTGAAGGTTCCGCCCGGTGGAGCCGTGATCGATGACGGCAGCACCACTCAGGCTCAGGTGGCATCGGTGGTCGTGAAGACGGTGCCCCCGGTCAACGGGACCGACAACTACCCACTGGGAACGATCTGGGTCGTTGTCTGATGCCAGCGTGGATCGTCCCGCCGTACAACACATGGTCGGATGTCGATGACTTCGTCACCCCCGACAACACGACGTGGGGACAGGTCAAGGGACTCGGCCTGACGTGGCGGGATGTACCGGTCCGTGTACCTCCGAGTGGAATCTTCGAAGAGAACTGGCGGTCCATCAAGGGTTTATATGTGAATAACCCCCTTGATGAGTGGCGTCCTCCAGCAGGAGGAATCTGGTTGAAGGAAGCCGGTGGCTGGACTCCAGTGCTATTCTGATTTCTGATTCCCGACAGGCGTCAGGAATCCTCAACTGCTTATCTGCTGGAGCCGGAATGGCCGTGGACTTGATTCCAGAGTCCTATATGCGTGAACTCACGCACACGGTGCATGACCTCAGTGACTCCGCAGAAGAGCAGTCCGACGAGTCGAAGGAATACCTCTACAACGATGTGATGCGCCGGATCGGGGCGTCCGAGAGGTGGGTCGGCCTCGCCGACTACGTTGATTCGTGGACCGAGGGAGATCGGTTCTGGGTCGGTATCCGGGGGAAGATGTACGTCTCCGAGGCGTTCGCCGCCGAATACGGGACGGATGAATATCCACCAGACCCGGTGTTCCGGGTGCTGGACGATCTTCCGTACAAGCCACTCCCCGGTTATCGGTCGACGGCAACTCAGGATGAGGTCGTCGCTGGGTCGATCGAGACGTACTCGCAGAACGACATCTACGAGAACATGCAGGATTCGACCTACGGGCATGTGGAGGATCCTTATGGGCCTGCCTGATCCCAAGTCGACGGTGATCTCCAATCCCGACCCGGTCGACCACTCAGGATTCATCTTGGCCGAGGAGGAGGGACTCAAGAGGTACCTCGCGGGGTTGAAGGTCCCGACCACCACCCGAGGCGGCACCGTGATCGAAGAGGTGCCGGTGTATTACCGGTTCGCCTCCTCGGAGCGACGGATCGAGTACCCGTACATCACGATCGATCTGCTGAACGTCTTCCCCGACTTCCAGAGGCTCTACTCGGTCATCAACGAGTGGGGGATGCCCTCGCGGTACGAGTGGGGCCATCAGCAGTACGCCGGGGACGGCTACTACTACCCGGATCAGTTCAAGGTGGACGATCCCGCCGACGAGGGGATGGTGGCCTCCACCGGGAACTTCATGGCCTACAAGCTCCGATTCCAGATCACCGTCTGGAGCCGGAACATCACCCACGACCGGATCCTGATGTCCCACGTCTTCTCGGACCTCTTCCGGGTGGGTGGCTTCTTCGTGCCGACCGAGCCGGACGGGGTCTGGCATCGGTGCTTCCTTGAGGAGTGGGTCCAAGGGGACACGATCGAATCGATCGAAGCCACCAAGCGCATCCTCCGCAAGATCTACACCATCTCCATGGATACGGAGATGCCCGCTACGCGGGTGCAGCAGATCTCCAAGGTCCGCAAGATCCATGTGGACCTGTACGAGAAGTACCTGATGGACGAAGGTCAGGTTCTCGGTCCGCACGCCGACGACAGTCCTCTTCACGATGACATGACGGTGGCTCACTGGACCCACACCGGACAGCCAGATGGCACGGTAGATACAACGTAATACTTATCGGCTCTCGGAAACTCAACCTCTACAGGAGTCGTATATGTCCTTCTACTCATACAAGCGACCGGGTGTCTACATCGATGAGGCACCCTTCCAAGGGTTCACCGATGTCGGCATGTCCACCTCGGTGGCCCTGTTCGTCGGCATGGCGGTGCAGGGTCCGACCGAAGACCCCGCGCTCGTGACCTCGTGGCAGGAGTACGTCGCCCTCTTCGGCGGCTTCACCCAGCCCAAGTCGACGGCGGCGCAGCCCAACGCCGACTTCACCTACCTGCCCTACGCCGTCTACTCGTTCTTCCAGAACGGTGGCCGCAACGCCTACGTCCGACGGGCGGTGTCGCCGTCCGGTGGGTTCACCCACGCCACGGTCGACCTCTACGGAACCCTCATCGAGGTGGAGGATGGGGGCGAAGAGCTGCCCGACTTCACGGCGGCTGAGCCGGGTGACCACTTCACCGACGCCATGTTCCTGACGGTGCCGAACCAGACGGCACTCCTGACGATGCTGAACGGCGACACCATCGCCTACGCCCCGGCCCCGTTGTACAGCGACGAGTGGTTCAACGGTCGGACCGTCAAGGTCGACATCCAGCCAGTCTCTCCTCCTGCTGTCACCACGACCGAGGTCCACTGGAACGGCACGGCGTGGGCGGCGGATGCCCCGACGCTTGTCGATCACACCAACATCGAGCCGAACGATGTCATCGATCTGGCCGACTTCACCAGCGTCATTGGCACCCCGCCTGCCGACCTGTCTGACTTCGTCGCTCTCTCCACCTACCTGTTGGCGGAGGGCTTCGACCCATCGACCCTGCATCAGGCGGCGTGGACGCCGACGACCTTCTGGACCATCACCGACGAGGGAGGCACCCCGGCCTCAATCGCCCTCATCTGGGACGGCGTGACGTGGCAGGAGACGCTCGACCCCGGTACGACGGGCTTCAGCCCCGGTGTGCAGACCACGAATGGGGTCCGCCCCCGAGCGACGGCGACGGCTGAGTCGTCCCTGATCTCCTTCAGCGTCCGGTCGAAGTCGGCGGGCACATGGGCCAACAGCAACGTGGCCGTGGTCATCATGCCGCAGACGTACCTGCCCGATCCCACGAACCCGTCGGACTTCGCCGCTCAGGTGTACACGCTCGGCGTGCTCGTCAACAACGGGACGGCCACCACTCCGGTCTGGTCACAGGTCGAGACGTTCCAGAACCTCTGCAACCAGCAGATCCCCGGCACCCAGCGTCCCGACGTGGTGGTCAACTCGTCCTCGTCGGGATCGCAGTTCATCACGGTCCTCGACGTGAACATCGATTCGATGCCGTACTTCCCGATCGCTGCCAACGGTCAGCCCGATCCGGTCGTCCTGACCGGCGGCACCGACGGGCCTCCGCCGCTGTCCGCCGATCTCGTGGGCATCACCAGTGACTCGGTCGGCAAGATCGACAACCCACTGATGGTCAACATCGCCGGGTACGACACCGACGCGTTGTCCGGTGGCAGGGAGTACGTCGCTGCGTTCTGGTCGCCGTCCACGTCCCAGCGGACCGATGTCATCTCGATCAACGACTACGCCCGCAAGCGGAACCTCGATGAGACTTCAGCGGACTACGCCTCCCTCCTCAGGGGGACGAACAACGCTGGCGGTCTGCTGACTGATGACACCGGCAACAGCCGGGTCGCCGCCTACACCCCGTGGATCACCATCCCCGATCCGGCGGTCAACGGTGGAACGATCACCATTCCGCCCGCCGGGTTGGTGTCGGGCCTCATCTCCCGCAACGACTCCACCCGTGGCGTGTACCAGACGCCTGCCGGTGTCACGGCGGTTCTGTCGAACGCCCTCAACGTGGACTGCCGGTTCACCGACAACGAACTCGGCGACCTCAACGTGTCGAACATCAACGCCATCCGTCCGGTGGCCGGTTCCGGCATCTGCATCATGGGTGGCCGTACCCGGAAGACCTACGGGGTCGACAAGTACCTCGCTCCCCGGCGGACCCTCATCTTCATCGAGGAGTCGCTGCGCCGGTCGACGGAGTTCGCCGTCTTCGAGAACAACGACGCCGTCCTGTGGGCGCGGCTCCGCAACGTGGCCGAGCGGATCCTCCGTCCCATCTGGAGCGACGGTGGCCTCAAGGGCGCTTCCGCCACCGAGGCGTTCCGCATCATCTGCGACGCATCCAACAACACGCCAGACGTGATCGCCGCAGGCGAAGTGCGAATGGACGTTGGGGTGGCCCTCCAGTACCCCGCAGAGTTCGTGATCATCCGACTGTCCCAGTACGACGGTGGAGCCTCTTCCGTCACGGCGACGACCTGAGTAAGGAGACAAGAGAGTGGCAAATCCGACCATCGCAGAGCGGACTCGGGCCAAGGCCGATCCGGTTCGCAACTTCAAGTTCCAAGTCCAGTTCTTCCCCGCCGGGAACAACGGGGCCGATCAGGCGCTCGCCTACATCGGCTTCACCTCGGTGGAGGGACTGGGCATGACCACCGAGGTCATGACGTACCGGGAGGGCGGATGGAATACCAATCCGCACAAGCTCCCCGGCATGTCGGACTTCCCGCCGCTCACCTGCTCGTCCGGTCTGTTCTTCGACCGACCGGGCATCTGGCTGGCGGCGAAGAAGCTGTTCTCCGCCCAGTGGGGTGACGGCACCATCGGACTGGGTGAGGACTTCCGGTTCGACATGGCGATCCGGGTGCTCGACCACCCGGTCACCGCCGGGGTGGCCTCGGGTTCCCGTGGCACCCCCGAGGGAGCCGTGCTGGGCTACAAGCTCTACAACGGCTGGATCGCCAACGTGAACTTCTCGGGCCTCGACGCCTCGACCAGCGGGATCATCGTCCACCAGATGACGATCCACCACGAGGGCATGGCCGTCTTCTACGGACACGACGAGGTCATCCGCGAGATCGGCAGCGCTGCCGTCGGTACCCTCGGCAACCGTCCCTACTGACCTGAAGGCAATCCATGGCTGATACCACCGAGCTACTTGACGTTCCCGACGACATCCCCGATGAGATGCGTCAACAGATACTGGGAGGCTCCCCGACCACCAGCTTCCCGGTCATGCGTGACCCCGAGGCCGGGACCACGGTCCTGCCCCGAGGGATCAGGGATGACGCGGGAGCCTTCCACACCGATGTGGTGTTCCGAGAACTCAACGGACGCGATGAGGAGTACCTCTCCAAGTTCACCGACGAGTCGCAGTTGTTCGATGCCGTCATCGAACGAGGGGTTGACCGGGTCGGCTCGCTCTCCATCTCCGAGATGGGGCAGTCGGAAGCGAGCGCCCGTCTCAACTCCCTGCTGGTCGGGGAGCGGAACATCCTGTTCCTCGGAGTCCTGCGGTCCTCCTTCGGCAACGAGCGGAAGATCGACTGGCTCTGTATCGGCTGTGGTGCCGAGAACGAGACGACCGTCATGCTCGATGACGATCTGAAGGTGAACATTCCTGAGGGTCTGGGTGACTCACATTTTTACGTCGACTCCAAGGACCGGAAGATCCAGTGGCGTGGCCTGACCGGCTCGGACGCCACGTTGGTGAAGCCGACGATGAACGCCGGGATGCAGTCATCGACCATCCTCGCTCAGGTCATCACTGCGGTGGACGACGAGATGGTGCTCAGCCCGGAGCGGTTCGTGGCCGACATGTTGATGCGGGACAGACGGAAGCTCATGGAGTTGGTGTCGGAGAACCAGCCGATCATCGACACCGATGTCAGCGTCTCCTGTCCCTCTTGTGGAAGGGAGCAGACCAAGCCCCTCTCATGGGGTGAGCTGTTTCTCGTATAAGGAACGACCTCTGTTCTTCGATTATGAGGTCATCTCACGAGATCACGGCGGCTGGTCCTTGGGGGACATAAAGGACATGAGTTCTCGTGAACGTGATTATTGGGTGGCCGTGATGGAATGGAGGAGGTCGGATGCCGGATAGTGATGCAATCGGCCAGTTGGGCGGTCTGGAGAAGATCGTCAAGAGCCTCCTTCCGGCTGTCAAGGAACTCACCTCTGGGTTCAAGGACGCCAGCAAGAGCGCTGCTGGCCTCGGGTCCTCCGTCTCCGCTGCCGGGAAGTCCATGCATGGCATCGGCGGTGGCAACGGCCTGATCCCGATGAACCAGTCCGTCGACATGATGAACAACGCCATGGGCGGCGGCGGCAGGGTGATGGGCGGTGGTACCGGTCAGGTCAACTACGGAGCGAACCAAGGCTATGTACCAGCGGGGAACGCGGGTGGTGGTGGAGTAGCAGGAGGCGGTGGGACCGGTGCCTTCGGCATCGGTGAGCAGGGTGGCTTCACGGGGGCGACAGGCAGCGGCCTCCTGTCCAACCTGATGAACCTGATGATGATCGGCCCGCAGTACATGTTCAACCGGGTCGAGGGGAACCGGGCACTGGCCGCAGGTATCTCGCAGGATGTCCGGTCGATGTCGCTGTACGCCGGTCGGCCCTCCAACGACATCCTTGAGGCTCTCGGCAACAAGATGCCGCTGATGGGTAACGCCAACCAGATGGCGGCGGCGGGGAACATGGCCGGGGCGTACGGCTACGGCAACCTCATGCGACCCGAGTTCGGCAGCGGTCGCTTCATGCAGGGTGCCCGTGAGATGCAGTTGCTCACGCCGGGTGTCGCTGGCGAGCAGATCGTCAAGGAGCGGGGCGAGTTCCTCGGCAACACCGGGGGGCACCAGAAGGCACTGATGCTGACCGGCGGGGCCATGAGCGGGTTCACCGCTGGTGGTCAGCCGAAGACCTTGGTGGAGTGGGCCGAGAGCGTCCTGAAGTGGTTCGAAGGTCTGCGCCCCGGCAAGGACAAGGGCAAGCCGTTCTCACAGGACGAGATCAACACCCAGATGTTCCCCGGCTCCAACATGCGGGCGTGGTTCCAGTCGATGGACACCCCGCCCTACATGATCGATGCCTTCTGGAAGTACGCCATCAACATGCGTTCGGGGACCAAGTCCACGTTCGAAGAGACGTTCAACGAAGGGAAGATGGGGAACGATCTCGCTCTCCGTCGACTCCAGACGGCCACGTCCGGTGCTGAGCGTGAGATGAAGTTCATGTCAGCGGGCGGTCCCGGCAGTTCGTGGTACGAGCAGTACATCAAGCGGGAGCAGGCCGACACCGGGTTCAACCGGATCATGAAGACCCTCATCGACAACCTGATGGGGGCGACCTCGGGTTCGTTCATGAGCGACATGATCGCCGGGACGCCCACCCCGATCGCCAACATGATGTCGCAGATGATGTTCTCCACGATCCCGCACATGATCTCGGAGAGCGTGTCGAGCATCCCGATCATCGGTGGGATGCTCGGCGATCCCGATGTCGGGGATCCCGGTGACTACGGCGACTACGGATCCACCAGCACGACGGGTCTGGACCAGTCCTTCGGGAAGCGGCTCAAGGGGATGATGAAGGCCAATCCCCGGCTCAAGATCAACAGTGGTTTCCGTGAGGGGACGACCCAGACACGGTTGGCGAAGAAGGGTGTCGGGCGGGTCACGCCCCACCTCGACAAGTCGATGCACACGAAGGGTCTGGCTGCTGACCTCGGACCTCGGTCCGAGTACGGCTGGATCGCCCAGAACGCCAGCCGGTTCGGACTCGACCAAGCCTCCCGACACGGTGAGCCGTGGCACGTCGGACCACCCGGCACCATCGGTGATCCCGGTAAGGGCTGCTGCGTGGGCTGTGGCGGTGCCGGGGTGTCGATCGGCGATCCTGCCTTGGGCATGTTGTCGAGCGGGTTCGGTGACATCGGAGACACCAGCGGCAAGATGGGCGCAGGCATGGAGAACACTCCGTGTGGTCAGGCCGTCATGCAGATCTGGCCGAAGGAGCTGTGGCCGTGGGCCTTCGCTGTCATCCAGCGTGAGTCGGGCGGCGATCCGAACGCCAAGAACAAGAACTCCAGTGCGACCGGCTGCTTCCAGATGATGATGTCGATCCACGCCCATCGGTTCAACGGGAAGCCGGGTACTGATCCGCTCGCCAACGCAGCGGCGGCACTGGAGCTGTTCAAGGAGCAGGGGGCCAAGCCATGGGCGGCGTCGAACTCCAACTCGTCGGCGATGATGGCTCTGCTGCCGCCCAACGCTCAGGACATCGCCAAGAAGGGTGGAGGTGGCGGGGGTGGCCTCAGCGGTGTGATCGACGCCGGGAAGTCGGTCCTCGGGGGCATCGGGTCAGCTATCGGCGGGGCGGTGTCCGGTGCCACCGGCTTCTTGAAGTCCATCGCTGGCGGACCGTTCGACGTGTTCAAGGATCTGGCTCTGGGCTTCGCCAGCGGCGACTTCACCTCGATGTTCGACTTCGATGTCATGGGCAAGATCGTGAAGATGATGAACTCCATGACAGCCGGGATGGGGTTCTCTCCCGGCGGTGGGGCCATGTCGACCAGCACCGGGTTTGCCAACATGCTGGCCGACAAGATCGGCGGGGCGTCTGGGATGTCGGGCATCTTCGGAGGCGGCGGTGGATTCTGGGGAGGGGATCCGGTCGGTGATCCTGCGATGTCGATGGGCGGGGCACCGTCCATGGCTCAGGTGTCGGGCTATGCCAATGGTGGAGGTGGTGGCGGGGCCAATGTCTCGCTCCAAGGCGGCAGCGTCGTCATGCACAACAATTTCAACATCTCCGGTGCCTCGGCACAGGACGCCAACCGCACTGCTCAGGTGGTCGCCAGCCACCTCAATTCGATGATGAACGACCGGAACAGGAGAGCTTCCTGATGTCGGATCACGGCGACGGCAGCGGTGCTGGTTACAACCTCGGACAGGCTCTCGGAGAGTCTGTCAGCGGCGACGGCCCTGCTACAGGGGGAGGAGGAGTCAGCTCCGCTGGTGAGGACCGGGAGCAGGCGTTCGAACAGTTCTACAGCGACCCGGATCACGGGCCGACGAACAAGCCGTTCGCGTTCGACAACGCCCTCCCTCAGCCTGACGCCATCGGACAGATCGCCCGTGGCTACATCCGGCGGGCCAACTACAACGAGGACGCCTCCTCAAGGTTCACCCTCAAGTTCATGTTCAATCCCGAAACCATCAAGCGGGATTATCTGAGTTATCTGGATCAGGCGGCGCTGGACCCGTTCAACACGATCTACAACTCGGGCAACCTCATCGCCCCACCGTCGTTCATCAACTTCTCGTTCAGTCTGGTGTTCGACCGGCAGATCCAAGAGCACGACATCAGGCCCGAGACGCGCATCCCTGACGGGGTGCTGCACGATTACCAGTACTTCGACATCGTCGTGAGGAACGTCCCACCGTTCACCGACGACGCGCCGTTCAGGGACAACGGCGTGATGATGGTCAACCCGCAGGAGATCGTCGTCTTCTTCTCTCGGGAGCTTGTGGTCCGGGGCCGTCCCACCAACGCAGCGGTGAACTTCATCAAGTTCTCCCACAACATGATCCCCACCCGGATGGAGATCGAGCTGACGATGATCATCAGCTACTTCGGCCACGAGGCTGGCCTTGGTAGCGGGCAGATGGAACCGGCCCAGCCGGACAACATCTATCCAGCCCTCGTTCCGTACGACACCTACTTCGAACTGCCCACCGAAGAGACGATCAGGAACGCCGCCAGCGCCGCGAAGGAGGCGTTCAAGAAGGTCAAGGATCTCTTCACCTCGGTCACCAAGTCGTTCCTGTCGGCGATGGGTACCGGGTTGTCGGCGATCATCAGCCTGTTCAAGGGGTCAGCCGGTGCGGGTAACGGGGCAGCATCAGCCGGTGATCCCGCCGCCTTCTCTGGTACTGGTGCCACATCACCACCGGGGGGAGGGGCGGGGGTCGGCAACGAAACGGCGATCGCCAACTCCTACGGCGGCAGCTCATCACCGAATCAGATTCCGAAGACGAGCTTCAACATGGGCGGTAAGTCCGTCACCATCGCCACGGCCACTGTTCCAGCGTGGGCGGCGATGGACGCCATTATCAGGAAGCACGGGTATCAGGTCCGAGAGGCGGGTGGGTTCTGCTGGCGGACGAAGCGTGGGAGCAGTGGGCGCTCGGTTCACTCCTACGGTCTGGCCGTGGATATCAACCCCGGTCAGAATCCCATGTCTAAAGCGTTCAAGACGGATATGCCAGCCGCCATGACCAACGAGATCTGCGCCCTCAAGACCGGTAATGGGGTGACTGTTTTTTCTTGGGGCGGCAATTGGAACTCTACAAAGGACACGATGCATTTTCAGATACGCTGCATGTCCGGTGATATAGCGACAGGTATCAAGTAATGAGCACCGTCGATAATCCGGCATGGTGGTGGGGCGACGATGCCCTGTGGCAGTCGCTCGGGTACGAGAGCGCCGAGGAAGGCCAAGCCGCTCTCGGTATCACCGAGCCGATCATGGACCCGGAGGATGTCAAGGACGACCCGCTCGCCGGTCAGGATGACGAGTTCGAAGAAGCCTTCACCGAGATGCACGTCAACGACATCTCCTATCTGTGCGCCGTGTATCGGTTCAACAACTCGGAGCACCGGCTCAAGCGGCGGGGATTCAACAGCCTGCGGAACTTCTTCGACAGCCAGTTGAAGTGGACTGAGTTCACGCCGGTCGTGGACTTCAGATACGCGGAAGTTGATTATGTGTATCAGGTGCTGCCCGGTGATCTCCTGATCCGGTACGAGCCGTTCATGCCGAACATCGTCGGGATGGTGGAGAGCATCCCCGAAATCACCATCACCGAGGAGACGGAGTACAAGGAGGCCCGGATCGAAGTCCTCTTCCCACAGTTCCCCGTCGTCGGAGAGGTGGTCATCCCGACCGCCGTCACCATGAACCTTGAGCAGTTGAAGTCGAGCAAGTTCAGCTACGTCATCCGCTCGACCATGTCCTCGGCGGGCAACCTGTTCCGGCTCGGATATGAGACTGGAGTGAGAGGGATGTTGCCGTCATGACCAGTCCTGACTCCCGGTACTACGGCTTGGACACCACGCCGTTCGATCGGTACGACTACGACGCCCAGAATCATCCGTCGAAGACCGAGAACAACGACGAGCTGAAGATCGACTCCATCACCTCCGTCTACCGGATTGTGAAGACGAAGAACTTCCCGTCCTCGGTGCGCCGCCAGCGACGGGCGAACGTCACCGACACGATGAGCCTGTTCGCCCACACCTACCTCAAGGACGCCAAGAAGTTCTGGGTGATGGCCGAACTGAACCCCCACATCCGCCACCCGTTCGACATCACCGTCAACGACGTGATCAACCTCCCTCCGGGCTGACATGGCGATCACAGTCGTATCTCCCAACGATGTCCTGAGGAACCAGTTCAGGACCATCCCGGCCTACATGAACATCGCCGGGATGGAGACGGACATCTACATCAAGGAGATCGAGGTCAATCAGGAACTGGGGATGCACGACAGCATCTGGATCAACGCCGAGTTCGGCATCACCGATCCGATGCAGTTGGCCGACAAGCCGTTCCAGCTCCGGTACGGACAGGGTGCCAACTCAAATGTGTTCTACGGGTACTTCGAAGCCATTCTGAAGAACCAGTCGCTCCACTCCACGATCGACATCACCGCGCAGGGACTGGGCTGGACCGCCATCATGCGGCGGGGAGCCAGACGGATCCTTGAAGGGACCACCCTCACCGATGTCGTCCGGCCCCTCGTCACGCCTCACGGGTTCCGGTTCAAGGTTGATGAGCCGACGTTCTCCTCGTACCGGGAAGCTCAGGTGGATGAGTCGGACTGGGGCTTCCTCGTTCGGATCGCTGGCAGCCTCAACCGCTTCGTCAGCTCGGTGAACGGGACGGTCTGGGTCCTCGACCCGATCGCCGAACTGAAGAAGGGAAAGGCGCTCCTCACGTTCGACCGGAACAGTCAGGACCCTGACGCCGTCGACTACCTGTTGGACTATGCACCGAACTCCGTGTCCGGTGACATGTCGACGTATCGAGACACCGTCGGTTACTCATACTTGAATTCGGCGGGGAAGGTCGTTACAAGAACGCCAAAAGACACGGAAGATACGACCAACTTCTATACCGGATATATCCCGAACGCTGACTGGGCACGACGGGTCAGCGACCTTGTCGACCTCACGTCGTTCCACACGGCGACGGCTCGGATCAACGGCAACGCCCTATTGGCTCCCGGTCTGGTGTGCGCCTTCATGACGACCCGCCCGGAACAGCGGCCTATGGACAAGTTCGACGGGCTGTGGATGATCCAGTCGGTCCAGCACAAGATCGGGATGAACTTCTTCCAGACCAACCTCACGATGATCAGGGACGAGATTCGGCTGCCGATTGTCGGCGCTCCATATGTGTGGCCCATCACCACCCGTCCCGGCAAGCTCGTACCATTCATCATCGTGAACGATCGCTGGAGGATGTAGATGGAAGCGCTGGAGTTTCCCTTCGTCATCCGAGGCGGGAAGTGGCAGACCACCCGAGACATCAACCGGATCGTCCGGGGACAGGTCATCGATGTCGCCATGACCAACTTCCGTGAGCGGGCCATGCGACCCATCTACGGATCCGATGCCCAGAGCTTCGTCTTCCGGCCTCAGGACGCGCTGGTGAAGGAGGATGCTGTCCGCATCATGAAGCAGCGGTTGGTGGCGCTGTGTCCTCGGGCGGTCATCGATCGGGTCAACATGGAACGGTCCCCGACGGATCCGGCGGCGGTCATCTTCACGGTCACGTTCCGTGCGTCCCTCCATGAGGATCCGGTCGTGCTGACGTACGAACTCACGAGGGATGACAAATGAGTAGCTACTACGACGAGAACACCAATGACGTGATTCTCGACTACACCGCCCGAGACTTCGAAGCCATCAGGGAGATGATCGTCGGGGTCGCCCGCGGCGTGTATCCCGAGTGGCAGACGGTGGGTGAGGCCAACGACTTCGGCACTGTGCTGTTGGAGATGTATGCGTACGTCGCAGATGTCACCAACTTCTACATCGACCGGGTGGCGGCGGAAGCGTTCATCCAGACGGCCACCCTGAGGGAGTCGGTCAACAACATCGCCGAGATGATGGGCTACCGGCCCATCGGTCAGCGGGCGGCGCTGTGCGAGGTGAAGTTCACGATCGATCCCGCCCACCCTGCCGACATCACGATCCCGGCCAAGACCCGACTCCTGACCGACATCCCGAACCAGCAGCAGCCGTTCGTCTTCGAAACGGACCATCCGATCACCCTGTACATGGGTGGGGAGGCCCAGTACACGACGGCCACCGAGGGGCTGACGACCGACTGGACGACGATCCATGTGTCGGTCGGGAACCCGGCACTGTCGGTACGAATTCCTGAGGCCAACGTGATTCAGGATTCAGTAGCTGTGCGAACCCGTGAGGGGACCTTCGTCCACAACAACTCCCTGACCGACACCCCCAACTACATCTTCTGGACCGAGATCGATGCGGTGTCGACGGCTCGTCCCAACCAGTCGGCCTACGCCACCCGAGTGGATGACGCCGGATACACCTACCTGATCTTTGGTGACGGGTCAGCCGGACGGATCCCTCCGGTCGGTGCCGAGATCGACGTGACCTACCGCTCCGGTCGGGGAGCGGCAGCCAACTCCGTGGCGATCGGTGACATCAGCATCATCGACTCGATGGTCGTCAACCCTGCCTTCTGCTCGGTGACCAACCCCACCATCCCAGTGGGCGGGGCAAATCCTGAGTCTCTGGAATCCATGCGAAAGTCGATTCCGAAGGCGAGGCGGATCCGTGACCGGGCCGTATCTCTGAAAGATTATGCCGATCTGGCGATTCAGGTTCCCGGTGTGGAGAAGGCTGTCTCGTTCGGACAGATCTACTCCGCCGTGTCGATCAAGATCGCTCCGGTCGGGGACCGGGACACCTTGGAGAGCAAGCCCCTCATGGATGCTCTGGCTGGTCGGGTTTCCGACTACATGTCCGACAAGGTGATGATCGGGTCGGTCGTCTACGTCGACCCCGCCGAGATCAGCGACTTCTACCTGAGCATGGAAGTCCATGTGAAGCCGGGGTACGGCCAGCAGGTGACGTTGCAGGAGGTGCGTGGTGTCCTCTACGAGCTGGCGAGCTACGTCGAGATGGACATCGATGAGGAGCTGTTCATCGGTGAGGTGTACCGGGCAGCCATGAAGATCGACGGCGTCGACTGGGTCAACATCCTCCACTTCAGCCTCTCCGAGCCGGTCACCGAGGGGGCCACCAGCGGAGTGGTCGAGAACCTCAAGCCGCTGTTCGGTTCCATCCTCCAGTTCGCCCCGATCCCGACCGATGTCACCGACATCAACGGCGGTGGCCTGAAGCTCTTCGGATACGGGGGCGTCGTCGCCTCATGACCGAGGACATCCTTCCCCGCAGTAACGACCCGGAGTACGCCGCCTTCAAGCTCCGGCGTGTCGATGGCTCCGGCGATGTCGCTCGCGGTCGTAGTGCTGAAGAAATCCTGCAAGACCTTCGACCGGGTATGGCGGCGGCTGCGGCGATCAGGTTCGCCAGTGAGGTTCCAGAAGGTCTGGACATCGTCGGGGTCATGTCGACCCGTCCCATCTCCTACGACACGATGGAGATCCTCTGGGGCATCCCGGCGACCATGAAGGACGTGTGGAACGAGATGACCATCGTCCGTTCGGCGTTCGGGTACCCCATGACCCCAGCCGACGGCGTCATGGTGATGCACCGGTACAACCGAGCAGCGCTCGACACTCTCGTCCCGCCGGACTCCGACTTCAGCCCCGAGACGGTGCTCACGTCCGAGACTGCGGGGATCACCTACGACAAGATCCTCCAGTCGGGGCGGTTCTACTACTACACGTTCTTCTTCAAGGTCGGGACGACGTGGGCGGTGGCGAAGCGCCACAGCAACCTGATCCCGTTCGACTACCGCCACCGTGACTCCATGGAGATGGAGACGGCCCCCTTCTACTTCCGTCACCAGAGCGAGGCCAACCTCGACTTCCTGAAGCGGTGGTACTGGCTGATCGGGTTCGAAGCCGACTACACCCGCACCCTCGCCTACGGAGTGGAGCAGCTCTACAACGCTGACATCGCTCCCCTGTCGCTCCTCAAGGAGTTGGGCAAGCAGAACTTCGGATTCAACTTCTCACATTGGCGACGGACCGTCGGGGAGATCCGGTACCGGGCGCTGCTGGCGAAGGTGCGCCGCATCCTCGACGCCCGCGGCACCTTCGTCGGTCTTCAGGACATGTGTGAGGCAGCGTCGGGCTACGAGTGCTTCGTCCTGCCCGGTGTCAACATCATGACCCTCGCCGATGACTCGGAGTTCCACGGCGGGATCGGCAACTGGGCACCGTCCCCCTTTGTCATCTCCCGACAGGCTCGACACCTGCTCGGCCTGTCACCGTTGGAGGGTGGCCTCGGGAAGGTCACCATTCCCGACGAGGTCCCCAACACCCGACATCTCGTGATGCAGAACTACACCCTCGACCCCAACGACACTCCGCCCGAGACGCCGTGTCGGGGAGAGATGAAGGTGGTGGCCGACGCCGAGAACCAGATGCTCTTCACCTGCGGAGCGGGGCAGGCGAGGTACATGCTCGGCGACCGGGAGATCGAGTCGCAGATGGACCCGGCCATGCGGGGTGTGCCGGTCTACGAGGGGACCGGCTACTACTTCTCGTTCTACATGCGACGTGATCTCGCGGTGGTGGACCCGGCTGACACCGTCCTCTTCGGGTTCGCCTACTTCACGTCCGAACAGATGGACGCTGGGTACAGCGACGCCTTCGGCTCCCAGCCTGATCAGGTGGACGCCACCTCCAACCCTCCCCGCGACTTCGATGAGGTCGACTCCACCTATGCCACATGGGATGCCCTCTACGCCGACGATGTGACATGGGACGAGGTGGCTGGGCATTTCACGACCGGTGGAAGGGGCGACCTCGACTGGATGTCTGGGTACGAGTCGTTTATCAACATGCGTCTCGCCGGGATGGAGATCGTGGAGGAACTCCGTCCCGCACCGATCGACGCCCAGTGGTCCCAGTATGACTCCGAGTTCTTCGTCCCGGTCGGGAAGGAGATCCGGTTCGCCGTCCCGTTCGTGTGGGTTCATGACTCGTCGTCCTACGGGGTGCCGACCAGCGCTCGGTACTTCACCGGCTTCATGGTGAACTCTGCTCAGGTCGGTGACGACATCTCGACCTATCGCCCGCAGGGCCACCTCAGGCTGAAGGCACAACTGGAGGGGGACCACGTCCTGACCGACGGGTCCGAGGTTCCCGGTATGACCGTCAGGTACGTCGGCACCGACTACGGACAGGGCAACTGATGGAGATGATCTTCTCCGACTGGGCGACGACCGTGGGTCTGCGGGAGATGTCCACTCACCAGACGGTTGACCTGAGGATGACCCTCTTGGTCAGGTGTCCGTACTTCTTCTCGTCCGACTCCCCCGACCCAGCGGGCGGTAACAACTACGACCACATCCTCCGCTGCGAGACTCTCGGTGAGATCCTCGCCAATCCCATGTGGCAGAAGGTGTCCCCCGAACAGGACTTCAAGAACCCTGAGGCTGCTGTCGCCCCGGTCAGCTTCCGGGGCCAAGGGTCACAGGTCCAAGCTCTCGGCTCATGGGACTACACCTCCGATGAGGACGCCCTGATCTTCGGGTGGGTCCTGACGGAGGCGACCGATGGTGATCCGTTGGACGAGAACGTCGTCTGCTCCGCCCGGTACAACCGGCTCGTCTTCATCACTAGCAAGGAAGGCCCGCCGGTCCGTTCGACCACGTTCACCTATGAGACGGAGGGGACGGAGCGAAGTCATCTGTTCGCCTTCGACCTGACCGATGTCGATGAGAAGAACCGGGTCAGGGCATGGATCGGAAGCCCGGTTCTGAAGATGCCGCCCATGAAGTGGGAGAGCGCACGCTCCGTCCATGTCTGGATGGATCCGACGAGGACCAACTACATCTCCAACCCCTCGTTCCAGATCAGCGCAGGCGGTCTGACTGGGTGGCGGTCGAACGCCAAGAACGGAATCGAGTCCATCGTCGGTGGCCGGTTCCGCGGCCTTACGTCAGACCTCAAGTGCGGGAAGGTCGGTCTGTACGCCGGGGATCCTGATCTGGTGGTGGAGAGCAACCCGTTCCCGACCCAGAACCGGGAGGGCTGGACCTCACAGATCTCCATCTGGATCGAACATCCGAACGTGGAGGTGAGGGCCGGGATCCTCCTCATGCCCAACGACGGGAACGTCGATCCGGGTCACTTGCTGTACCTGAATTCCGGGTGGCGACGGCTCACGGCTCAGACGTGGTTCGACATCAGGAACGCCCTGCCTCAGGTCGACGGGTTCAAGGAAGGTGTCCTCCGGTTGGAAGCCCGCCTCATCGAAGGGTCGGACTCAGCCGAGGTCCGTCTTGATGACGCCATCGTGGAGCCGAACATATCCAACAAGGGATTCTTCGACGGCGCATATGGAATGGGATTCTCCACCGACTTCAGGTGGGTCAACGGGAGCGATGATGCCAATGCGTCATTCTCCACCTTCTATAACAACAGAGATGCGGTGCAGCAGTTTCTGTTCGGTACATGGATCCAGATCCGAGACTCCGTCTCCATGGAGGAGACGACGGCGTGGAGCAAGGGCGTAGCCGAAGAGTGGGTACCTGAGGGTGTTAGGGTCATTGACCACTGGGATGATGTCTCGCTCAAGCGGACGCACTCATGGATGCAGGACGTTCCACTACCGGCGTACGATTATCCAGACAAGTCTGTTGTATTTGATTTGGAGAACTCATGACGCTGGAAGCGCCAGATCTCAAGTGGACTGAACTCCTTCAGGAGATGTCCGACAACAACATCGGGAAGATCACCGAAGAGGTGATGAGGTCGGCCCTCCGCTTCTCCCAGTTGTCGTTCCTGCTGCTCGGCGGGTCGAGCCTCAACCTCTCGTCCAGTTGGATCCAGACGATCACCCCGGCGAACAGGGGTGGAATCCCGAGTGAGGTACTTCATCAGGAATATGTACTCAACGACATACCCCTGACCGGGTCATCGAACTCCTACGTCTTCTCCCAGAACTACCTGAGCTTCGGTTCCATCGACGGGGTCCACAAGGGCGTCAAGTACACCACCACCGGAGCTATCGAGGCTCCGACGGCCCAGCGGGTCTTCCGGGCGGCGTGGAACTTCCAGTACCGGGACACCGCACTCCAGACATATGCCTTGGTGTTGTATGTCATTCCCGCCGAGGTGGACGACGGAGCAGGTGGCACCCGAGCCGGAGTCTTCCCCGATGACCTCCGCATGGTCGGATCGTTCCCGCTCACCGATGTCTCCCAAGCCATCACCTACGAGACGCCCGAGTCGGAACCGAAGGTAGATTCCTACGTCTACCACAGCGTCGGTGACATGCTCCTCGCCTTGGCTCCGGGCGACTTCGTCCTCCCGGCGCTGGCCCACTACGGGCCGTCGCAGTCGGCGTCGGCGCTGAACCACGACATGTCGATCCAGTTCTCGATGACCTCACTGGGATCGATCGAGGACGTGACGTTCACCGAGGGGTACTGGACGGCCTCGGCGTACAACTCGGCCCTCCAAGACGTGGCGCTGGCCGACGGCATCTCGGGCATCGTCCCGGCCATCAGTCCTCCGCTGGCCGGTGGTGTCATCGGCGGTGACTCGACGCTGCCGCCCATCACGTCCACCGGGAACATGAAGTTCCTGACGGCCCAGACGGGTTCGCCGGGGACCTATCACTGGCGTGATGTCATCCACGAGGACGCCAACAACCCTCCGACGGGGACCATCACCGTCGACTGGGCCAACGAGGCCACCATCCCGGCCCAGTGGTGGGCCAACACGACGAACGCGTCGATCTACTACTTCAAGTGGGGATCCTCCACGACCGGGACGTGGACGCTGCTCGGTGCGATGGTCCCTCCCCGAGGTGCTCATCTTGACGGCGATGTCCTGACCCTCGGTCCGTCCGGGGTCCTGTGGCAGACCCCCAGCGGGGCGATCACCTTCATCGCCACCGGCTCTCTGCCTCCGTCAGGCCCGCCGGGAGCGGTGAACATCGATCCGCTCACGGGCGAAGTTCGTCAGTGGTCCGGTACGGCGTGGAACCAGACGATGTTCGTCAGCACCGATGTGCTGCCAGCGTCTCGGGCCGACGGACAGGTTCTCCAGTGGGAAACCAGTCCGACCCCTCACTGGCAGATGGTCGGCCTCGCCGGGTTCCTGCCCACCGCTGCCAACGGCGACACCCTCGTCACGGAGGCGGGTAGCTGGATCGCGAAGACGTACAAGCTCACTTCCCTGTACGACGTGGGAACGGTGGCTCCACTCAACGATCAGGTCCCGACATGGGACACGACGGAGTCCAAGTTCGTCATGAAGAACCGGCTGCCGTCCGGTACCGGTGTCCCGGTCTACAAGTTCCGAACGATGGAAGCGGCGGCGGTCGTCGGGACCACGGTGGTACCCGATCCGATACTGATGGCGACGGTGTCGGGCGGTGACAAGTGGTACGAGTACGAGGCCATCATCAGCTTCGCCGCTGATGCTGCCGCCGACATCCAGTTGGGTACCCAGTTCACGATCTCGGTGGGGACGGGAGCCGTGTCGAACAACTGGTCGATCCTCGGTGTCGTTCCCAATGGAACGTCCCAGATGTGGAGTGGGCACATTGACACCAACGGAGCGGTCGGCTCTGTGTTCTTCGACGGCCTCGGTGTCACCCCGGCTGACCGGCGCTCGGTGACGATGAGGGGCGTCGTCTATGTGGACGCAACCGTCACCGAGGCTGAACTCGCCATCGTGTCGTCAGAAGCCACCGCAGGAGGTGGCTGCTACATCTACGAGTCGTCGTTCCTCAAGGTGACCCCCATGAACAACGGGTCTGTGACGTAGCCCGAGATGGGCTGGGATGAGGTAGATCTCATCGGACCGTATCCACATAGGATGAGATTCAGTAAAGAGGATAAAGGTGGGTTCTCATTCTTCACATCCCGTTGTGGATGTGGCTGGAAATACGCAGCACTGAATCAACGAGAGGTTCTTGGTAAGGTGGCAGAGCACCAAGAATCGGTGGAAAATGAGGTGGCCTCCATGAGTGACGACGACGAGGATCGCAACCTTCGGGAGCGGCTCGGCGACGCTATTGACGACCTCGGAGACAGGATCCGGGGACGTGATGACGACGTGGACCCCGAGGTCGAGCTGCGTCGGCTCGGTGACGACGACCAAGACGCCACGCCGAGTGACGACGAGCTGGTGACGGAGGACGAGCGATGAGCTGGTATGTCGGTAGTTCCCTCGATCAGCTTCTGAACGAGATCAACGCCTCGGCCCCGAACCGGAACAAGGCGAGCGATGGAAGCATCGGGGACGCCAGTCACAGCGCGTCCACCAGCGACCATAATCCGTGTGATTGCCACAACGCTGTGTGTGCTCGGGACTACACGCATGATCCCGGCGGTGGCTTCGACAGCTACGCCTTCGCCCACTGGCTGGCGGACCGGACCAAGGGTCCCGAGGCTCGGGTCAAGTACATCATCAGCAACGGGCAGATCGCGAGCGGGCAGGGTCAGTCATATCCGGCTGGACAATGGCGTCCATATACCGGATCCAACAAACATGACCATCATGTACACGTTTCTGTCCGCCACGGTTCGGAGTACTTCGACAACGCTGGCGGATGGAGCTGGTCGGGCGGAGCGCCCGGTCCCGACAACCCACCCCCGGAGATTGGACTTGATCAGATGTTCGCACTCATCAGATTCGACAACAAGGTATATCGCTGGAACGGCATCAACCGCGTCCACGTCCCCAACGAGCAGATGCTCGGCGGCGACCAGATCATGCTCGGTGTGATGGGCATGGACCAGACGATCTGGGATGTCGACCCGTGGTGGGGTTCGACCTACCCCGAGGCGACCGACAGCCAGACGTACTGGAACACCTCGGTCATCGCGCAGCACACGCCGGGTCTGCCTCCCGACCACATCGCCTGATCGATGCCATCTTCCTACAGGGGCATCACCGTCCCTGATGACACCGACTGGGCTGACATCGAGACTGCGTTCCGCAGCTTCCTCGACAAGTTGTCCCCGGTCGGAGAGGTCAGGATGTTCGCCGGGGCTGCTGCCCCGGCTGGGTTCCTCCTGTGCGACGGAGCGGCCATCCCTGCCGGGACGGACTACAACGCTCTCAGAACCCTGATTGGTGCGAACACTCCAGATTTCAGGGGTCGTTCGCCCTTCGGTCCCGGTGCCAGTGGTGTCGCTCTGAACGCTGCCGGTGGAGCGCAGACCGTCGCTCTCTCCGAGGCGCAGATCGGAAGCCACGCTCACGCCGGGGGTACCGCTGCGGCGGGGAACCACTGGCACTACATCCAGTCCATCGCCGGGGTCGGTACCGGCAACAACTCATGGGGCATGGGTACGTTCACCATCTCCGGGCAGCGTGACTACAACACCGACTGGGCTGCTCAAGGGGACCACGCTCACAACTTCTCCACCGATTACCGAGGCGGCAACCAAGCTCATGAGAACATGCCGCCGTGGCGGGGCATCAACTTCATCATCAAGTGGTAGGGGATAATGGCTCAATACGGGACACATAATCTGGAGATACCGGACGGGAGTGACCGGGCCAGCGCGACGGTGGCCTTCTCCGAGTTCACCAACACCCTCGACCCGGTGCTGGACGCCATCTCCACTCAGGCCGACAACGCTGCCAGTTCGGTCGGCGAAGTCTCCGACCAGTACGGATCTCTGAGCGCCACCGTCGCTCAGCAAGCCACCAGCATCAGCAACCTCAACACCAAGACCACCAACCTCGCCAAGGCCGGGACCGTGCTGGTGGTTCGGCTGACCGCTGACTTCCACGTCGGCACTGACGCTGCTCACATCACCCTTCCGTTCGACACGGTCGATTACCGACATCCCTCGGGTACGTTCGCCAACGGGGTCTGGACCGCTCCTGCTGCTGGCCGGGTCAGGGTGACGGCAGGAGCGATGCCCTGCTACGGATCTGCTTGGGGAGCGGCGGACCTACAGGGGTTTCCGTCAATCCTCTCCATCGTCAAGTCGGGGACGCTCTACCGGATCGGCCAAGTCGGGGCGCATCACAACTTCTTCATTCTCAACGGGTCAACGACCTTCACGGTTGCTGCTGGGAACCAGATCACCGCCGCTATCTACATGAATGCCATAAACATCTACAAGACGGTCAGGGCCAGTCCCACCGACGACAATGGCAACTTCATGATGATCGAGTATCTCCGAGATGCGGAGATCTCATAAAGGGGTAAATCATGCTTTCAGTCATCGTTTCCAATGGGGATACCGCCGAGGTGTTCTTCCTCATCGCCCTGATCCTCTTCGTGATCGCTGCGGTGGCTGGGTTCATCCGTCCCGGCACTCCCAACGGTCCGTACGCCTACCCATGGAACTCGGTGCTGGTGGCGGCGGGGTTGGCCTTCACCGCAGCCGGTTTCCTCTGGCTCTAAGGAGCAGGACGGTGTGGACCTCCAGACGTTCGCCCTCGGCCTCGGCACGGTTCTAACTGGGGCTGGTGGGGTGACGCTGGCGGTTCATGAATTTCGCAAGCGTGACAGGCGGGCGTTGAACGACGAAGCTGGAGCTATGTCGGACGACCTGACACGGGTCCGCCACGATCTGGTGGTGTGCCGCCGCTACTCCTTCGACCTCGCCGAGCGGTTGGCCGACCATGGACTTGAGGTGCCCGATCCTCCTGAGACGAAGCTGCCATGAAGCGGAGCAGCGTATGGGCGCTGGTCGGGGTGATGCTGTTCATGACGGCGGTGCTGTTCTCGGCGACGGTCACCTCGGCGATCCCCGAGCCGATCGCTGGGGTGTCAGGACCAGCGGGACCGCCCGGACCAGCGGGACCGCCGGGTGAACGCGGTGAGAATGGCGTCACCGTCATGGGACCACCGGGTGTGCAGGGCGAACCCGGTAGGGCAGGTGCTGCTGGTGCGACCGGCAGAGCCGGTGACTCGATCATCGGTCCGCCGGGTGAGTCGATCATCGGACTGCCCGGTGCCAATGGCTCCGACGGTGCGGCTGGTGCCAACGGCGCTGACAGCACGGTGCCCGGACCGGCTGGCTCACCGGGAGCTACAGGTGCTCCGGGTTCGACAGGAGCGCCGGGACCACAGGGCGCTGACTCCACGGTGCCGGGACCGCAAGGCGAGCCGGGAGCGACAGGAGCGCCGGGTCCCCAAGGTGCCACGGGTGAGCCGGGTCCCCGAGGATTGCCCGGACCTCAGGGCGTACAGGGGCCGAAGGGTGATCCGGGTGAACCCGCTCCCCTCATCGAGTGCCCGCCGGGGTACTCCAATCAGGAGGTCACGGTCGATGTGAAGGGACGTGGGGAGGTCACGATCTATGGATGCATCAAAAACTAGTGACGACACGCTAGTATCTGGCTCATGCTGATTCTCCTACTGATCGTCGCAGTTTCTGTCCTCGGGATCGCCACCGTCCTCATCAAGCGGGCGGAGCGGACGATCCACGACCGGTTCGAATGGAAGACGACGGCCCTCGATCCTCCGGTCAAGCAGGCCGAGGCCCACCTCGTCACGAACTTGAAGGTCATCCACTACCTGTACGACTGGGAGCGGGAAGGCTGGTACGTCTCCTCAGAGAAACGGACAGGACGCCTTGATGAACTCGCGTAGTTCGGTGTCGCTGGGGAACTCACCCGGATCCTTGTAGGGGTACCCTTCATAATCGGCACGGAACACGGCCTTCCCCATTCTCGTCAGTCGTTGAACGAGAAACTGATTGCCCTTGTAGCCCGCCGGGTCGTTGTCGAGGCAGGCGATGATGCCGAAGTACTCGGCGAGCAGATCGATCTGGGCGATGGAGACGTAGCTCCCCATGATGGCGACGGCCTGAACCCCGCACTGGTGGAGCCGGACCACGTCGAGCGGTGACTCCACGACGGCGGTGAACTTCGACGGTGAGTTGCGGTGGTGGCCGAACAGGAGCTTCGCCTTGTCGATCCCCTTGGGCAGCGTGTAGACGGCCCCGGACTGCTTCACCTGCGACCCGACCAGTTCGCCGTCGGGATCGTGCAGCGGGATGACCCAGCACTTGGTCTGGGTGCTCCACCGGATCTCGTAGCGGTCGAGAGTGTCCGGTACCAGCTTCCTCCGGTCCGCCAGCCGTTTCGGGACCTCGATGATCGTCGGGTCCAGCTCCTCCTCTGCCGGAGGACGAGCGGGGTGGTGCGCCATGCTCCGGCGACGGTCCGCCACCACCGCGGTGTTCCGGTAGTTGGAGAGCGACACCACCAGCATCTGGCCCCGGAGATCCTCGGGCGGCTCCTGTCCGAGGTCACGGAACAGGCCGATGATCGTGCCCTTGTACCCGCAGGAGAAGCAGTAGTGGACGAACGGCGGCTCGGTGTTCATCGACCACGACGGCTTGTGGTCGACCGAGCCGGTGCGTTCCTCGTGGAGCGGGCAGTGCCCGATCACCTCGTCGCCCTTCTCGTGGAGTCCTTCGACCCCGAGTTCGGTGAGGAGGTCGAGGATCACAGGGCGCTCGCCGGGTGTCCGGTTGACGATCCGCCGTTCCCGCTGGGGTCGAGGACGGCCAGCAGACCAGCATCGCCACGGTCGACCTCGGAGATGTCGCCGTTCACCCAGTCGACCTTGACGTAGGCGAGGGTCGGGACGCCGGATCTCATGGCGAGGATCTCGATCTCGACATAGTCCCCGCCGAGGCGACGGAGTCCCAGCAGCACGTCACTGTCCTGAGCGTAGGAGGACGAGTAGCCGCCCGAGTACATGTTGAGCTTCCCCCGCACCGTCTTGCTCATCAGGCTCTGGGTCGAGGCGACGACCGGGATCTCCCGCTCCATGGCGAGTTCCTTGAGGCCACGGGTGATGTTGGTGATGGCCCGAGGGGAGCCGGACGGCTCTCCCTGCTCGTCGGTCATCATGTAGATGCCGTCCACGATGATCAGGTCCGGTTCGAACGTGGTGTGCAGTCCCCGGAGCTTGGTGATGGTGTCGATCTCCCGGCGGGTGTCGATGATGCGGGCACCCTCCAAGGTTCGGAGACGACGGATCTCCGCTCCGACCCGGTCCCGTTCCTTCTTGGTCAGCGACCCCTCCCTGAGGGCGGTCAGGTCGACTTCGAAGGCGAGCGAGACGTACATCCGCAGCAGCTCGTCGGTGGTCATTTCGAACGAGCAGAACAGGATGTTCCGACCGGCGATCTTGGCGGCGTACATCATCTTGACCAGCGCCGTGGTCTTGCCCTGCTTGGCGAGGGCGGTGAGGGTGATCAACTGACCGGGCTGCCAGCCGCTGGTGGCCTTGTCGAGGGAGGGCAGGCCGAAGGGTATTCCCTGAGTCCGCTGCCGCCTCAGGATTTCAGCACTGTTGGCAACGGCGTGGGGGTGGATGTCGGTGCTCTCGGCGACGGAGCCGAAGCGGTACTTCTGCTGGACCTCCGTCGCGATGATGCCGTTGACGTGGGCGTTGAACTCGCCGTCGTTGATGGCGACGGTGATCCGTTCGATCAACTCGTCCTGCGCCCTCGTCTCAACGAGGTGGCCGAGGTACACCGACAGCGGCTGGGTCGCCTCGACCGGCTGCCAGTTCGGGTACACCGTGTGGATGATGGTCAGGTCCGTGAGTGGTCCGTACTCGATCATTTTCCTGAATATGTTCAGGTGTATGGATTTACGGAAGACATCCTCGTGGATGCTGGCGTCGAGCAGATCCAGCACTCGGCTCTGGGTGATGGCTGCGCTCAGGACGAGCGCCTCGTAGTCGGTGGTCTGGTCCATCTCTCTCAATCCGGTAGGTAGCCCATGGCCGGGACGAGGATGCCCCGCTGCCCGTAGTGGTTGATCCGGTCGGGGTCGCTGTCGTACACCCCGAGCACCCGGAAGGTCTTCAGCACCAGCGTGGAGCAGAAGACGTTGTAGTCGTAGGGGATCACGCCCCCGACCGCGACATCGGCGTTGTTCAGGAAGTCGCTGGCGTCGTCGGCCACCTCCTCGCCGAGGAACGTGACCACCTCCACGTCGATCCCCTGAGTGGTCCAGCGGTACGCCTGCTTGAGGCCCAGCATGTTCCACGCCCACGTCGTGGCGGGCGTCCACTGGTTGGACAGGATCAGGCGCTTCCGCAGGACCGGTTGGGTGAGCACGCCCTCCAGCACCACGATGATCTGGTCCGTCTCCCTGACGCCGAGGTCGTTGCCCTCCATCAGTCGTCCTCCCCGTAGACGATCTGCTCCCAGCACGGGCGGCAGGCGTCCTCACCGCTGAACGGTTCGCGGAACACCCGCACCCGTTCACCGCAGAAGTGACAGGTGCCGATCTCGGCGAGCACCCATCGGTCGACATGCTCAGACATCACCCCACCCCGTACGGGTAGACGATGCCGTCGTGGCCGTTGGTCATGTGCAGGTAAGCGGTGTTCACCCGGTAGGCCATCCGCTGGAGGTTGGCCGACGAGGTCACGATGTACAGCTTGCGCTCACCGTCGGGGTTGTCGGCTTGGAAGTCCGTGATGAACCCGCCGATGGTGGACCACTCCCAGCCGGTGGCGTCGGTCATGTCCAGCTCGCTGATCAGGACCGACATCGTCTTCGACAGGGACCGGATCCGGGCAGCCACGACATCGTCGGACATGGCGAGGCGGAAGAGCCGCAGCAGGTTCGCTCCGGTGAAGTGCCAGAAGTTGTCACCGGAGTCACGCAGCACCCGGTAGGTGAGGGCGTAGGCGTCGTCCATCGACTTGCCGTTGTAGTAGATGAACGTCCGCAGCGGTATCCCGTGCGCCCGCTCCATGAACTCCTCGGCCTTCGACTGCTCCTTCAGGGCCATGCGTCCTCCGGTGACGTAGCGGTTCTTCATCGGCGAGTTGAAGTCATCGATGATCGACCACCAGATGTCATCATCCACCGGGTCGTCATTCATCATCGCGGTTCTCCCAGATGTCGATGAACCGCTGCTGCTCTTTCCGCCACCAGATCTCCTGCCGGATGGCTCGGCTCCCTTGGATGCTCATCCAGTTGGACAGGTTGGAGTGGGGAGCGAACGCGTAGGACCGCTCGGGCTGCTCGTAGAGGTACACCTCGTTGAAGAACTTGCTGACCGCCCACCGAGTCAGGTCGTGTCCCCACCTGTCCACCCACGAGGTGTAGTGGTCCCGCACGGTCTTCTGGTGGACCTTCCCTTCGTAGGTGTCAGGGAGCCGTGGGAGGTACTCGGGGTCGCACCGCTGGACGGCTTTCAGGAACTCCTTCACGCCATGATCCATCGTCCACTCCAGAGCATGTGCGTGGCCGGACGGATGAGCAGTAGCCATCGTCCGTTTCTCCCGAGCACCGAGCAGAGGTGGCTCCTCTTCCTGCTGTCGTCGTTTCATCCTGTCTCCGGTCTGGTTTCCATAAGCGGCCGAGCGCCAGCGAGGTCGCCCTCTTCAAGAGGTGTTTTTATTTATCTCTGTTTTCTTCTCTGTTCCCTCTCTGGTGCTGTCTGTTGGCGTACATTGAACGGCGTTCACATTTCGAACCAGAGGCCGTCAATCGGCAGTCCCCAAGCGGGATCTGGCCTCCAGACCGGTGGCTCAGGCGAAGTGAGGAATGTGTAGGTTTCCACATTCCTATTGTGTAGATCTACACAATCCTCACCGTCAGAATCGACCCCTTCGTATAGCAGTGAGGATTTGACGGAGCCGTCGTAGAGGAAGTCCTCCAGCGTCAGTGAGGGGACGTTCGGGCAGGGCCGACCCTTCACCTTGGACACCTTGAGGTGACCGGTCAGGGTGATGTCCTGCACCGTGAACTCGTAGCGTTCACCCCGGCAGAACCTGATGAGGTCAGGCGCTGCTTCCAGCACGGGATACCGGACCGGGATGCCGTGCCACTGACCACCGCGACCCTCCTGTTCCACCTTCCCGGCGTTGACGAAGCCCTTCCGCCTCAGGCCGCTGATGGCCCGCCGGAGTTCAGACTCGTTGGCGACGAGGAACCTGTTGCCGGTGAAGTGGCTCGCCCCCATGAGGACGTACTTCCACGGCCACGTCGGTGTGGTCGAGGCGATCAGCTTCACCAGCACCGCCGCCTCGTTCTTGAGCAGCCCCATGGACTGCCAGTGGTCGGTGATGAAGGCGGCGACGTTGTCCCGGTCCCGGTAGTAGCTGCGCCTCCGGTCCGGCCAGAACGTGTTCAGCACACGGCGGTGGACAACCCAGTCAGTTGCGCTACGGTGCGAGTTGGTCAACAACCTTCTCCCTTCGAACAGGTGAGGGTCGACCGTAACAGGACCGTCGCTTCGTGCGGCGGTCCTGTTGCGTTGTGGGGCTGCTTTTTTCCTGAGTCCCTGAAGTCTCAGGTTTCCAATGGTGTATCTGTCACAAGATGGTATATAGTCTTGTACATGGAGCCGACAGCGAAGAACGTACCGAAGATCAGGACCCATCTCCTGAGGAAGCTGACGCTGGCCCAGCGCAACTGGAGCCAGTTCCCCGTCACTCGTTTCGAGAACTACACCCCCAAGGCCCGCGTTGAGGTCATGCAGAACGAGATCGACGGCCTCACCGATGCCACCAACCTCTGGGTGTCACCGGAGTGGGTCGCCCACCTCGACACCATCGCCGCTCAGGTCTTCGAAGCCGACGCCGACATCGTGTTGGAGGAGATCGGCCTGTTCGCCGACAGCGGGTTCGTGGTGTTCCCCGATCCGATCTACATCCCGGCGGTCGACAGCAAGGCCGAGTTCCCGGTCAGCGCCATGATGTGGACGATTGACGAGGTCCAGTCCCAGCACGGCCTCCGCCGTGCCATGACCACCACCTCCTACATCTGGCGGGAGCACTACGCCCTCAGCGGCGAGATCGGGCTGCGGGTGGTGAGTCCCGAGAACAAGGAGGGGGAGCCGTACCTCATCACCGCACCCGGCGACACGCTGCTGACGAGGGACAACCTCCACCTCAACCGCCTGACCGACGAGGAGCAGGCGGTCATCAACGAGCGGGGCATCAACGATGTCGAGGTCCAGAAGGTGTGGGACTCCGTCCTCGACAGGGCGTTCGGCGACGAGCAGTGGATGGGGATCGGGCGCAACGACTGGTTCTTCGACACCGCCGCCGACGACATGGGCGAGTCCATGACCATCGTCCACGCCGAGTACCCCGAGTTGGCGGCACGCCACATCGCCATCGACCGCACCCTGTTCTGGACCCTCAACAAGCTGCTGACCGCCGAGCGCCACACCGAGCGTCAGGTCCGCCAGCCCTCCACCAACAAGTCGAAGAAGCGGCGGAAGGCCACCGTCGGCAACGACGAGGTCCACATCATCCACCTCCGTAAGAACGCCCCGACCAAGCCGACCCTCAACCCCGGCAGCGGGCGCAAGCTCACCCACGAGTCCGAGACGCAGGGCCACTGGAAGATGCAGCCCTACGGACCGGGCCGGTCCCTCCGCAAGCGGATCTGGGTCGGCAAGTTCAAGCGGGGAGTGGGCCTCCCCCCGAAGGAACAGGTCTACTCACTCGACCGATAGTCCATCACCAACAAGGAGCAGTGCCATGAGCCAGATGACAGTGGAGAAGATGAAGCAGCAGTTCGCCGATCCCGACGATTTCGAGAACGACCCCATGATCGCCTTGGTGGCGATGAAGGATCTCTCGGGCGTGACCGGCGGAATGATGTTCGGCGCAGCCGAGAAGCATGTGCGGGACAAGTACGACGGCAAGACCGAGATCCTCGGTTCCTGCCTGTCGGGGGAGCGCGATCGTGGACGCCCCGTGATCGCCGTCGCCCACCGGCCCCACGGAGAGGAGGCGTAAATACCTGAGGGACCCGGAATCTCAGGAATATCCCTGCTGGGGATCTTTGCGACTGACAACCGGATGGGTTACCGTTCGATGACAGGACAAAGTCAAGAAGCCCGCCGAGCGCGAACTCGGCGGGCTTTCCCATATCCCCGACAGGAGCGTTACCAATGACCCGTCGAGTCAGACATCTTCTACTACTGACCCTTGCGTGCGCCAGTGTCCTTCTGGCCTCCGCCTGTACGGAGGAACAGAAGTCGCTGTGGCTGAGCCTGCCGCACGACCAGCAGGTGGCGGTGGCGAACTACATCAACCAGCAGAGCAGCGGCGACTGCTTCTCAGCCCTCGGTCACTTCTCCGGTGACCACGGCAAGGCCCGTCAGGTCATCATGCGCGAGTCGGGTAACAACCCGAGCGCCGCCAATCCGGGTTCATCGGCCCGAGGGTGCTTCCAGACGATGATGTCGATCCACGGCCCGAAGTACTACCAAGTGGGCTGCACGCCGAACGACTGGGACAACGCCGTGTGCAACACCAAGGTGGCCGACATTTTGTACCGATCATCGGGTTGGTCCCCGTGGGCAGCCAGCGGCGGTTGATAGCCTGAGAGGTTCATGGATGAGGCGGACAGCACATCGCTTCCCACCTTGAGTGGGGCTGTTCGTATCATTCAGGTGTCCGAGGGTGAGCCGGGTCCCGCCCCCCGCTCCCCTCGGACGCCTTTCTCGGAGATGCCGTTGAAGGTCGCCATCGGCGACTTCCTCCGCACCGCCGTCGTCGGTCGGTACCCGGTGTCCGCCGACGAGGAGTGGACGCTGATCCGCCTGACCCAGCAGCAGATACACCATGTCGCTGACTCCTACGACCGGCTGCTCGCGGAGAAGGACGCCTTCCAGCGGAAGTCGGAGAAGGTGACCGAAGTCCTCACCCTCCTCCGTCGGTCGAACACCCGGAAGAACCGGGAGTGGAACGATGCGATTGACACCGTGGCGAAATCACTGGATGAAATCTGACGGCTCAGGACACTCAGGATCGCCGCTTTGACCTCCTGATCACCTGTTGTATGGTGATTACAGGCGAAGGGTGTGGTAGCCCCTCGTCGCTGCGCTCCGGCCCAACCGGTTGCAGTTTCTCCTTGGAGGAGTTGAGCCAGCCCCTACGGGGAACCGGCTCCTTCTAGGTAGATGGGAACGACGGCCTGCCCTTCGGGGCGGGCCGTCGTTGTGTTTACCGACACATTGTGTTCTTCCTTTGTACCGGCGGGTACATATACTGCTAACCAATGGCAGCACTGGAGGCAGCAATGGTCACGGCGGAGTGGCTAGGCGGTCCGCTCGACGGCATGGAGATGACGGTCGTAGGCGACACCGTTCGGTACCCCATCCAGATCGATACTGATGAACTCGGCACCAAGTGGGTCGAGGTCATCGTCGTCCCCGTCGAGCAGAGGGCCGACGGGAAGTTCGTCCTGCGCTGGCCGCAACTGACTAGTTGATGGCGTACGTCCTGCTGGGCTTCGCGGTGTTCGCCGTGATGACCTACGGCATCGAAGCACTGGACGACCACACAGGATTCGAACTGCCCAGATGGGTTTATGTTCTGATCCGTTGGATTCTCGGGATGAGTCTGGCTATAATCTGGGGCGGCTGGAGTAATTGGTACTTCGGCCCCGCAGTGGTCGGCGTTTCACGGATCACACTCAAACTGGACACCTATCTCACGGTGCTGATCGAATCCATTTCTCGCCAGCGCCGGTAACAACATCGGAGCACTACCACAATGGACATGACACCACGGCCCTACGAGTTCATCATCGTCAGCGACGGTGACCCAGACCACCTTCCACCGAAGGTCTTTGCCGAGGCACTCGCCGAGTTCGCGGAGATCACCAAGGGAGCCACCCTCATCGATGATGACGGCAACTCCGTCCCGACGATGGACGTGAGCTTCCTCCCCTTCGCCACCGACGTTCTCCCCAAGCGGATCCTGACCGACATCGCTGCCATCTGCGGCAACGACCACGTCAGGGCGTACTCGTACTCCTACGGGGACACGCTGCCGTCGAAGGATGTGCGGGCCACCATGCCGCACCAGTTCGAATGGCCGGACGAGTACGGCGATGACATCGAAGTGGATGGCCGGGAACAGGTCATCCTTCTGGCGGCTGGACATGACCTCGACCACGAAGCGCGCACCTTCATCGAGGAGGCGCTACAGCGGGGCCATCAGATCCTTGTCATCGATGAGGGTCTGTGGCAGTTGGACGCCATCACAGAACTGGAGCAACCCATGTCCGAGATCGACACCATGCAGGCGGAACTCGACGCCCTGACCGCCAGCGAGGAGGCGACACCCGAACCTTCGAAGGTCAGGACGAAGGTGAAGACGCCTCAGCCGGTGCCCGACAACGTGGCCGTCACCATCCCCTCGGTCGTGCAGAGCATCGATGAGGTCGACCCGGTCGATCCCAACTTCGGTGTCACCGCCGAGGACGACGCACCGATGGTGCCCGAGCAGATCCCGGTCACCCCCGCTGGTGAGCACGACGGCCAGCAGGGCGAGCACACCGGCCCGCCGCTCAACCCCGAGTGGGAAGCCATGGGTCGGAACGAACTGCGCGACCTCGTCAAGGAGAAGGGGCTGCACCCCACCGACTTCCGGTCGAAGCAGAGCCTGCTGGACTGTCTCTACGGACGGCCCGCCACGGTGAAGCCCCAGCGGCGCAGTCCCCTCAAGAAGAAGCAGGACGAGGTCGAGGCCATGACGGCCATGGACGCCGAGATCCCCGCCATCATCAAGGCGCTCAAGGGCGTGCTGGAAGAGCAGCAGGGCACGCTCGACAACCAGCAGGTGGTGCTGGCGAAGCTGGAAGCCCTGCTCACCATCGGTGAACGAGTGGGTGAATCCTGACGGTTCTCCATACTCAGGATCTATGTAGGAGGGACCGGAGCAATCCGGTCCCTTCTGCGTTGGAGATCCAACTGTGTAGTCTAGGGAGCCATGCCTGAACTTCGCTCCTACCAGCTTGAGGCCGCGGGGCTTGCCCAGCAGCGGGGCAGCCTCCTCCTCGGACTCATCATGGGCAGCGGCAAGAGTGCCGTCGCCATCGAAGCGGTGAAGCGCCGACGTGCCCGCCGGAAGACCACCCGAGGGTCGATCGTCTGTCCGGTCAGCCTCAAGTACCAGTGGGCCGAGGAGATCAAGAAGTGGGATCCCGGTGCCTCCATCGTCGTGGTGGACGGCACCAAGGGACAGCGCACGGCCCAGTATCAGATCGAAGCCGACTACACGATCCTCGGGTACTCCAACATCCAGCACGACTGGGACGAGGTGCGGAAGTACCTCCCGACCGACTTCATGATTCTGGATGAGTGCAGCGCCATCAAGGGCTTGAAGACCCAGCGGTCGAAGCGTCTCAAGGCCATGGCCTCCAAGGTCAGCCTCCGCATGGCGCTGACCGGCACGCCCACCGAGAACCGGCCCGAGGAACTGTTCTCCATCATGGAGTGGGTGGACCCCACCGTGTTCGGGGACTTCCGCAAGTTCGACCGGGTGTTCATCGTGCGGGACAACTGGGGCAAGCCCGTTCGGTACCACAACCTGAACCGGCTCCATGAGCTACTCGGCGACGCCATGTACAGGAAGTCCCGAAAGGATTTGGAGGAGTTCCTGCCCGAGCGGGTGTTCACCCAGATCCCGCTCCACTACCCCTACCCCAAGACTCAGGCGATCATCGAGTACGTCGCCCACGACATCATCCGGGTGATGGACCAGCACGCCGAGCAGCCCGGTGGTCAGTTCGACATCTCCGAGCACTACGGGATGTCCACGAAGGACGACAAGGGCAACCGGCTCAAGGGTGAGGTGATGCGTCGGGTCAACGCCATGCGCCTCCTGCTGGATCACCCCGACCTCCTCGCGTGGTCCGCCGACAACTACGAGGACGAATCCACCAACGACGGGTCGGAGTACTGCTACAGCCTCCTGACCAACCCGGCCCTGTCCGAACCGGAGCCGAACTCGGCGAAGCTCGACCTGTTGCTGGAGCACCTGACCGAGGTCTTCGACGGTGACCCCGATGCCAAGGTGGTTGTGTTCGCATCGTTCAAGCCGATGGTCCGCATCATCGGGGCAGCGCTCAAGGCCCGAGGGTGGGGCTTCGTCTCCATGACCGGAGACACCGCAGCGGCCACCCGGCAGAAGAGGATCGTCGCCTTCAACAAGTCCTCCAAGGTCAGGGTGTTCCTCTCCACCGACGCTGGTGCCTACGGCGTGAACCTCGACAGCGGCACCCACCTCATCAACTACGACTTCCCGTGGTCGGCGGGTGTGTTCGCCCAGCGCCGTGCCCGGATCGACCGGACCTCCACAGCTCACCGCACCATATTCGTGAGCGATCTGTTCCATCAGGATTCAGTAGAGGCTTACCAACTCCTGATGCTGGAGCACAAGCAGGACGTGGCCGATGCGTGGATCGATGACGGTGAGGTGGAGACGCTCAACGTCGATCTGGATAATCTCAGGAAATATCTGGAGAAGGCGTATCTAGGGATTGCGTAGCTGATACCAAACGTGTACTCTTTGGAGGCAACCCATCTACCGAACCTCAAGGAGCACACCGAAATGAACGAGCACTCCGGCTACGGCCAGCCCACAGGAACCGGGACGATCCCGATGAACGGCCCGTCCTACGGGCACTACGACCAGCCCTCCAACTGCAACCGTGGCTACGACTACGACCGGGACGACTGGAACCTCAGCCCGTGGAACAGCACCTCGGCGAAGAACTTCGGCGCTGCCTACAGCGATGACCCCCGCATCCGCCACGCTGGCGTGGGCGGCGGCAACCTCAGCGGTGGCACCTACTACTCCGACGGCACCTACTACGGCAGTCAGGGTGGCGGCGGACAGGTCATCAACCTCGGTGAGGTCATCGTCGGCCTCGTCGTCATCATCGGCCTCCTCGCAGCCTTCGGACTCTTCGTGGTCCGTGGGATCCTGCGTGCCATGAACGGAGTCCGGCGATGAGCGCCCCGATGGGCGGTGATGGCCGTGGCTATCACACCGACCCCGACAACCCCTACTGGATGACGAAGCTCACCCCACAGTTCGTCATCCAGCTCGTCCTGCTACCCGTCTTCGTCAACCTCTGGAGTCAGTCATGAGCGTCACCCGTACCCCCGTCAATCCCGAACCCACCTTCGATCCCACCGACCCCGACTCGTTCCCCGAGACGGTCTTCTACCGGGATCTGGAGCACCACCTCAAGGCCCGTGCTCTCTACGAGGCGGCGAAGGATGCCGCCGACCGGTACAAGGACCGGACCAAGGCCAACGTCGAGGCCATCGGCGACAAGGACAACACCGGCAGCTACGTCGTCTCGTTCGAAGAGAGCGACGAGGGCTATCTGACGGTCGCTGGCGAACAGGTCAAGTTCGTCAAGTCGGAGAAGTACAAGAAGTCCAAGGGCGGCATCAACCCCGAGAAGGCGAAGGAACTCCTGTCGGAGTCGCAGTGGGAGCAGTCCACGACCCACGTCATCAGCATCGAGGTTCCCGGCCACGCCCCGGTCAAGGAGATCGTCGCCGCCGTGAAGGAGACGTTGAAGGACGCCGACATCACCGATGGCTTCGTCATCGACCCGAACCTCGTCATCGATGAGGACAAGGTCACCAACCTGAACTACTTCGACGGCCCGGATCAGATCACCGACAAGCTGTTGAAGGAGATCACCGACGACGACGAGTACGCCACCCGGCTGATCGTCAACAAGAAGAAGAAGTGATGCCCGACCCGGTCGAGGATCTGTTCGGTGACTTGATGGATAACCCTGAGTCTGGAGAGGCTCAGGATTATCCCGGTCGTCGGAAGCCTGCGAACCGGCCCGACAAGAAGACGGCCACCGATACTGTCACACCCCCTTGGGATGATCGTCCCCTACACCTTGTCCACAAGGGTCAGGTGAGGGAGTGGTTCACGATCAGGCACCTCGCGAAGGCGCTGGGTCGCAAGGAGGTCACCATTCGTTCATGGGAGAAAAAGGGCAGGATGCCACAGACCCCGTTCCGAACCGCACCACCGAGGGGTTCCAACCTCGCGCAGGCGGCGGGGCGGCGGCTGTGGACCCGTGAGCAGATCGAAGGCATCGTCCAGATCGCCGAAGAAGAGAAAGTCATCGTTGACATGAAGCAGTCACCGCCAACGGATCGGTTCGCCATCCGGGTGGCTCGGTTGTTCGCAGAGATCAAGGCCAAGGAGGTCTGACCAGTGGTACGCAGAGCAGTGATTCCAGACGAGGATGAGTTCATCCCCGAGGACGACGACGAGGGCACGCCCGCAGAGGCTGCCGACGGCGGTGAGGACTACGAGGGTGAGCCGGAACCGGCACCCCGTCGTCAGCGACAGCGTGTCGCCGACGACGCCGAAGACCTCGACCCGCCCGCCACGAAGACGAGGCGTGCCCGTGTCACCGATGAGGACGGCGAGGAGGAGAAGCGTCTCCCCCGGAAGGCTGCGGCCTCGACCAACGGGACGAAGCGTCGGACCATCAAGCGTGGCTGGCAGGCCGGTCAGAAGACCATCGACAACAACCGTGGTCCGACCACCTACGCCAAGGCGTATCAGGACAACCCGACGACTCAGGTTCTCAAGTTCCTTGAGGACGAGCCGTACGCCAGCTACGCCCGCCACTGGGTGGCTCGGGTCGACGCCGAGGGCAACAAGAAGAACCGCCCCTACGTCTGCCTCGGCACCTTCGATGAGGCGTGCCCCCTCTGTGACGTGCTCGGTGACAAGCCGCAGTCGGTCAACTCGTTCAACATCGCGGTGCTGGACGAGGACGGCGAAGACGTGACCCACTACACATGGGATGTCGGTCCCCGGCTGTTCGACACGCTCAAGTCGTTCCGTGAGGACCCGAAGATCAAGACCCTCACCAAGGGCTTCTGGGGTTCCCGCCGGTCGGGCAAGGGCTTCCAGACCATGCACCACGTCACCCCCATCCGGTCCGCCGCCACCCTGCTGGAGGACTACGAGATGGAGGCTCCTCCGACCTCGGTGTACGCCGAGATCGAACTGTACGAGGCCGACATCATCTCGGTCCCGACCTACGAGGAGTTGGAGGAGATCGCCGAGGAGTTGGCGAACTCCGACGATTACGAGTGAGGTGTATCTACACCCGCACCTGATGCGCTCAGAGGAGGCGCTGGACCCGATGGTCCAGCGCCTTCTTCGCGCTCCGTACGTCGTGCTCGACGTGGAAACCGACGGCCTCGACACCACCAACAACTCGGTGATCTGGGTCGGCCTCGCCGCTCCCGGCCAGCGCCACGTCATCCCGCTCGGTCACCCTCTCGGGTTCTGCACCGAGCCTGCCCACGTCATCGAGGAGGACGACCTCTCGACGGTGCGGCCCTTCAAGAACAACCCCACCCGGTTCACCAAGCCGAAGAAGAAGCGGGTGAAGATCCCGGCGAAGTTCTCCGAGCCGCCGGTAGATCAGTTGCGACCCGACATCGTGTTCGCCGCGTTGAAGCCCCTGCTGTTCGATCCCGAGCGGATCATCGTCGGCCACAACGTGAAGTTCGATCTCCTGTCGGTGGCGAAGTACTACGGCGGGCAGATCCCGACGGCCCATCCCCACGACACGATGATCCTCGCCCACATCCTCAACGAGAATCAGGCTGCCTACGACCTCAAGACCCTGACCACCAACTGGCTGCTCGGTCCGAAGGCCACGCCCGAGAGGAAGGCGGAGTTCTACCCGGCGCTCGCCAAGGGCGGGATCATGGACAAGCCCTTCGACGCCATCGCCGAGTACCTGTGCCGGGACATCACCTACACGATGTGGTTGTACCGCCGGTACATGAAGCGGCTCACCCCGAAGTTCCGTGACGTGTTCGAACTGGAGTCGGACACCCAGCAGGTGATCATGGAGATGGAGCAGGTGGGGGTCCGGGTGGACCTGAGTGTCATACGAAACCTGACTACCAAGGTGGCTCAGGAAAGAGACGCCCTGATCCAGTCCATCTACGACGAGGCCGGTCGGGAGTTCAACATCGCCAGCGTCCCCGAGAAGGTGGCGCTCCTGTTCGGCTCCAAGGACGAGGGCGGCATGGGACTGGAGCCGGTGAGCTTCACCAAGAAGAACCAGCCTCAGGTCAACAAGGCCGTGATGCAGGCGCTGGCCGACGACGGTGTCGACATCGCCGAGATGCTCATGGAGTACGGCGAGCTGGACAAGATCCTGAACTCGTTCCTCGTCCCGTACGAGGAGGAGTTCGTCAACCCCACCACCCACCGGGTCCACCCCTCCTTCTGGCAGCACCGGGCGAGAACGGCACGGCTCACCTCGTCGGAGCCGAACATCCAGCAGATCCCGGTGCGGACCGAACTGGGCCGGATGTTCCGTCGGTCCTTCACCGCTCCACCCGGTGGCGTCCTCGTCACGGTCGACTACGACCAGATCGAACTGCGCTGCACCGCCCACCTCTCGCGGGACAAGGCGATGCGGACGATCTTCATCCTCGGCGAGGACATCCACGCCCGGTCAGCGGCCAACGCCTTCACCATCTCCATCGAGAAGGTCACGCCGGAGCAGCGTGCCAACGGGAAGACCTTCTCGTTCGCCGTGCTCTACGGGGCGTCCCCGAAGAAGGTGGCGAAGACGATCGGTCGTCCGATCAAGACCACCGAGAAGTTGCTGGAGGAGTTCTACAAGGGCTTCCCGGCGCTGGAGAGGTGGAAGCGGGAGGTGCTGGCGTCAGCGGTCCGCAAGGGTGACCCCAACATCCGAGGGGCTGACCCCTACGTCGAGATCCCCCCGTATGGACGACGACGCCGACTGCCCGATCTGTGGTCTGGGGACACCAGCGAGTTGTGGAGGGCACAACGACAGGCCGTCAACGCCGTCGTCCAAGGGTTCGCATCCTGCATCATGAAAGAGGCGATGGTGTTGACGGCGGATGAACTCCGCCGATCGGGTCTGGCTGCCCGGATCGTCGTACAGGTCCACGACGAAGTGGTGGTCGAAGTGGATAACGTGTGTGACGCTGAAGCGGTGCTGGCCCTCGTGGTGAAGTGCATGGAGTCGATCACCGATCAGCACGGGGATCCGATCCTCGGAGACGTGCCACTGATTGCCAGCGGAGGCTTCGGGCCGACGTGGGTTGATGCGAAGGACCACTGAATGGATACGGACAAGGGCTGGTGGGCTAAGAAGCTAGGGGGTGGCTCACCAGATGCTCATGTAGAGCAGCCGCAGCAACATCCACAGCAGTATCCACAGCAATATCCCCAACAGCAGATTCCACAGAACGGCTCGCAGCCTCAAGGCCAGATCCCTCCTTCCCAGATTCAGGTTACGCCCGAGAATCTTTTCGAGGCGATGAACCACTGGCAGGGAGGTGAGGCGTCCCGTACGGAACGGTACGGATGCCCCCGGTGCGGCGGGAACCACTACTACTCCCGGTCGCAAGGAACATCGAGAGGGCCAGCGCCCGCTCCGATGTGCTTCGACTGCGGGTTCAATGGCATGTTCGATCAGGGGGATCCGACTGTGTGGGGAACGACTGTCTGACGTTCTCTACGGAGTGAACATGAAATCCGATCCCTACATGTTTCTGATCGACCTGTTGTCGAAGATGTACAACCCATTGGTTATAGAGGTATACGAAGATCGGATCAGACAGGCCGCTCTTTTCCTGAATGACCAGTGGGACTCAGATATCTGGTTGGTCTTCGACCGGGACTTCCACTGGAAGTTCGGTCGCCCGAACGTCGCCGACTTCACCCACGGCCCCAACGTCGTGATCAAGGTGCAGCACTACATATCGGAGTATCTAGATTGACTGAACTCAACGACCTCATCCGCTCCTTCAACAAGAAGGAGAAGCGGGATGTCATCATCCGGGGAGCCGACCTCAAGGAGCGGGTGATCCCCCGTGTCACCTCCGGGTCGCTCACCTTCGACGTGATCCTCGGTGGCGGCTGGCCCCTCAACGTGTGGAACGAGATCGTCGGCCAGCCCTCAGCCGGGAAGTCGGTGGTGGCGATGAAGAGCATCGCCGCCCAGCAGAAGGTGAACCCCAACCACGAGACGCTGTGGATCGCGGCGGAGGACTTCGTCCCCGACTGGGCGCAGACCTGTGGCGTGAACCTTGATCAGGTGGCGGTCGCCGAGCTGAACGAGGCGGAGAAGGCGTTCCAACTGGTGGTGGATGCATTGGAGACGCGGTCGGTCGACGCCGTCGTGATCGACTCCCTCCCTGCCCTCGTCCCCGTCGGTGAGAACGAGAAGGACGTGGGCGAGTGGATGCCCGGTCTTCAGGCTCGACTCAGCAACCAGTTCATGCGGAAGTCCGGCGGCACCCAGCGCCGATCGCTCGTCGCCCCGGACCGACCCTGCTTCTGCCTCGCCATCAACCAGTGGCGGTACAAGATCGGTGTCATGCACGGCGACCCCCGCACCACACCGGGCGGGGTCGGCAAGGACTTCGCCTACTTCGTGAGGGCCGAGGTGGCCCGTGACGAGTGGCTCACCGACACCAAGAAGCGGCGGGTCGGCCAGACGATCATGTGCCGGACCATCAAGAACAAGAGCGCCCCTCCCCAGCAGCGGTGCGCCTTCGACTTCTACTTCGACGTGGGCGGTCCGGTCGACCCCGGTAGCTACGACACCATCGGTGAGCTGCTGAACACGGCGCTCGTCTTCGACGTGATCCAGCAGGGCGGCGGCTACTACACCTTCAACGACGAGCGCATCGGTGATCGGGGACGGGACACGGTGCTGGAGTACCTCCGGTACGACCTCACCGTGCAGGAGCAGATCAGATCCGAAGTGATGAGGCTGGCTCTCCGGGCCTGATACACTGGTGACTCATGCTGGATGAAATACCTGAAGGTCATCTCATCGGGAAGAGCATCTCCTCCTCGACCTACAAGAACCTCGGGTGCCGCTGTGAAGGATGCCGCATCGAGGCCAAGTTGTACCAGCGGAAGATGAGGAAGCGGGGCGGGAGGATCAAGGCCCACGACAAGGCCCAGTCCGTCGCTACCTATCGGGCTGGTCAGTGGGTCCGAGAAGAGTTCCCTCGCGTGTGGTCACGCATCTACAAGGAGGCGCTGGCCGAGGCGCTGATCTCCCACGACTTCACCCCGAAGGAGCAGAGTGTCACACCCTCAGAAGAGACTGTCGGACAAGCAGGAGCAGCGAACGGCTGAGCAGTTCGGCGGCACCGTCAACCCCGGCAGTGGATCGGGATGGCGTCGACCGCAGGACGTGAGGGTCGGGCGGGAACTCCTGATCGAGAACAAACGTACCGGCAAGAAGGGCATCACCATCAAGGCTGACGACTGGAAGCAGCTTCGGCTCAACGCTCTCAGTACAGGCCGGATGCCCATGATGAGCATCGAACTAGGTGGGGTCGACTACGTCATGGTGAGACAGGTCGACTGGGAGGAAAAGTGCGGAGAACTCTGAGCGCCACAGCAGTAGAGAAACTGCGGGCGACACATAGCAGCAAACCCGATGGGCCGATTCTTCTGCCCATCATCGAACGGCACGTCATGAAGGCCAGCGCCGGTCGGGACGAGGACCGGGATATCGCCCACCTCCACCCCTCCGAGATGGTGAAGGACGACTGGTGCCCCCAGCGGAGCTACTTCCGCATCATGGATGCGGAGAAGGAAACGACGGACGCCAATCCGAGTTTCCGAATGCAGTCGGCGTTCGCCAGCGGCCATGACGCCCACAAGAAGTGGCAGCGGTGGCTCAGCGAGATGGGCATCCTCTGGGGCAAGTGGAAGTGCGGGTGCGACTCCACGGTCATGGGTGCCTTCACCCCGTTCGACCGGTGCCGGGTCTGCATGGAGAAGTGGCGCTACGTCGAGGTCCCCTTCGAAGACGAGGAGTACCTCATCTGGGGACACGCCGACGGCCTCGTCATCCTCAACGCCGGGGGCAGCTACCTCATCGAGATCAAGACCATCGGCATCGGCACGCTCCGGTTCGAAGCTCCCATCCTGTACGAGAAGCTCCAGAACGGTGTGCTCACCGTCGATCAGGTGTGGTCGGCCATCCGCAAGCCGTTCGCCTCCCACCGGATGCAGGCCCAGTTCTATCTGTGGCTGTTGCAGCGCCAATATCCTGAGTTCGCCAACGTCTCAGAAATGCTGTTCATCTACGAGTGGAAGCCCGACGGCGCGGTGAAGGAGTTCCGCATCGGAGCCACCGAGTCGGTCATCGCTCCCAAGCTGGAGCTGGCTCGCGAGGTAGCCAACCACGTCAACCACGGCATCCAGTACCGTGAGCGCCCCGACTGGGCAGCGCCCGACGGTCATGTCTGTTCGTCGTGTGAGTACCGGAGCATTTGCTGGGACATTGTGGAGGTAGACGATGGTGCAACGCCGACGGGTGTCTCGGTTCGACGTTCGACTGGGCGGGGTGGGAAGCGGACCCGCGTGGCAGCAGCCTGACGACGAGATCCCACAGATACCGGACGACATCACCGGGATGTCCGACCGGGATCTGATGAACCTGTTCGCCGAGTTCACGGCATGGCAGAACTTCTTCTCCACCCAGTTGGCGAAGTGCGAGGCCGACGAGATCGAGCAGGCTGCCTTCCTCCGTCGGGCCGAGGCGAAGGCGCAGGCAGCGTCGGAGGCCAAGACCGTGGCGATGCGGAAGGCCGAGGCACAGGACGACCCGGCGGTCGCCAGATCCACCGACTCCTACGTCGAGATCAAGGCCAAGAAGAAGGCGCTCGCCATCTACATGGAGTCGCTGGAACGAGCGGCCAGCCTCCTCAGCCGGGAGCTGACCCGTAGGCTGGCCTATGTGAACCGACCTGACCGGGTTCCCTGATGGCATCACGGGGGAAGGGTGCCCTCGACCGGGGGAAGACCGCCGAGCGGAAGGTCGTTGAGTTCCTGAAGACGGTGCGACTCAGGAATGTCCGACGCCTGAAGGCGGGCGAGTTCACGGACAAGGCCGACATCATGTTCGACGGTTCCGTCTGGCATATAGACGTGAAGAGCCGGAACACAATCGCCATTCAGGCATGGTGGCGGGAGATCAGGGTCGAGGCCGAGGCTCTCAAGCTGAAGCCCATGTTGATTATCCACTTCCCCGGTGAGGGGAGCGCAGCGCATTGGCTCTGTATCACAGAACTCCAAGATGCGAACATCGGATGGACCGGCCAGTTACACTCAGCGTTGGCCGAGCCACCGATCGGGAACGTACATGACGGACACAGTGATAGAGCCTCGGGCGGAGGTCATCCTCAAGGTCAGCTCCAACTCTGACCCCCACGCCGTCAGCGCAGCCATCTTCCGTTCCATCTTCGACAGCCTCACCTTCCCGACGGTGCGCGCCATAGGCCACGGTGCCATCGGTCAGGCCACCAAGAGCATCGCCATCGCACGAGGCAACATCGCTGTGCGTGGCATCGACCTGTCGTGCAACATCGGGTTCGAAACCATCACTGGATCGTCCGGTGATCAGATCTCCTCGATGGTGTTTCGTCTATTCCCGAGATGACCCAGACCACTTTCGGAGGCGTCTATGAGGCGCAAGTGGTTACCGATAATGGGGATAATCTGCGCCTTGTTGTTCCTCAGGTATTTGGCGACACGCAGATCACCTGTACAAGATGGCTCGGATCTACTCGTCCCACCGCCAGTGAACGGGGATACGTTTCCTTCATCGGCGGCGACGCTGCTTGGCCGGTCTGGATGGTTGTCGCAGCCGGAAGCGGCATTATCTCCAATGGGTCGACGGGGGGCACGGACGAGGTATGGACCGGTCCCGATGAACCCGGAGCTGAACTAGAGCTTTGGATTGACACCACCACCAATCCAGCCATTCTCAAGTCTCAGATAAACGGTGTATGGACGATTGTCCCGACCCGAGGTCCCCAAGGTCTGCGGGGACCCACCGGTCACACGGGTGCAGATGGTCCCCAAGGTCCACCCGGCCCGACGGGTGCTACTGGTCAGACCGGAGCGGCCTCCACCGTGCCCGGTCCTCCCGGCGCGACTGGTCCTGCTGGTCCCAAGGGTGACACGGGGGCTGCCTCGACAGTTCCCGGTCCTCCCGGTGCGACCGGACCGACAGGTCCCAAGGGTGATACCGGTGCCGCCTCGACAGTCCCCGGTCCCCAAGGACCGAAGGGCGATACCGGAACCACCGGAGCAACAGGAGCTGCCGGTCCAGTAGGCCCGGAAGGCCCGGAAGGCCCGGAAGGACCCAAGGGCGACACCGGCACTGGCGTGACCATGAAGGGCACGGTCACGACCCCACCCACCGGGACGCTCATCCCGCCGGGTGTCACTGACGCCGGTACCCCAGCAGATATCGGCGACTCGGTCGTCATCCAAGGGTCGGCCATCCCCGAGGAGAACTCTCACCTCTGGACATATACCGATATGGCTGGTGTATGGACCGACATGGGGAAGCTCCAAGGTCCCGAAGGTCCACCCGGTGAGGACGCTGTACTTCCGCCCGAGACTGATGCGTTGGGCAACACCAGCTACGGCATCAGCACCCTTGAAGTCGTCACGACCGGCGGGAAGAACTCGGCGCTGGGCCAGTTGGCTCTCGCAGCGGTGACCACGTCGAACAACAACGTCGCCGTCGGTTATCAGGCGTTGACCGCGGTGACCACGGGCCTGAACAACACGGCGGTCGGTTACCAGACAGGTCGCAACCTGACGACCGGAGGGGCGAACACCGCTGTCGGTTACGGTGCGATGAGTGGCACCGCTGCGGGGAGCACGGCGATCACGGCTGTTGGTCAGAGTGCCCTCAACAGGGTGACGGGAGCGAGCAACACGGCTCTCGGTGCCAACACCTCGTACATGCTCACGTCGGCGACGGGGAGCACGGCGGTCGGTACGTCGGCGCTGTACGCGCCGAAGGGTGTAGCCGGTAACGCCACCACCACTGCCATCAACCACACGGCCTTGGGGTTCCAGACGGGAGCGTATTCGTCGCTGACGGGTGGCAACATCCTCGCTGTCGGGGTGAACGCCATCGCCCACACCGATGGCACGGCGCTCGGTATGGGCACCGAGGCACGAGGTGTTGGGTCGACGGCGCTCGGCTTCGGAGCCATCGCCGAACTCGACTACCTCATCAGGCTCGGCGGAACGTCGATCACGAAGCTCGCGACGTACGCACCGACGATGGAGTTTCAGTACGGACCGGGAGCAGCGGCGTACACCAACTCGATAGTCAACGTGCATTCGGGTACGTCGGCGAACCACGCGATGCTGTTCAAGCTGCGGTCGAACAGCATCGAGAAGACGCTGATGGAGTTGATCCACGACGGTCGGGTGAAGTTCCCGAACGGGCAGGCGTCCTTCGGCGTGACCCACACCCTCCCGCCGCCGGGGCAGCTACAGATCGGGCAGGCCACGCAGGGTGCTACGGCGCTGTCGATGGGAATGCCCGCCGACTACGGCTACCGGCTCGACATCAACACGACGTGGAGCGGCACGACCCCCGAAGCCAACTGGGCTGAGTTCAAGATCTGGTCGATGGCCCAGCCCGGTCTGTCGGTGATGAAGATCGTCGGCACTGGTTACCTTGAACTGGCGCGTGACCCGATCAGCCCGATGGGTGCTGCAACCAAGCAGTACGTCGACACGGCGGTCGCCGGGGCTACCGGTACCGAAGAGGTGGCGGTAGGACCGGACGATCCCGGCGGCACCTTCGACATCTGGTACGACACGGATGATGTAGCTCCTCCGTTTCCCTCGATGTGGTCTGAACCCGGCACCCTGACGAGGCCGACAACGGGAGCCGCCATCGACACGACGTGGGGCCAAGCCGTCCACGACAAGGTGTTCGCGAAACCCGTCATGGTTCACGCGGCCTACACGGCTGTCACCAACGGGGCAGGATCGTTCACGGTGCCCATAGCGTCGTTCGCTCCCGGCCTGTCAACGGTCACCGGGTGGGTCACCGATTGCTATGCGAACGACCCTAATAAATACCTGAGGGTCACCACGGCTCGTAAAACGACGGAGACATGGGAATGTGTCTTCGAGTGGTCGACCGGTGTCGGCGGTTGGAACTTGCTCACCGGTTGGGGCTGCACCCTGTATGTCATCGCGTGGGGGACACCGGCATGAGGAGCAACTGATGGGCACCCTCAAGGTGAAGGTCAACGGTGAGTGGGTCGCCGTTGGTGGTAGTGCGCCGGGACCCCCCACCGGATCGATGTCGGCTTTCGCTGCTGCGGTAGCCCCACCGGGTTGGCTCATCTGTGACGGTGCTGCCGTGAGTCGCACCACCTTCCCCGAACTCTTCGCCGTCATCGGAGTGACGTGGGGTGCCGGTGATGGGTCCACGACCTTCACGCTGCCGAACCTCAAGGGACGGGTGCCGGTCGGCATGGACGACACCGTGACCGAGTTCAACACCTTCGCCAAGATCGGTGGGTCGGTCGCTGTCGTGCTCAGCGTGAACGATCTCCCTGCCCACAACCACTACAACCCGGATCACAACCACGTCATGAAGACGAGGGATTATGACTTCGGTTCCAACCCCGGTGCTGGTGGTGCATGGACGGCGTTGGGAGCGAATGCCACCTTTGAGCGGACCAGCGATCTCGCGTACAACAGTGGTGCGTCATGGAGTGGTAACACCGGGGCCGACTGGGGTCACGCCAACGTCCAGCCCTATGCCACCATGCACTGGATCATCAAGATCTGACCGGAGGTCAACATGTGGAACAAGTACGCATATCAGCCGCCGAAGATCGATCCGTACCAGACTGCCGAGGACATCCCCGAGGGTCAGGTCGGGGGTCCGGGCGTTCCCGGCGTCGCCGAGAGCAGTCCCGTGCCCGGTAGTGTCGGCGGCGCTCCAGAGGGCACCGTGCCGCCAGACCCATTGATGGAGGATGAATGAGCACGAACAACGAAGAGATCCCGGCTCTCGCAGTCATCGAGGGATATAGGAAGCACCTCGCCGAGGCGACCGAGGAGAACCTGATCCTCCGGTGGCAGGTGCAGCAGAAGGACGAGCAGATCGCGCAGCTCGTCGCCGCCTTGGAGCAGCAGGGCAGCACGAACGGCAGCGCCGCGAAGGCAG
>Ga0190271_10000064_pt1 | contig 59339 bp, 55 predicted proteins | sample Popmic356T_FD_133747 | JGI IMG/M metagenome (GOLD analysis project Ga0190271, IMG submission 133747) | Populus adjacent soil microbial communities from riparian zone of Weber River, Utah, USA - 356 T | ecosystem: Environmental > Terrestrial > Soil > Riparian zone | place: USA: Utah | collected...
CAGGGGCGCTGATGCTCGTCAGTGACCAACCGATGGTACCGGAGGGAGTGAAGACTGAGGCCTCCGATCGGAAGGTCACCGACATTTACGTGCAGCGGCACATTGAGATCGGGGTCGAAGCCCTGCGATTGATCCGGCGGCATGGCAAGAGCGTCAGACACCTGCGGTTCGAGGATGGACCAGGCGGCGATTAGCCAACGACATCTACCATATGCAAATCATGGAAGTCGACGTGTAGTGGCTGGCACCATGCGCAGCGGACCAAAGCGCTAACGTGGGACCAAGCTGTTGGTGGCAGATCTGGTGGCAAAGCGGGTTCGAGCCTGGCCACGAAGTTGACGACTGACTCGCCGCCGAGTCGGAAATCGACGGGGCCCTGGCGCGAGGCGACCTGCCGTGGGGCGCGTGCGCGAAGTACGCAATACCACTGGGCTCATACGTATACGGGCGAATGGCAGCAACGGTGCGCCATGCCACGATGCCTGCCATGCACAACATGTTCATCAGACGCACGCTGCTTCTGGCTCTGGTTCTCCCCGGCGTCGCGGCTGCCGCGTTGCCTCCGCTCTCCGAATATCAGACGGCACTCCAGGCCGTGCCCGACTTCGATCGCGGCGCCGTGCTATTCGCCCAGTGCACTGCTTGCCACGGTGACGAAGGTCAAGGCCTTTCGGACGGCACGACCCCGCGCATTGCCGGCCAGCATTTCCACGTGCTCGCCAAGCAGCTGATCGATTTTCGGCGTGGCAAACGTTGGGACTTTCGTATGGTGCAGCGTGCCAAGAGCCACCTTGGTGGATTCCAGGACATTGCCGACGTGGCTTTTTACCTCAGCGCGCAGCCGCGCAGGAGCGACGCCAGTGCAAGCAGCAGCGAAACTCTTGCGGAGGGCGCCAGCCTGTTCGCGTCGAAATGCTCGGCATGTCATGGGAAGCAGGGAGAGGGCGACGAAGTCGAAGCGGTGCCGATGCTGGCGGGACAGCATCCTGCGTACTTGTTGCGGCAGATGTATGACGCGGTCGACGAACGGCGTCCAACGCTTGCTCGATTGCATTCGCAACCAATCAAATCGCTCGACTTCGAACAGCTCCACGCGGTAGCGGATTTTATTTCACAGCTCGCTGCCGAAAACTGAGTTCGTCCTGGTCGAGGCGTTCCAGTTGCCGCCTTGGACATATGAGGCAAGCACGCCGGCAAAGCGGCTTCGTAATGATGGATCTCGTCGCAAGGGGAAAGCAGGAAAGCGGCCCTAAAGCGCCTATCCGGCTCACACTTATAGATAGCTCGATCCGGAGGGCCAGAACGCGCCCATCAGTGATCGGATTTCCCTCCCGGAGACACAACGGAACAGGGCATGCCCGGTATGCCGGCATAAGTGACGATCACGACGCGCGGCTCATCGCCGGTCGTCGGCGAGATGGGTTCGACAACTTTGCGGAGTTGGACGCACGAAGTGAGGGACGAGCCGCTGTTTCAGCGGCGAGCAATTTTTCTCTCTCCGCCAACTACCTTTTCACGGCATCTAATCAACCTGACTCCTGCACACAAATATATATGTGCATGCAGGGCGCGTGTCAGGCCATCTGCGACGTTGTCGATGCTGCGCGCACGCCCTTCGACAGCCTGGCAACATGTGGCTCGAGTCCTTCCGGTTTGACCACGAGCACATCGCAGGGCAGGGATTGGAGCACGCGCTCGGCAGTGTTGCCGATCAGGACGCGCATCAAGCCCGAGCGCGACAAGGCGCCCATCACTACGATCTGCGCGCCGAGGTCGCGTGCCAGGCGCGGTATCACGGTGGCGGGATTTCCGGTGACGAGGTGCGCGCGCGTGCGTATGACCTGCATCTCCACCCGAAAGGCTTCAAACGCTTCGCGTTCCTGCTCCTTGAGCTGGTCATAGCTGAGCGTGGCCCAATTCCGGTCTTCGCTGGATGGCTCGTGCGGCAGACCCACAATGGTCGGATAGTTGGCGTGTCCCATGTGCAGCGCGCCGCGCAGTGCCTTGCTGAACCCCCTGGCGCCGGCGACGATGTTCGCGTCGAGAGTGCGCGGCTTGGTATGCGCGCGGGCCGGATCCACGGCCGCGAGTGTCAGCGGCCGACGGTATGGCCTGTCGTTCTTGAACAGCAATACGGGCAATGGGCTGGTGCGCAACAGCTCCCAGTCCGTGAGGTGTATCAGCCAGGGACGGGTACGGCCGCCTTTGTGACATTCGGCGACGATCAGGTCGGCGCCGATGACCGTGGCACGACGCACGATGGCTTCGTGGGGTGGGTAGTCCCACTCCACCGAATATTCCGCCTGCACGCCGTGCTTGCGTGCCTGGGTGCACATGCGCACGAGAGGAATGCGCGCTTGTTCCTCCACGCGTTCACGTAGTTTGCCGACGGTGTCGTCTTGCAGCAGTGCAAATCCATCGAACGCCGGGACATGCATTGCGTGAAAGAGCTCGAGCCTGGCGCCGAATGCGCGCGCGACCTGGATGGCCTTGGCGAGGCCCGCCTGCCGCTCGGTTTCAGGATTTCGAACAGCGAACAGGATGCGGCGGATTGTTTGCATGTTCCCCTCGGCTTCTTTCGTCGGTCTAACAAGATTGACGGGGTCAGGCTACGCCTACCCGCGTCCCGGCACGATTCGCAGCTGCGCTTAGCCGCATGCGGAAATCTACGTACGCCCGCCGTGGCCGGTTCTGCTAGCTTTCCCCCATGCGCACACCCATTCGCCTGATCGCCCTGATGCTCGTCGCGGTTCACGGCGCATCCTGGGCACAATCCACCGACTCGAGGACTAGCCGTGACCGCGAGTTCAGCGAAGGCGCGGTGCTCGAGCCCGATCTCGAACACGGCGCCGAGCTATATCGCACCTGCGCGGCGTGCCACGGACCAGACGGGAACGGCACGGAGGATGGCGAGGTGCCCGCGATCGCCGGGCAGCACGGAAGCGTATTGCTCAAGCAGCTCACGGACTTTCGCCACGACCAGCGTTGGGATGATCGCATGCGGCATTTCACCGATCACCATCATCTGTCCGGCGCCCAGGATCTGACGGATGTGGCGGCGTACGTCGCGTATTTGCCGCGTTTCCCCGCCACGGCGAAAGGCATTGGCGACGGAACCGCGCTCGGAAAAGGCGCGAGCGTCTACTTTCAGAAATGCGAGCGTTGCCACGGGCCGCTGGGCCAGGGCAATCTGCTCCTGAATCGGCCGCGCCTTGCCGGACAGCACTACGGTTATCTGTTACGCCAACTGCAGGAAACGGCGGCCAACAAGCGTCCCGGGATGGATCGCGCGCACGTCGAGAGGTTGCAGGGCATTTCGCCGGAAGCGCTGGGTGGCGTGGCCGATTACCTTTCGCGCGTCAGCCCGGACCTGAGCTCCACGAAACGTAGATAGTCGTGGCGCTCGACGACATGTTGTCTCACGGTCCGTGTAGGAATGGCCTGACAACGCACGACTGATGTGTTGGTACGCTCTGGCTTGCGCACCCGAAAGCATGTGAGGAGCAGCGGTGACCGTCGACGAAATCAAGAGAGCGGCCGCAGGCAATGTCCATCGAGCGCAAGACGACACGTTGCCAAACGTTCTCCTCGTCGATGATCAGCCTGCAAGGCTCCTGACGTACGAATCCATTCTCGAGGGTGTCGGAGTCAACTGTGTTCGTGCTCTGTCGGGAACAGAGGCGCTCGACAAACTACTGCGGCAGCCGTTCGCACTGATACTTCTCGACGTGATCATGCCGGGGATGGATGGATTCGAGACGGCGCGCGCCATTCGTGAGCATCCACGCTTTATCAGCACGCCGATCATTTTCATCACCGGTTTCGACGTCAGCCAGATCGAGCAGCTCAAAGGCTATGAAGTCGGGGCAATCGATTACATATCGCTCCCGCTCGTGCCCGAGATCCTGCGCAGCAAGGTGGCTTTGCTGGTCGAACTCTTCAAGCGGCGCGCGGAGCTCGAACGTCTCAATGCCGACCTCGAAGCAGCCCGAAATGCGCTCGAGATCGAGCGCAACCGGGCGCTGGCCACGAACCAGGATCTTCTGCGCGAGCGCGAAGAGCGCTATCGCGGGGTCTTTGAACATCCGACCGAGCTGACCGTCGTGTTCGAGGCCGTCCGCGACGAAGCGGGAAACGTTGTCGATTGGCGTTACCGTGATGCCAATGCAAATGCGGTGGCTCTCCTCAATCGCCCTCGCGAACAGGTCATCGATCAGCTCATGAGCCACGTCATGGGCGATCTTGCTCCCAAGCTGAACGCGATCTGCACGCGCGTCATCACGGATCGCATGCCGCATCGCTATGACAGCGAGTTCAATGGCCGCAACTATTCGGTCTGCATGTTTCCGATCGGAGCGCAGACGGTGGTCAGCTCTGCCGCGGACACCACTGCTCAAGCAGTGGCAAAGCAAGACATCCTGCGCCAGTTCGAAGCCGACCGTGCGGAGAAAGAGTGGTTGGCCGCGGTCCTCAACAGCATGACGGAAGAGGTGTATTTCAGCGACACCCAGCAACGGTACACCTACGTCAACCCGGCCGCGATGCGGGAGTTCGGCGGCAACATGAAGACGGGCGTTCCGGTGGAAGAGCTGGTTGCCAGCTTCGAAGTTCTTCGCCCCGACGGCTCACGCCGCCCCCCGAGTGAAGCTCCTCCACTGCGCGCGCTCAAGGGAGAAGTCATCACGGAGGAGGAACAGATTGTCCGAACACCGCGTACAGGAGAGCTCCGTCATCGCCAGGTGAGCGCGGCACCGGTACGCAACGCCGACGGCACCGTCATCGGATCTGTTTCCGTCGTGCGCGACATCACCGATCGCAAACGTTTCGAAAAGGCCCTCGCTGAAGACCTTCGCGACACGGGTCTTTTGCGAGACCTGGCGGCGCGTCTAGTCCCCGAAGGCGACTCCACCCGCCTTTTCAATGAAATCCTGGAGGCGGCCATCACCATCACCTCGGCGTCGGCCGGCACCATCCAGCTGCTCGACGAGGCCAGCAGGGAACTGTATCTCGTCGCCACCAGGGGCATCGATCCCGCACTGGCCGCGCGCTTCGAGCGCGTCGATGCGAGCTCGGACTCTTCGTGCGGCATCGCGCTTGCCAAAGGCGTTCGCGCGCTGGTGCTGTTCGACGTTTCCGCAGACGAGGATCGCCAGGGTGATCTTCGCGCCCATCGCGATGCGGGTTTGTTATCCGCGCAGTCGACCCCGCTGATGAGCCGATCAGGGCGCGTGCTGGGAATGTTCTCCACGCACTGGAATACGCATCGGACACTTACGGATCGGGAGATGCGCTTCCTCGACCTGTTGGCCCGGCAGGCAGCGGACCTGATCGAGCGAATGCAGGGAGATGAGGCACTTCTTCAGCGCGAGCTGGAGCTGCGCGAATCGGATCGGCGCAAGGACGAGTTCATCGCGGTGCTGGCGCACGAGCTGCGAAATCCCCTGGTGCCCATCCGCAATGGCATTCAGCTGCTCAAGAGCGCTTCGGCACGCCCCGAGCTCATCGAGTCCATTCGCCCGATGATGGAACGGCAAATCGGCCACATGGTGAGGTTGATCGACGACCTGCTGGATGTCGCCCGTATCGCTGCCGGCAAGATCGAACTCAAGCGCGAGCGTGCATCCCTGTCGAGCATCGTCGCGGCGGCGGTGGATGCCAACCGGCCGGCGATAGAAAGTGGAAAGATCGAGCTCAAGGTCGAGGTCCCCTCGACCGATGTCATGCTCAATGTCGATTCGACGCGCATCTCGCAGGTAATCTCGAACGTGCTGCACAACGCCACTAAATTCACCCCGCAGGGCGGCAACGTCACCGTGCGCGCGACGCGCGCGATGGAGGCGGGTAAAGAGACTTTGCTGATTGCGATAACAGATTCCGGCGTCGGCATCGCCCGCGACCAGCTGGTCAACATCTTCGAGCTGTTCGCCCAATCCCGATCACGTGACAGCGGCCACAGCAACCTCACCGGTCTCGGCATCGGACTTGCCATCAGCCGCCGGTTGCTCGAGATGCACGGTGGAAGCATCACCGCGCACAGCGCGGGTGAAAACCTTGGCAGTGAATTCATTGTGAGGTTGCCCATCTCTGAACAACCGGGCGCAGAGTCCGGTCCGCCGAATTCCAGGATCTCAAAGCTCGTCGGCATGCGCGTCATGATCGTTGACGACAACCACGATGCCGCCGATTCGATGAAGCTGCTCGTCGAGTTTGCTGGCGCCGTAGTGCAGGTTGCCTATTCGGGTGAATCGGCAATCGACGCGATCGAACTATTCAAGCCGTCCGTGGTTCTCCTGGACCTCGGGATGCCCGGCATGGACGGATTTGAAGTTTGCCGCCTGATTCGTCAGAAACATGGCCATGAGATCGCTGTCGTGGCGCTCAGCGGTTGGGGCCAACACTCGGACAAGGTGCAGGCGCAGCGCGCGGGCTTCGATGCCCATCTGACGAAGCCCGCTGATCCTTCGACTCTCGAAGCTGAGATATCGAAGTGGGCGCCTGGCACCGCTCCCCGAAAGCACTAACTGCTCGTTTCCAGGTCCTCAGACCGGCAGTGGCATGAACGGCTGCGGCGCGATCATGCGCATTCCCCGCGACCTGGCTGCTACGCGCTTCCTGAAATGCGCTGGCTTCACGACCAGGACATCGCATGGCAGACCGTTCAGCACGCGCTCGGCAGTATTGCCGATGAATATGCGTTTCAACCCGGAGCGCGATACGGCGCCCATCACGACCACGCTCGCACGCAGGTTGCGTGCGGCCTCGGGAATCATCTCGACCGGAGGACCGCTGAAAAGATGACGACGCGCGCTCGATATTGACGCTTCCGTGGCAAAGTCGCTGAAGTCCTTGCGATCCTGTTTCTCCTGCCGTTCGTAATACGCTGCGAGCAACGAGCCGTCGATCACCGGTTCGCCGATGGCAAGCCCGACAAACGGTGGATAGATCGCGTGCACCAGGTGCAGCGCGGAGCGTGTTGCAGACGCCAGGCGACCGGCCTGCGTAACGATTTCGGCATCGAGCCCCGAAGGCTTGGCGTGCGCATGCGAAGGGTCCACGGCGGCAAGAATCGGCGCACGGCCCCAGGGTTTCGCGTTCTTGAGCAACAACACCGGCATTGGGCTCGTGCGCAACAATTCCCAGTCCGTCAGATGAACGAACCAGGGTGCCGTTCTGCGCCCCTGGTGGCATTCGGCGATGATCAGGCCGGCACGGCAGCGCACCGCGCGTCGAACGATGGCTTCATGGGGAGGAAAATCCCACTCCACTTCGCCGCTGGCGTCTACACCGAGCTCGCGCGCCCGAGTGCTCAGCTTGTCCAGCGCCTTCTGCCGAAGCTCGAGCGCCTCGCGCCTGAGTTCCGCGACGGTATGGCCGGTGAGAGGCTGCACTTCGAGAAATACGGGATCTGCAATCGCATGGAAGAACTCGATGGACGCACCGAGTGTTTTCGCGATATGAATTGCCTTCTCGATGGCGGGCTGGCGCCGCGCATCCGGATTCTTGACGGCGACCAGTATCTTGCGGATGGGATGCATGGCGTGTTCCTCGATGTGGGTCCTGTGGACCGCATCGTCGGCGCGACCGGGCGACCGGACGATTCGTAGCAACGCCTAACGGGTTCGGGGTTTTACGTACTCCGCTGCACCCAGTGCCGCACTCCCTCGGATTCCAGGAACGCTTCCGCCTTGGGTCCGCGCAGCATGGCGAGAGTGGTGAGCATGCCCGCGTTGGTGCAGGTGGGCGCGGCCACAGTGACCGAGCGCGGCGCACCGCTGACCGGCCAGCCGGTACGCGGATCGAGGATGTGTGACAGCCGCCGGCCTTCCGACTCCACGTACCGGTAGGTGTCTCCGCTGGTAGATAGCGCGCCGGCGGTCAGATCCACCAGCATCGCAGCGCGTTGAACGGCTGCGTCAATGCCTTCGATGCCCACGCGCCACGCGCGATTGCCGTCGCGGGAACGTGTGACAGCGAGATCGCCGCCAAAGTTGACGAGCAACGCGGCGCTGCTCATTTGCGCCACCAGTTGTATCGCCTGATCGACGGCGTATTCCTTGCCGATGCCGCCGAAATCGATCTGCATGCCGGGAGGCAGGGTGATCATCGGGCGAAGCCAGTGAACCTTCGACCAGCCCACGAATGGCAGCAATGCGTCGATCTCGGACTGCGCGGGCAATCGACGGCCGCCATCGAAGGTCCAGGCCTTGCGCAACACGCCGGAGGTGATGTCAAACAAGCCATCGGACAACCGATGCACCAGCGCCGCGAAATCGAGCAGGTCCGCGGTCTCACTATCGACTTCGACGGACGAGCCTGCGGCTGCATTGATACGCGCGACGATGTTGTCGGCGCGATAACGGCTGAACTTGTTCTCTACGCGCCACGCGCATGCAGCAACGGCGTCGGTAATCTTGCGCGCCTCCGTCTCATCGGCCACCTCCGCGAGTACCTCGCAGGGTCCACCCATCGCGCGGAAGCGGCCTGTCCACAGGCCTTCTCCGCGCGAAAGATCTATAGCTTGAAGTGGTACCCGAACTGCAGGATCACCGCGTCGAAGTCCGGCATCTGTGTGTTGCCGATCTGATTGCCGATCAGCACGTCGTTCGGAGCCTTGGCAGTCTGCCGGTAGAACTCCAGTCTCGCGTTCCATTCGTTGCCTCCGGCAGTCACGTGGCCGTACTTCAGTCCGAACGTGAGCGCGTCCATCTCCGACAGGCGCGCGTCGGCCGACGCGAAGTCGGGCAGGGGAGTGACATTCGCCAGGCTGTAACGATAGAACGACGCCGCGGTCTGCTGGTAGTAGCGTACATGCGGTTCGAGGTAGCTGGACGAGCCGAAAGGAAGTCGCAGCCGCGATTCCAGCGTATGCGAGTCCACTTCCCAGTCGTCGGTGGAGTATCGATAGCCTACCTGCAGCACTTTGCCCGAGAAGTCGTGGCGCATCTCCGCATACAAACCCTCCTTGCGGCGCGAATCCGGGCGGCTCTCATAAAGATAAACGCCAGTGGGACCGGATGCGCCGGTTGCCGGCGTACGCCCGATGAGATCGCCGGTGACGGGGTCGACGACACTGAGAAGCTTGTAAGGGTCGGTGAGATAACCGCTCGAGTCAGAATACGAGAGGTTGACGCGCAGCACCGTGTGGCGGCCGAGCACCTGCGTGACTCCGAGCAGCACGTCGAGCACGTCCTTGGTATCGTTGCTGTCGCCACGATTGGCCGGCGACATGGCGTCATCGACGGCATCGCCCATCTGCGTGAGCGGCAACGGCAGACCTCCGACGGGCTTGACCGTGTCCTGGCCATACGCCAGCGCCGCGCTCAGCGTGGTGTTGCGCTGGTTGAAATCGCGCGTCAGGCCGAAGTTGGCGCCGATGTGCTGGTAATCGTATTCGGAGGAGAATCCGAGTCCGGCGCTCACTCTGTAGAGGCGCGCGAGCGGCTGCGACCAGCTGCCGTTGAGCGCAAAACGAGTGTCGAGAAAGGATTCGTCGAGAGGAATTTCGCCGGCGGGAGTGCTGTAGGTTTTGCGGCCCGAGGGACTGGTGAAAGTCTGCACGCCATCGGTGGCGATGGCGCCGCTCGGCGACGCACCGGTGAGGGAGTCGACGGAGAGATCGAGGCCGAGCGTTCGCTCGTCACCGAAGTCGCGTGTGGCATGCGCGCTCAGGCTCAGGTCCTTGACGCGGTCGTCGCTCTCACCGTAGTAGAGGAACGCGGATTCGATGTCCCATTGCGGTTCGGCATCGGCCGCCACGGAGACACCAGGTGCTGCCGTCCCTAACAAGCTGCAGGTGGCCGCGGCGAGCGCAGCGCCGATCTTCACGTCTTTGTCGGCCATGTCAGTTACACCCGCAGCCGCCGCCGCCGAAGCCGCGCCCGCCACTCGTGCCTTCCTTGCTGAAATAGATGTGGTCGTCGAACGCCGTGTCGAGCGCGTTGGCATCGAGCTGCATGTCCTCACGCGCAAGAACTTCGCGCTCCCATGGTTCCACTCCAAGATTGGCGCAACCTTCGAGGCTCACGCAGACGACTGCCAGCAGTATCACCTTACGCATGAAAATTCCTTCGTCATTGGGCAGGTTGATTCAGCAAAATCTTCAGGGCGGCTTCCTTTTCATCCTTCTTCGCGTCGCGAAATCCGACGTGCGTGTCGACCATCTTGCCGGTGCGATCGAAGACATAGGAACTGGGCATACCCTGAACTTTGAATTGCTTTGCGAGCTCCCCCCTCGGATCGAAAACGATTTCGAATTCGATAGGGACATCGCGCAAGAAGCGATCGGCGTCGGCACGCTCTGCGTCCACGTTCACGCCAATGATGGTCAGGCCGTTGGCGCCATAGCGTTCGCGCATGGCGTTGAGCCAGGGGATCGATTGCCGGCACGGCTTGCACCACGAAGCCCAGAAATCGACGATGACCACACGGCCACGATGACGCGCAAGATCGAGCGGCTCGGAGCTTGCGGTGGACGCTCCGGAGACCGACCCGGCCATGGCGGCGGCAAAGAGCGTCACCGCGATGCGAGAAATCATTGGATGCATGAATCGTCCTTGCGGAAAGCTTGCACTGGCGGGTTAGACGATCACCGTCGCCAATCCCCGTCGCGAAAACTCCCTTTTCGCGGAAAAGAATTAGATGGTTAATACATTCAACAGGTTGCGAATTCTACGCGCGCAGGTTGGCCGCGCGCCATTTCCCAAGGGGAGCCCATCGACGAGCCGCCATCAGAGCTCAAGGAAAAGTTTGCGCATTCGTCGTGATTCGTTGGCGCTCAGCGTTCGCAGCAGCGCATCGAGTGGTTCCGGTTTGCCAAACGCATAGTCTCGGAGATGGCGGCGGCGCAGGGGATTGCGAGCTGACTGACGGCACTGCGGGCAATGCCCGCGCTGCGTCGCCGGCTGGCCGGGGCGCCGGCACGGCTGCTTGTCGCAGCCTAACTAGTGGTGGCGCCGGGGAAGTTCAGGTCGGCGCAAATGCATTGTCATTGCGAAGCGGCGCCGCGGTCGGCCCCGAGGCTTTTTCGACCAGCGCAAGGATGTCCGGTGACCCCGTGTTGCGCCATTCCACGCCAAAACCGGCGAGGACGCTGCGCACGACGCAGGCGGCAAGCCTGCAATCCCCTGGTTTGCTCCCGCTCGAGCCGCGAAATACGACGGCGAGATTGGTGAACAACGGCACTTCGAGCGCGGTTTCGATAAAGGCCCCGCTGATGCTGGCATTTCTGAGGATTCCGGATCCCATGGGCCGGCCGCCGACATCCAGTCGTATCGGCAGTTCCAGAGGCACGCGTTGTCCCCAGCGATGCTCCATATGGTCACTCTGACGGCCGTTGTCATCGTGCGAGCGCATGCTCATATCCTTGAGGTTCGAAACCCTGGCGATCGACCGCTCTCCAGTTCCCGGGTGGGAGCATGGGGGGGGCGAATACTGAGCGCGTTCATCGCGCGCCGCGATCCGTATCTGTGCCTAGCAGGCGCAACCTGGCATCGATCAACGGCGTTCCGGTGGCCGGGCGGCTATCGGAGCGGACGCCACGTCCGTAGCAACTGTGCGAATTGATCGCACGGCAGGGGCTTCGAGGCGAGGTAGCCCTGGATCTGATCGCACTTTTCCAAGCGCAAGGCACGAAGCTGAGCGTCGTCTTCGACACCTTCGGCGATTACTTCCATCGAATAGCTCTTCGCCAGACTGATCGGTCAACTCGAACTCGACGCGTGAGGTGTCGAAGCCATCATCGCCAAAGGCCTGCTTGACCGAGTCGACGAAACCCTTGCTGTGAAAGTCATGGCCGCTGATGCACTTGATCGACGAGCTTCCGCAATTGAACGCGAGCAGGTGCACGGACTATCTACACCAGGCGCGAAACTCGTCGTAGGTCACACGGCCGTCGTGGTCCAGGTCGATCGCGTTGAAAGAGGCGCGCATTCCATCCGCGGAAGTGCGGCTGTCCAGTTCGAGCAAGAGGGCGGCGAATTCCTCGATATCGATTCTTCGGTCGCCATTCTTGTCGACGCGGGCGAAGGCTTCCTCGATTTCATCCTGCACAAAGTTGGCTGCTTGCATGGGAGTTCCAGCGGTGATTGCGATGTAGGGCCAGTTTCGCGCGTAACGGGCTTGCATGTCGTCGGTAGTAACCCGGATGCGGCGGCCCGGGCAGGCAAACATGCCGCCCGACATTCATGAGGAAGGTCGCCACTGTGCACGCCAGAGTGGAAGTTGCGTATGCAACTACGCGCAGCTGCGAATCGCACCACGCACGCGCACGCGCCAAACTTGCATCGGACAACCGTCCATCAATTTCAATTGGGGAATCATCATGAGCTTGATCAAGTGGCAGCCCTTTGGGGAATTCGATGACGCATTCGCCCGGCTGATGCCGAGCCTGTTCAGCCGCTCGGCGCGCGTCGGCAGCGAGAACGGCGGGCAGTTCACGTGGGCGCCGAGCGCCGACATCAGCGAGACCGATGCGGAATATCTGATCCGCGCCGAGCTTCCGGCCGTCAGGAAGGAAGACGTCAAAGTGATGCTCGACCAGGGAATGATCACCATCAGCGGTGAGCGCAAGGAAGAAAAGGACACCAGGGACGAGAAGTTCCATCGCGTCGAGAGCTTTCGCGGAGCGTTCTCGCGCAGCTTCTCGGTGCCGGACAACATCGACGACAAGGCCATTCGCGCCGAATCGAAGGACGGTGTGCTGACCGTTCATCTGCCGAAGACCAAGGTGTCGACGCCGAAGTCAGTCGAAGTCAAGGTTCAGTAGTTGTCTCTCGAGTGAAGGCGTCGGACCTGAAGTCCGGCGCCTTCGAGGAAGGATCCTATGGACGATCGAAATGCCCCTAATGCTGCTGGCGCGAGTCGCGCGCTCGCCGCGCGCGCGCTGAAGTCAGTCGACATCCGGTCGGGCGCCGTCAAGATCCGCGCCGTCAAGAGCCGCACGCGCAAGCGTCCACGCGCCGCGCCGCCGCCCAGCAATTCCATCGTGACTTGCAGCTCGGCGTATATCGAACCCGAGACCCGCGATGCCATGATTGCCGAGGGAGCGTACTTCCGCTCGGCGCGACGCGGTTTCGAACCGGGCCACGAAGTGGTTGACTGGCTCACCGCCGAGTCGGAGATCGACGCGGCGCTGACACGCGGCGACTTGCCGCAATTCATGAGCAGCTGACAGAGCCGCCAAACAAGTCCTGTTCCCGTTCCCCCGCGACTGATCTTCAGTCGCCACGCCGCGCATGCGCGAGAAGCTCATCGATGCAACGGTTGCGTGCCCTGGCGTTGCCTTCCACGCTGCCGATGAGACTCACTCGCACCGGTTTGAAACCGACGAAGCCGAGAATGTTGCGGGCCAGCGATCGTACGCTGTGTGAACGGTAAAAGAGTCGATAGAAGAGGGATGGCATGCCCATGGTGACCACGATTCGCGCGGACTTTCCCACGAGCAGCTTCTTCGGCAATCCTTTGCCTTTGCCGTAGGCGAAAGCGAAGCCCGGCCGCATGACCTGCTCCAGGTACGCTTTCAGCAGTGCCGGCATCGATCCCAGCCACAGTGGGTAGATGATCACCACGTGATTCGCCCAGCGCAGGTGTTCCTGCTGGGAGCGGATCATCCCCGACGGCCGGGCAGCAAACTCCTTCGCGCTGCGCAACCACGGAAAATCGAGCTCGCAGAGCCTTACCACCTGCGTGAGGTGTCCGCCGTCTTCCGCCGCGTTTGCATACTGGCTGGCGAGCGCATGGCCCAGGCGCCCGGGTGCGGGGTCCGGATGAGCGTCGATCACGAGAATGTTACTGCTCACTGGGCGCTTCGGTTGGTCAGCCACCAGGAGCGGAATTCCGCGAACCCGATGCGTCCATCACGGTTGGCGTCGATGTCGAGAAAGCGGGTGGCCATCGTGTTGTCATGCATGCGTTGGTCGAGCTCGAGTATCAGGCCGCGAAACTCGGTGAGACTGATCTGGTCGTCGTGGTCTTCATCCGCCTGGTCGAACAGCTCCTCGATATCATCGATCCGGTCGGCAGAGATTTTCATGAGACTCCACATTTCTTCAGGCGCACATCATGCAGGTACACGCACGAGCGCCGCATTCGTAAGACCACGGATGCCGATCGGGCCTGGATTTGCCATCGTTCGTCCATGGACCTCCAGCGAAGGCGGCCGCCCAAAGGAGATTTCGATGAACGTTTCCCAGCTCTGCAACCGAAATGTAGTTACCGTCCTCAAGTCGGACGAGGTCGTTGCGGCGGCGCGTCTGATGCGTGAGAAGCATGTCGGCTATCTGATTGTCGTGGAGCCGGACTTCACCGGCGCCACGCAGCGCGCTGTCGGTGTGATCACCGATCGTGACATCGTCATGACCATCGTCGCGCAGGATGTGAATCCGAGCGGACTGCGCGTGGGCGACGTCATGACGCCAAATCCGGTGGTCGTGGAGCTCGGCGATTCGCTCTCCGCCGCCGTGCGGGAAATGCGCCGCATCGGAGTGCGGCGTGTGCCGGTGGTCGGCAGCCTGGGTGAGCTCGAAGGCGTGCTTTCGCTGGACGACGTCCTGGATACGCTCTCGAGCGAGCTGCAGAACCTCGCCGGCGCGGTTCGCAACGAGCGACATGTCGAGACCGCTTTGCGGCCGTGACGGTGCGGCGAGGACTCTGTGCCTCGAGCGGTGTCGCGCTCTTTTGCGATCCGCTCGCACCCGCCGTAGCTAGTCTTCTGATTCGCGCTGATTCTCCCGAGCGGAACACAGCGTGGTGCAGCCGAGCACCGCGCAGATCGAGCCGGCCGGGGTGTCGCACCACTCGACACCAATGCCGTCGCGCTCCACGCGTGCCACGCTGGCGGTGATTTCGACCATGCGGGTCGACGACTCATTGCCGAGAACCAGCAGCGTCACGCGCGCGTGCATGGGGAGATCGAGCGTCGTCTCGATGAAGGCGCCGCTCGAACTCACATCGCGTACGCGGCCTGTACCATTGATGCCGCCGCCCGCGGACATCCGCACGATCGCCCGGCAGCGCATTCGCTGTCCCCAGCGGTGTTCCATGAAAGCGGGCAGGGGTTTACGCATATTCAGCACGGCCGAGAGAGGCATTGCCACCGAGTGCGACGACTATCTTCATGGGGCCTCGCAATTCCTGGGTACTGGCAGTGGACGGTAGTGGATTCACATGGCCAGAAAAGCAGGTGCATTACTCACGCGCATGCGGTCTGCCACGTATATGAGCGACCAACGCCAGGCGCGCGAGCCCTGCGGCAGATCTGCGTACAGGAGTCAGGGATCTCACGAATGCGCGAGACCGTTTGATCTGCAAGGCTGCTTCGCAAAGGAAAGCGCCAGTGATCAATCGAAGTGTCGCGAGTGGATGGTTGATGAGCGTGGTCCTCGCGCTGGCCGGCTGCACTTGCACCTCTGACGGCCTCGAGCTGGATTCCCGGTCGGAAATCGAGAAAGCTCCCGCCACGCTCGAATGGCGAAGTTCCGACAGCGTTTCGGGCAGCCTCACCGGACAGCTTGCCGACGGTCGCCAGTTCCGCGGCGTATTTTTGCAGATCACACCGGACGCGCGTATCGCTCAGCTCACGCCGTTGTGGCAAGGATGGACGTTCGGCTGGGGATGGCCGCATTGGCGTTCAGAGGCCGCCCCAAAATTCGTGAAGCATCACGGTGGCGAAATTCTCGCCAATCTCGCGACCGTGAGCGGCGAACGCATGCGCTGCCGGTTCGAGCTCGACAACCGGGCGATGGGCGTGAGCGGCGGCGGCGAAGGCGAGTGTGAATTCACGGGCGGCCAGACCATCGACGCCAGAATTTCGCCTTCAACGCGAGAGTAGCCCTCTCCGGCGGCCGGCGGAAAGCGGCCTCAAGCCACCGCTCGTTGGTTGGAAGCTCGGTCGAGCAGATCGATGATGTCCGCGCCCGCGATGTCGCGCCATTCAACGCCCACGCCGTCCGGGTCTATACGCACGACGCACGCTGGCAGCGAACGAAGCGTGGGCGACTCCTCGCCCGACACCCCCAGCGTCACGACGAGGTTGGTGTGCAGCGGCAGGTCTAACGCCGTCTCGATGTGCGCACCGCTGATGCTGGCATTGCGAATCGTGCCCCGTCCCACCGTCTGGGCGTCGACACGCAGCCGCACCGCCAGTTCGAGCGGAACACGCGATCCGAAGCGGATGCTCGTCGAATCAATTTTCATGTTGCTCTTCCGCGAAGATTGCGTAGGTGACACCCGTGTCTCGCTGCGCCAATTGTGAATCGACCGGGACACCGCGCGGAATGCGGGGGACTACGCATACGTTGCTGTGGCGATCTGCGTGCAACCCTGAGGCATATGTGAGGCATATGCGGTCTACCACGTATATGAGGGGGCAACTGCTGTTGATAGAACACTCAAGTGAGCAGCGTGTCACTGAATGCGCTTCCGACACAGTCAATGCCATGAGGTCCGAGCCATGAAGAATTTCGTCCTGCGACTCGCGTGCGCCCTGCTGTTTTCGGGCCTCGCGGTCGCCGCGTCCACCGCGCAACGGGAACTCGACGGCGCGCTGCGGGCAACTCCCGACGCTGCCAACGGCGAAGCACTCTTCGACCATTGCGCGTCCTGCCACGGTGCGGACGGAGCCGGTGAAGCAGATGGCTCGACGCCACGCATCGCGGGGCAGCACTTTCGTGTGCTGGCCAAGCAGCTAGTCGATTTCCGCTCCGGCAAACGCTGGGATTTCCGCATGGAAGGCGCTGCCGAGCAGCATCATCTCACCGGCTCGCAGGACATAGCCGACGTGGCTGCATACGTGGCGAAGCTGGATCGTCCGGGAGCGCACGGTATCGGCAGCGGCGAATTCATCGAGGAAGGTAGCCGCATCTACGGGAAGCAGTGTGCGTCGTGCCATGGATCCGCAGCCGAAGGGGATGCACAAGGCGGCGTGCCGCGCCTCGCGGGCCAGCACTATGGATACCTGATGCGGCAGATGTATGACGCCGTCGATGGTCGCCGTCCGGCGCTGCCCCGCCTGCACTCGCAGCGCATCGCGCCACTCGACTTCGAGCAGGTGCGCGCGGTTTCCGACTACCTGGCGCGCATCGGCTGGCAGCCGATTGAAGACCCCGCGACGACAGCCTCGCCGGAGCCTCGTCAGACTCCCTGACTACCGATGTCACTCGCGGCCGGTGATCTGACCTCGGGATTGAGCGCGGCCGAGGCACGCGCGCGGCTCGAGCGGGAAGGGTTCAATGAATTGCCCGCAGCGCACCGACGCTCCGCGTGGCGCATCGCTTCGGGAGTCGTGCGTGAGCCGATGTTCGCGCTGTTGATTGCCGCCGCCATCGTCTACGCGGCTCTTGGTGACCGTGGCGAAGCCCTGATGCTTCTTGGCTTCGCAACGATTTCCGTATCCATCGCCATCATCCAGCAGGGCCGCAGCGAGAAGGCGCTCGACGCGCTGCGCGATCTCACCAGCCCGCGCGCGCTGGTGATCCGCGACGGCGAGCGCATTCGCATTCCGGGACGGGAGGTGGCGCGCGGGGACGTAGTCGTGCTCATCGAGGGCGATCGGGTACCCGCCGACGGCGTGCTGGTATCGGGAGATCACCTCGAGCTCGATGAATCACTCCTCACGGGCGAATCCATTGCGGTACGCAAACGCTCCACGTGCGAGATGCCCGAACGGCTTGCGGAGCCGGGCGGCGAAAATTACTCGCAGGTGTTCTCCGGGACCCTGGTAGTCAGGGGCAATGGGCTCGCCGCCATTGTCGCCACCGGCGCGCGCAGCGCCATCGGCGCGATCGGCGCATCGCTTGCCGGTATGGCGCGCGAACAGCCGCGCCTCGAGCGCCAGACGCGCCGCATGGTCGTGGGCTTCGGCGCGATCGGAATTGCAGTGAGTTTGCTCGCCTTCCTGCTGTACTGGTGGCTGCGCGGTTCGTGGCTCGAAGCGCTGCTCGGCGCGATTGCTCTTGGCATGTCGCTGTTGCCCGAGGAATTTCCCCTGGTTCTCACCGTGTTCATGGTGATGGGCGCATGGCGATTGTCGCAGTCGCGCGTACTCACGCGTCGTGCCGCCGCCATCGAAGCGCTGGGTTCGGCGACGGTGCTGTGTACCGACAAGACCGGAACGCTGACGCGCAACCTGATGTCAGTGGCACATCTGCACGGCGTGGTCGAAGGCGGGTTGGCCGAGACCTGGGAGCCCGATCAGCCGCCAGAGCGCATCGCCGCATCGGCATCGCTGTCGCAACTGCTTCGGACCGCAACTCTGGCGAGCGATGCTCACCATCGGCTCGATCCCATGGACCGTTCGCTCGCGAGCTTGCGCGATCTTGCGGATCCCGCAGAAGCCACCGGTGCGTTGCTGCGCGAATATCCGCTGGGTCCCGAACTACTCGCCGTGACGCGCGTGTGGCGGTTCGCGGACGCGGATACGCTGACCGTGGCCGCGAAAGGCGCACCGGAAGCAATCGCCGGATTGTGCGGGCTCACGGCATCGCAACTCGCCGGGCTGCGTCTACAGGTCGACTTGCTGGCGCGGCGCGGAATGCGCGTGTTGGCCGCGGCGCGCGCGAGCACTCGTGGTGCGGACCTGCCAGCGACGCCGGCTTCGTTTGCATTCGAGTTTCTCGGTCTCATCGGTTTCGCGGATCCGTTGCGCGAGTCGGCGCCCGCCGCGATTCGCGAGTGCCGCTCGGCGGGAATCCGCGTGCTCATGATCACCGGGGACTATCCGGCCACTGCAACCGCCATTGCTCGCCAGGCGGGTATCGAGGATGGCGAAACCTGCTCCGGCGATGAACTGCGTGCGCTCGACGATGCCGCGCTGGCCGAACGCGTGCGCGGCACTTCGGTGTTCGCGCGGATTTCGCCGGATCAGAAGCTGCGCATCGTCAATGCTCTGAAGGCCAATGGTGAGATCGTGGCGATGACCGGTGACGGCGTGAACGACGCTCCGGCGCTCAAGGCGGCGCATATCGGCATCGCCATGGGTGGCCGCGGCACCGACGTGGCACGCGAGGCGGCGACCATCGTGTTGCTGGACGATGACTTCGGTTCCATCGTGCGAGCCGTCCGTCTCGGGCGGCGCATCTACGACAACCTGCGCAAGGCCATGGGCTACATACTCGCGATCCACGTGCCCATCGCCGGGCTCGCGCTGCTGCCCATCCTGTTCGGCTGGCCGCTGGTCCTGACTCCCATGCTCATTGCGTTGCTCGAGCTCATCATCGATCCGGCCTGCTCGGTGGTGCTCGAGGCGGAAGAGGAGGAGAGCGATGTCATGAGCCGTCCACCGCGCCGGCCCGACAGCGCGCTGCTGTCCGGCGCGCTCATCGGCTGGAGCCTGCTGCAGGGCGGACTCGCCTTCGCCGTGGTCGCTGCCATGTATACCCTCGCCATGCTGTTGCCCGTGCCGGCCGACGAAGTCCGCTCGCTCGCTTTCGTCACGCTGGTCGGCGCGAACGTCGCGCTGATCTTCGTCAACCGCACATTCTCGTCGTCGCTGCGGGCTGCGCTCGGGCGGCCGAATCGCCTGCTCGCATGGGGACTGGGCATCACGGTTACTTTGCTGGCTGCGATCATGGCGTGGCCGGATGTGCGCGGGTTTTTCAGCCTGGGTCCATTGCATGCCAATGATCTGTTGCTGAGTCTTGGAGCTGCGGCGGCTCTGCTCGTGGTGCTCGAGATCTCGAAACTCGCCTGGCGTCGCCGGCTCACGAGTTAGTCGAGGCGCCGCGATGCGCGCACGGTCGGCTGGCCCGCGACGGGCTCCTCTACCGTGAGTCCCAGCCACTGCGCCAGATCGAGCATGCGTTGATTGTCCGCGAGCACGTTGCCGTAGATCGTGCGAAAGCCCTCGTGGGCCGCGTACTCGAACAGTAGTTTGGTGAGCGTGGTGCCGATGCCACGGCACTGCCATTCGTCGGCCACCGCGACCGCGAACTCGCAGTCGCGCGCCCCGGAATCGGCGGCGTAACGTGCCACGCCGATGATTTTCTCGGCAGGACCTTCGCCGAACACGGCCACCAGTGCCATGTCGCGATGCTGATCCACGTTTACCAGGCGCGCGACGAACTCTGCGGACGGCTCGCGAATCGTGTACATGAGACGTTGGAAGCGCGACTCGGGGGTCAATCCCATGATGAATGCGCGCTCGCGTTCCGCATCGTCACTGCAGATTGGCCGGATGCGGTACCTGACTCCGCCATCCATGCAGGCGGTCCGCGGCCAGGCCGGTGCTGCCGGGGTCCGGCTCACCGACCGCCGGACGCGGCGTGACTCAAGTCGAGCATCATGCGCACCAGCTCCGCCACCGAATGCGCATTCATCTTTTCCATCACACGGGAGCGATGAATCTCGATGGTGCGCGGACTGACGGCCAGGTCCTGCGCGATGGCCTTGTTCTGTTTGCCCTGCGTCATGAGCTCGAGCACCTCGCGTTCGCGCGGCGTCAACGAATCGAGATGCGTTTTTATGCGCTCGTGTTCCCCGAGCGATTTGCGCAGCTCGCCGTCTTTGGCGATAGCGCGCTGGATACGATCGAGGAGATCCTGGTCGCGGAAAGGCTTCTGCAGGAAATCGAACGCTCCATGCTGCATGGCTTCGACTGCCATCGGAATGTCGCCGTGCCCGGTCATGAAGATGACCGGGATGACCGCGCCGCGCAGATTCAGCTGTTGTTGCAGCTCGAGGCCACTCATGCCCGGCATGCGGATGTCGAGTATGAGGCATCCCTGCTGCGATGGTTGATAGGCGCCAAGGAATTCCTGCGCCGAAGCAAACAGCGTGCTGTTGAGGCCCACTGACTTCAAGAGCGTGCGCATGGCGTTGCGTATCCCTGCGTCGTCGTCGACCACTATCACGGTTGCAACGTCGTTCTTCATGGGCTCTCGTCCTCCATCGTCGGCAGGCTCACAAGGAAGCTGGCGCCATGTGGCGCGACCGGCCGGGTGCCGATAGTACCGCCGTGCCCCTGCGCAATGGTACGGCTGATCGCCAATCCGAGGCCGGTGCCGGACTTCTTCGTCGTCGCGAATGGATCGAACAGGCGATCCAGAATCGCCGGCGAGATGCCCGGGCCGGTATCCGAAACACGGATCTCGACATCGCCGTTGCCGCTCCGTGCCGTCGACAACTCGATCGCACGCTCGCCGGACGGCAGGTCGATCATCGCTTCGAAGGCATTGCGCATGAGGTTGAGAATGAGCTGCTGCAACTGCGCCGGATTTGCGCTGACTTTCGGCAGGCCCGGTGTCAGCGCGATCTGCAGGCGCGTCTCGTATTCCCGTGCATCGGCTGACAGAAGGGTCTTCAGTTCCGCGATGATCGTGTTGATGTCGGTGGGAAGGCGATCGTCCTGTTCATCGCTACGTACCAACTTTCGCAGGCGGTTGATGATGCCGCCGGCGCGCATTCCCTCGGCCGCGATTTCGCGCACCGAATCGCGCAGTTCCGCGTAGTCAGGCACCGGCATGTCGATGTACCGTTCGCAGGCGCGGGCATAGGTGGTGATCGCCGTCAGTGGCTGGTTGAGCTCGTGAGCGACTCCGGCGGCCATCTCGCCCATGGTAGCGAGGCGGGCCACATGGGTCATGCGGTTCTGCGCCAGTATCGCGTTCTCCTCGCGGTGCACGCGATCGGTCATGTCCATGCCGGAGCACAGCCACCCTGCGGGCGCGCCATTGGCATCCCGGCGCGCAATGCAACGCCAGTAGATAGTGCGCAGCTCACCGTTAGCGATGACCGCGTCGAACTCCCGCTCGCGCGAGCTGCCGCTCGCGAGGGCGCTCTCGAGCAACGAGCGCGCGCGGTCGCGTTCGCTGTCGCCACGCATGAAGTCGAGCCATTCGCTGCCAAGGATTTCCTGCGCCGGCGCACCCAGCAGTTCAGCCCCGCGCGAATTCACTTCAAGCACGCGGCGACCGGAATCGAGCGCCAGGAGAATCGAATCGTGCAGCTCCAGGTAGGCGTTGGCGCGGTCGCGCTCGAGCTTCAGTTCGGCCGTTGCCACGTGCTCCGCGGTGGTATCGCGCACGAGGCCCACGAAACGTGGGGGGTTGCTGTCCGGGATGCGTCCCACCGAGAGTCGGGCGGGAAAGATGCCGCCATCCTTGCGCTGTGCCGTGATTGCACGCCCGATGCCGATGATCTTCGCGATGCCGGTATCCAGATATCTGTTCAGGTAGGAATCGTGGTTGCCGCGATCGGGCTCGGGCATGAGCATGCTCACGTTCTCGCCCAGCAGCTCATCGGCCCGATAGCCGAAGACGCGGCTCGCGGCGTCGTTGAGGGCCTGCATCCTGCCACGATGGTCGATGACGATGATGGCATCGACCGCGGCTTCCATGAGTGCTTGAGTTTCACGCGAAAACATTGACCGCAGTATGGCGGTGCACGTCGGGTGCGTGAGTACGCAATATCACTGACATCATAGGTATACGAGCGAATGCCGGCCGCCGCGCGCCGATGCAACGATCGTTCCCATGCAAATCATGATCGACGACCAGCTGAGAAGTGCCCGCGAAAGGCTACTGGCCCGCAGCACAGAGCTGCGCGAGCGCGTGAGCCGCGTCCATGACGATCTGCGCCGTGAGTCGACTCCGCTGCCGCGTGACGCGCCCGACGCTGCAATCGTCATGGAGAACGACGAAATCCTGCGGGCAATCGATGAGACGGCGCATGCCGAGCTCAGGCAGATCGACCGCGCGCTCGAGCGGATCGAGGCAGGCACGTATCCGCTTTGCGAGGGCTGTGGCGCAGTCATCGACGCCGAGAGACTGCGGGCCGTGCCTTACGCCACGCGTTGCCGCGACTGCGCGCCGGAGGCCTGAGGCATGGAAAAACTTACGCGAATTCTGGCAGTCGTAGACGGAATCAAGGAGTGCGCCCTGGTGCTCGGAAAGTCGGTGGCCCTCGCTCGCCGTTTCGGGGCGCACGTTGAGCTCCTGTTGTTTGGCACGGTGGACGCCGGCGAGATTGCGAAGCTGCATGCGGAGCTTGCATACGGCAAGGTCACATTCGCCAGCATGCATCGTGCAAGTGAATCGCTGACTGAGGCGATCCTGCGCCGGGTTCTGGCCACGCAGCCGGATCTCGTGGTCAAGCCCGCTACCGGCACGCACCCGTTGCAGCGTTGGACGCTGGATGACAATGACTGGCGCCTGGCGAATGAATGCCCGGCACCCGTGCTCCTCGTGCGATCCAATCCCTGGGCAAGCCCCATACGGTTCGCGGCAGCGGTCGATGTGGCTGACGACGAGACTATCGACACGGCCCGCAGCATCCTCCACTCGGCCGGTTTCATGGCGCTGGGATGTCACGGCAAGCTCGACATCCTCTACAGCGAACGCGAGCAGAATGACGATGCGCTGCGCATGGAACGAGCGGTGAAGCTCGCCCAGCTGGTGCGTGAATATCATGTCGGCTGCGAGCGCATCCAGGTGTTCGATGGCGAGCCCGAGCAGACACTGCCGCCCCTCGTGGCGGCACGGCACTACGATGTACTGGTGCTCGGCGCACAGTCGCGCCAACCGGCGCTGAAGAACATCTTTGGCGCGACGACCAGCCGGTTGGTGCAGGCGACCGAAGGAGACGTGGTGCTGATCAAGCCGCCGGGCCATGAGGCCGTCTACCGTCCCGACGACGTATCAATTCGCGAGAAGCGATTTCACGAGACCGAGCAATTCGCCTGAGTTGACGGGTTTACTGGTGATACGCAGTTTGTCGTCACCTTGCAACTCGCGAACGGCGGACGAGGTGTCGCCGGTGACCAGGATGGCCTTGAGCGATTCGCCGAGCATCTCGCGCGCCACCGAAATCACCTCCGTGCCCGTGCGCCCGTCCTCGAGATGAAAATCCGTGATGATGAGATCGAAGTCGACACCATCGCGCAGCAACTCGAGTGCTTCGGCCGCGGTGGGTGCCGTCACCACGCGATAACCTTCGACCTTGAGGAGGATGCGCATCGCATTGAGAACGCCCGGTTCGTCCTCCACCAGCAGCAGGTTGAAAGCGCCGCCGGCGCCCATGTCTGGCGCCGGTTTCAGATCTGATGCTGCGGGCGGCCGATCCGCGTTTTGCGCGATGGGCAACTCCACTGAAAATCTGGAGCCCGAGCCCGGAACGGATTCCACGGCGACCTTCATGTCGAGCAAACGGGCAATGCGCTGCACGATGGAAAGGCCGAGGCCGTAGCCTTCGCGCGAGCTGTTGGGCGAGACGCCGACCTGGTAGAACTCCTCGAATATGTGCGGCAGCTGGTCGGCGGCGATACCGACACCACTGTCACGAACTTCGACGCGCAGCAGTGGCCCGCAGTTTTCGCACCGAACCTCCACGGTGCCGGCGCGCGTGTACTTGATGGCGTTGGAAATCAGATTGCGCAGCACCTGGCCGATGAGGGCGGGATCGGAATATATGAGATCCACGGGTGAGTCCGTCGAGAACCGGAGCCCCTTGCTGTTGGCCATGCCGGCGAATTCACGGCGTAATTCCTCGAACAGTGGGCCGAGTTCGAACGCAGTGAGCTCCAGTTTGATGGCGCCGGATTCGAGCTTGCTGATGTCGAGAAGCGCGTTGATCAGGCGGGACATCGCATCCACTGCCATCTGCTGCTGTTCGACGACTTCGCGGGACTCGTCGTCGGTGACCATGCGCCGAAGCGCGCCGTTCAGCAGGCCGAGCGCCTGCAGCGGCTGGCGAAGATCGTGGCTGGCGGTGGCCAGGAAGCGGCTCTTGGCGAGGTTGGCATGGTCGGCGTCGCGGCGTGCTTCCTTCAAAGCCTGTTCCACTTGCTTGCGGTCGGTGACGTCGCGAATGGCAGCGGCCACGAGGATGTCAGTGCCAAGCTCGATCGGGCTCAGGCTGATCTCCACCGGAAACTCCGTGCCGTCCTTGCGCGTGGCAAACAGCTCGAGGCCAGCTCCCATGGGACGAACGCGGACGTTGCCGGTATAGCCTTTGCGATGTCCCACGTGGCGATGACGGAAGCGCTCGGGCAGTAACACCTCGACTGGGCCGCCGACGATCTCCGCGCTCGGAAAACCGAACAGCGCTTCGACCTGGTGGTTTGCGAACAGGATTTTGCCCGATGAGTCGATGATGACGATCGCGTCGGGCAATGAGTCGAGCACGCTGCGGACGAGCGCAGAAGAAAGCATAGCGGTGGGATCGCCCCTGGCGGTGGAGGGCGAGGATTGCACTGCAACTGCGTCGGCGCAAGTATCGGCGCCGCCTGGCATTCCGCGGGACATCAGGCTTGTGTTTGTCCGCCGCCACGGTCGGCGTGTGCGATCAGCCTGGTCAGCAGGTCGATCTGCTGCTCCTGCTTGAGCAGCAGTGCAGCGAGTTGTTCGGTGCGCAGCGCGTCCATCTTTTCATGGAGGGCCATGATCTCGATCTCCGCCTTGAGATTCACTTCGTAGTCGTGCGCCGCCATTTTCCGGTCGGTCGTCGCCTGGCGGTTCTGGCTCATCATGATGATGGGCGCCTGCAGTGCCGCGATCATGGATAGCAGCAGGTTGAGGAAGATGAACGGGTAGGGATCGAACGCGCGGCCGCCGGACAGTACGTTGTTCAGGGCGATCCACGCGAGCAGGAACAGGACAAACAGCGCGATGAAGGTCCACGAGCCGCCAATGCGGGCAACGGCATCAGATACGCGCTGTCCAAGCGTCGATACCTCTTGGAGCTTCCGATTCGGATCTTCAGTGAGCGTGCGCCGTTGCACCGCACGTGCAAGCGCCTTGCGCTCACTCGCGCCCAGTTCGTCGGGTTGGCGACCAAACCACCTGGTAGCGGCGCGCACGTAATCGAGCGTCATGGGCTTTCGTCAGCTTTGTATTTGCGAGCGCATGCGATCGTCAGCCTTGAAGAAGTGACGTGCGTGTGCGAGCAGCTGCCCGTCGGTCGGGTGGTCGATCGATTCAACCGCGGAAATCTTCGCAGCGATGGCCGGATGCGCATGTTTGAGATGCGTGTGGAGTTCGGTCTTCGCGCTGGCCGGGCCGACGATCAGAATCGCGCCCGAGTGTGAAATGGCCGTGGCCACTCGCTCGAGAAAGGACTTGTCCAGGGGCGCATGCCCGCTGTCACCCGAATTCGCCTTGTGGTGAAGGTGCTGATGGGGATGGGTGCTATGGACGATGTCGGTCTCGTTGGAGTCGGCATTGAAGTGAAACACTCTTGCCGTCTGATGATCGATCCAGACGAGGGCATGGTAGTGGTTTGTCATGGCCCTATCGTCGCGCACGATTCGCTGGAAGGGGATACGGGCCATCACGTACACGAACGCAATTCTGCCAAGGCGCCGACGGTGCAGACGAAGAGGGAGCCGCGACATCCTTTTGCGCGCCAGGTTGGGAGCGAGGTAGCTAGAGGAAGCGAAGAATCTATCTACTTGGAGTGCGCCGCAGCTTGGCTACCAGAGCGAAGGCGGCGTCTGGCGGAATTTCTATCTCGCAGGTGCAAAGGAACTGCGTGACGGCGTGACCAAGGTCGCGACACCGGCGACCAGTTCGCCGGACATCGTGCGCAATTGCCCATCGATCTGTTCCTCGACCATCTCGCCATCCAGGCAAATCCGAAAAAGGCGGAAGGCAAGGTCTCCCGCGTGAAGCTGGTGATGCCGGACACCGGGCAAAGCTTTCTGCTCACAATGCAGAATTCGGTCATGAACCACATCGAGAGCAAGGCCGGCCAGAAATCGGATGTGACGCTCACGCTGAACCGCAGCGAACTGAACAGCATCCTGCTCGGGCAGGCCAAGCTCGCCGGCCTCGTCGATGATCGCAAGGCAGAGGTGCAGGGCAACAGACAGGCGCTCGACGACCTGCTCGGCAGCCTCGAACCGTTCGAGTTCTGGTTCGACATCGTGACGGCCAATCCTGCCAAGGACTGAGCTGTGACCGCGGAGAGAAGGAAATAAATGAAGTCATCTGCTTGTGGGCATACCCTTCTCTCCGCGTTCGGACTGCTTCTACTTTCAACTTCGGTCGACGCTCAGAACGCGGACGGACTGGCGAAGCAACTCTCGAATCCGATCGCCAGCCTCATCAGTGTGCCGATGCAGTTGAACTATGACGAAGGACTCGGCACGGGCGACGGCAGCCGATTCCTTCTCAATATTCAGCCCGGCATTCCGGTCTCCATCGGCAGCGACTGGAACATGATTTCCAGGACGATCATTCCGCTCATCGATCAGAACGAAATCCAGCCCGGAGCGGGTAGTCAGTCCGGCTTCGGCGATGTCACCCAGAGTCTGTTCTTCTCTCCCAAGGCGTTGTTGACCGGTTCCGGATGGACCTGGGGCGTCGGTCCCGCTCAAACAAACGGAGAGTGGCTGGACATACGGCGCCTTGGTGAATCACGTGTGGTCCTTCGCCGGCGATAGCAACCGTTCAGATGTCAGCTCCACATTTCACCAGCCATTTGTCGCCAAGGGACTTGGCCAGGGCCGAACGATTTCGATCAATTTCGAATCGAGCTACAACTGGAACGATGAGCAATGGACGGCGCCGCTCGATATTGGCTACAGCAAGCCCACTACGTGCTTGCGCGCTTGGAAGCAGACGTGTTTCCCGAAATAGGCCATCAGCCGTTGGAGGATCTGCAGGCATCAGCTTTTCGCGATGCAGTGTTGAAGATCGAGCGGCGTGGCGCTCTCGACATCGCGAAGCGCGTCTTGCAGACCTGCGGCCAGATCATGCGGTACGCGGTCGCACACGATTTCGCGAGCCATAATCCGGTCGCCGGCGTGAAACCCTCGGACATTCTCAATCCGCACAAACGACGCAACTTTCCGCGAGTTGATGTGAAGGAGTTGCCGGTCTGCTATACGCCATCGACAACTACGTTGGAGCCGCGCACACGAGATTGGCGTTGCAGCTCATGCGCTGACCTTCGTGCGGACATCGGAGTTGATTGGCGCGCCTCACGGCGATCTTCCACGGCGGGTCGGCCGCATGCTTCAAAGCAGACCCGAGCGCGTATTCGAAGTGACCCATGAACCGACCTGCATCGAGGTCGTCGATGACCCCGGTCGAATATTCAAGCGAACCGCGAAAGCCTTGGTCGGTCGGCACCAGACACAACCCGAGATCCCACTTCGAGGTGTTGCTTTTCGCTCCGAGGATATCGCATGCCCATCTACATCGACATGCCGGAACAGGTCGACTGCAGCAGTCGAGGTGCCGTCTTCTTTTTGATGCTCAACCTTCACAATGGCGCAGACTAGCTACCAAGACAGTCTATCAGGGTTGACTGAATACTTAGAAGGCGCTTTGATCACGCCTCGGCAGGTTGTGCCGGTTTGAGGGAGGCACCAGGAGGGATATGAAAATTCTCGCGTACAACGCCGGACATGACGGAAGTGCAGTTCTGCTTCGGGATGGAAAGCTGGAATTTTGCGTTGAGGCAGAGAAGGATAGCGGGTCCAGGCATGCGCTGATATCACCCAATCTGTTCATCCGCTCGCTGGAACTTGCGGGAATCCCAGATGTGATTGCCCTATCGGGCTGGCATAGAAGATCCAACGATCTGATTGCACGAACCAGCGGCGGTTATCAGGGAATCGGTGCGGAGGCGATGGCGAAGTCTGTTGCATCTGTGGCAGGACGTTCGTTTCCACTATTTCATTGTTCCCATGAACGCTCGCACATCATGTGTAGCTACGGCTTGTCTCCTTTCCCGCAAGGCGAGCCTTGTTACGTACTTGTCTGGGAAGGAAAGATTGGCTCCTTCTATCTTGTAGACAGGGACATAAAGATTCACAAGATCGGAGAGGCATTGGTGGAGCCAGGTGCCAAGTACGCATTTCTTTACGGTTTGGCGGATCCGACGGTGCCCATGTTCCCGAATACGGTACGCATGGAAGACGCGGGAAAGCTCATGGCGCTAGCTGCGTACGGTGAGAATCGAGCACCAAGTGAAGATGAACGCAAATTGATTGATGACATCATGGAGATGTCAAATATCTACGGCACAGTAGGAATCAAGGCGCACAAGGCTCGACTAAAAAGCAGCGCGATCTGCAATGTCGGTCTGCGCTCGCAGCAATTCAAGGACATTGCCCGACTTTTTTCGGAGGCGCTGTTCGAACGCTTCCTCAATTTCGCCAAATCGAACCTTTCCGAAAGACTCCCACTGCTGATCTCCGGAGGATGTGGGCTGAACTGCGATTGGAACTCCCAGTGGAAGGACTGCGGATTGTTCACGGACGTGTTTGTGCCGCCTTGCCCCAACGATTCGGGCGTCGCTCTCGGTGCTGCTGTTGACGCGATGCATATGCACACGGGGCGCGCGAAGATCGACTGGACAGTCTATGCCGGCGAGCAGTTCGTCGATGACCTGGGAGCCGAGATTGGCATCGCATCAAGTGCGCTGAATCTCGAAGATCTCTGCGAGCTTCTCAGAGGTGGTGCTGTCATAGGGTGGGTGCAGGGTCGGTATGAAATGGGCCCACGAGCCCTTGGCAATCGATCAATTCTTGCCGCTCCTTTCGCAGCGGAAATGTGCGAAAAGCTTAATCGGGTGAAGCAGCGCGAGGAGTTCCGGCCAATCGCGCCGATATGTCTTCAGGAAGACTTTGACCTTCATTTCGCTAGTAGCAGCCATGAAAGCCCACACATGCTGTATTTCCAGAAGGTGAAGTCTAAATCACTGGGGGCAGTGACACACGTGGACGGTTCCGCGCGAGCGCAAACCGTAACAGCCGAACAGAATCCTCAAATGCATGCGCTGCTTAGGAAGTTCAAGGAACTGACCGGGCACGGCGTGCTTTGCAACACCTCTCTCAACTTCAAGGGTGCTGGCTTCATCAACCGGATGAGTGACCTCGTTCAGTACTCGAAAGAACGCGGTCTAGATGGATTCGTAGTGGGCGATCGATTTTTCAAGCTGTGATGCAACTCCGACAATGAAATGATTACATGTCCATACGGTGCCCACGATTCAATTACTCGAAGAGCAGCCGCGGAGGGTTAGAGCTTCTATAGGCCACGGGCCTCTCCACCATCGGTGCTGTTACCAGAAAGAAGCACCTGTCAGAGGCATGCGACGGCGCTGTTCATTGCAACCCGTGGGTCTCGTGGCGTGGCTACGAGCCACTCGGCAGATCGGCTTTGGCGCGGGCTGTACTCCGGACATGCACCTAACTATCATGAGTGGATACCGAGGAAACGTGACTACTGTGACCATATACCACAATCCCAAGTGCGGCACCTCGCGCAGCACGCTCGCGATGATTCGCGGCGCATCGCGCGAAAAGGCAGCCCCTTGTGTCGAAATTGGCTTGGAGAACCGAAATCTCTCCGACGAGCAGGGGCAACGAGTTGGCTGATACCTCGGTTGATCTGCCGTGCGTGAACGCCGGTGCTTTTCAGTTGCCGGACGCCTCGCGATTGTTAAGACCAGCTTCGACTGCTCGGCCGCGTATCCTGTTGCTCTACGGATCGCTGCGCCAACGCTCGTACAGCCGGCTTCTCACGCAGGAGGCTGCGCACATCCTCGAGGCGCTCGGCGCCGAAACCAGAATCTTTGATCCTCGCGAATTGCCGATGCCGGACTCGGTCCCCGCGGATCATCCAAAGGTTCAAGAGCTTCGCGCAGCCTCCGAGTGGTCCGAGGGTCACGTCTGGTGCAGCCCCGAGTCTCACGGAGCAATCAGCGGCGTCATGAAAGCGCAGATCGACTGGATTCCGCTTGTTGTCGGCAGCGTTCGTCCAACGCAGGGCCGAACATTGGCGGTCATGCAGGTGAGTGGAGGATCGCAATCCTTCAACGCCGTCAACACGCTTCGCTTGCTGGGACGATGGATGCGCATGCTCACGATTCCGAATCAGGCGTCGGTCGCGAAGGCTTATCAAGAGTTTGACGACGCCGGCAGGATGAAGCCTTCGGCATACTACGACCGTGTCGTCGATGTGATGGAAGAGCTGATCAAGTTCACGCTGTTGACACGCGGTGCGGCGGGATATCTGACCGATCGGTACAGCGAGCGGAAAGAGGATGCGGCAAAACTCGAAGCGCGCGTCAGCTTGAAAGCGGTCTGAGGCTCGAAGCGCCGAGAAAGACGCGCATCACCATGCCGGTCATCTCCTCGTTGAACCCGTTGCACAAGGCTGGGGTTCAAACGGTACACGCCGGTACCGCCTTGGCAGTTCCAAACTACTAGCAAGGTCCGCGACTATGACAACTCTTGAATTCCGCCCCCGCGAAGTACTATTACGCCGTTCGTGTGGCGGGGAAGGTTACGCTATGCTATCTATCATCCGAAGATAGAAGCCTGTATGCGCAAGATAAAACTCTACTATTGCCCGGGCCACTTTTCGTTTCCTCCGCACGTCATCCTCAATGAGATCGGCCTCCCGTTTGAAGCTATCCACATGTCGATCAAGGACGGAGCTACGCGGACTCCAGACTTCATACGCCTCAATCCAAAAGGGAAGATCCCTGTCTTGGATACCGGGTCAGAGATACTCACAGAATGCTCCGCGATTCTTTGTTACCTCGCTTTCTCATATCCAGACCGCAAGTTGATTCCAAGCTCGCCGATGGGAATTGCGCGAACCATAGAATGGACCAACTGGATGAGCGGCATAATTGCTTCGTCGCACGCGCAGAGCCTCCATCCATATCGATTCACGGATGAGGGCCATGCACACGACGGCATTCGCAAGAAGGGTTCGGAATCCCTGCAGCTGGCTTACTCACAGATCAACGACAAGTTAGAAGGATGTGAGTGGGCGGTCGCAGATGGGTACTCGATTGTAGATCCCACGTTGCTGATATTTTTCAAATGGGGTCACTTGACGAACATGGACATGTCCCAGTTCAAGAACTGGGAAACGCATACCAAACGCATGGAGCAACGCCCGGCAGTACAGAAGACGTTGGCTTCCGAGGGAATCTCGGTCTGGAAATAGTTGCCTATTGCAACGTCGGCAACCGAGCGCCAGCAGGTTCTTTATATATTCGCGTAAAGGTGTGCCACAGGGCTTCAATCCGGTCGTTAGGCGTCACGATGCGCAATAGCTCGTCACCAATCTGAATCTGTTCTGCAATTGCCAAGCCCTTGCCGGTTGACACCGCGAAGATCCCGACTATTGCGCCGCTTGCCAGATGCTCGCGCAACTCGCTGAGCCCTACCGCTTCACTTCGTACCACCTGGCCTTCCTCGAGCAGCTTTTGAGTCAATCGTGCCAGCGTAATGCTGGGGAGCTTGCCGGCGGACTTCGGGGGCAAAATGAACTCGCCCCCCGCGCCCATGAATCCTATCGCCATCGTGTCGAGTTCTTCGATCGGGAAGCCGGTCGAATTCGACACCCAAAGTCTTTGCATTGCAGGCGGGTGTTTGCACAAGAGATCCAGTTCCACCATCCGCGTGTAGTTCACTGCGCATTTCGATGAGCCCAGGTGACTGCCCAGTACTGACCGTACATAGGGTTTGTCGGCAAGTATGCTTATCTTCACGGGCGCTGCTGCATTCGGTATCAAGCGCGCAAAAATATTGCAGAAGAACGGGAAATCAGATCGGGGAAAAATATCTTCGCATCCTGAGAAATGCAGCGATCGCAGATAAATGCGCCGCTGGGAAAACCGCGAGCGATCGCTCTCTTGTCCGAGAGTCCGCTCGATAGCTCGAACGATGCCGTCTTCGAACGTCGACATGTCTGGCACCTCGATACCAAGGACGGACGCCGATCGAAGCAGCCGTTGGTAATGATCCGGCAAAAATTGGATTCTGAATTCTTGGCCATCACGCACAAAATGCGCTTGCATGCCCTCGAATACAGAAATGCCGAACTGCAAGCCGGCTGAAAATGGAGGAATACGCAGATCGTCGGACCAGCCACTCCAATTGCCTTTGGTTCTGCAGCAACTCGAAACAAACATACGTTTTGTTCTTCTTGAACTAGTAGGTAGGTTGAAAACGAGGGCAGGTGGCTAGGAACACCTCCCTATGCCACTGAATACTCACAATACATAGTTATCATAAATGGCATTTATCGAGGATATCGAATCCAGCGTGAAGTCTCCGATGGGAATCTGCTTTTCGAGCAGCCCTTCGACGAAGAGCAGGAAATGTACGAGGGATAGCGAGTCGAGCAGTTCGGAATCTATCAAGTTCGTCTCGGCAGAAATGGCAACGGGCTTGTTTGGGTGGAGCGCCGCAAAGAATTGCCCAATTTCTCTGTGCCAGTCTTCATAGTTCGTTACTGCCATGGGTATTCCTTTGTATTGATCGCCCGCCAGTCCGGTGTTGATTTGATTGTTGGTCCGCCGTCCGGTGGTAGTGAGAAAGGATGGCGTCTGGCGGAAGATAGGCTCATTGCACGCTGAGCATTTTGCCACGATGCGCGAATTTAGTTAACAACGCCGTTGCATTTGCCGCGACGAGATTCGCGCATCCGCGGCGAATGCAAGCGCTGGATTGGTTGCGTCCTTCTCGGCAAATCTGCAGAATGACTTGCTCTAAACACAGGCTTTTGGGCTCCTGTATCAGGTTGAATTTCTCTCGAAAGCGACATGGTAAGAAGCTGAAGACGGGCTTGGCGTGCGTGTAGATGGATTGCGCTCATATTGCCGCCCGCCTGGACTATTATTCTATAGTCTCCCTCGTGCTACACGACCGCTCGCGGTTCAAGTTGAATTGCTATTGCAGGATTGATTCTTATGCCGGCTTATAGATCTAGAACCACGACGCACGGACGGAACATGGCTGGCGCGCGCAGCCTGTGGCGCGCTACCGGGATGAAGGACGAAGACTTCGGCAAGCCGATCATCGCAGTTGCGAATTCTTTTACGCAATTTGTCCCGGGCCATGTCCATCTCAAGGATCTGGGGCAGCTGGTGGCGCGCGAAATTGAAGCGGCGGGTGGTGTTGCCAAGGAGTTCAACACGATAGCGATAGATGACGGTATCGCCATGGGTCACGACGGAATGCTCTACTCGCTGCCATCGCGGGAGATAATTGCGGACAGTGTCGAATACATGGTCGAAGCGCACTGTGCAGATGCAATGGTGTGCATTTCGAACTGCGACAAGATCACACCCGGGATGCTGATGGCGGCGATGAGACTGAACATTCCGGTAGTGTTCGTTTCGGGCGGGCCTATGGAAGCGGGGAAGGTGCGGCTGAAAGACGGTAATAAGGCGCTCGACCTTATCGATGCCATGGTCGCTGCCGCCGACGATCGAGTCACCGAAGAGGATATGCGCAAGATCGAAAGATCGGCTTGCCCAACGTGCGGGTCGTGTTCGGGCATGTTTACTGCAAACTCGATGAATTGCCTGACTGAAGCACTCGGGCTTGCTTTGCCGGGCAATGGATCGCTTCTTGCGACGCATGGAGATCGAAAAGAACTATTCCTGGAGGCAGGTCGCTTAATAGTGGGCATCACGCGGCGCTACTATGAGCGCGGCGATGAGATGGTCCTTCCACGCAACATCGCATCATTCAAATCTTTCGAAAACGCGATGAAGCTAGACATCGCGATGGGAGGATCTACGAATACGGTCCTCCACTTGCTGGCAGCAGCGCATGAAGGAGAGGTCGGTTTCACGATGGCCGATATCGACCGGTTGTCGCGGCAAGTGCCTGTCCTTTGCAAGGTTGCCCCTGCCAGATCAGACGTTCACATGGAGGATGTCCATCGCGCAGGCGGTGTGATGGGAATCTTGGGAGAACTTGATCGGGCGGGCCTTCTCGATACTTCTGTTCCTACTGTCCACCTGGCCAGCCTCAGAGATGCCCTGGGTAGTTGGGATATAGCACGACCCTCGAGCACAACTGATGCGCGAAACCTGTATTTGGCGGCACCAGGCGGAATTCCGACGCAGAGTCCTTTTTCGCAGTCGTGTCGATACGACGATACTGATCTCGACAGGAAGGCGGGGGTGATTCGGGAGTCTGCGCATGCCTATTCAAAGGATGGTGGACTCGCAGTGCTGTACGGAAATCTTGCTGAAGACGGTTGCATAGTGAAAACCGCGAGTGTCGACTCTTCAATTCTCGCCTTTTCGGGCCCGGCTCGCGTTTTCGAGAGTCAGGACGATGCGGTATCGGCGATTCTCACGGGTCAACTGAAACCGGGAGACGTCGTCGTGATCCGATATGAGGGTCCGCGAGGAGGTCCCGGGATGCAGGAAATGCTCTACCCCACGAGTTACCTAAAATCAAAAGGACTGGAGAAGGTTTGTGCGTTGGTCACGGACGGTCGCTTTTCCGGCGGTTCGTCCGGGCTTTCGATCGGTCACGTTTCGCCTGAAGCGGCGGAAGGTGGCGCGATCGGCCTGATCGAGAATGGAGACATCATAAAGATCGACATTCCAAATCGCACAATAAGGATTGATGTCGCCGATGCTGTACTGTCAGATCGACGACAAGCGCAGGATGAGAAGGGATGGAAGCCTGCCATGAATCGCAAGCGAAAGGTGTCCAGGGCCCTGCGCGCTTACGCACAGTTCGCAACGAGCGCTGCAAAAGGGGCCGTGCGAAACCTCGGCGAAGTGGCGGATTAGTTGATCGTTGATCGTCGGGGCGTGTGTTCCGACGAATCAGAGTCAAGCGCTCCACCTGCACAAAGATAAAAAACATGGCGTCGCTTCAAGGGGCCTCATCATGAAAAATGTCAGTGGGCACGAATCACCGCTTGCCTTAGAGACGTTGCTCGCCACCGCGGGGCGGGACACGCAAACACAAAATGGCTTCGTGAATCCGCCAGTGGTTAGGGGATCTACCGTCCTGTATCCGACGGTTGAGGACCTGTTGGCCAATCGGAGTGCATTTCAATATGGCCGATTCGACACACCCACGACGAAGTCGCTGCGAGCTGCGCTCGCGGAGCTCGAGGGTCCGCAATGTGCTGGCGTCGGACTGACGTCCTCGGGACTGTCCGCTATCGCAATTGCGCTGCTCTCGTTGGTTCAAAGTGGCGACCACATTCTGGTCGTCGACAACGTGTATCGGGCAACGCGCCAATTCTGTGATCACTTTCTGAAACGCATGGGCGTCGCGACCACGTACTTCGATCCACTGATAGGGGGTCGAATTGCCAGCTTGTTCCAATCGAAAACCAAAGCAGTCGTAGTTGAAGCTCCTGCCTCTCTTACCTTTGAGATGCCCGACATCCCGGCGATCGCCGCTGTCGCGCATGAGCATGGGGCGTTTGTCATAGACGATAACACCTGGGCAACGCCTCTTTTTCACCGTTCGCTCGAACAAGGAGTCGATATCAGCGTCGTGTCGGCGACCAAATACATCGGCGGCCATGCAGACCTGATGCTCGGCACTCTCGCGGCCAATAAAACTACATGGCCTATGGTCAGTACAACAACACGACTACTTGGAGTCTGCGTTGCGTCTGACGACGCATACTGCGCACTCAGAGGCCTGCGCACTTTGGCAATTCGGCTTGCGCAACACCAATCCTCGGCGTTTGAGCTCGCACGATGGCTGAGCAGTCGCCCCGAAGTTGCTCGCGTATTCCATCCCGGACTTCCCGCTGATCCCGGTCACGCAATCTGGAAGCGAGACTTCACTGGGGCCACTGGTCTATTCAGCATCGAGCTGAAGCCCGTTTCACAAGCAGCGCTTCACGCATTCCTGAACGCGTTGACGCTTTTCGGAATGGGCTATTCCTGGGGCGGTTATGAAAGTCTGGTGCTTCCATTCGACCGATTGCCGGAACGAACAACCTCAGTGTGGGCCCCAGACGGGCCAACAGTTCGCTTCCATGTTGGACTCGAAAATATCGAGGACTTGAAGGCGGATCTCGACCGGGCATTTTTCGAGCTCAAGGCGGCGTAGTGCGCGATGCGCATGGAAGCGCCGGACGCGCCTCCCAAAGCGCGGGTCAGTCGCGGATCGGTGTCTTCGCCTGGTTTGGCCGATTCCTCAACATCTTGCGCAACAGTTCTTGCCTTCTGTTCGTTGCGCCCCTTTCGGAGACTCGATCTGTAGCGGGTCGAGCATCAGCCTGCAACGAATCGCCCTTGCTCGCTGCGTGAACGTCGGCGGAAGACTTTCGAGCGGGCGCGTCCACCGGATCCGTTCTCACTCCTTGTCTGGTTGTGCCCTCGTTCTCCAATCGGCGGAGTACTGAGGCATACAGATTATTGCTGGCCGCTGAGTCGTACAACGCAGCTTGATGTCTCGCGCAGTTGGCCATGATTGCGGCGTTGTCCAGGAGATTGACGATCTTCTCCCTGAATGCGCTGACGGTGAGCGCCTTTGGAATAATCCAATCTCCAACGCCGAGGGATTCAACGATTCGGCCATTGTGCTGCCGATCGAAGCCCTGCCCGACTATCAGCTGAGGCACACCGGCTGCAATTGATTCATGGGTGGTGCCGATACCGCCATGGTGAACGATCAGATTCACGCGTGGTAACAGCTCTCGAAACGAACAGAACTTCACCCAATGAACATTGTCGGGGAGTTCATCGGGCAGCAATTCTGGAAATGGAGTGGTGACGACCAATTTGCAATCCGTCTCTTGGCACGAAGCGATCGCAAGCCTGAAATACTGATCGTTGAACGGCAAGCTTGTGCCGTGTGTGATCAAGATGGTTTTCTCGCGCTTCCCCAGGAAGGTCTTCATCTCCTCTGGCAAAGGCGTTCGATCGCCACCGTCGCCCGGCATGAAACCGACGTATTCGAGATCAGCGATGCTCTTTTGGCCATCATCTGAAAACCACGCCGGCCACAGTGCAAAGCATTTCTCGAACCCGTGCAGCCACGCTTTCCAATCGTGTATGTGTGCCAAGCCGAGGCGTTGTCGGACACGATTAACGTCCGTGGCCAGGCTCTTCAGGACTGCTTCGACCAAGTCGAGGGCGTGAATGTAAGACGGCGCAAACATGCACAGATAAAGCGGGACTTTGAACTTCTCCGCAGCAAGCAACGGTGAAAGTAGATCGTTGCTGTGGGCGATCAAGACATCTCGCGCACCAGAAATTTTTCTGCCGATGATTTGAACTTCCTTTTCAAGGCTAGGCACCAAGAAGTCCCTGGACAGCCTCAGCTTCGCCGAAAGCTTGCTGTGATACTCAGGCATATTGTTCAGGTGATCAAATGACTCCTGATCATCCAGCGCCGCGAAATCAAGACACTCTTGCTGTGCGTACGCTGCGTAGCAGTAGTTCGAGAGTAGAGATACCTGGCATCCTCTATCCTTGAAGCCTTTCCCAAGTGCAAGGAACGGGAACAAATCGCCCTTGGTGCCGCGCGTGAACAGGATGACATTAGCGACGGATTTGCAAGCAGTCATAACTCCCGCTCTTCTTTCGAAGACTATCGATTTCTCGCCGAGTACCCGGCCTCGGAATGAGGCGCCACATAGCTCACCGCGATTCGAGCGCTTCGGACAAGTGTTTGGCTACCTCTTCTTCAGTCATGCCTTCAACTTGAGCCAACAACGACGAATATTCTTCTGCGCCGTACAGCTTGATCTGATGGCTCTCGACCAGTTCAGCCAGCCAACGTACCGAGAAGCGCTCGCTTGCAAACAATTCTTCGAGGGGGATGTCGATTCCGAAAGAATCGTTGACCTCCGTGAAGATCCTGATTGCAGAAATGGAGTCGCCGCCAATGTTGAACAGATCATCATCCAGGCCGAATTCCCTATAGGCCAAGATCGTTTGCCAGATGCCATGGACCTCCGCCTGGAGGTAAGTCATTTCGCCAGTCGAATGGCCAAGCTTGCGTTCTACGCCTTGGCCGCTCTCTGCGAGGGCCTTTCTATCGATCTTCCCGTTCGGAGTTAGCGGGAATTCAGAGAGCAGCACGAACTTGGAAGGAATCATGTAGTCGGGCAGATGCACCTGCAAGAACTTTGACAATTCCCGTTCGTCGGTGTCGCTGCCGCGGACCACGTACGCGACGAGCGTCACGGATTCAGGGGCGAGCTCCTTCGCCAGGACCACTGCATCACTGACCTTGTTGCTCCGCAGTAATGTGGTCTCGATCTCGCCAAGCTCGACGCGAAAGCCGCGTATTTTTATTTGATGGTCTATGCGGCCGAGAAATTCAATATTGCCATCTGGCAGGTAACGACAAAGATCGCCAGTCTTGTACAGACGATTGCTGCTTGCCTGATTGGCCGGGTCGTGAAATGGGTTATTGATGAACTTCTCGGAGGTCAGATCCGGTCGGTTCAGATAGCCACGCGCCAGACCGATGCCTCCGATATGCAGTTCACCACTCTCGCCGATTGGGCAGGGCTTCATGGACGGATTCAGTATGTAGAGCTGAATGTTATCGATGGGACGGCCTATCGGCGTGCTCGTGCGTGGCGAATCAACTTTGGAGCAGGCCCAGTAAGTGACATCGATCGCGGCCTCGGTGGGTCCATACAGATTGTGCAGTTCGGCGGTGATCCCCTGGCTGAAGTACGTCTCCACATGAGCAGGCAGCAGCGCCTCTCCACTGCAAAATACCTGTTTCAGACTCTTGCAGTCAGGCAGTCGCTTTGACGCCAACATTGCGCCAAGCATGGAAGGAACGAAGTGCACCTTCGTCACTTCGAAGGCATTGATCACCTTGGTGAGATAAATCGGATCCTTATGACCTGCTGGTTTCGCTACTACGATTCGGGCACCGCTGATCAGCGGTAGAAAGAACTCCCATACCGAAACGTCGAAGCTAAATGGAGTCTTCTGAAGAATCGCGTCAGAGGAGTCACAGCCATATTGATTCCTCATCCATTCGATTCGGTTCACCAGCGCCCGATGCTCAACCATCACTCCCTTGGGGTTGCCCGTAGAGCCGGACGTGTAGATGATGTAGGCCAAGCTAGTTGGTGATACGCCCGTCGCTGAGGCTTTCGGATTGGAACAATCGCATTCGTCAATTCGAGATACAGTGCTTTGATCGTCCAGACAGACGTTCTTGTGAGATCCATATTGAATCCTGTCTTGCAGATTCAGGTGGGTCAGGACGATGCGCGGCTTTGCATCTTCCAGCATGTACCTGACACGGGCGCTCGGATAATCCGGATCCAAGGGCACATAAGCCCCACCTGCTTTGACGATCGCCAGAATTGCGACCACCATGTCAATCGATCGTTCGATAAAAAGGCCCGCCGGATCATCTGGCTTTAAACCTTCGGCAATCAAATAATTGGCCAGACAGTTGGCTCTTCGATTCAACTCTTCGTAGGTTATCTTCTGGCCTTCATAGATGACCGCCGTTGCATTCGGCACGCGTTCCACTTGCATCTCGAAGAGCTGCTGAATACACAAGTGGCTTGAAAATGATCGTCCCGTTGCATTCCACTCGATCAGCATCCGAGTTCCCTCCTGCAACTCTGAAGCACCCAATGATCGCGTTGCAGGAGCGCGACTGTCGACGTCAGAGCCTGCGCTGCCTCTCGCGTCGAAGGAATTGGTATTTTCTTTCTCCATAGTCTTCCACCGGCAACTTGCGACAAGACCCAGCTACAGAACGATGATCGTTTCGAGCCGTTACGACATGGCTGACTCGGCCCGAATCGAGTCTGCCTCAATCTACACGCCAAAGTCCCTAGTCAGAGGTGAGCATGGGTGTTGTGGGTCGCTCACAGCCGATCAATCGGGACAGCACAAATCCCACCCGGACATAACATCCGAGTGCTCAATTCAAGCCCAAACAACTCCCTTCAGGCGATCCTCTGACTGCATGGTCAGAAATTGGGAATACAAGCCGTTCCGGGATTTGAGTTCGTCGTGCGTACCCAGTTCGATCAATTCACCCCTGTCGATGACTGCCAGGCGATCCATCTTGGCTAGAGTGGTCAACCGATGTGCAATCATGATCACTGTTTTCTTTTCCACGTAGTTCTTCATCAATTCCATTACAAGAAATTCGACTTCGGAGTCCAGAGCCGATGTCGGTTCATCAAAGATGATTATCGGAGCATCCTTGAGCAGCGCTCGCGCTAACGAGATCCGTTGCCGCTGTCCGCCAGACAACTTTGCGCCGCGCACGCCGATGCGCGCATCATAGCCCTTACTACCACTTTCGTCAGAAAGTTGCAGAATGAAGTCGTGAGCACCCGCCGCCTTCGCCGCGCCGATCATCTCAGCGTCTGACACGTGTACTCGCCCGTACGTCAAATTCTCACGGATAGACCGATCGAGTATCTCGACGTCTTGAGCAACGACGGCGATCTTCTCCAGGAGACTCTCGTGACTTACCGAACGTATGCTCTGGCCGCCGATGCATATATCCCCGGATCCGACCTCGTAAAATCTCAACAGCAATTTGGTCAATGTTGATTTGCCGGATCCAGAGCGCCCGACGATGCCGACCTTTTCACCTGCACGTATGTTGAGCGAGAGTCCTCGAATCGCTTTGTCGCACCCGGGATACGCGAAATCGACGTCAGTGAATGAAATGTCGTAGCTGTCGACCTCCAATAGCGAGTTAGAGGCGCGCGCGGCCTGAGGTAGCGGCCGAGAGAGCAACTTTATGCCATCTTGAACAACGCCAATATTGCTAAACAGTCCGGCGACTTCCCACAAGATCCAGTGCGACATTGTATAGACCCTGAAGGAGACGCCGACCGCGGCTGCAATCGCTCCCACGGAGATCAGGCCCCGGCCCCAAAGCTCGAGCGACGCCACGATGGTGCCGAATATCAGAAATATATTCAGGCTCCAGAGAAAGAACTGAATCTTGCTGATGAATCTGGTTTGCCCATTGATGGTGTGGAGATACTTGGACATGTAGTCATGTGCAAAGGATCTCTCGACCGTCGAGTGAGAGAAGAGCTTTACAGTGGCAATGTTGGTGTAGGTGTCTACTACTTGCCCGATCATTTCGGATTTCGAGCGCGCTTGCTTGTTCGACCATTCCTTCAGCTTGGGAACGAAATAGGCAATCACCAGGACGTAGCCCACGATCCAAATAATCACTGGAACCAGCAGGAATAGATCGATCCTCGACAGCATGAGTCCCATGCTCACAAAGAAGACAAACGCGAACATGAAAGTATCGATCGACTTCAGGAGTATGAGTTTTGTGGACTCCACGGTTTGAACCAGCGTGTTCGCAACTTTTCCGGCAGCTTCAGAATGAAAGAACTGAACGCTCTGCTTGATAAGATACTGATGCACGGACGATAGAATTCTTACAGGTAGATTGCCGGCCAGGGTCTGCTGCCAAAGTAGCGTATGGGCCGACACGACGATGGGAAGACCGACCAGCAGAATGAGCCCGATCTGGGTGAGGATTCCCTGGTTGTCGGCGACGAAGTGGTCGGTAGTCCGTATCGAATCGACCAAATGGCCCAGAAAACTGAAAATATACACTTCGGTCGCGGCCGTGCAGGTAGATAGAAGAGCCACGAGCAGCATGTATCTCTTCAGCCCGACTATGTGATATCTGATGAATCCAACGACGGAATCGGGGTGGTTCCCGGCAGGCTCCATGGAGAACGGCGTAACGAGTCTTTCGAAGAATCCGAACATTTAAAGGTGCTCTGAGGAACTGTTCATGCCGGGGTCGGCGACATTGGATTTTGAGGCGAATGGAGCCAGAAGACCACAGTGTTGCGGTAGTTGGGACGGATCCCTTCACTCCACATTTTCTGCTGACTTTCACCGATGCCTTTACCGCGCCTTCAAAAACATCCGGCGGTGCAGGAGGGTGCCGGCTGGAGCCGCTCTAACTTCGAACCGATCTATGTCACTGAACCAGCCGCTTCTTTATGGAGCAATACTAGGTAGGGCATAGGTTGGATCTTTGTTTCGGGCAGTCGTTAGACATCGAGAGTAGGTTGATATTCCGGTGTGCGAATTGCTATTCTGCCCACCATCGAACCAGGATTCGGACGACACTCTAAACGCAAGCGTCCAATGGGTAGGCAGCTTGACGCCAAGACCTCCGCAACATAGTGGGGCAAGAAGAATATTGGGGCAAGAAGAAGTGGGTCGTGGATCGAGCCAAAGAACCATGGAGTCTCCGTAAAGGAGCGGTCGCAAGGCCGTTGGTTCCTTAGTCGCTCTAGATCGTGGGGCTCAGTCGGGCCGCCCAGCCTTCGCGCGCGAAATCTCACTGATAGATGTCACGAATCGGCCCTCTCATGCAGAGGTGGGTGACGAGTTGAATCTGTTTGCAGTGCGCACGTGTCCTGAGATTCTGGAAGTGCGTTGGCGGCGCACTTGCGAGAGTTTCGGTGATGTGTCTCGCCGCCGCGTTCGCCCAGCTCAACAACCTTCAGGGATTGAGTAACAGATTGTGAAGGAACAAATAGTAGACGCAGTGAATCAGTGTCGAAGGGAGCTGCTCATCGCAGGACGCGCCCGACATGACGTACGCTCTATTGAAGTGTGCCTTAAAAAGAGATTGCTCCCTTTCTCCCATGATCCTCATGTAAAGGCGCTTCTGGATACGGTCGCGAGCGGTCATCTCAATTCAACTTCACTTCTCGAACTGACTCACTCCGTCGACCCGACTTTCATTCTTGGATTCTTTGACGTCCCGTACAACCCGGAAAGCTATCTCGAGGCGGCTTCCCTGAGCTTCGTTCCCATACCTCGGTCGGTCTTGTCCCGCTATCCGACTAGTCACGCAGCTCCGGTACTAGTGCAGTCCAGCACCGATGGATTTAAGGAACCGTTGGCGGTTGCGGTGTTCGGGGAAAACTATGTTGGCGCGGAGTTGAAAGAGCACCATCGCGCGTACTATTTTGTCGATAAATTCGCGCGCAGGTTCATCGACCATACTCGGGCCGCAGTTTCGAACTCCTGGTCACCGACTGCATTTTCGCCTTTGATGGACGCCGACTACGACACGCTGATTCAGGCAAGCGCGATATGGGTCCACTTGCACGAGTTTCATCACCGCAAAGGATTTCTGCCGCTGCCGAAATACTTGAACGACAAGAGCAGCCGAAATGCGGCCGGTGCCGAAGAGCTCAGAGTGGATATATGGTCGATACTCTCTCTGATGAGTCTGGTTCCTGCTGAGCCGATCACACACATAGCAATTCAATACATTCTTGCGGAGCGATTGATCAGGTACCCGCTCCAGGCGGAGCCACAGGAAAATTACGATGCCCGCTCCTCAATAGCGCTGTTCAACTTTCTTTTTCGACATGACGTGATCGGCAGTCGAAGAGGAAGATTCTATTTCGAAGGCGGATTCGCCCGGCTGCGGCGCGCGCTGCAGTCGATTGCCGTGAAAATGCACGCAATCGAATACAGCATCAGTCTTACGCAAGAGATAGACAGGAAAAAAGAACTGTCCAAGATACTTCCTGCGCTTGCCATGAACGAAGACAATTGGCGCGCAGAGCGCGCGTTTTGAGAAGGAACATGCAAGCATCAAGCTCGAATATTGTCTCGCCACTTTCTCGACATCTTGAACTCAGACATTGCTGAGGCGCCTGTGTTGCCTGGCGCCCATTTGAGTGACGATCGAGTAGCCTATTTCGCTTATGGGTCTTGCATGAATCACGCAAGCTTGGCCGCGTCGTTGGACTACGACGTCACCAGTTTCTTTGTCGGTCCGGCGCAGCTCATCGATTTCGCCCTGAGATTCAACTATCCATCGATCAATGCGCCAACATGCTGTTGCGCCAACATCGAAGCGGAACCGGGGGCAGTAGTCGAGGGAGCGCTCTATGACTTGCCGAGAGAGCTCATGGATTCGGTCGACCGCAGAGAGGGAGTGAGCGCCAATCGATATAGCAGGACTGTCGTCCCGGTACAGTTCGAGCGTGCCGTCAAAATGGCGTTTTGCTATCGGGGTTCGGTCACCTTGCCTTATGAGGCTGCTCCCAGTGAACGCTACCGCGAGCTCCTGACTCGAGGACTGCTGGATTCACGCGTATCTGAAGAATATCGCTTGAGTGTGATTTCCAAGATGGCGTCGCTGCCGGCCCGAACATGAACACCTAGCGCACGAATGAATCGATTCCGTATTCGCCTCTAAGAAAATTCCGATAACTATCTCATGGGTAATGTGATGAGCAAGAAACTGTGCCTGGGTGGATTCATGCGCCCGATTTGCCTTCACACGGCATGGTGGAAACATCCGAAAGCTCCGCCTGATGCGAATTTCAACTGGCCCATCATCAAGGACCTCGCACAGAAGCTGGAGAGGGCGTGCTTCGATGCAATCTTTACCGCAGACCACGTTGCCGTCATGCCCATGCCGAATGACGCGCTCAAACGCAGCGGCACGGTCACTTCTTTTGATCCTTTGATAATGCTGTCCGCGCTGGCCGCGTGTACTCAAGACATCGGCCTCATCTCCACCGGGACGACCAGCTACGAACAGCCTTATCACGTGGCCAGAAGGTTCGCGTCCCTCGATCACCTGAGTGGAGGTCGTGCTGGGTGGAATATCGTCACGACTGTGAATCCCGAGGCCGCGAGCAACTTTGGTCTCGACAATGCCCTGTTGCATGCGGAGCGCTACGAGCGGGCAGAAGAATTCTTCAAGGTCGTCACGGGATTGTGGGACGGATGGAGCGATGACGCGCTGGTGATGGATAAAGAAAGCGGCGTCTTCTTCGATACCTCCCAAGTTCGACCGCTGAACCACAAGGGGAAGCACTTCTCCGTCAAGGGCCCTCTGAATATCGCTCGGCCTGTGCAGGGTTGGCCAGTCATCGCTCTGGCCGGTGCATCCGACGAAGCTCGCCAAATGGCGGCTGAATCCGCCGACTTGGTCTTTGGCAACGCCAGGAGTATCGAGACTGGAAGGAGTTTCTATAAGGACGTGAAGACTCGCGCTGTCGCGGCCGGAAGAAACCCGGACGACGTCAAGATTCTGCCCGCCAATCAGGTCTATGTCGGCGAGACCAGGGCAGAGGCGATTCGCAAGAAGCAGTTCATGGATGACCTGGTGCACATCGATAGCAATATTCCAAACCTGTCGATCAGATTGGGCGTAGACACATCCAAGTTTGATCCGGACAAACCATTGCCTGACCTTCCAGAAACAGAACAAGGCAAAGGCAATCAACGAGAATGGGTCGCTCTCGCGCGCAGGGAAGGTTTGACTGTGAGGCAGCTTGCCAAACGGGCAGCAGAATCTGGCACTGGTGAAATGGTTGGCACCGCGAAGGAAGTCGCGGACCAGATGGAAGAATGGCTTATGACGGAAGCCTGTGACGGATTCATCATAGTTTTTTACACGGTTCCCGATGGCTACGACGATTTCACGACCATGGTGATTCCTGAGCTGCAAAGGCGCGGAATCTTTCGCACGAAGTACGAGGGGAGAACGCTGAGGGAGAACATCGGATTGCCGCGGCCGAAAAGTAGGCTCGTCCGAAATCCATAGTTGTCCCGCGGCGTCCTCACCAAAGCGAGCAGTGAGCCGATCAAGATGAAGTTGACTATCTGGAGAATCGCGCGCGTTGGTTCAGTCGCTCGCAAACAGTTGACCAGCCTCCGGGCGGGAGCGCGCCCGCCATTTGATCCCAGGTGCGCTCACTCAACCCGAAGTTGATTCTCTGCGGAACGCATCGAGGCGGTAATGACGGCAATGCGATTTCTGCGAAAGGAAAATAGTGGATAGACCGGCTCCGAAAAAACGTTCATCGAAGAGGCTCTATGTGATGGGCGCGATCGCGCTCGTTCTCGTTTCGACGGGCTATTGGGCTCTGGCTCACAGGTTTTCGAAGCGCGTCGACGCAGATAGTCTGCAAATCGAGACCGTTCGGAATGGTTCGTTCAATGTGTACGTCATTGGAAACGGTACGGTTGTTCCCCGAGATGCAGAATACATTCTGGCACGAGTAGGCGGGCAGCTCATCGAGGTGAATGTCAAATCAGGCGATAGCGTGTCGCGTGGCCAAGTTTTGTTCACGATCGATAACGAAGAACTGATGGAAGAGTTCGGCAATAAGAAGATCGTGGTTGCCGAAGCAAAGGCCGCTTTGGAAGCGCAGGCTTCTGCAATCAAGACAAGCGAGCTGCAGCTGCGCCGATCGATGCTGGAAGCCGAATCCGCCTACAACGTGCAGAACGCGGAGTTCGAGGCCTATCGCGATCTGCAGGAAAACAAGAGTCTTCCAGTCCCAATGATTCTCTACAAGCAGTCGGAGATCAAGGCCATTCAACTCAAGAAAATATTCGACCTAGAGGTGGAGCAGCTCAAGAGCTATCGGTCTTCTATGAAGACGGAGCTTGATCAATATAAAGCGCGGCTGGAACTGGCGGAAAACATATTTGCCAGAACTCGCGAGCGTGTAGATGGACTGAAGATGAAGGCCAAAACGAACGGCGTCATCCAAGACGTTGAGTTCAAGCCCGGGCAACGCGTTGAAGTGGGCACACTGCTTGGCCTGATAACCAATCCGAACGATGTGTACGTGCGATTGAAATTGCCCGCAGTGCAGGGCCGGATGCTCGCCCTGGGACAGAAAGCAATCATCAGAATCAGCAGTGAAGATAGAACGGGGAAAATCGTGCGTATCGATCCAAATGTGAAGGGTACGACGATCGATGTGGATGTCGATCTCTCCGAAAATGCCAACTTGCGCAGCAATATGTTCTTGAGCGGGAAAGTCGTGGTGCAGGAAGTGGGAGACGCCCTGTTTGTTGACGCTCCGCCCAACGTGGTCGAAAACGGAACGTCCTCGATCTATCGCGTGACAGAGGACGGAGAGCACCTTCAGCTGGTGAAGGTGAAGACCGGTTTGCTATCGGCCGGACAAGTTCAAGTACAGGCTGGCCTTAATGCCGGTGATCGGATCGTCGTATCCGATACCAGCAAGTTCGATGGCGCCGAACGCGTTGATTATCGCCAAAATTGACATGAGAAGGATGAAACCGTGAGAACTGGGAACCTGATCGAATTCGATGGAGTCACCAAGATTTACCAAGCCGGTGACATCGAGACTCACGCCATCAACAATGTAAGTTTGCAAGTCAAGGCGGGCGAATACATTGCAATTACCGGTCCTTCAGGGTGCGGGAAATCGTCGATTTTATCCGTGATGGGAATGCTGGATAAGTGCAGCAGCGGTCGCTATCTATTCAAAGGCGCTGACGTATCCGGCATGTCTCGGGCCGAACAATCGAAGATCCGAAATACCGAGATCGGATTCGTATTCCAGTCTTTCAATCTTATCGACTCGTTGTCCGTATTCGACAACGTCGCATTGCCTCTGCGCTATCGAGAGGGAATTACTGATGCGGACATAGCGGAGCGCGTTCGCAAAGTGCTCGAGCATGTCGGCATGGCTCACCGCATGAACCACTACCCGAGCCAGCTATCGGGAGGTCAACAGCAGCGGGTTGCGGTGGCCAGGGCCTTCGTTGTCAACCCGTCAATCATCCTTGCTGATGAGCCGACAGGGAACCTGGACTCGAAAAGTGCTGAAATCGTCATGGAACTCCTGAAGAGACAGCACGACAGCGGGGTCACCATTTGCATAGTCACCCATGATCCGCGTTACACGTCTGACGCTACTCGTACTCTCCACGTGCTGGATGGTTCGATTGAGCATCAACACTCGAGACTGTCCTCCGTCGGCACCGGCACTCAGATCGCGGCACAAGCGCTGTCCGAGGTGCCTTGAAAATGCTCGGCTTGTACGACCTCAAAACTTCTCTCCGTCGCGTTGTTCGTGACTACAACTACAATGTTCTGGTTGTTCTGACCTTCGCGGTTACGTTAGCGATCGCGCTTTTCCTGTTCTCGGTAGTTTATGCAATTCAATTCAAACCTCTGCCGAACGTCGAGGCTCCCAATCGAATTGTGTGGGGAACGCTTCGCGTAAGCGCGGGTGAGTACACGATCGGAGGGTTGAGCAACCACACCTACGAATACATCAAGGAGAACCAGACGTCGTTGGACGATTTCGGACGGATCGAAGGGCGGATGGTTACCTTGAGCGATGACCAGTTGACGCAGCAGATCAGCGGCGTCGCTGTGTCGCATGAACTTTTTGCAATGCTTGGCGTAGCGGCGGTGACGGGGAGGGTCCTTCAGGCCAGCGATGATGTTGCAGGTTCACAGAGAAGTGTGGTCATTAGCTACAGATTATGGGAGTCGTTGTTCGATCGGGCCAAGGACATTGCAGGTCGAACCATAAAGCTGGACGGGGAAGTGGCAACCATCGTGGGCGTGATGCCGAATGGATTTCGCTTTCCGGTCAATCATGACCTGTGGTTCAACGATGCGATTAACAAATCCGGTGCTCCGGACCACGGCGGCTGGAACAGCATATTCGGCCGGATCAAGCCCGACCTACAGATCGCCAATGTGGAACAGGACCTCGACCGGTTAGCGCAAGCGATCAAAGCCGACTATCCGGATCAGTACAAGGGCAAGGGTGTCGGCGCTATTCAATTCTCCAAACGGTTCGCCAAAAAGAACGGATTGTTCGTTTCCATTGTCGCGATCGCGAGCTTGGGGATACTGCTAATAGGCTGCTTCAGCGCGAGCAATTTGGTGATCGTCCGGAACTTGGAAGACGCCAAGAATGTGCTGATCAAAGTGACACTGGGAATTCCCATGTTCCGCATAGTAGGCGGCCTTTTGCTGGATGCGTTTTGGCTCTGTCTGAGCGGAACATTGCTAGGCCTGTGGCTATGGTATTTGGCGATTGGCTACTTCGGTCTCAACCTGCTGGAGGGCCCCTACTGGTGGACTCTCGAGTATCAACCTCGTGTCCTGCTGGGAGGGCTGGCCGCCGCTGTTCTGATATGGGTATTGACCGGAGTGATTTCCTTCTGGATGGCTGCTCGTCAGCCGACAAATGGCTTGTTGGCGAGCGGTCGCAAGGGAGGGACAAGCGCGACCCTGAGCCGCGTGATGCTGGGCTTCTCGACGTTGCAGATCTTCAGCTCCTTTGTATTGATGGTTTTCACGGGAATCCTGATTGGAGGAGTCATACGACTCGCCACTGCCGACTATGGTGTAACGCGGGAGGGATATCTGACGGCTCAAGTCAAGCTCGCCGGCGCCAGATATTCCTCCGTCGAGCAAAGAAAAGAGTACTTCGAACTCTTCATTGATCAGGCTCTACAGAGCGGCATTCAAGGCGCCGCCGTCACTGGCGCATTGCCCGGCACACCTGCCTACCTTTCGACTTTCACCTCGACGGAGCGAGATATCGAAATCAACGGAGCTTTCCCTAACGCTTTCGAGATGCCGATCAGCGTCGACTATTTCCAGCTGATGGGCATAAAACTGTTGGAGGGGCGCAATTTTAACGTCGCAGATAAGGAAGGCTCAACGGAGGTGGCAATCATCAACCAATCGATGGCGCACATCGTCTTCCCAGATGAATCGGCGTTCGGTCGGCAGTTGAAATACGATCCGGAAAACGGGGGCAAGTTACTCACCGTCGTTGGAGTAGTTCCGGACGTCGTCGGTGAAAATCCGCTCTGGTTCATCTCTCCAAAAAGCCTGGGACAGCGCTCGCAACTTTACCGGCCCATTGGCCAGACATTGCCCGAGTGGGCCCCGTACACGTTGGTTTTTCGAGCTGGCGGCGATCCGAATGCGCTCATTGGCGGCATAAAAACCATTGCCAGGAGTATCGATACTGAAATTCCGCTGTACAACATAAAGTCCTATGACGCATTGCTGACTGAAAACGAAAACGGAATTCGCAGATTGATCTACACGTTCATTCCTGCGGCATTCGTGGCTCTGATGATTTCAGCGTTGGGTGTGTATGGAAGTACTCGACGCGTCGTCCTGCAGAACATTCCCGACATTGGGGTAATGCGTGCCATCGGTGTCGAAGAGCGCTTCATCAATCGCAAATATATTAGGTCGTCGATACTGCAGCTCGTCGCGGGGCTATGTGCAGGCACGGTCTTCTGTTTGGTCTTGCTGCCCAAGGTACCTAACAGCATTCTGATTACCGACTCTGGTTCCATACTGTCAGTGTCAGCGATTGTCTCCTTGATCTTCGGGATGTTGGTCTTGTGTGCGAGCTATTTGCCGTTGGGGATCGCGCATCGATTGTCACCACGTGATGCGATGAATTATTCAGAAATGAAAGATGACTAGCAGCACGCAAGGTGATGGATCAGTCGGCCAACGCACAATTTTCCGGATGCAAACATGAGCACTCCTACGAGTTCGGATTCAGAAAGCCCTCAAAAACAAAGCAAGCAAGAGCTCCTGCGTGTTCTGCTGAGGAAAAAGCGGAAGGGCAACGGTTCTTCGCTGACGAAGACGGATCGAAACGGGCAGATTCCCTTATCTTGGGGACAAGAGCAGATATGGTTTGTTTCTCAACTGGGGCAGGAGGCGAGCCGCGCCTACCACATGCCCGTCATTCTCCGAATGGAAGGGACGCTTGATTGCAACGCCCTCGAAAAGGCATATCGAACATTATTGGTGCGCCACGAAGTCCTTCGGACCAATTTTCCGTCAAACAGTGCAGGCGAGCCGTTCCAGCGCATCAACGACAGTACGAGCTCTCACTTTGAGGTTCACTCCCTGTCGGATGTGGGCGGGCCGGATGTCCAACAGGAAGCGTTCAAGCGCCTAGTCGACCACGCAGTTTCCAGTCCGTTCGACCTCGCTTGCGACAATTTGATTCGATGCATGTTGATTCGTCGGAAGCAGGACGAGCACTCACTGGTTATCGTCATGCATCACATCATCTCAGATGCATGGTCAGTGGCCAATCTGCTCGGCGAAATCGTAAGCCTTTACGAAGCCTACACTGCCGGGCGCGATAGTCCGCTGGAAGAGCTACCGATTCAGTATGCGGACTACGCCATTTGGCAAAGAGCATCGCTGCGAGAAGAGCTCCTGGATAGAGAAGCGTCGTATTGGAAGGGCAGGCTCGAAGGTGCTCCCATTCTCGATCTGCCGACCGACCGGCCGAGGCCGGCCGTTCAAAGCTTTCGCGGCGCCAGGCTCGGCTTCGTGGTCGATGCTCAGCTATCTCAAAGCTTGATCGACATTGGCCGGCAAGAAGGTTGCACGGCGTTCATGACGTGGTTGTCGGTCTTCAGCGCGTTGCTACGCGTCTACAGCCAACAAAGCGATTTTTGCATAGGCACTCCAATTGCCAACCGTCTCCAATCCGGAATCGACGCCGCGATTGGCTTCTTTGTGAATACGCTGGCGTTGCGACTCGCTATTGATGATAACAAGACTTTTCGGTCCTACCTGAAGGACGTCAAGTCGGTCTCCATGTCCGCCTTTGAACACCAGGCGATGCCATTCAGCAAGGTCGTGAACGCGGTCAGACCGGAGCGCAACCAATCACATTCCCCGTTGTTCCAAGTGATGATGGTGTTTCAAAACACGAGAAGCGCGGCACGAAACTTTCCTGGTCTCACGGTCAACTACGAGCCCGTGGAGCACACCACGAGTCAATTCGATTTGACTCTGGAATTGGAGGAGATGCCGGACAAGACCACACGAGCGGGGATCGAATATTCGACCGAGCTATTCGACGAAGCGACGATCGCCCGCTTCAAGGACGGCTTGATTCAACTCGTTGAATCGGTCGTGAAAGATCCCGATCAAAAGCTGTGCGAATTGCAAGTAATTGGTAAACGTGAGCAGAACCAGCTGTTGGTAGATTGGAATGATACTCGTGCGGAGTTTCCGTCGGACAAGTGCATCCATGAATTGTTCGAGCGGCAGGTCGAAAAGACGCCGCATGCCATCGCTGTGGAGTGCGGCAACCTGACGCTGACGTACGCTGAATTGAACGCACGATCCAATCAGTTGGCGCGCTATTGCAGGAAGCAAGGAGTTGGGCCGCAGGATTTGGTAGCCATTTGCATTGAGCGCTCGCTAGAAATGGTTATCGGGTTGATTGGGATTTTGAAGGCGGGCGCGGCGTACCTGCCTTTGGATCCCGACTACCCGCACGAACGCCTCGAGTACATGATGCGGGATGCCGCACCTGCAGCAGTTCTTACGCAATCGAAATTCAGGTCCAGGATTCCTCTCAGCAACGCGCTTGTAGTTGCAGTGGATGAGCAATCGAGTGAAGTTGCCGAGCACGGCGACGACAATTTGGACAAGTCCGAGTCAGGACTAACTTCGAAGAACCTTGCGTACATCATCTACACGTCGGGATCGACCGGACGACCAAAGGGAGTTGCGATTGAACATCGCAATGCCGTCAACCTGATCGCCTGGGCGCATTCCGTGACGCCTGCGGCGGCTTTCGAAAAGGTGCTGCTCTCTACGTCGCTGAACTTTGATCTGTCGGTGTACGAGTGTTTCGTTCCCCTCACTGTGGGCGGCAGCGTCAGAGTTGTCACCAACGCCTTGGCGTTGGTGAATGAAGAATTCGAGGTAACTCTCGTCAACACCGTTCCATCGGTTTTGAAGGGAATGCTCGCACTGGGCGTGTTGAGGTCCCTTCCAGCAGTCCTCAACCTGGCCGGCGAGCCGCTCAGTCAGGATCTCGCCCAGCAAATCTTTGAAAGTGGCCGTGTCGAACAAATAAACAATTTGTATGGTCCGACCGAGACGACTACGTACTCGACCTGGATCTCAATGGACCGGCAACAGGGCTTTCGTTCAACGATTGGGCGGCCGATCGCCAACACGAAGATCTACATTCTGGATTCCCATCTGCGGCTGGTACCGGTCGGAGTTGTTGGTGAAATCTACATCGGCGGGGCGGGTGTTGCGCGCGGATACCTCAATCTCCCTGAACTCACTGCCGAGAGATTTTTGCGCGACCCCTTCAGCGCCGATTCTGCTGCGCGCATGTACAAGACGGGAGACACGGGTCGCTGGCGTCCGGATGGAACCGTCGAGTACCTGGGCCGCAATGACAACCAGGTCAAAGTTAGAGGATTCCGCATCGAGTTGGGGGAAATTGAAGCTCGCCTCAGCGAGTTGCAAAGCGTCGCCGATGTTGCAGTGATAGCCAGACAATCTCCAGACGGCGACAAGCAACTTGTCGCATTCGTCGTCTTCAAGCTCGATCAACCCGGTAGCTTGGGAGAGCTGAGAACGCATGCCACCACGGTATTGCCTCAGCACATGGTGCCTCAGCGATTTCACGTGCTGGAGAGAATTCCGCACATGCCAAACGGCAAAGTGGATCGCACTACTTTGTCGAAAATGGATATCCGTCCTGAGTCTGAGCTCAAGGCTGCTAGCTCATCTGTAACGGATGAACTCGTGTCTCCGACAGAGCGCGTGTTCGCGGGGATCTGGGCTGATCTACTGAAGCTGGAGTCGGTCAGCGTGCATGATGACTTCTTCGATCTCGGCGGTCACTCATTGATGGCCGCTGCCGCTGCCTCGCTGATGAAAGAGCGGTCCGGCTTGTCGCTGAGCGTCATGGATATTTTTCAGTACCGCACCATCAGAGAAACGCTTGAGCGAGTGTCATCGCGGAAATCTTGGAGTCCAATGGTAAAGTTCCACACCAGTGGTTCCGCTGCGCCAATGTACTTTATCCATCCAGCCAGAGGGAGCGTCTCAGTCTATTCCAGGTTAGCCAAGCCTTTTGAAGGCAGTCATCCTTGTTTTGGAATTCAGGCATATGGCTTGGAGCCGGGTCAGAAAGCACTCGAAGACATCGAGGAAATTGGCAAAAGATATGCAGAGGCGATCGTTGAGCGCCAGGGAGCAGGCCCTTGCATTGTCGGAGGATACTGTTTGGGAGCCTTCCTTGCGCATGAAGTGACGTTCCATCTGCAGCAAATGGGAGTTCAGGTTCAAGCTACGCTAATGATGGCAGCATCGGAGGTTGCTGCGTTCAGTGGTGCCGGTGAAAGAATGAATTTGCGGGATAGCTACACAAAGGATACGAAGTTCTTGGCGTTCTTTAGTCTTGTACTCGACACCAATCGTGAGCCGGTCTGCACTGCTGAGGAACTAGACGACATAGAAGAATCGAAACGAATCGAATTCATATTGTCCAAGGGAAAGGCACGCAGTGCTGCCGCTGCTTCGCTTCGAGAAATCGACTTGAGAAATATGATTGACTTGTATTTCGCAGCGAAGATCGCGCTCAGCAATTACAAGCCACACAAAATGATCGCCTCCGATCTGATTTATATAAGAAGCAAAGGCGAGGGCGTTATCGATGCTGGCGGGTGGGAAGCGCTGACTACGGGCAAGGTTGCTGTGAGGGAGTTTGGAGACGATCCTCAGTTGATGATGAAAGAAGATTCACAGGAGCTCGTTGCAGATATTCTCAAACATCAGCTTGCCGAGTTTGGCGTATCCGCGTAGGGATACGGTCGTAAGTGGCGGGTGCACTGCTGTCTGGAAGATGTTCGGTTAAGCTCAGAGCGTAAGCTTCCCCGTCAAGATTACAGGTTGGAGTTGGACTCCCGGCGAATCACCGTTTACCGAATTGCGATTTCCGAAGAAGTTCAACCTGCGCATGGATCCTTATGAGCACGCGGAGATTTCTGGCGCGCTCTACGGCCAGTGGAGAGAAGAGAACATCTATCTCGCCGCGCGTGCCGTCCGCCGCGTTGCGAAGCTCGCCACCCATCAGCAGGCGGCAGGCCTCTAACTACGATCCGGGCGGAAAGGGTGCAGGATCGAATGTCAGCCGGCGGCGGGCCTATGACCAGGTCGAAAATTGTCGGCGCACGGCCGAAAGGCGGGCGGTCCTGTCGCGCATCACCATCTCGAGCGTTCCCAGGAACTGCCGCGCGAGTTTTTCGACGGATCCGTGCGGAAAGCGAATGTCACCGCGCATGGTGTGACGCATGTCGATGATAGACAGCCAGTAGCTGATGCCGGGCAATGGAATCGTGGAGAAAGGCGCGGGATCCAGCGCGAAGCTCGAGAAGCGATCGCTGGCGGAGTTGGCGCGCGGCCGCAAAAAGGGAACGAAGTTGAAAACCGGCGCATGCATCCACTTGCCGCGGCGGTTCAGCTCCTGCTGGATGATGTCGGAACGGAAGAACTGATATCGCATGGCCTCGAGGTAGCTGCTGTTGACGCGCCCCGCCGCCTCGGCGAAGTCGGGATCGCCGTCGAGATCCGTGGTCCAGTGCGTCCGGTCGGCGAGATAACCCACGATGGGCGCCAGCGCGGGCAACTCGCGCCCCGGTATGACCGCGCCAATCGTCACCTTGCTCTGCTCGGTCATGCAGGAGATCAGCAGCTTCTGAACCGTCAGGAGCAGCACGAATTTCGAAACGTGCAGCTGCTGCGCGCGGAGCTCGATGGTTGCCGTGAGCTCGGCATTGATCTCGAATTGATTGCGTACACAGGCGAAATCCGACGTGGGGGGCTGGGCCGGCCGATTGACGAGATCCATGGGCGCTGCTTCCGCCAGCCTGTCGACCCACCGCTGCAGTTGCACGCGCACCGGCGGCCGCGCTATCCACCCAGCGTAGCTCAGTAGATAGTCTCCGTACTGCAAGGCCTCGCGCGCCTGCGGCGGGCGGTGTCCGGCCATCTTGAACGAGTAGTTGCGAATCAGCTCTTCGCCGAGCATGTTCATCGAGAGCGCGTCGGAAATGAAGTGATGCACGACGAAACCGAGGATATGGTTCTCGGCATCGACGGTGACGACGAAGGCCCTGAACAGCGGGCCGGTGGCGAGTTCCATCGGTGCCCACACCAGATCGCTGGTCAAAGCGCGGGCCGCATCTTCACGCTCGCCGGCCGCGACATGCGAGGTGTCGCGCGCGTCCACCTGCCATTCCGCCTGCGATCCGTACACCAGCCAGGGCCGACCTTCCACTTCCGTGACCGTCGCCTTCAATACCTCGTGCCGAGCGCGCATCTCCTCGAATGCGAACGACAACGCGGCAAAATCGAGGTGGCCACGCACGCGCACCACGAACCGAAGATTCGTCGAATCGACACCACTCAGCTTGTTCTGGCAGGCGTGCCACGTCGCCTGCCGAAACGACGGCACGAGCGCTGAATCGGGGATCTTGCGCTCAAACGGAGGTGTCAGCTCGTCTTCGGATGGCTCCGAGCCGAAGTCCGACAAATGGCGGACCAGCGCCGCGCGATGCGAGCCGAGTTCGTCCAGAAAAGTTCGTGGAACGGCATCGGCGCGGCATCGATATTTGATCTCACCACTTTCGACCCAGAGCTTGACACCGATTTCCTGGGCGCGAGTCAGCAAGGCAGCAACGGCATCTGTCATTGGACCAACTTCCTCGCCTTGATGGATTGAACCGGATCGCTAGCAGCGTGCCGGACTGAGCACTTGAGGTGTCAAGCAGCGTATGACTGCAACTGCCGCCATTTGCCTGCAGCCGCTGCGAATGCGGGCAAGCGCCATCCCAGCTGGTAGTCGGCGACGTGCCCGATCAGGTGTTTGCTGTCGCCCTTGAGATGCAGCACGAATCTCGAGTCCCAGGTGGGGCGGCGAAAGTCGATGGTCTTGGTCACCCAGTAGTTGAACTTGTTGCACGGTAGCGCTGCGACGCGTATTCCTTCGCGTTCGAAATCACCCGGCGGCAACCGGTCTGGCGGCAGTCCGAGAACGTTGAGAGACAACTGGCCGCCGCGCCAGCGTTCGATGTTGCCGTAGTAATCGTGCACGACCGGGTCGGTCTTGAGAATTTCGTAAGTGGCCAGGTAGGCGGAGAAGAATTTCCGTACGGCATCGATCCGCCGCCGCGCGCAGAAAATGACTCCCTCATTGATGGGCATGAAGCCCGGCGTCGTGCGAAAAGTGACGCCAACGTCGAAGTCGCGCTTGAACACGTTGTTCAACGAACGGTTTGGATAGGCATCCGTGTCGAGAAACACCGTGTTCGCGGAAAATGCGCTCGAATGAATGTATGCCGCCATCGCCCGCACGCGCTCGTACATCGGCGCACGGGCATCCACGGGCAACCGGACAACCGTCACTTCGGGATGGCTGAAAGGCACCACCGCCGTTTCGCTCGTGACGTAGAAGATGCGTACGTTGTGGTGAAAACTGAGAGCCGCCCAGATGAAGTGGTTCGCGAGCGCCTTGTAGTCGAATTGCCAGTGATCGTGCTTGACGTCCACATAGTCGATCGAGCGATGCGAGGCGGGGACATCCACGTGAAAAACAAAAACGTTCAGGTCCGCGGGCTGACGCGTGCCGACGGCCGCATTGAAGGCGCTGGAATATCGGTGGATGGCGGACGCCGCGATCTCGCACGGCGCAAAGCTGACGAGCGAGCGCACGTGGTTCATGAGGTCGTCAAAGGCTTTCCACTTCTTCATCGCAGATGTTTCCAGAAGTTAGCGCGGCGGTTGTTGTGCCAGTAGTTGGACTCCCGTGTAGTTGGACTCTCGCGAATTTCGTTTGGGACGTCAAGCACGGAAACGGGCCCGCACGGTGAGTCCGCGTGAAAAGCGAGAAGCCGTGCGATGCGGCCGGGGATATCTTCTGCAACGCGACAGAAAAACGTGACAGGGTGATTGCGCCTCGGGCCGTGTTCGCCGGAGCGACTCTTCAAGCAAATCGGGAGCTTAGCGCGGACGGCGATTCGCCCTGCACCCGAATGGTTCGAGCAACCGCGAGGCGCGTGCCGAATTCCTTCAAGCCCGGGAACAAACTATTCCGGACCGGCGACTTCGGACGCCGCCTCGCCGATGGCTGCATCGAATATCACGGTCGCAGGGGCCGGCAAGTTAAGATTCGCGGCATGAGAGTGGAACTTGCGGAGATCGAAGCCATTCTGGGCCGCAGTGATGGCGTGAAGGAGTGCGCGGTCATGGCTGAGCCAGGGGATGGCGATGCGACGTCGCTTGCATTCGTCGTCGATTCGCTGCCACTGACGCCTGGAGGCAAGGTGGGTCTGCAGGCATTGCGGACGCTGCACCTCAATGTCTTACGCGTGTCCGAGCGCGATCGGGAAAGCCTGACCGAATTGAGACTCCGTGCGATCTGGGAACGCGTTCTCGAGCGCAGGGATGTCGACACCACAGATAACTTTTTTGACGTCGGCGGACGTTCTCTGACGATTGCCGCGCTGCAAAACCAGATCGAAAGAGAATTCGCGGTCGACCTCAGTCTGAAGTCCCTGTTCGAGCACCCGCGCCTGGGCGATATTGCGGGCATGATCGAGAAGGTGCAGTCCAAAGCGATGTAGCAGCGGAAGCCGAATCGCTTTTTCATGGGAATGGAGTATCCATGTCATTTTTCGCCAGTGTGTGTCTGCTTCTTGCGTGTGCCCACGCGTTGGGTTGGCTTGCCGAGCGCTGCGGTCAGCCGGCGTTGCTCGGCCACATGCTGGCCGGAATCATGGTCGGGCCATCCATATTGAAGTGGCTGCCGCCGGGCCCGGCATTGGCGGCGATTGCGGATATCTCGGTACTGTTCGTGGTGATTTCAGCCGGGCTCGAGATGCGCATGCAACATGTGGTCGACACCTTGCGTGGCAAAGGTGCTGTCGCACTCGCGCTCAGTTTCCTCATACCTGCTGCAGCGACGGCGACCTTCACTTATGTGTTGGGAATGGACTTCGTGCCTGCGATCGTCGTCGTGCTGTGCATCTCAGTC
>Ga0190271_10000065_pt1 | contig 59136 bp, 61 predicted proteins | sample Popmic356T_FD_133747 | JGI IMG/M metagenome (GOLD analysis project Ga0190271, IMG submission 133747) | Populus adjacent soil microbial communities from riparian zone of Weber River, Utah, USA - 356 T | ecosystem: Environmental > Terrestrial > Soil > Riparian zone | place: USA: Utah | collected...
AATGAACTTGACTACAAGCTTAAAAAAGAACTTTGGGCATTTACTGACAACCGTATAGCAGTTCGCTTTGAATATGAATGGCATAATCATCAAGGCCAATGGTTCCGCAGCTTTGGTAATGAGCTTTGGGAATTTGATAAATGCGGGCTAATGGAGAAACGGTTCGCAAGCATCAATGATCTGGCCATTGATGAAAAAGATCGAATTCTATAAAATATAGAAACACTAATATTTAAAAGGCGCTGGTATATTGTTAGCGCCTTTCCAGTTTCATATCAAACTAATGATCTGAGATAACCATTTTTGATAATGCTCATCCTAAACATCCTTATCCTAGCACTAAGCCTTTCTTTTTAATGCCAAAAAAGTAAATATCCTTGCCGCTTATCCCGTAAAGCCTGTTATCTACAATTTTTACCGAAAAGTCCGAAGGTTTTACACCGGTCAGCCGCTTCAGGGCTTTGCCTACGGTATTCACAAAATAAACATTGTTCAGGTCGGCTGCATAATAAGTGTGGCTTTGGTCAAGATGATCAGCATCAAAACAGCCAGGCACTTTCTTAAAAGTGTCAACATCTACGCCAGTTACATTCCTGCCCCTAAAAAACAGGCTTTCCCTGTCCCGGGCAACATTCTGCCAGATAATGCTGAAGGTCTCTGTATCAGCTCCTTCCACAACATCTGTAAGAAAATAAACTTTATTACCTGCCCGCAGATAATACTCATTATATTTTTCTGCCTTGCTGTAATCATATGGCAGGCACTTGTCGTACCAATAATAATTGTTCCCGTCATAACCAATGCCATCTTCGGCATTTATAACTTTAAATGTTTCAGGCTTTGCTCCCTCAATAACAGAAGCGTTGCACATATAGCTGGTAACATACACCCTACTTTTATCCCTGAAATAAAAAGTCTTGTCTTCAAAAGCCCCGACCATCTCAAACGAATCGTAATCGATTGTCTTTTTGAGGCTGGTAAATTTTTCCGAATCATACAGATAAATGCTCCTGTCTACAAGCGTGAAGCCGTGTCCTAGATCTTTCATATGTCAGGCATTTAAGTTAAGCGCATACAAGTTACAAGGTTAAAATTCAAATAAAACCTTTAAAAACACAAAACCCTAACAATCAGATTGTTAGGGTTTAAAAAGTGTACCCGGAGCCGGAGTCGAACCGGCACGGTTTCCCACAGGTGTTTGAGACCAGCGCGTCTACCAATTCCGCCATCCGGGCATTCTTGTTGGACGGGGTTGCAAATGTAGATAATGAAACCTTAATTCACAAAATTATTTTCAATTAAATTTAACTTACTGAAAAGCAATTATTTTGGTCTTTCGTCTTTTAATTTGCGATCTACCACAAAGGGCATAAATGGTAAAAGTGATGCCAAAAAGATGAGAATTGCTTTACCAAACTTCCATTTTTGCTCTTGCCAGGCCAAAACTAAGGTAGCTGCGTATAGTACAAATAATAATCCGTGGGCCCAGCCAGTATATTTTACATACAGAGGAAGGCCTGCAAAATACTTTAAGGGCATGGCCACAAATAACAAAAGCAGGTAGGATATGCCTTCTGCTACGGCTACTTTACGAAAAATAGAAAGGGAGCTATTCATAAATCTGATTGTTTGTTCCGAAAGTAAAACAAAGCTTTTGCCTGGCAAAAACTAAAAAATGATTTTACAATCGGGTGTTTAACGCTGAAGACGCTCCTATCATTTAACCACAAAGCGCACAGAGTGAAGGCACAGAGAACGCAGAGTTAGGAGACTATTCATTTGCAACATATCTTCGGACTTCCGATATCGGACTTCTGACTCACTCATCATATACCATTTAATTGCAAAGGGTCATGAGTTAAAGAGTAACGAACATATTTAGGAGACTATTTCTTTGACATCATTATCTTCGGACTTTCCGCCGTCCGACTTCGGCCTAATGCCCTCATCCATTTTCCATTCCCCATCTTCCATCTACTTCTGTTTCACCAATCGCTCTCTAATCCTATCAATATATTTCTGTCGGTAAAAATTATCCTTAATCGAAGGCAGTAGTGCATCGGATGCTGTTGGATTGCTATCAAAACGAGCTATCAAATCATTCAATTCGTTAGCCAAGCCTTTTTCTATGGCATCAACATCTCCTTTTACCTGTGCTAGCTTTTCGGCATCCGGTTCAAACTCCAGATCCATTAAAGCCTCATTTACATCCATCATTTCCATTAGAAAAGATTGCGGCAGTTGATAACCCTCGTCTGTTTCTACTATCCCTTTCAACTCGAGCACGTATTTTAAGCGTTTTTTAGCATTGCTCAGCGTTTGGTAAGCCTTATTGTTCAATGTTGACAGGTTTAGCACTTCCTGCTGCTTCACTTCGCTTTCATTGGCATAAAAATCGGGGTGAAACTGTTTGCTTAAAGCATAAAACTTTGTTTTTACCGCACTTTGGTCCGGATTAAACTGGATCGGTAACTCGTAAAAATCGAAATAATTAGTATCTGGTTTTGCTTCGCTCATACTATGTATTAAATTAAAAAGCCGCAGATGTTCAGATCGACTGGTCAAATCTGCGCATCTGCGGCAATGATATAAATTTGGTTTTACTTACCGAAGGATTTTAAAATATCATTACCAAAAGCAAACACCATTAAACAGATCAGGATTACAAAACCCACAATCTGCGCCTTTTCCAGTACTTTTTCGCTTACCGGCTTACGTTGCACCATTTCGATCAAAAGAAACACGACATGGCCTCCATCTAAGCCTGGAATAGGCAATAAATTCATAAATGCCAATGCCATCGAAATTAATCCTGTTAAAGTCCAGAATTTAACCCAGTCGAAAGTACTTCCATACACCTTCGCAATTCCAATCGGACTGCTGATGTTACGTGCACTTAACTTTCCCGTGATCATTTTACCAATGCCCTTCGCATTATCTACAAAAGTGCTCCATGCCATGTTCGCACCAACTGGTAACGACTCGATAAAGCCAAAATCTACATGTGCAGTTTCAGGCATTTTCAGGTTAGGACCAATTCCAATTGTTCCGTCTTTACTTACTTTAAGATCGAATGTTACTTCTTTTCCCTTGCGCAATGCTTTAATGGTAATGGGTTTTAGCTTATTTGTAGACACCTCTTCTTTAAACTGATCGAAAAAAGTGATCTGTTTGCCATTAACCGATAAAATACTATCGCCCGGTTTAATGCCGGCAGCATAAGCAGGATATACTGGTTTCTCAAACTTTCTGCCAAATAGCTTATCAAAAAATGATGGTTTATCTGCTTTTTCATCAGGTGCGCTTACCTTATCAACACGCTCCATGATATACCGTGGCGAGATAAAATTCTCTTTATCGTTTTTCGATATTTTGTTTAAAATAGTATCCGGAACAGAAATATAAAGAGCTTTATTATCCCTTAAAATGGTTAATTGTGCACCATCAAACAATACTTTGCTTGATATCGCATCTTCAAAACGGATTAATTTGTTCCCATTGATGGCCAAAATTTTATCTCCGTTTTTCAAACCAATTTCTTTACCGATCGCACCTACAGAAATACCATCATTTAGTTTACTGTTAACCGTATAGTTCTGCCCGATGTTGAAAGTTAACATCCAAAAGATAAAAATACCTACAATTACATTTACAATAATACCGCCAAGCATTACAATTAAACGTTGCCAGGCTGGTTTAGAACGGAATTCCCAGGGTTGAGCTGGCTGGGCCATTTGCTCAGTGTCCATACTCTCATCAATCATTCCGGCAATTTTTACATAACCCCCAAGTGGCAACCATCCCACTCCATATTCAACATCACCCTTTTTGAAACTAAAAAGTTTGAAACCCCATGCATCAAAAAATAAATAAAACTTTTCTACTTTAATACCAAATGCTCTGGCTGCCAGGAAATGCCCTAATTCGTGTAATATTACCAATAAAGACAATCCGAGCAGCAGCTGCCCCGCCATAATCAATCCATTCATATTTTCTTATAAAATTTTATGTTAGATGTTAAACTATACTTTTTGTTACTAATTCGCCGGCTAAGATACGGCTATGTTTGTCAGTTTCTAAATAATCACCCAATTGCGGTTTTTCAACATAACTGATTTCTTCCATACATCTTTCAATAACCTCGCTCATTTGCAGAAAACCAATTTTATCCGTCAAAAACGCTTCTACAACAATTTCATTCGCGGCATTCAAAATACAAGGCATATTCCCTCCTTTTCGTAAAGCAGCAAATGCCAGGTCTAAATTTCTGAATGTTTCCATATCGGCTTTCTGAAAGCTAAAACTTGGATAATCTAAGAAGTTAAAACGCTTAAAATTGTTTTTTAGCCTATCGGGATAATTTAAAGCATACTGAATAGGCAGTTTCATATCGGGAACGCCCATCTGTGCCTTCATAGAGCCATCAGTAAACTGAACGATGGAATGGATGATAGATTGAGGATGAACGATGACATCAATCTGATCTACATCGAGGTTAAACAACCATTTTGCCTCAATTACCTCTAAACCCTTATTCATTAGAGATGCAGAATCGATCGTGATTTTTGCCCCCATCACCCAATTGGGATGTTTTAAAGCCTGCTCCTTTTTTACGGTCGCTAAAAAGTCTTTTGTTTTGCCCAAAAATGGTCCGCCGGATGCCGTTAAATAAATTTTCTCAATCTCATTTTGCTCCTCACCAACCAAACACTGGAATATGGCAGAATGCTCAGAATCAACCGGTAAAATTTTAACCCGGTGTTCAGTTGCCAATTGTGTAATCAGTTCGCCGGCAACCACTAAAGTTTCTTTGTTGGCCAAAGCAATGTTTTTCCCTGCTTTTATAGCTGCAATGGTAGGTTTTAACCCTACGGAGCCCATTAATGCAGTAAGCACTACATCGCTATCAGCGTAAGCCGCAACTTCTGATAAAGCCGCTTCGCCAGCCAAAACTTTAACATCAAGGCCAAACAAAGCATCCTTAACTTCGCTGTATTTGCTTTCATCACATATTACAACAATTGCCGGTTTAAATTCCTTTGCTTGTTGAATCAGTAAAGCTGCATTCTTCAGTGCAGATAATACGGCAACTTTAAAAACTGTAGGATGATCCTTAACAACTTCAAGTGCTTGTGTACCTATGCTCCCTGTAGAACCTAATATGGTTATTCTTTTTACAGATTGCTGTATTGTTATATTGTTCAATTGTTTTCTTTCTCTCGTATTAAAAATTTAATTGTTTTAATTGCATTCGATTAAATTTTCAATTTTTCGTTTGTAAATTTTATCAGTTGATGAATTTCTTTCGCAAAGTTTCCAAAGTTGCAAAAATCTTTGAATACGTTTCCTCATTTACCAACTTTCGAACTCTTGCTTTTTCGTTCCAGTCTAAACATTCCTTAACAGAACCAAAGCTATAATAATAAAACTTGATCTTATCTTTCTTATGATAACGACCAAAGCCTTCAGCAATATTAGCTGAAATAGAATCAACAGCATCAACAAACTGTTGCCCGATGGTATACTTTGCAAAGCTATCCCAACCAGATACCAAATCCCATACAAAATTGCTAAGATGAAACGATTTTGTATAAGCAGTTATCTGATTTAACTGTAAATAATTCTTTTCCATATCGTTGAACGTTAATCATTAACAACAATTTAGCAATTTTCATCTGCACAATGTTAAACAATCCAACAATATTCTACCGCCACGGTTAAGGCGCCAGTACTAACAATTCAACAATGTAGCAATCAAACAATATATACCACTAAAGCATCCGCCAGTTTCCGATCATTGCTCAACCGCGGAACCTTATTCTGTCCACCTAATTTCCCTTCACTTTTCATATAGTTTACAAAAGCATCTTTTTGCAAAGTACGTATAATCAATGGCTGAAGGATATTTCCTTCAATCAGGTCAAAGTAATAAATATTTTTCTTTTGCAAAGCCTCATCAACCTTTTTGCTAAAAGCAGCCATATCTTTTGGTGCAGATGAAAATTCCACAAACCACTCATGGTAAGGCAATTGACCAGTTTCCGGATTAACCTGAGGTGCAACCGTAAATTCTGTAATCTCTACCTGTTCTGCATTGGCCACACTCAAAATGGCCTGCTCTACCTCTTCTCCAATTACATGTTCGCCAAAGGCAGAAATAAAATGTTTAATCCGCCCGGTCACTACAATTTTATAAGGGTTTTTCGACACAAATTTCACGGTATCGCCAATGCTATAGCCCCATAAACCTGCATTAGTATTTAAAATTAATGCGTAGTTCGTATCTAGTTCAACCTCGCCAAGCGATAACCGTGTTGGATGATCATTGTAATATTCATCAGCAGGAACAAATTCGTAAAAAATCCCCGCATCGGCCAGTAACAATAATCCTTTATCTTTTTGCGAATCCTGATAGGCAATAAATCCTTCTGAAGCTGGATAGGTTTCAATGGCATCAATTTTTTTCCCGATGCTTTGTTCAATTCTTGCACGGTAAGGTTCAAAATTTACCCCTCCATAGATAAACAGGCTAAAATTCCTGAATATATCAGCAATTTTCTTTCCTCCAGATTTCTCAGACAATTTATCAAAATACATCTGTACCCAGGGTGGAATCCCAGAAATCAAAGTCATGTCCTCATTAATGGTTTCCTCCACAATGGCATCCACTTTCTGTTCCCAATCTTCGATTATATTGGTTTCGTGAGAAGGCAAACGGTTCTTTTGCAGATAGGCTGGTACATGATGGGCCACAATTCCAGATAAACGTCCAACATTGATCCCATTTTTCACATTTAAAACCGGACTCCCCTGAAGAAAAATCATTTTTCCATTTACAAAATCAGCCTTGCCCGTTTCATTAATGTAAGTTAAAATGGCATTACGGGCAGCTTTGATGTGCTCTGGCATCGATTCTTTAGAAAGTGGAATATATTTTACACCTGAAGTGGTGCCTGAGGTTTTGGCAAAATAAACCGGTTTACCTTTCCAAATTACATCTGCTTCTCCTGCTACAACACGATCTATATAAGGTTTTAAACCTTCGTAATCCTGAACAGGAACATATTTTTTAAAATCAGCATAGGTTTTAATTTCGGAGAAATGATGGTCTTTCCCGAACGCTGTACGTCTGGCTTCGTCAATAAGATTTTTCAGAATCTTATTTTGGGCATTAACCGCATTATTTTTCCATTTGTTGATCTGCCAAACTGCAAATGCCGCAAAGGGTTTACTTAATGCTGCCTTAAGTCCCCAACCCCCTGAAGGGGACTTTTCCTTTCTACCGTTCTTTTCTTTTTCCATCATTTTAATCTGATTTTTAACTCCCCTTCAGGGACTGGGGGTTAAACGATATTATGTAAAATATCCGGATGTTCGTCGCCTTTATACTCGCTCGAAATTTTACGATATGCAACGGTTAAAGCTACACTAGAAAGCGGAACAATGATAAATGAACTTAAAATATTTACAATGAAAGCGATTAACGGCCATTGTAGGTAGTTTAACAACAGATAAATAAGATATCCGCCTCCTAAAACAACCAATAACAATAAAATCTTAGTAAAATTCCCTTTAGTAGTAGCCAAACTTAATTTAATCGAATCGAAAGGCGTTGCTCCTTTATCTATGATAAAAAACGGAAAGAATGAAATTCTTAACCAGGTAATAAAAATGGCAATAATGCCTACTGAAATGGCTACATTTTTAACAATTGACACATTAATTCCAGTATAAATAAAAGGAAAGGCAACTAAGATCACTACCAGGTAAACACCCAAAATGCAGCCTACGAAATATAGCGTAGCAACCAAAAACCTGATGATCTGCTGCCTGGTTGGGAGGGTATCCACAATTTTCACATCGTTTTCTTCATCATCCATTAAATGAAAAATATACTTAAACAGTGAAAGATTAATGGTAAAATAGAGCAAAACGAAAATAATCACCATGATAATGCTTAAAGCTTTGCTTACATCCTTAATAAAAAAAGCCATCAAACTTGATGCACTAGCGGTAATAAACATTAAAAAACATAATGTAGCAATCGATAGATAATGTTTCTTAGTAATGCCCCATGCTTTTTGCATTACATCGTTAACGGCAAACGTACTTTCTTTTAAATAATTGATCATTGTTGTTTGAATACCACACGTTTAAATAAATCCTGTATAAATCCTAAACCATAAGCGGTTAATTGGATGAATGAAGATATAATGCTCAAAAATGCAACTTTTAAAGATTTATTTACTGACCAGGAGTGAAAAAATATTAACAAAAAGTACAATACTACCAGAAAATCGAAAATATACGCCAAAGGCGGATAAAAGATGTTCAATAGCAATGTTGTTATCATACCAACGGTTGCTACTGCCGGAAAAAAATGAATCAGTTTCAACTCTTTTGGAAAGTGTTTATAAATATTAATTCTGGCCCTGCCAAAGAAATGCAGTTGTTTGTAAAATTGCCCGAAACTTGTTCTTCTTTTATGGTAAACCTTTGCATCTGGGATCAACCCAATTTTAAAACCATTTTCATGAATACGGATGCTATACTCAATATCTTCACCCAATCGGGTAAGGATAAAGCCCCCAACTTTCTCCCAGGCCTGACGTGAAACGCCCATGTTAAAGCTGCGTGGATGAAATTGCCCAACATGTTGTTTGTTGCCGCGGATTCCACCAGTGGTGAAAGGCGAGGTCATAGCATAACTGATTGCTTTTTGCACAGGTGTGAAACTATCGTGTGCCGCATCCGGACCTCCATAGGCATCTAAATGATGCTCGTACAAATAGTTTTTAACCGTTTCAAGATAATTTGCAGGGATTAAACAATCTGAATCGAAAATCACAAAGTAATCGCCTGTAGCCCTTTCGAAGCCGAAATTACGGGCAAAGCCCTGTCCGGCATTTTCTTTAAAGTAATATTTAATATCCAGTTTATCTACATAAGAAGCCACAATTGCCTTTGCATCGTTTTTCGAACCATCTTCAATAACCAACACTTCAAACTGTAAATAAGTCTGTTTGGTTAAGGTGTTTAACAATTCGTCAATTTCCTGAGGACGATTGTAAAGGGGGATTATGATGGAGAAAAACATGTTTAAAATGGAAAAGGGAAGATGTAAGATGTATGATGGCAATTCCATTTTACATCTTACATTTTACATTTACTTAAGTTCTTTTTCTATTAGGTATTGGTTTCTTTCTGGTGCGTTACGCGATAATAACTCTGCAATAAAGCCTGCCAGGAACATCTGCGAACCGACCACAATGGCAACCAGCGATAAGTAAAACAAAGGCTGATCGGTTACATCACGATAAGCCAGGCCCTGCCATATCAAATATTTCTTTTCGAATAAAATGTATAAAGCCATAATGATACCGATAAAGAAACTCAATACGCCCAGCGAACCAAAAAAGTGCATTGGACGTTTGCCGAATTTACCCACAAAGAAAATAGAAAGTAAATCTAAAAAGCCGTTGATAAACCTGCTGAAACCAAATTTTGTTGTACCATATTTACGTGCACGGTGTTCTACCACCTGCTCGGCTATTTTACTAAATCCGGCCCATTTAGCAATTACCGGAATATACCGGTGCATCTCGCCGTAAACTTCAATGGTTTTGATTACATCGCTCCGGTAAGCTTTTAAGCCACAGTTAAAATCATTCAGTTCTATACCGCTCATTTTGCGGGTAGCTGCGTTGAAGAGTTTGGTCGGGATTGTTTTGGTAATCGGATCGTAACGTTTTTTCTTCCAGCCTGAAATGATATCAAGCTTTTCTTCTTTTATGCGACGGTATAATTCAGGGATTTCATCCGGACTATCCTGTAAATCGGCATCCATTGTAATCACTACATTGCCTTGCGTAGCTTCGAAACCAACGTTCAATGCTGCAGATTTACCGTAATTTCTTCTAAACTTAATGCCTTTTATGGCAGGATTTTGAGATCTTAATTCTTCAATTACCTCCCAGGATCTATCGGTACTACCATCATCAACCAAAATAACCTCATAGCTGAAATTATTATCAATCATCACTTTATCAATCCAGGCCGTTAATTCCGGCAAAGATTCATCTTCATTAAATAAGGGTACTACAACTGATATATCCATTTTTTAAGCATAAACCTCGCAGGTTTTAGAAACCTGCGAGGTTTGTTAAATTAAAACGTGCAAATTTCATCAAATTAAATGATAAAACCTGCACGTTCAAAATTTTATAAAAGAAATTAAGCCTGAGTTGGAAAATCTTCCAATCTAATCGGTCTTTCTCTTTTAAAGATTGCAGCAAAAATTAAAGCAAATACAAAAATGATCGAAATCCCGATAGTAATGTTTTTAAATACAGATTTAGCCGTAAATTCGTTCTGCTTGGCAAACTGTTCATCCATTTTTGCACTTTCTTCGTTCAGTTTATCATCATCCACATTTTGATTTTTCATAAATGCAAGTGTTTTTTCTTTAATGTGATTCTGCATTTTTTCAGTTGATGTGGTGTCTATTACCTTGGTATAAACTAAATTTAAGCCAAATGAGACTAGCCATCCTACAAAAAACACAATAAAGATTGATTTTAAAGCCTGTTTAAAGGTCCAATAACCTCCAATACTTTTACGGAGATTACGGCATAAGAAAACCGAAACCACAATTGGGAAAACGACCAGCAGTATTAATGGATAAACAATAACCATCGTCATAAATGAATCTGCGCCCTGAATTAGAAAAAGCAAAGCAATTCCTAAGATAAACATCGCGATACCTAAAATCAGACCATGCTTAATAATTTCTTCATAAACCTTTGGTGTTTTTTCTTCTTGGAGTAATTGTTGTTCCATGATAAATTAATTTAATTATTAATTGTTGTAATTAATATATAAGTAGCAGAATCAAACGATTTGTTACTGCTAAATTGAATGATTTCTTTCGTGGTTTCTGCACTTCCTTCAACATCAAGGAAAAAAGCCATAAACGGCACAAATAATTCCTGCATTTCCTCGCTGATATTTAAATTAGTGGCTGTTTTACAGATCTCCTCTACACTACTTTCTGCCAGTTGCTGATTGCTGATCAGTTCTTCATAAATTTCAAATTCATCCTGAAACTCATCGTCCTCTACCAACAAAAATTCTTTTAAGAAATCGCCCAATTCAGGATCCAGGTCTTCATCTTTACATTCTTTAATATAAAGCAACAGGTTTAACAGTTCAGTTCCTCTATCAATGGTTTCCTCTTCAATGTTTGCCCATTCTTCACTTTCTAAGTAATCGTCTTCCAGTTTCTGTACGTCGCTGCTAAAGAAATTCACCATCAATAAATCAAAAAATACTTCGCGTAATTCTTCAAATTTCGGGTGAGAATCGAAAACCACATCGAAAGCCGTAGCTTTATCTAAAAAGTTAACATCCAGCTCAAAAGCAGCAAGTAATTCCGTTTCAAAACCTTCTACATTGGTAGCTGAAACCTCAGCATACTTATTAATGGCTGCACTTAGTGTTTTTTTTACTCTGTTATCCATGATTAAGATTTTTAGAATTTTAGGATAATAAGATTGTATGACCTGAACAACAAAATTGTAATTTCTTGCTTTAGTCTTTAAATTCTTATAACCTGTTAATTTATCAATTTTTTTTTGAACTACTATCTTTTGAGACATGGTTAAGAACCTTATGCCCTCAACTTTCTAACCTTAATTCTCCCAGTACTGATTATTATTATAAACCAAAGTTACCTTTCCGGTAAGCTCGGTACCCAATAACGGACTATTTGCCGATTTTGAGTGGTTGCTGGCGGAATTATACAACCATTTTTCGGCCGTATTAAAAACTGTAAAGTTGGCTTCTGATCCTTCTTCTACTACCGGAACAGCTAAATTTAATAATTTACGTGGATTAATGGCCAATTTCTCTGCAATTAGAGCGGCATCCAGTCCGGCTTTTAATAAAAGTGGCAATACGGTTTGTAAAGCAATGATGCCGTAGTGGGCAATTTCGAACTCTACATTTTTAAATTCGATTTCCTCTGGCCTGTGCTGAGAAGTAATGGCATCGATAGTTCCGTCTTTTAAACCGGCAATTAATGCTTTTATATCAGTTTTTCCGCGCAATGGTGGCTTAACCTTATAATTACTATCAAAATCGTTTAAAAGCTCTTCTGTAAATACCAGGTGATGTGCCGTTACATCGCATGAAACCTGAACACCATCTTTCTTTGCCCTACGGATCAAAGCCACAGCCCCTGCAGTTGAAATATTGCTGATGTGGATTTTAGTTTCGTTGTAAGAAGCCAGGAAGATATCGCGTGCGATATGCATTTCTTCGGCCAGTGCAGGTAAACCTTTCATCCCCAACAACACAGAGTTTTTACTTTCATTAATCTGCGATTTACCTGCGATTGATTTATTTTCGGGATAAACCATTAACAGCGCATCAAAACCTTTTGCATACTGCAAGGCGCGGCTCATAAAACCATCATCCTGCAAAGCTTTATCTCCATCAGAGAAAGCTACAGCGCCTGCCTGTTGCATATCGAATAATTCAGCAAGTTCTTTTGCTTCGCGATTTTGACTAATGGCGCCAACAGGCAAAACATCAACCAAATTGTTTTTGGCCTTGTTAATAATATATTCTACCTGAGATTTTGACTGTACAACCGGGCTGGTTTGTGGCAATAAGGCCAATCCGGTAAAACCACCTGCTTTTGCGGTAGCCGTTAGCGTTTGAATGTCTTCCTTCGTTTCGAAACCCGGATCGCCTGCTACACAGTTTAAATCGAAAAATCCTGGTGTTAAAAAAGCACCATGAGCATCGAAAACGGTTTCATTTTTATCGGCAGTTAATTTACCTATGTTTTTAATTTTACCATTTTCTACCCTGACATCGCATTGTTGATTGTTAAATTTACTTTGCGGATCGGCAATGGTTACATTTTTAACCAGGAGATTCATATTGTTTTTTTTGTGTTGTTAAAAAATCGGATGAGTAAAATTTCTGCTGCAATAAAAATCAGCGACAAAACTAGACAAAGTTTCCATAAAGTCTGCCCGATTTTATTGTCGCCGGCAATTAATTTAACGGCATCTTTATCAGTATCGAATATTTTCAGATTACTATTACCAGTTAATTGCTCAAGTTCTGTTTTGCTTAAATAGTGCATATCAGATTCGGTTCGGCCATTGTTAAAACTATAAACAGCAAGCAACGAATCTGCAAGTTTCAGGTTATAAAAACCCGCATTTTTAATCTGATCGGCAATGTAAATCAATGTTTTTCCATCTGCCTGACGGATTTCAGGGATCGCTTCAAAATGCCCGGCTGTAATTTTTAAGCTCTGGTTTTTACCCAAACTGATTTTTTTACTGGCCAGTGTATTATCATTGCCAATATTATAATATAGGGGCAATTCGTTTCCACCACTTAGGGCCAAGCGATAAATTAACGGCACAAAAACAGGGTGCTTTGATAAATTTCCATCGCTGGTATTTAATCCGGAAGCTGATAGATAGACCTGTCCGTTACCTACAATATATTTAGAGAAAAATGGTTTTCTGCCCGGCAGCAACATAATATCTTCTTTATTGGATGTATTTTTCTCTATAAAAGAATAATAACGGGAAACTGAGGGAAGATCCAGATTTTTGGGAATTTCTTCGAAAACAGTTTTAAAAATTGGATTTTGCAGATCAATATGATCAACTTTTGTAGCTGTGGTATTGAGCGACTGGATTGTTGGAAGCGATAATGCACTTAAAAATGAGTTGTATCCCTGGATATCGGCATCGAGATTAGGAAAAAGCACTACTGTGCCACCCGCATTGAGATAATTTTTAAGTTGTTGCGCCAAACCGGTTGAAGGGTTTTTCAATCCATTCAATACAATCAAACCATAATTGGCAAAATTGCTATAGCTTATATTACTCTCGGTGTTTTCGGTAAGTTTATAATAAGCATCGGCTGCGAATAATGCTTTAATATAATTCCCAGCATCAGATCCATTGATGCTTAAAACCGGAAAACTTTGATCTACTTTAAAACTGAAAGATAGTGTATCATCAAAAGTTACCGGAAAATCTTTGATGCTCACAATCCCTTTTTGCCAACCTGCGTTAAGTCCTGAGAAATCTAGGGTATCCTTAATAGTTTTACCTGCAGGAATGGTTACGGCACCCAATCCCTTTTGCTGGTTGTTGATGCTTAATTTTAGCGGGATATTTTTTGCTTCTTCTTCTGAATAATTTTTTAGCTGTATCACCAAACGCTCATTCGCGCCAGGCTGGTGGTTCGGAGAAAGTGTCCAAACGCTATCTACTGCAACATTGGGTAAGGTATTGGCATTCAATTTCAAAAATGAATACTGAATATCGGCTTTGGTTTCGAGTTTTTTTATGGATGAAATATTTTTCTGAAAATCGGAAATTAGAAAGCTATATTTATTTTCGCCTCCGGTTAAAACATTGCTCTGCCTGTTTAAGATCTGTTGGAGATTACGGCTAGCAGCCGAGATTTTTACATCATCCAGTGCTTTCAAAAATGCCTCTTCGTTCAATAAGCGTTGGTGTTTCCCTTCGAAATCATTGGTTAAAAGCTGAAAACGATCGTTAATACCGAAACCTTTAATCTGTTCTTTTGCCCTGCGTTTGGCTTCGTCGAGCAGATTGCCATCTTTATTAACGGCTTCCATGCTGTAAGAATTATCAATATAAATACTTACAATATTCTTTAAAGAAGTCTTTTTTTGATTGTGCGCCGGAATGTAGGGTTGAGCAAATGCCAGCACCAAAAAGATGATCGCCAAAATCCGCGATAAGAGAATGAGCAGGTTTTTAAGCTTTTCTTTCGATGAATTTTGTTGCTCTACTTCTTTTAAAAGCTGAACGTTAGAGAAATAGACTTTTTTAAATTTCCTGAAATTGAATAAATGAATGATAACCGGGATGGCAACCGATAATAGTGCAAAAAGAAAGCCCGGATAAAGGAAATTCATTAAAAACCAAAGATAGAAAAATTATGGAAAGTGGCGAATTTGAAATGTAATAAACCTATTGGCTGGCCAATTTTTCTAAGATTTCTGCAGCTTCCTCGCCATCTTGAACGGTTTTTATTAAAATTCCGTTTTTATCAATTAAAAAGTGTGTTGGATATGACCTCACTTTTAATTTTTCAGTCATGTATTTATCTTGATTGGGAACTACAGCATAATCAAACTTTGTTTTGCCTAAGAACTCTTGAAGTGGTTTTTTATCGTCAATGGCCAAACTTACAAAGCATATGTCTTTTCTATTTTCATACTTTTTAACCATTTCATTTAACACTGGCATTTCTTTCACACAAGCTACGCACTTAATAAACCAACATTTGAACAAAACGATTTTACCTTTTGTATTTTCTGACGAATATTTAACACCATTTACATCCGTAAAGCTAAACCGGGGAATTGGTTTCCCTTCCATTTTAAAATAAAGCAATTGAGTTTTGGCATAATCTGCCACAACACCACTCGCATCCTTTAATAGTTTAGCTGGTATTTTAGCTAATTTGTAATTAATGGTAGAATCTTTGCTGTGAATTAATAAAGGAAGATATTTCCCTGTAGTAAGCTTCAATAAAAAATCTTCTTTTTTGATTGATTTATCATTTTCATCCGTTGCTAAAAAATCTCTATAGAGTTTTACGTGGTAGGTATGATAAGTCCAGTAACTCATAAAATCAGAAGTTATCGAAGCAAGCGAAAATTCGGGTTCGCCAGCTTTTAATTTCTGTTCTTCAGTAGATAAAATCTTCACGGAATCTGTTTGAACCTTTTTTGATCCAGAATTTTGGGAACACGAGGCAATAAATAAAACAAACAATGAAAAGATAAAGCGAAAATTTTTCATGATTAGATAGTTAACTTGAGACAAGTTACTAATAATATTAAATAAACTAAAAAATCAGTTCAGTTAATATGCAAACCCCGGAAATTCGATATTTACAATTTTCCAGCTACCGTTGTACAGCGCGAAATACAGCTTAAAAGGTCCGCTTACAATTTTCGATTGTTTTTGAATAACATCTCTGTAACCTGCAACCCCTTCAACAAAGCCCATGCCTTTACCCTCATTCATTAATTCAAAATTAACATCGATGATATCGTATCTGCCGCCAACATATTCATCAGACCGACCGAAAACACCTTTCAAACGCCCGATAATAACATCCTTACCAATAATTTTATTACCTGGAAGAATGAAAAAATCATTCAGCTCGTCTGTAATGGCCTTCGATTGTTTAAACCAGGCGTTTATAAATCTGATGGCACTATTTACAATATCGGCTTGATGGTTAAATGTGGAATTGTTTTGCATGGTATCTATGAAAAAAATTAATCGACCGGCCAAAGACCGATCGATTAAAAAACTTGGCGAAGTTAACTATTCTTTAGCCTTTCTCTAATGTCGGCAAGAGAATAATCAATTAACAGTTTGCCATCTCTGAAAACTTCCTTCAATTCGCCCTGTGCTTCTTCTGCCCAGGTGCATTGGTCTTTCAATTCGTAATCTCCGCTGGCATTTTTAAAAATCTGCAGCAAACCTTTAGCCGATTTCTTTGTACCATCGTCGGTTATTGGATCCTTAAATATCTCGCGACCTACGCCGTCTACTTCTCCGTAGGTGGCTTTCATTGCGAAACCAAAAGTATCGCGCGTATTGTACTGATAGGTGAAAGACCCTATACCAAAAACCACATTGGTTGAGGCAAAGCCTTTTGCTTTTAAACGTTCGCAGATTTGTGTAGCCCTTTCGGTAGTGATGCTATCACCATAAATGGCACCAATCTGTGGAACCAGTTCTTTAAAACCCTTATCGTTGGTTTTTCCACCAAAAACATCCCAAAGCAGTTCAATTACGCCCTTTTTCTCATTTTCGTTTTTGCCATTGGGGTTTCCGCAGATGATATCAACGGGATCTCCTGAATCGGGCCTGATCACCACTTTACCTGGACGCGCGATAATATCATCTTTTAAAACAGGTAGATAATCCGTCAGCACCTTCCATAAATCCCAGGTATCGGAAACGATAGATACAATTCCTTTCGGATACACTTCTAAAATCAGTCTTTTAAAAGTTTCAAGTTCTCCGGTATTGGTCCCCATACACATTACCGAATGTTCAGTAGCAGCTACTGATCCACCAATTAGCTCTTTATCCGAATCTGCCTTGTAATACTCTTCTAAAAAATCTATGGCCGGAATCGTGTCTGTTCCGGTGAAACTCAATAAATGCCCTGCTGCCGAGGTTACCGCAGCTTCTATCCCACCCATGCCGCGCATAGAGAAATCGTGCCCTTGCCAATCTACAAATTCTGGAACGGATGAGGTTTCAGCGGCATAATGATCCAAGATGGTACGATACTGCTTGGCAATAGTAGCAGAATTGCATGGCAACCAAACCACTGCTGACAGTAATGTCTCGAAATAATTGGTCAGCCAGAAAAATTCGGGTTTGGTATTATACATCGTAAACATCGGCACACGCAAAGGCACTTCTGCGCCTTCTGGCAGCGATTTAAATACCATTGGAATATAACCCAGATCGTGTAGATCGGCAATATGTTGCGTACCTACCAGGTTTTCGCCCAGGTAATTATTGATCCTGCGGGCATATTTCTTTAAAATCTCTTCCTTTGGCTGTTTAAAGAAATTTTGATTAAAATCTTCTATAATGTATTTTTTGATAAAATACTGCAAGCCAAAAAGCACCACGTGGTTTACATTTTCGAGCCTGCTTTTTCTTGGCGTCCAGTTAGAATAAACCAATGTGGTATTTTCTGGGTACTGTCTGCGGTGGTCAACTTTATAACCGTCTGTTAATAATAATGGATTCATGGTTTTGATGTATTTAAATATTATTTATTTCTTCCTTTTTCGTTCGGATATAAGCTTTGTAGGGTATCGCTCTGCCAAAATACTTTTGTTTCGATATCCAAACAGGTTAATTTTCCGGTAAATGCAGCACCCGTATCAATGTTCCAAACATTACAACCCTGCATGGGTACATCAATATTGTAGTAAAGCGTTGGGGTATGCCCAATATAAATTTCATTGTAGAGTAGCAAACGTTTCGGATAAATTGCCGAATCTTTTTTAATCCGGTTATCCATGGTCAGGGCCATTTCCCAAAGTGTACGGTCCCACGAATAATTGGAAGAATAGCGCTCCTTTTCTGGTCCGTGCATGGAAGAAAAACCGGCATGGATAAAGAGGTGGTTCTGCCCATCTACATAATAATCGTGCATCCGTTTAAAGAAATCCAGGTGTTCCTTTCTGGTCACATCAGATAAGTCTTGATAACTCTCCATGGTTAATTTACCACCGTGAACAAACCAAACCTCATCTACAATATCTTTTTCCAACCAGTCGATACACCAAGCATCGTGATTGCCTTTAATAAAGATGCATTGATGACTTTTTTCTAACTGCATCAGGTAATCGATTACCTGCGCCGATTCGCTCCAACCATCTACATAATCGCCAAGAAAAATCAGTTTGTCGTCTTTTGTTACCTCTGCACGCTCAAATAACTGGACGAGACCTTTTAATCCCCCGTGGATATCACCTATTACTAATGTTCTGCCCATGTTAAAACGTTATATATTCAGCAGGCACAACATCTGTAAGCCACACATTGTTATCTGATAAATAAAATTTATAGCCTGCCTTGTGCATTTCTCCGCTACTAATGGTAAGGATAACCGGTTTTCCCCTTCTCCCACCTACTTTATTCGCCGTTTCCCTGTCGGCACTTAAATGCACATGCTGTCTGCTCATTTTTTGCAGCCCTTGCAATTTAATATCTGTTAGGAACTTTTCAACCGTACCATGATATAGGTATGCCAATGGTTCAGTTTCATTTAAATTTAATTCAACAGCAATAGAATGTCCCTGGCTTGCCCTGATCCTGGTTTTTTCTTCGTTAAAGGCAAATCTCTTTTTGTCGTTATTTTCAACAACGTATTGAAGCAGTTCAAAATCTAATGTTAAATCATAAAGGTCGAATTTGGCGATCAGTTCATTCACATCTGCCCAGCCATTTTCATCGAGCTTTAGCTTTATGGTTTCTGGCGAATGTCTCAAAATATAGCTCAGCAGCTTGCTGATTCCTTTAGTTATTTTAGTGTCCATGACTCAAGTATTATTAATTAACTTCTCTTTGTAGAGGTCGTAATTTTCATCATCGAAACAAACGAAGATTACCTTTTCTATTTTTTCTTTTTGTGCAAAATTATTTACTGCATTAATGGCAATATCTGCTGCTTTATCTTTAGGGAAATGATAAATTCCCGTACTGATATTAGGGAAGGCAATAATTTTAACATCATTTTCAACTGCTAAGGTTAAACTGTTTCGGTAGCAATCTACAAGCAAAGCATTATTTTGTTCGCTTTCTCCGTTCCAAACCGGCCCAACCGTATGGATCACATATTTTGCAGGTAAATTGCCTGCCGTAGTGATGACTGCATTTCCAGTTTTGCATTTCCCTTGTTTATTTCTGATGGCTACACAGGCCTGTAAAATTGCTTTACCACCCTTTCTGTGAATGGTACCATCAACTCCACCTCCGCCTAGCAACGAACTATTTGCCGCATTAACAATGGCATCTGCTTTAATTGTTGTTATGTCTGCTTTGATTACTTCTAAAATCATCTTTTCAATATTTTATTTATAAACTATTCCTCCACAAACTTTCTTAAAAACATCGTCATTTCGAGCATAATGCAACGCAGCCGAGAACCACGTAGTGCTCAGCGAAGCTAAATCTGTCTAAATAGATCTCTCCATTCCGCTGCGCTTCAGTCGAGATGACGGTCGATTGAAAAATATTTCATTGATCATTAATTTTATTAATTGATATCTCATCCCTAACTTCCATTAGCGCAAAGCCTAACAGGTTTAAACCTTTCCAATTTCGGGGAATTAAAACATTTGAATTATCTTCTGCCAAACCGATCCCCCAAATTGGATCAACCGGACTAGCCTCGGCCAGCACTTTACCTTTAGTTTGCAAAAGGAAAGATTTCAAATCTTCGTTTTGAGAAAACTTAAGCAAGTTACCCTGTTTTACTATTTCGTATTTATGAGCATCCCATTTTACAGCATCGAAGTTTCTGATTTGTCGACCAAGATCTTTTACATCTTTTGGAGATTCTTTTAATAGTATTTTCTCAAAAATCTCCTGATCATGAAACAATAAAGCCTTTTTTGCTATCATGTAATGTTCGGCTGTTTGATAGATGATTCCATTTTCAATAAATGGAGATGGCCACCATTGGCTTAAACAAGCTTTAGAAATCGTTCCATTTTTCGGAGACTGATGCCCCCAAAAAAATAGAAATTCAGAATTCTCTTTTATATCTGCAATATTATATTTCTGCTTTTTCATAGACATCATTCATTTTTTCACAGAGTTCTTCAATTTCATTTTTTTTAACAATTGCATTAAGCCATTTTTCAGGGATAGATTCAAAACCATAAATTAAACCTGCCAAACCACCCGTAATTGCCCCAGTTGTATCAGTATCGTCACCAAGATTAACTGCTTTTAGAACGGCATCCTCATAAGTTCCGGTACTGAGGATACACCATAAGCTAGCCTCGAGACTGTGCAACACATAACCAGAAGAATAAATTTCGTTTTCTGGAAGCGTAGCGATATCATTCATCAAAACCCTATTAAAAAGATCAATTTCCTTTTGTTCAAAATCATTCTCTGCAATAAACTTTTTAAGCTTAATCTGCATATTAAAGTATGCCTCTCTTTTATCAATTCCCTTTAATAGTTCTAAGCCATAAGCAACATAAATAAAACAGGCAAAAGTAGAACGGAAATGGGCATGGGTAATGGATGAAACCTCTTTTACGCGTTTAAAAATAACTTTAAGATCCTTTTCATCCTGCAAATAAAACAATAAGGGCAGAATCCTCATTAAAGATCCATTTCCATTATCCATTTCAGATGCTCCACCACATAAAACCGGATCAGCACCATGCTTTATGTTTTTAATGGCTTCAGCTGTTGCTATACCGATGTCGAAAACTTTTCCATGAGGGGTCCAAATCTCGGCATTAAACCACTGAAGGAATTTATGAGCAATATGATCTAAATTATAACCACTACACAGGCTTTCGGCTAAGCAAAACGTAAGCGAGCTATCATCACTCCAAGTACCTAACGGCTGATCATGAACACCATACACCTGCATATCCTTTACCGGAAATCTTTTTAAAAAATCCCTTTTCTTAAATTCTACGGGCACTCCCAATGCATCGCCAACTACCAGGCCGAATATTGAACTATGGATAACTGTGGTTTTCATCTTTTTTGAGTTTATTTAATATTTACAAACTTTTTAAGCTTAGTAATTACTGCCTCACTAAGCTCATCAAATGTGTTATACTGATCAATCCCTTTTCTTTGGCACACAATATCGATATTCCCTTTTCTCCAAAACCCCTCTTCACAACAAACCATTAATTTGCCAGAATCAGCGAACAAACCTAACTCCATCATCGAAATTGGCGATTTGGAATTCGCTTCAAGAAACAACAAAATCACATTAGCATTTTCCATCGCATCCATCTCCCAGTTCACCTGTTCGCTGAATTTTGCATTTTCGATTGTCTGCGCCTTGGTATGATCCCAGGATTTTCTTCTTGGATTGAAAACGACTACATCGTTCAGAGTTTCTTCTTTATTTGCCTGATCAATAAATTTTTGTTGCCAATCAATCGAATGTCCCATATCAATTGTTCCTGCAAGGAATATCGATACATTTGATGGTGCAATAATCGCTGGTGGAAGTATCGCTCTCATATTATTTTATAAAATTTCTATTAATTTTATTTGTGTTACCCCGTCATGATCAACTTGTTTGATCGAATCTGTTGTAAAAATTTGCTCGAAATATTTGCCTAATTCATCAAAGCCTTTGCTAAATATGCCGTGACTAATCGCTAAATAAAGTTTACCGGCATTTTTAGCTTTTAATGCCTCGGCCAAGCCGATAAATGTACCGCCACCATCACAGATATCATCCACAATCAAACAATCAGCACCGGCTAAATCTTCAGCATATACTTTAAATCCTGAAAGTTTTCCCGTTTTCACATCGCGGCTTTTTGAACACTCTACCACTTCTGCACCACCTAAAAATTCAGATACTTTATAAATTTTCTTTAAAGCACCACCATCAGGAGAAATGAGTTTTACTTCAGTTCCAATTTTTGCAATTACCTGCTTTATAAATTCGTGGTTAGAAATGGTAACACAGTTATTAAGCAATGCAGGAGTTACTTCGCTATGCGGATCAAAAACGGTAACACTTGCCAAAGCCATGGCATTAATGATATCAGCATAAACTTTCACCGATAAAGGTTCGCCGGGAATCATCACCCGATCTTGCCTTGCAGCCGGAAAGTATGGTATAAAAAGTTCGATTTCTTTTACGCCCATTCTTCTCAAGGCATCAACCGTAATGCAGATCATACCTAAATCATTGAAGGAATTTATTCTTTGCGTAATGATAACCGGAGCAGCAACATCAAAATTGTTCGAAATTTTAATGTGTGGTTCGCCACCAGCAAATAAGAAAGATTTGTATTCGATTAAGTTATTGTCGCCTAGCGGGGTAAAACTTGGATTAAGATTCAACATATATTTGCGTATTATTTACACAAATATAAAAATCATTTTTAAAATACAAAGAATAATTTGTGTTTATTTTACGCAAACCTAATATCAAACTGGAAATTTTCCTTTAAAAGCTGATTGTATTTAGGTTTGTCAAACCTAAAAAGTTTGCCTGGCCTGCCACTGGCACCCATTTTAACCACTTTATCGGTTTCTGTAACAATTCCAAAACTTAGCATTTTTTTTCTGAAATTTCGTCGGTCTATATCTCTTTCTAAAATGGAGCAGTATAAATTTTCAAGGTCGGAAAAAAGAAATTCCTGATCTAACAGATCAAAACCGATTGGCTGGTAAGTGAGTTTGCTTTTTAAACGCTGATGGGCGAGATTAACCATTTCATTATGATCGTAGCCCAATTGTGGAATCTCTGTTATAGGAAACCACCTGGCATCTTTAGCATCGGTATCGGCTTTTAACACAAAATTTTTAGGATTAACCAGTGCAAAGTAAGCGACAGAAATTACCCTAAATCGTTCGTCACGGTAAATATCATCACCAAAAGTACCCAATTGCTCCAGGTAATTTACGGTTATGCCGGCCTCTTCTTTAAGTTCGCGCTCAACTGCCATAAGCAAAGGCTCTTCGTTTAAAATAAATCCACCAGGTAAAACCCATCTATCGGCCAGTTTACCAAATCGCTGCTGAACAGCCAACACATAAAGTGTTCCTTTTTCGTAGCCAAAAACAATGGCGTCAACAGCAATTTTAATATTTTGATCGATCATTCCTTAATTTGTGTTAAAACAACACAAAGTTAATCGTTTTAACCAAGAAGATCGAAACTGTTGATTAAATTCTACCTGAACTTTTTCATTGCAGTCCAAAGTTTTTCATCCATACCATACACATCAGGTCTGTATTCGATCCTGTCATTTTGCGACCAGGCCGTGATATAGGTAATGATTAATGGAACATTTTTCTTTGGGGCAAACCAAGCTGGTTTTAATTGAAATGCTTTAGTGGTATCTGCCTTTTGGGCCATGCGCTTTTTATACCATTTCATATGCGTACTATCTATCGGTGGTAAATCTACCTCTGCCCTAAGCTTATCATAAGCATAAGAATCTTTCACCAAAAGTGCGGCAAATTCTAACGGCTTTTCGATACGTACACAGCCGTGACTAATCGCTCTATTAGTTAGGTTAAATCCATTCTTATTATTGGTGTCGTGCAGGTAAATACTCGAGCTGTTATCGAAGATAAATTTGAACTTTCCTAAGGCATTTCCACCACCTGATCCCTGCTTAAATTTGAAGGGCAATTTATCACGAGAATACCTGTTCCAATTGATGGTATCAGGCTCACCAATTAGCTTGTCTTTATAGTAAACTTTAATGTTGCTGTTCGATAAATAATAAGGATCTTTTCTTGCCATCCAATAGATCTCACTTTGTGCAATACTTACCGGAATATTCCAGATTGGATTAGCCTGAATGGAATTGATTTTACTGAACAATAATGGCGTCTCATGATTCTTCGGTTTGTCATCTAAATTACCCGATTTTGCAAAGGCTTTTAGCTTATCTTCATAACCATTCTCACGCTTGCCACCAACACAAACTTTCATCGTAATTACGGTATCTGTTTTATCGAGCCAGGTTAATCTAAAATCAGGAATATTTACCTGCACATAGCTACCTCCCGTCTCTGGCATTTTCCAACGGAAACGTTCCATATTCAATAATAAAATACGCTTCTCACTTTCCACATCTGTATTTAAATAGGCAGACTGTAAAGCTTTATATTGAACCGATTTTGGCTGAACGGATCTTAAGGTATCCAAAAGACTTTTACCACTTAAAAGATTAATCATCCCCAAGCTGTCCGGGCGTTTTACTTTAATGTAATAACGCGAAAAGATAGTTCGGGGATTTACGACTCCGTATTTAAGGTAATTATTATAGTTTAAATAAGCATTTGCCGATAGCAGCTCTAATTTGGCAATTACAGGATAACTTTCGTCAACTTTTTTAAATTTATTGGCTGCTAACACTGCTAACAAGCTTTTAATTTCATCCCCTTTAAAAATCTTTGAGTTAAAGCCATGCACCCTACTTTGATCTAAATAATTCACTAATGAATCTAATTCTCCATTAATATAGAATTGCGTAACCAACTTAGGTTGAGCATTATTATTGGCATAAAATGCTTTTATAGTTTTAGGGTTAACGAACTTACCCGAAAGACTGTCCATTGTTTTCACAAAAATGCTGTCATAAGCTACAGTATCGAAATCTTTATAGATTTTATTCTTAAAATGCTCAGAAAGCACTTTCCCAATCTCTGGTGGGCTTTTAAACCACCCACAGGCAGAAATGAACAAAATAAAGGGCAGAATTAGAAAGCGAAACTTTTTCAAAAGAGTAAAATTTTAATATAAATATGAGTTATTAACAATAAAAACAGCATAATGGCAAATTAAGTGCCATTATTTTTTGTTTTATCATTTCAAACACTATATTTGCCAGCGCTTATCAGCTAACGTATTGATACTGGCAGAAATAATTTATGAATTTAACTTTGAACCATCACTTACATTTACACCATCGCCGATAGGCGATATGATATGTTTGTTTTGTACTTCAAAACTTTTTTCCGTAAAATAATTTCTTGTTCACTCTATATTCAATACTTTGAAAACACTTAAAATCGCTATCCAGAAGTCGGGTAGGTTAAACGAAAAATCTGTAGAAATACTTAAAAATTGTGGCTTATCTTTCGAAAACTACAAAAGTTCCCTTATCTCAACCGTCACCAATTTTCCTTTAGAAATCCTTTTCCTTCGCGATGATGATATTCCTGAATATGTACAAGACGGCATTGCTGATCTGGGCATAGTTGGTGAAAATGTAATTGTAGAAACCAAAGCTGAGGTAGACTATCTTCAAAAATTAGGCTTCGGAAAATGTACCTTAAAAATCGCTGTTCAAGCTACCAGCAATATTCAAAAACTTGAAGAGTTGAATGGCAAAGCCATTGCTACTTCTTACCCGGTAATCCTTGAAAAATTCTTAGAGGAAAAAGGCATAAAATCTGATATCAGAACCATTTCAGGATCGGTAGAAATTGGCCCGGGCTTAGGCTTAAGTGATGCCATTTTTGATATCGTATCAACAGGTGGAACATTAAAGAGCAACGGCCTGAAACCATTCGCTGATGTGATGCAATCTGAAGCGGTTTTAATCGGAAACAAATCGATAGCCGACAATCCGGAAGTAGCAGAATTGCTTCAACGCATCCGCTCTGTACTTAGTGCAAAATCTAACAAATACGTGGTACTAAATGTATCAAAAGATAACCTTCAAAAAGTAGTTGATTTACTTCCTGGTGTAAAAAGCCCTACAGTAGTTCCGCTCTTCGAACCAAACTGGGTTGCTGTTCATTCTGTAATTGCCGAAGAAGATTTCTGGGATAAAATAAACAGTTTAAAAGCTGCCGGAGCTGAAGGTATTTTGGTTATGCCAATTGAGAAAATAATCAAATAAAATCGTTTAAATTCATATTAACTATTAGTTAATTTAAAATTATAAAACATTGAAAATCTACAATTATACAGATTTATCTAAATCAAAAATTGAAGAACTTTGCTCGAGACAAATTGAAGACGATAAACTGGTTAAAGAACGTGTAACAGACATCATCAGCACCGTAAAAAAAGATGGTGACCAGGCACTTTTTAACTTCGCAAAAGCATTTGATAAAGTTGATTTGGAGAAGCTGTTTTTAAATGCAGAAGAATTAAACGCAATTGCATCTACCATACCAGCTGAAGCAAAAAATGCAATTGATACGGCTTATCAAAACATCAAAACTTTTCACCTGTCGCAGTTAAAAACAGAAGATAAAATTGAGACCATGCCAGGCGTTGTTTGCTGGCGCGAATCGAGGGCAATTGAAAAAGTTGGGCTTTATATTCCTGGCGGCACGGCCGTTCTACCAAGCACTTTTTTAATGCTAGCCACTCCTGCAATCATAGCAGGTTGTAAAGAAATTGTGGTATGTTCTCCTCCTCAAAGTGATGGTAAAACCAATTGTTATCTCGCTTACTGTGCGGTGCTTCTCGGGATCGAAAAAGTATTCTTAATTGGCGGTGCCCAAGCTGTTGCGGCAATGGCCTTCGGAACCGAAAGCGTACCACAGGTGTATAAGATCTTTGGCCCTGGCAACCGCTATGTAACCACAGCAAAAACGATGGTTCAAAATAAAGTGGCTATCGATATGCCTGCCGGACCATCGGAAGTTTTGGTCATTGCTGATGAGACTGCCAATCCGTCATTTATTGCTGCTGATCTACTTGCCCAGGCAGAACATGGAACTGATAGTCAGGCTATTTTAGTATCTACTTCAAATCAAATCATCACTGAGACACTAAAAGCAATTGAAAATCAGCTTGCTATTCTCCCAAGGAAGGAGATCGCTGCTAAAGCAATAGCCAATTCTTATGCCGTTTTAGTTGAAAACCTGGATGAGGCAATGCAATTTTCGAATGAATATGCACCAGAGCACTTAATATTAGCTACGGAGCATTTCAAAAGTCTAACTCCATTGATTATCAACGCAGGATCGGTATTTTTAGGCAACTTTACACCGGAAAGCGTTGGCGATTATGCCTCGGGAACCAACCATACTTTACCAACCAGTGGCTTTGCAAAAGCTTATTCAGGCGTATCTACCGATGCTTTTCTGAAAAAGATCACCTTTCAGCAGTTATCGGCCACAGGATTAAACAATATTGGCCCTACAGTAGAGATATTGGCTGCAGCTGAAGGTTTGGAAGCACATAAAAATGCAGTTAGTATTAGATTGAACTTTGAGTCAGGAGTTGGAAGTCCGAAGTCCGAAGATAAAACGACATAAAAGAAAATGCAAATCGGTGTAATCACATCATCTGTGTAATCATACCGAAGTAAAAGAACAAAACAATCGGTGTAATCACATAATCTGTGTAATCATACCGTAGGAAAAAGAACTAAGTAATCTGTGCAATCATTTTAATTAACATGGACATTAACAATTTAGTAAGAGAAAATATAAAAAACCTCCGCCCCTACTCTACCGCTAGGGACGAATTTAAAGGTCAGGCATCTGTTTTTTTGGATGCAAACGAGAACAGTTATGGTTCGCCATTACCCGCTAATTATAACCGTTATCCTGATCCATTGCAACTTGATTTGAAAGATGCAATCAGCAAAATAAAAGGTGTGCCAATCGAGAATACTTTTTTAGGAAATGGTAGTGATGAAGCGATAGATTTATTGTTTCGCGCATTTTGTAATCCTGGAAAAGATAACGTAATTGTGCTGCCGCCAACCTATGGGATGTACGAAGTTTCGGCGAATATAAATGATGTAGAAATACGCAAAGTTAACTTGCTTCCAAACTTCCAATTGGACATGGAAAAGATCGCAGAAACAATTGATAAAAACACGAAATTAATCTTCATTTGTTCACCAAATAATCCGACTGGAAATTCGATAAACCGCGAAGATATTGAAACCATTTTAGCCAACTTTAATGGCATCGTTGTAGTGGATGAAGCGTATATAAATTACGCCCGTCAGAAGACCTTTATACAGGAGTTAACCGAGTACGGAAACCTGGTAGTTTTGCAAACTTTTTCTAAGGCCTGGGGACTAGCCGCTTTACGTTTGGGCATGGCTTTTTCTTCAACAAAAGTGATCGATGTTTTAAACAAAATTAAGCCACCTTACAACATCAATCAGGCTACGCAGGATTTAGCTTTTGAAGCCTTAAAAAACATCGCTCAGGTGAACGAATGGATTAAAGAATCTGTTGCAGAAAGAGACCGTTTAAGCAAGGCTTTAACCGCACTAAACATCGTCAAAAAAGTATATCCTTCTGATGCCAATTTTATCCTGACAGAAGTTACCGATGCCTTAAAAATTTATGATACTTTAGTGGAGCAAGGCATCATTGTACGCGACCGTTCTAAGGTAACTTTATGCGAAGGTTGTTTAAGGATCACCGTAGGTACAAAAGAAGAAAACGACAAACTATTAACTGTTTTAGAAAAATTTTAAAATGAAGAGAGTATTATTTATCGACCGCGATGGAACCTTAAATATCGAGCCTGATGATGAACAGGTAGATAGTTTTGCAAAGCTTAAATTTTATCCGCGCTCGTTATATTATTTATCTAAAATTGCGGCCGAGCTGGATTATGAACTGGTAATGGTAACCAATCAGGATGGACTGGGTACACTTTCAAATCCCGAAGAAAATTTCTGGCCGATCCATAATTTCATGTTAGATACTTTTGAAGGGGAAGGTGTTCATTTTAGTGAGATTGTGATTGATAGAACTTTCGCAAAAGACAATGCCCCTACCCGTAAACCGGGCACTGCTTTATTAACAAAATATTTCAGTGAAGATTACGACCTGAAAAACTCTTTCGTGATCGGCGATCGCTTAAATGATGTAGTTTTGGCCAAGAATTTAGGTGCCAAGGCAATTTTTCTCCGCCAGAATGATGCATTAGGTTCTACTGAAGCACTAGATAAGCATGAAACTTTATTGGATGTGATTATTCTGGAAACCAGGAAATGGGAAGATATCTACAACTTGCTTAAAGCAGGAAGCAGAAAAATTCACCACGAGCGTAAAACCAATGAAACCGACATTACCATTAACCTGGATCTGGACGGAACAGGAAAAGCAAAGATTGAAACGGGTTTAAACTTTTTCGATCATATGCTCGATCAGATTGCCAGACATGGAAGTGTAGATTTAGAGGTAATTGCTAAAGGCGACTTACATATTGACGAACACCACATCATAGAAGATACCGGAATTGCATTAGGTGAAGCCTTTGCCAAAGGTTTAGGCAATAAACTGGGCATTGAAAGGTATGGTTTTTGCTTACCAATGGACGATTGTCTGGCACAGGTGGCCATTGATTTTGGAGGAAGAAACTGGATTGTTTGGAATGCTGATTTTAAACGCGAAAAGGTCGGCGATATGCCTACAGAGATGTTCTATCATTTTTTTAAATCGTTCAGTGATGCTGCAAAATGCAATTTAAACATAAAAGCAGAAGGCGATAACGAACATCATAAAATTGAGGCCATTTTTAAAGCATTCGCCAAAGCCATTAAAATGGCAATCAAACGTGATGCGGAGAAAATGGTGTTACCGAGCACAAAGGGAATGTTATAAGAAGGTGGAAGGCTGAAAGGTTTATGGCGGAGGGTTTTGACGCCCATCCGCCGTTAACTAAACCCGATAGAGCGGAATAGCCCGCATCCCGATTTTTCATCGGGAGAGGACTATAAGCGATAGCGGGACTACAGGCCCTATGAAAAGCTGACTTTCATTTTCAAACCTCATAAATAAAAGGAATCTGAAATACAAAACTATGGTTGGAATTATAAACTACGGAGCAGGTAACATCTTCTCCCTTACCGCAGCTCTAGATCGCTTAAATGTAACCTACGGCATGGTAAATATAGAAAGTGACCTCGAAAAATATAGCCACATCATCGTTCCTGGTGTGGGCCATGCCGGTGCCGCCATGGAAAAGTTAAAGGGAACGGGCCTGGTTGAAGCCATTAAAAAACTGACGAAACCCGTTCTTGGTATCTGCGTAGGCATGCAGCTCATTACGGAACACTCAGAAGAGGGTGATGCCGCACTATTGAATGTCGTTCCGGTTAAAACCAAAAAATTCGATAAGTCACTGAATATCAAAATACCACACATGGGCTGGAATGCGGTTAGCCCGAAAAACAATTCATTATTTGAAGGTGTTGAAGATAATACACAATTTTACTTTGTGCATTCGTACTTTATTGAATATAACCCTACTTTTGACATCGCATCTGCTGATTATGGTTTGAAGTTTTCGGCAGCTGTGCAAAAAGATAATTTCTACGGCGTTCAATTTCACCCCGAAAAATCGGGAAAAGCCGGCGAAATAGTATTAAAAAATTTTTCAAACTTAAGCTTATAAAATGTACATAATACCCGCTATTGATATTTTGGATGGAAAAGTTGTCCGTCTCCGTGAAGGCGACTATAACCAAAAAACAGAATATGATGTTTCTATTCCCGAAATGATAGAAAAATATCGTTCAAATGGTACAGATTTCATCCATATTATTGATTTAAATGGAGCTAAAGGTGATTTTAGCAATCAAAAAGCACTTTTCGAGATTATCAAAAAAACAGATATGAAAGTGCAATATGGTGGAGGGATCAGAACCATTGAGCAGGTTACCAATTTGCTTGATGCTGGAATACATCGTGTAATTGTGGGTACACAGGCCATTACCAATCCTGATTTCTTACCTCAATTGAGCGAAGCTTTTGCTAAAAAAGATGATTATGCTAATCGAATTGTGATTGCAATCGACGTTTTAGATGAAGTAATTAAATATTCGGGCTGGATGGAAAGCTCACCAATTAAACTGATGGATTACGTTGACAAATGTCTTTCGCTGGGGTTTTTCCGTTTCTTGTGTACCGATATCAGTAAGGATGGAAAATTAGGTGGTGCAGCTGTTGAGTTATACCAAAAACTACTGGAACACTCACCGATGATCAAACTAATTGCTTCAGGTGGTGTAAGTTCGATGGGTGATATTTACGAACTGGCTAAATACCCGATTAGAAGTGTGGTGGTAGGAAAAGCGATTTACGAAGACCGTATTACCATCGAAGAAATTAAAGAGTGGAATTTGAAGGCCTTGAGTTCGATTTAATTCCATAAATATTTATGTCATCCTGAAGAATGAAGGATCTGCACCCGATGAAAAAGATGCTTCGTTCCTCAGCATGACAACCAAACAAAATATGCTTTCAAAAAGAATAATCCCTTGTTTAGACGTTAAAGATGGCCGCACGGTAAAAGGCGTAAACTTCGTTGATTTACGCGATGCTGGTGACCCGGTTGAACTTGCCGCCCAATACGCGCAGCAAGGCGCCGACGAACTGGTTTTCCTGGATATTACGGCTACCCACGAGCGTCGGAAAACGATGATTGAAATGGTAAAATCGGTTGCCAGACAATTAAATATTCCTTTTACCATTGGCGGGGGAATAACTGAAATTGCCGATGCCGAAGCATTATTAAATGCAGGAGCGGATAAAATCAGTATCAATTCTGCAGCAGTTAGAAATCCGAAGTTAATTGAAGACCTGGCTAAAACCTTTGGAGTGCAGTTTGTGGTTTTAGCAGTCGACACTAAATATGTAAACGGTAGAAATATGGTCCACCTAAATGGGGGAAGACTAATTACCGAACTGGAAACCGAAAACTGGATTAAACAGGCGGAAGATTTGGGTGCAGGCGAAATCCTGTTAACTTCTATGGACCACGATGGCACCAAAGCAGGTTTTGATTGCGGATTGCTCAGTAAAGTAAATCAAATGATCAATATCCCGATTATTGCATCGGGTGGAGCAGGTAGCATGGAGCATTTTATAGAGGTTTTTCAAAAAGCCAATGTTGATGCCGCACTTGCAGCATCGGTATTTCATTATGGTGAAATCCTGATCCCTGATTTAAAACAAGAATTAAAAAGGAATAACATTCCGGTAAGAATATAACCCCTAAATCCCCTAAAAGGGACTTAAAATAAAACACTTAAATGATTAAAAAAAATATAGATGTTAGCCAAATTGACTTTGGCAAAACTCCCCCTTCAGGGGGCTGGGGGGTCCCGGTAGTTATTCAAGATTACAAAACTTTAGAGGTCTTAATGCTGGGTTATATGAATGCTGAAGCACTAGAGAAAACGCAGGCAGAAGGCAAAGTAACTTTCTTTTCGCGCTCTAAAAACCGCCTTTGGACCAAAGGAGAAACCAGCAATAACTTTTTGTTTGTTAAAGAACTTTTTGTAGACTGTGATAACGACACCATTCTGATCAAAGCCGATGCCGTTGGTCCAACCTGCCATACCGGTAGCCGCAGCTGTTTTAAAACAGAGTTTAACCAAAACTTTATTTTCGAGCTCGAAAACATCATTAATGATCGATATGAAAACCCTGTTGAGGGTTCTTATATCAACAAAATGCGCAGTAAGGGTTTAAATAAAATTGCCCAAAAAGTTGGCGAAGAAGGCGTGGAAACCGTAATTGCTGCATTAGCCGAATCGGAAGAAGAACTTATTGGAGAAGCATCCGATCTTGTCTTCCATCTGTTGTTTTTATTGAAAGAAAAAGGTTTATCTATTCAGGATATAGCGAAAAATTTAGAGAAAAGACACAAATAAGGTTTAAGGTAAAAGGCTGAAGGTTTAAGGTGCTATGTGCCTAACCCTACACACTAAACCCTAAACCCATAAACCTCAGGAAATGCTCAAACACCTACACACCCTACCCGGACATCAAAACCCTGTTTACGCTTTATCCAATGCTGATGAAGACGACATATTTTTCAGTGCTGGAAATGATAAGGGCGTGGTAGAATGGTCGCTACATAACATGGCTTTTGTGAAGGTGAAAATGCCGGTACAAAGCTCTGTTTATTGCCTTCATTACTACAATGAGCAATTGTTTGTTGGAGAACGCAGTGGCGCTTTTAGTGTTTACGACCTGAAAGAACAAAAGGTAATTTTAAGGATTAATGCGCATACCAAACCTATTTTCAATATACAAACAGTAAAAAGTAAAAATGAGCTTTTAACTACTGGCGAAGATGGTACGGTTGCGGTTTGGTCTTTAAATGATTTTAAGGAAATTTACCGCTTCCAGGTAGCTTACGATACCGTGAGGGCCATTGCAATTGCACCAAATGAAAATGAAGTGGCTTTCGGCTGTAAAGATCACCTGATCAGGATTTATAACCTTGCAGATTATAGCTTAAAACAAACTCTGGAAGGACATTCATTACCGGTAACTTCTTTGTCTTACCATCCTACAGGCAAATACCTGATTTCGGGAAGCAGGGATGCTCAGCTAAAAATATGGGATCTACCCAATTATGAACTTAGGGAAACCGTTCCGGCACACATGTTTACCGTGTATGATATTGCCTTTCATCCTACCCATCCGTATTTTGCTACAAGCAGTCAGGATAAAAGCATTAAACTCTGGGATGCAGAAAATTTTAAATTGTATAAAATTTTAAGTCTGGAGAAAGCAGGGGTTGGTCATAGCCATTCCATCAATAAAATTATCTGGAGCCATGATGGCAAATATTTGATTTCTACAGGAGATGACAGGCAGGTAATGGTTTGGGAGATGGAAAGCTAGTTTTTGTTTTCATAAAATGGGTTAATATCCCTTAATTGTTTTTTTGCTTTATAAAGGATCATCCTCCAAAGTGAATGCCTGATAACCACAATTTCAGGACCACCCAAAATATCTCCACTCATACATAATTCTAGGTTTAATTGGCCATCTTTAGCTAAATCAACCTTCGAATTTAAAGTCTTATAACCTATATAACTTACCGTTAAAACACAATTTTTATCTTCGAAATTTGCTGGCAACTTAATTTCGAAGTTTCCTTTTTGATCGGTGGAAGCAAAAGCTAAGCGCTGGTTTACCATAATAGATACTGAAGGAAGTGGCTGTTTATCATCTTTATCTATTACCCTGCCTTTTATTGTTTTTAAGGTATCAGCAAAAACCTCGGTTTTCTTTTCAAAAGAAACATTACTATAGTATCGATCTGTTTGATTAAAAGGTATTTTGATCACTTTGGCGTTACTAAACTTCGGAAAGCTCAAAAAAGCCATTAAAGATGCTGCAATTAAGCTTGGTTTAAATCTACTGAATGTATAACCTGCTTTCACATTGATTAAACGGTCAAGCTGCTCTGGCCTTAATCTTCCACAGCTTTTATTTTGATTTTTAATAAACCAGTTGTATAAATCACGATCAGAGAAATGAGTAAAATCTACAACTGATTTTTGGCAGGAGCCACAAAATTTTCCATTTGAGTGTGGTTGCATCCCTTCCCATTGTTCTTGACAAGGATTAGAAACCTGTATTTTAAAACTTGAGTTCATCAATCCAATTTATTAAAAATTATCTAAAAACATGTTTCAGCGCGGCATCAGTAAAATAAGTAAAATCTGTTATTGATTTTTGGCAGGAACCGCAAAATTTACCATTTAAATTGGTTTGCATGCCCTCCCATTCTTCATGGCAAGGTTTGGAGATCTGGATTTTAAACTTAGATGGCATAAAAAATGTATCTTTTATATAGGATACATTTTTGACCACTATTCCACAAATCGTTTAATAATTCTCAGCTTGTGGGAATATTTACCCAGTTCTTTATTAAAAATCCCCTGATCATCAATCGGATCAATCTTTACTTTTGCTGAGGAATGGATGATTTCATTCGGACTCAGCATAATGCCCACGTGAGTAATCCGGCCTTCATCGTTATCAAAAAAAGCAACATCACCGGCCTTACATTCAGCCAAAAAGCCTACCAGTTCGCCTTGCTCTGCTTGTTGCGAGGCATCGCGATTTAACTTAATGCCTAACATTTTAAATACGGTTTGTACAAAACCTGAGCAATCAAGGCCAAACAAATGCCTTCCACCCCAGAGATACGGAATATTCTGAAAAAATTTAGCCGTTTCACTAACCCGATCAGTAAAATTTACAGCGCTATTATCGTATGCTTCGAAATTCAGTTTAAATTTTTCTTCACCTGCATAACAAAAACCGTCTTTTAAAAAAGGAAGGTTACTGGCCGGACTTAAATGGTAGGAACTATTATCAGCTGCAGTTAACACATTATTGAAACTTAAAGGGGTCAATAATTTACAATCGTGCATTTCTACAAATTGATCCTGACCGATTGGTGCTAACTGCCTGAAATCCATCCATCCTTCGTAGCCATCATATCCGTTCTGGATCAGCCACCAACGCTCTTCTTTCTGAATAATTTCTACATGATCGCCGAATAAAAGTTGTGAAACAATTTCTGCTTTATCTGATGCATCTGCTCTTAAAGGTGCCACAGCAATCCTACAAATACCGTATTGATTTTCCATCTAAACTTGCTCGTTAAACTATTGTAAAACTAATAAAATACATTCATTGCCTAACATTTTGAATACAAAATTGTTATTTTTATGATGTTCAATTTCAAATATACGCGCCATGAATTTTAAAAAAATATTAATTGCCGTTGATAATAGCACCTGCTCAGAAAAAGCAGCAAAAGCCGGTTACGACATGGCTGAAAAATTTGGTGCAGAAGTAGCACTGGTCAACATTATCGAGCCCGTTCCAGCTAATGTAAACCCCGATTTAACATTAGCACCCGTGTTTTTAGAAACTTACGATAACAGTGAAGAAAATAGTCACATCTTATTGAAAGAAATGGAGACAAAATACGGAAAAGGCATAAAAACCACCTATTTAAGCATTATTGATACTGCTGCACATGGCATTATTCAACAATCAGACGAGTGGGGTTCTGATTTAATTGTAATAGGCACTTACGGCCGCACTGGATTATACCATTTTTTAATGGGAAGCGTTGCCGAACACGTAGCGAGAAAATCGGCTTGTCCGGTGCTGATTATCCCTAATAAATTCGATGTTGATTAGTTTGGGGGAAACTGAATACCTTAATAATAGTTTTCAGAAGATATATCAGACACTAATTTAAAGGTCTAATCTTTTCGAAAAGTAAATTCTTTTATGCCCTTCAGGAAAGTTTGGTATTTCTCCAATTGGCATATATCCGTTTTTTAAATAAAACCCTTCTGCCTGAAAGTCAAAAGTATCAAGCATAGCAACTGTTGCTCCTTTTGCTTTTGCAACGTCTTCAACATATTTTAAAATGTGTGTGCCTATTCCTTTCTTTCTATATTCATCTTTTACCCAAAGAATATTGATTTCTAACCCATTCCAATAACCTATACCCGCTAAAACCCCTCCTATTTCTTCTCCATTTTCATTTTTAGCCATATATTCCAATGGTGTCCATATATCTGAAAGGGCAGGAACACTGTCTAAGTTATATTGATTAATTCCATCAACAATTTTGCTTACACTCTCCTTTCCACAAGGAACTATTGTAATTTTATTGATCATGATTATATTTTTGGTCTATAAAAAACTTTCTTTAACTAAAAAAGTCCCACTTACGTGAGACTTTTTTAGTTAAATATATAATATAAGCTTATCCTTCCTGGTGTAACCAGGCTTTCTTAGCCAATAATTCTTCTTCCGTTTCGCGGATATCTTCGTCATCTACGCAACAATCAACCGGACAAACTGCCGCACATTGAGGCTCGTCATGAAAGCCCTTACATTCTGTACACTTATCGGATACAATGTAGTACACTTCATCCGAAACTGCTTCCTGGGCAGCGTCTGCTTCAATTTGTTGATTACCAAAATCAATGATACCATTTAAATTAGTACCATCAGAAAAACGCCATGCAGTACCGGCATCGTAAATTGCGTTATTTGGACATTCCGGTTCGCAAGCCCCACAATTTATACACTCATCTGTTATTTTAATCGCCATGTTTTCGTCTAATTCTTTTGCTTAGTTTACCTTTGCGATGCAAATATAAGATATAATCACTTAATAATAATTCTAAATATGTCAGCATTAACTCAAGAAAAAGTAATAATCGCGTTTAACAAACTAGGCTTATTGCTTACAAAGCCTACTGACATACTAGGAAATGCGTTTTATAGTGCTGAAAGCACAAATGCATGGTTTACTGCAGAAAATATAAAAAAATCTATTTTATCTTTCGCCAAGATGTTAAATGAGGCAGATTTGAACATTTGGTTCGGATCGGTTAAGTTTAGTACATCGCCAAAAAAGGTGGGTTTAATCCTGGCGGGCAACATCCCATTGGTGGGTTTACATGATATTTTAAGTGTATTGGCTACCGGAAACATTGCACTGATTAAACTTTCTTCAGCTGATGATCAATTGATTAAAGCTGTAATTGCTGAACTGATTAAAATAGAGCCCGCTTTTGAAGGTCAAATAGAATATGTAGAACGCTTAAAAGATTTTGACGCTGTTATTGCTACTGGTAGCAACAATTCATCCCGTTATTTTGATTATTATTTTAGTAAAGTTCCAAATATCATCCGTAAAAACAGAAACAGCGTGGCGGTTTTAGATGGTACCGAAAGTTTTGAAGATATTCAACACCTTGGCAATGATATTTTTGATTATTTTGGTTTGGGTTGCAGAAACGTTTCTAAACTTTATTTCCCTAAAGGTTATGATATCGCCAATTTTTACGAAGGGATAGAAAGTTTCCAGCCTATTATCAACCATTTTAAATACAATAACAATTACGATTATAACAAATCTATTTACCTTGTTAATGCGGCTAAACACTTCGACAATGGCTTTTTGTTGTTAAAAGAAGATGAGAACTTAACCTCTCCCTTAGCGGTGATTTTTTACGAAGAATATGATAATCTGCAGGAGGTAGAAAATAAGTTAAAAGATAAATCAGAAAATATTCAATGCATTATTACTAAAGCACCGTTGAGCTTTAACACTTTTGATTTTGGCCAAAGTCAGCACCCAAAACTTTGGGATTATGCCGATAATGTGAATACGATTGAGTTCTTAAACAACCTTAATTGAATTTCTCAACTTTAGTCTTTCAGCTTTCTCCTTTGGGCTTTCAGCTTAAATAGCTATTTTTGGACACAATGTATATCGTTAAAGTTAAAGGCATAGCCAAAATTCCAGATTACGTACAGTTGAGAGATGACAAGTTTACACTTTTAGCTTATTTTAGGGTAGACAGACCTGATAAATCGCTGGAAAAGCTCGGACTTGGCGACAAGCAAGATTACATTATGGAAATGGTTAAAGATTTGCCTTTCGGGCAGATTGCAAAATTGGAAATATAATATGGCAGGCAACTCAGTAATTCATTTAAGTAATGTTGATGTTTTTCAGCAGAAACATTTAGTGCTCTCAAACGTAAATTTACATATCGAAAAAGATGAATTTGTATTCCTTATTGGTCAAACAGGTTCAGGTAAGAGCAGTTTGCTTAAAATATTATATGGCGACTTACATATTGGCAATGGTGAAGGCAATATTGCCGGTTTCGACCTTAAAAACCTAAAAGAAAGTCAGGTTCCATTTTTACGCCGTAAACTGGGTGTAGTTTTTCAGGATTTTCAATTACTTACTGATAGAACGATTGAAAAAAATCTTGAATTTGTGCTTAAGGCAACAGGCTGGAAAGATGAAAAACTAATTAACGAGCGCATTAAAGATGTTTTAGACAAAGTTGGTTTACGTTCTAAAATCAAAAAGATGCCACATGAAATTTCTGGTGGCGAGCAGCAACGTATTGTTATTGCAAGGGCTTTGTTAAACGATCCGGAAATTATCCTTGCGGATGAACCTACAGGCAACTTAGACCCGGAAACATCAGAAGAAATTGTAACCCTTTTAAAACAGATCAGCCAGGCCGGAACTGCAGTATTAATGGCTACGCACGATTACCACATCATCCGAACTTTCCCCTCGCGCATTATTAAATGTGAGAATGGAGTTGTGCACGAAGATGCACAAATTGTATAAAAAATTCTGACATCCGTCAGCTAATCAGCCAATCTGTTCAGATAAATACAAAGAAATCTGACAGCTTGGCTGATTTCCGTTTATGGCAAAATAGTTGAGATTAACACAAAAAAATTCAGCCCGGTATTATGTTTAATAAGAAGAAAAATAACGATAAAGAAGAAAATATAATGAATCCTGAAAATACATCAGAAAATACTGCTGAGAATGTAGAGAATACTGATGCTCCTGCAGTTGAAACTGAGCAGGCACCTGAATTATCTGCAGAAGAAAAATTGCAAGGAGAAGTTCAGCAACTTAATGACAAATATTTACGTTTATACGCTGAGTTCGATAATTATAAACGTCGTACACAAAAAGAACGTGTAGAATTATTGCAAACTGCCGGTAAGGATGTAATTGTTTCACTTTTACCTGTTTTAGATGATTTTAACCGTGCATTAAAAGCAATGGAAACGGCTACTGAGGTAGCTCCGGTTAAAGAAGGTATATTATTGGTAAGCACAAAACTGAAAAACACCTTGGCGCAAAAAGGTTTGAAAGATGTAGAAAGCATTAACCAACCTTTTAATACCGATTTCCACGAAGCAATTACCAATATCCCTGCTCCTAGCGAAGACCTTAAAGGGAAAGTGATCGATGAGGTGGAAAAAGGTTATACCTTAAATGATAATGTAATCCGCTTTGCTAAAGTTGTAGTTGGGGCGTAAGAAATAATTATTGAATGATTGAATTTTGAATGATTGAATTAACATCTCTCATTCCATCACTCAATCATTTAATCATTTTATAAATAAAGATGAGTAAAAGAGATTATTACGACGTATTAGGCGTAACCAGGGGCGCAGCCGCCGATGAGATAAAAAAAGCTTATCGCAAGATGGCGATTAAATATCACCCGGATAAAAACCCTGGCGATAAAGCTGCTGAAGATAAATTTAAGGAAGCTGCTGAAGCTTACGAAATTTTAAGCAGTCCTGAGAAAAAACAACGCTATGACCAATACGGTCATGCTGGTGTTGGAGGCGCGAGTGGCGGCGGTTATGGCGGTGGCGGAATGAACATGGACGATATTTTTAGCAATTTCGGCGATGTATTTGGTGGTCACAATCCTTTTGAAAGTTTTTTTGGTGGCGGAGGTGGCGGCCAGCAACGTGGCGGTCGTCGTGTTGCAAAAGGCACTAACCTACGTATAAAGGTTAAATTAACACTTGAAGAAATTGCACATGGTGCCGAAAAGAAAATCAAGGTTAATAAACTAATCGTTTGTAAAACCTGCGACGGCTCTGGCGCAAAAGATAAATCATCGGTAAGTACCTGTGGTACCTGCGGTGGCAGCGGCCAGGTGCGTAGAGTAACCAATACGATTTTGGGCCAGATGCAAACGGCATCTACCTGCCCTACCTGTAATGGTAGCGGTCAACAAATTACCGCTAAATGTAATGTTTGTCATGGAGATGGTGTTGTACGTGGTGAAGAAACCATTACCATCAATATTCCGGCAGGCGTAAGTGAAGGTATGCAATTAAGCATGAGTGGAAAAGGTAATGCAGCACCTAATGGCGGCATCCCTGGCGATTTAATTATTTTAATTGAAGAAACACCTCACGAAACGCTAAAACGCGAAGGCAATAATATTGTTTACGATTTACATTTAAGCTTTGTTGATGCTGCTTTAGGGATGAGCATCGAAGTACCAACAATTGATGGTAAAGCCAAAATTAAAATCGAACCAGGTACCCAAAGTGGAAAGTTATTACGCTTAAAAGGTAAAGGTTTGCCAGAAGTAAATTCTTACCATCGAGGTGATGAAATTATTCACATCAACATTTGGACACCAAAAGCTTTAAGTAGCGACGAACGTAATGCTTTAGAGAAATTACGTGAATCGCCGAACTTTAAGCCTCAACCAGGTAAAAATGATAAGAGTTTCTTCGAAAGAATGAAAGAATACTTCGAGTAATTTGTAATTAATTAAATATAAATTGAAAAACCGATGTCGCAAGCATCGGTTTTTTTGTTTCAATTAATCAACAAAATTGTTGTAAGCCGATCTCATACTATCCTGCTTCCTAACCAATTCTTCAATATTATATTCTGTCAATTTACCAGAAGCAGATGCATCCCGCATCATTTTTCTCGCCGCAATTAAATAATCATTTAACCTATCGTTAAAATTTTTGAAATAACCGTCTTTGCCAGGAAATTTACCTGCATCGGGCGCAGCCATGGCTACATGTTTATTATGCTGATCTTCCAGGATCTGATAAGCAGATTTAGCCTTGGCCTCAATGGTTTTATAATTTTTATTCCCTGCCAATAATTTAGTAAACTCGGCAACTTTGCTCCTGTCATCCTTTAATGCAAAAATATACTCTTTTAGTGGGTGGGTTTTTAAAATTACACGTTCTGCATCATCACCAATTATATTTAATTTAGCCAGAACCTGTTCATCATAAGCATAATATTTTTTACCCATACTGTAAATAGAATCTACTAAAGCCTTTCCTTTAACCCCTTTGTCATCCTTCCAATCTTCTGCTTTGATATATTCATCTAAAGATTTATATGTTTCTTTAATTTTGTCAAGTACCCCTGTCATGGATACTACATTTTCCTTGAAAAATTTTTGATCATCACTACTTAAAGCACTTGGGGGTGTATCTGGCTTCATTTTACTACTGCTGATTGTGCTCATAGAAAACGGCGTGATTAAACCGATAAAAGCGAAGTGGTCATTTGGGTTTGCCAAACCTTTTTCAATTTTAATAATGTTATCTTCTATACGCTTAATATAATCATTATTTTTATCCGTAAAGCTTACCACAGCGTTGTTGTACTCAATAATCTCATTTACGTCTTTTTCATCAGCTTCAGCGTAGCTTGTTTTAGCACTACTGTCTTTTTTACCATCATTTTTGCATGCTGTAACCGACAATACAAGTGCAAGGGCAGTTAATTTTAAGATTGTTTTCATAGTTTTTTATTTTTTCATAAATCTGATCCCCGATCACAGCAATTTTTAAACCAAAAAGTTGTAATGGATAAATGGTTCTTGCTCTAAGGTGCTGGCTAACCTGGTTATTTTTTTTAATACTGACTCCTTAGGGTTACAACTTCAATAATAAAGTATTAATGAGGTATGGAAGAAATCAATGACGCTTTTAAAAAGAATCCTATCGCCTGGACGATATTTATATGCTATTGTGCCGGTTGGATTTCTCCAGTCCTGATAACCATATTTTTTGCCGCTCCAACAGAAAATTTGCAATATAAAAAAGGCCTTCACTCTCCATTTACAGCCTTTTTAACACTTTCAATTTTTTATTTGTTATTGATGTTGACATTGGGGTTTACAAGAAATAAAAACAAGGTGTATTTAAAACTATCAGGTTACATTGGTATCTCGTTGATTATTTTTAGTGCAATCTATAACTGATGATAAACCTTTCCCTCTATAAGCTGTTTTCTATGCATGAAATGGAAAATTGGTTGTTCAGGTTTCTATTACCGCGAATGGAAAGAAGTTTTCTATCCTAAAGGTTTAGCACAAAAAGATTGGTTTAAGTATTATTGCGAGCATTTTAACACAATAGAGATTAATTCTACTTTTTATAAAATGCCAACGCAAAAATCGTTCGATAAATGGTACAATGAAAGTCCCGACGACTTTTTGTTTACAATTAAGGCCCCGCGTTTAATTACACACTACAAGCAGTTGAATGAATGCGAGCAACTTATCAACGATTTTTACGAGGCTATTCAAATCGGACTAAAGGAAAAATTGGGCTGTGTACTTTTTCAGTTTCCGCCAAAGTTCAATTATAATGCTGAACGGTTAAATCTATTGATTGAAAATTTAAGACCAGATTTTAAAAACGTGGTAGAATTTCGCCACATCAGCTGGTTTGATGAAGATATTTACAGAAAGCTATCCACAAAAAACATCATTTTCAGCGGACAAAGCTACCCTTCTGCCCTACCCGATGATGTAATTCAAAATAACAAAACTGTCTATTACCGCTTTCATGGGAAGCCTGTGTTGTATAAATCTGAATATGATATTAAAGTAATTAAAGACCTTAAAAGCCAAATAGAAGATAGCGTCAGTGAAGCTTTTGTATACTTTAACAATACCTGGGGCATTGGAGCATTACATAATGCGAAACAATTGCAGGATTTAATGAAATAGGATTAGAAAAGCAATTGCAGTGATTATTTTAATGCTAGCCGGGCTATACGTTATAGCTCAGATTGAAAAAATCTGAGGCTGCCACTACTATCCCGTTTATTAAGAAAGGTTATCGGTACTATTTAAGGGGCCCGGCGATAGTATAATTATGCCCTTCGCTATATTTGCAAAAAGTGCTAACGTTTAAAAATAAACCTGATAGCAATGATATTTCGGTGAACTTGCTTTAATTTAGCACCAACATTAACGAAATTTAATGGATAGCAGGACTGCAGTTCCCGATAAAGCACTGCTTCTGCTTTCCAAAAAAATATAAACAAAAAATATGCGTGTTGCTGTTATTGATCTTGGAACCAATACCTTCCACTTACTTATTGCGAAGACAACAGGGAACCAGCCGGAAATTTTATACAAAACCAATGTTCCCGTTAAATTGGGCGAAGGAAGAATTAACGATAACATTATCATTCCAGCGGCCTTTGAAAGAGGGATAAATTGTCTTAAGGATTTTAGTCAAATTATTAGTGATTACCAGGTTGATAAGGTTAGAGCTACGGCAACATCTGCCGTTAGGAGCGCAGAAAACGGCAAAGATTTCGTTGATGCAGTAAATGAAAGAACTGGAATAAACATTGAAACGATTAGCGGTGATGAAGAAGCTGAATTAATTTACCGGGGAGTAAAACTGAGTGGGGCCATTACCGATCTTTCGTTGATTATGGATATTGGTGGCGGCAGTGTAGAATTTATTCTTTGCGATACTGAAAACCTGATCTGGAAGAAAAGTTACAATATTGGTGCAGCTCGTTTAATGCAACAATTTTTCAAATCAGACCCCATAAATGACGGGGATAAAAACGCCATTTTATTTCACATACAACACCAACTCACCGATCTTTTCGACATCTGTGAAAAACATCAGCCCAAAGTGCTGATCGGATCTGCCGGAGCATTCGAAACCTTTGCGGAGCTCATCATCAGAAAAAACAAACTGAAAACAGATATAAATACCACCAAAACTTTCGAATTTAACTTTGACGACTATATTGCAACCTCGATAAAACTACTCAATGCTACACATAAAGAAAGGACTGAAATGCCCGGAATAATTCCATTAAGAGTTGATATGATTGTAATTGCTGCTTTAATTACTAATTACGTTTTGGGCAGATCGAAGATAAACAGGTTAACGCTTTCCACTTACGATTTGAAAATGGGCGTACTGGCCAGCCTGATATAAAAAATGAGGCTGTATCATAAATTGTAATTCAACTTCTCATTTTTCACGTTGAGCTCAGCCTGTACTGAGCTTGACGAAGTATCGAAACGCTTTGTAAGACATTTAAACAGACCCTTCGACAAGCCACATTAACGTTATTTTATAAGTCATTACTAATCAATTCTTTAATTACTTTAGTATTTCCACCCAGCTAGGCCATAGCACGATATCTCCGTTCTGCTTAAATCCGGCCTAACAAATTTTTCGGGCTGCACTGCCTAAGCCAACCTACTAGCTTCGAAAGAAAAATTTTCAGCCGGCATTTTTTGTTTTTTCATGTGTATTTATATTTTTATTGGCATTCAAGCTAGCTTCGCTGGTCTTTTTGATGCCAAAAAGAAAGAGCCCTTCGGCGGCGGCGAGCCGAGGCAAAGCCGAGCCGTAGGACAAGGGAAAACGATTGTACTTCACTCATATTGATTTTTATAAATAAATTATCCTTCAGGATGATAATTGTATATTGATGATACAGCCTCACCGAGAGTTTGCGTATATTAATTTAGAATTATTTCTTTTTTGGCGCAATCAGCACTCTACCCATAATCATGGGTTCAGCTTTTTTGAGTTTGAGGTTATTTTGTTTCTCTTTAGAAAAATCGAGTGTTAAAAAGGCTGAATAACGGATACTTTCAACCATCAGTTGGTTTTTACTGAAATCAAACTTATTATCCAAAAGAATTTCATACCGACCGTTTTTATCAGTCAAAGTAACATATTTAGTATCAAGAATGAATAACCTTATTCCAGCAAGCGGCTTATTATCAACACCGATAACATAACCGTATACTTTTTTTGGTACAACCGGTTTTTTATCGGCGGTTTTGTTATTTATGCTTCTAGTTATTTCAATGGGCTCCTTCAAATTTTCGGCCCTGGCATCCATCACAAAAATGCTCATGCCTATAGCCAGCACACCAAGGTACTTCATCCAGTTTCTATTGTTTGTTGGAACAATAGCCAAATAATAGTTGAGCTGGTTTAATTGGCTTTGGCTCATGCGGCCGCACACAGAAGAACCTGCATTTGCCAATACATTGATGATTTCTGCATTGGTATAACCAGAGAAATCGATTACATTTTTGCTACAGGCTTTACAGAAATTGAAACCTTCTCCTTTATCCATTTCATCCCAGTTCTGTAAACATGGCTCGGTAATGGTAACTTCGTTAATTCTCGTTTTCATCGTGGTTGTTTTTAGACATGATGAAACTTTTAAGAGAATTCCACAAGGAGTTTTAAATAAACTTCAATAGCTCATTATATAGCTTTTCTGTTGGCAAGCCCATTACGTTAGTATACGAGCCTTCAATCCGTTGTACCACTACGATACCCCACCAGTCCTGCACGCCGTAACTTCCGGCCTTATCAAAGGGTTTATAATTATCAATGTAGAAATCAATTTCATCAGCTGTAACAGGTTTACAGTAAACCTCTGTCCTATCGTAAAACGAATGAATTTTATCACCTTTAACAAGTGTTACACCTGTAAAAACTTCATGTCTGCTTCCAGACAGCTTTTTTAACATTTCTTGAGCATGTGCCCTATTTTCTGGTTTACCTAAAATTTCTCCGTTTAAGGCAACGATGGTATCTGCTGTAATCACTATTTCACCATCAGCAGTAAAAGCCCTGGCCTTCTGTTCTGAAATGTAAACGGCAATTTCTGCCGGACTTAAATCTAAAGGGTAACTTTCATCAACATCCTTTAACTCGACTTTAAAATCTAAACCCATAAGCGTTAAAAGTTCTTGTCTTCGAGGTGATTTAGAGGCTAGAACGATAGGAGGAAAATTTGCAGGCATATTTTATTTTTTTGCTAAAATAAGAAAAGCGACATAAAGCCGCTTTTCTTATTTGATATTTTAACAAGATTTAGTTGTTTCCACCACCCTGTCTACGTTTTTCCATTTCAGCACGTTGCTCTTTTTGCCAGGCTTCGTAAGCTTTTTTCTGATCGTCAGTTAATACCGCAGTAACTTTTGCGTCGTTATCAGCACGCATTTTTTGCATTTTCTCTCTCATCGCATCTCTATCCCCACCACCTTGCATTTCTTCGCGCATTTTTTTCATCGTTTCGGCCTGCTCAGTAAAAACGGTGGTTAACTTTGTTTTCTGATCATCAGATAACTTTAATTTTTCGTCAAGCAATTTTACTCTTTCTTCAGGTTTCATCATCATTCTACCTTGTCCGCCACCCTGTTGCGCGTTAGCGAAACCAGCTATACCTAGCATTAATCCGCAAATCATCATTAATTTTTTCATGTTGTTCTTTTGTTGTTTTTGGTCCAAATTGAGTTTATTGGAGTGTAAAAGAAAATGAAAGTTTAAAGGCACCATGTAACTAAGCCGTTGCAAAATGAGTAAATATCAATCCTTCAACAATAATACCGGCACATGCGATTTTATAGTTAACCTTTGAGATACACTTTCGTGCAATAAGCTTTCAAAAAAACTATACTTCTTTGGAAGTGCAATAATCAACTGGGCTTCTTCGCTTTTGGCAAATTTTACGATCCCCTTAATCGTATCGGGATGATCGGAATAATGATAAGCCGGAGAAAAATCTTTAAGCATCTCATGTAAAAAATGTTCTTCCTGGGAATCGATCTTATGACCGGAATTAATATTGAGCACCAAAAGTTCGAGGACATGTTTGCTCAGGATATTTTTGAGTGCGTGCATAGGAATCACCTCTTTAACTTTTTTAAAATCGCAGGCTAAAATGGCTTTACGGATCGATTGATAGTCGGCCTTAGGCGGAACAACCAAAACCGGCACCGGACTTGATTTAGAAATTTTGATCGCATTGGAACCGATATCACTTTCGTCTTTCGCTTTTTTACCGTTACTTCCGATAATAATGACTTCGATTTCTTCCCTATTTACCCGATCAATGATTGATCTTAATAAGGTTTCCCTTGTTAGAGAAACCTCTATTTCGGCCTTGGGATTAATCTCCAGCATTTTTGACTTCAGTTTTTCGAGTGCTTCGAGCCTTTTGATAATTTCGTCGGCGATATTTTCATCAGTAGTAATGAGCATATCAGGGGTAGGAAGAATGCTCTCGTATTCGGAAACGTAATAAGCATTAAGCAGTATAATTTTTGAGTTCGTCATAGCGAAACTCAACCTGGCCGCATATTTCGCAGCATGATCAGCTGTTTTAGAAAAATCGACAGGTACAAGGTATGTACTCATATGATTAAAAATTATGTTTTTACATCAATAAATTAATCAATCGATTGATTAATTTATTGATGTAAATTTCGGATATAATCTTATTGTATGCAAATTTTGGAGTTGAAGATTTATAATCGGAACGTCATTCTGGTAGGTGGTACGTAGCTAAAGATCCTTCGACTACGCTCAGGATGACAATCATGAAAAGCACAATGACCAATGTTCAATTTACAATGATCAATAGTCATAACTTATATCATCATCTTGACTTTAAAGAAGTGAAACGGAGAAATCTATTACTAAGTTATTTCTTCAAAATGCGTGTGGAGAGATCCTTCAACTACGCTCAGGATGACAATTGCGGTTAGGGTAATGTCAACTAGCAATGACCAGTGAACTAATGAACCTACTTACCCGAATCGGCAGCATTTGGATTTTCATCGTGCCACCTGCCCTGTACTTTCATTACTTTTTCGATAATATCACGCACAGCAGTTTTGCCTCCATTGTAGGGAGAAATGAATGTAGAAATTGCTTTTATCTCTTCTACGGCATCCGCCGGGCACGTTGGGAGCCCTACGAGTTTCATTACTTTTAAATCAGGGATATCGTCGCCCATATAAAGCACTTCTCCTGAAGTAATGCCCTTATCTTGAAGATATTGATTGAAAATGCCAACCTTATCTCCTGTTCCGAGAAACACATCTGTTACGCCCAGATTAAAAAATCGTTTGCCCATGGCAATACCATCTCCACCAGATATAATACAGATGTTATATCCTTTTTTAACGGCTAATTGCATGGCATAGCCATCTTTAATGTTAAAAGTGCGCAACGACTGGCCATTATCAGTAACCTGAACTGATCCATCGGTAAGCACACCATCTACATCAAAAATGAAAGTGGTAATCTCTTTTAATTTCTGGAGAAACATTGGCGCGTTTGGCGTTTAGGGTTAAGCACTCGGTGCCGGCTCATGACTGAGGACTCCGAACTCAGGACTAGTAGTTACTGATTATCTCTCCACTCGTATACCCAGGCAGATTGAATTTGTTCTAAATGGCCTTCACTGCTTTCCTCACGAGTACCTTTAAAGTTTGGCAATTCTAAAACCCATTCTAAAAGTTCGGTAAAGCGGATACGGTAAATTTTGGCTTCTGTAAAATCATCACCAAATTTCTCATATAAAGACATTGCTATATCTTCGTAGTCGTTCCAATAAAAAGGTAAAGCAAATTTATCGTTGTTCATGTTGTTTTGTTGGTTAATTGTTGAAATTGGTTAATCGACTCCCGACTAAGGACTTTGGACTAAGGACTAAACCTAGTGTCCCATAAAATCAGACTGGTCTGGTATGGTTACTTCGATATCGCCGTTAATCACCACACACTGGCAACCTAAACGGGAAGTAATTTTCGGACGGACTGCTCTATCGATAAAGTCTTCTTCTTTGTCAGAAATCTCTTCGATATTGTCCATACCTTTTGTTACGTACACATGGCAGGTACTGCAACCACAAACACCACCACAGTTGTGCTGTAATTCGATTCCATTATCCAGACAAACATCTAAAACAGATTCTCCGGCTGCTATTGGTAATTCAATAGATTCGTGATCTGCTTCTTCAAAATTTATTTTTAGTTTAAAAATGCTCATAATTATTTTGCAAAAGTACTAAGCAGAAGCCGTAATTATGCTATTTCAGCGTTAATTTTATGCTATCGCTTAATGTTTGATAAATGTTCTGCACTTCAGGCATATCGGTTAACATGCTCAAATGCTTATTTAAAGTGCTTTCATCAGCCCTGACTGCTGGCCCAGTCTGCACATTTTCAGGCAGGTTGCTCATTACCTTATCGGCTGTTTCGGCAATTAATGGCCTGATGATTTCAAAATCCAAATCGTTCTGACTTAAAATTTTATTTGCCAAAGCATACAGGTGATTCGGAAAATTACAGGCAAATACCGCTGCCAGGTGTAATACTTTTCTTTTCTCGCCATTTAACTTATATACTTCCCGGCTAATTTTAGCAGCGAGATTGCTTAAAATCGTTAATTGACTGTCATCGTTCGCTTCAATACAAAGTGGAATATTTTCAAATGAAACCTCTTTTTCTTTTGAAAAAGTTTGCAAAGGATAAAAAACGCCCGCTTTAGTAACTTGTGATGATAAAATATTAATATCTGTAGTTCCAGAGGTGTGTACCACCAGACCAGTTACATTTTTCAATGATTTAGCAACGCTTTCAATCGCATCATCTTTTACCGAGATGATATATAAATCACCATTTTGCTTAATTTTATTTAAATCATCGATGGCTTCAGTTGCAATCGATTGTGCCAGTAAGGTTGCATTATCCAGATTTTGACTGTACACCTGCACGATCTCTTCGCCCTTGCTTTTTAAAGCTTTTGCTAAGTGTGTAGCAACATTTCCAGAACCTAATAAAACAATTTTCATGATTTTATGCGACTTTGGCCTCTTTTCTCCTTCTAAAAATTGAAATTAAGAAACCCACAACCATTACGATGGTACCAGCCCAGTATAAATTGATGAAAGGAAATTCAATTGCTTTAAAAACAACCCAATCTTTAGCTTGTTGAGGTTTTTCAAAAATCTGAAGCTCTACTTTTTTCTCATCTGGTAAAACCCTCGAAAAACGGAATTTCAAATCCAATTCATCCACTTTACGGGCGAAATCAAAAGTATTATTACCTTTTATTAAGAAAATAGGCTCCGTGTTGTAAACTTTACCAGCTGCATTAATTTCTAATGGTAAACCAACCGCATAATCGCCTTGCGCAAGTACTAAATCTTTAGCAGTAGGTTTTCGATCTAAATCTTTCACCGTAATCACACCGCTAGAAGTATGGATGGTATCGCCTACTGAAACTTTAACAATACGTGGTGCTTTATAGTTTTCATCATCCGAATGCCCTTCGTGATCATCGTGCGATTCTTTTTTAGCAGGGGCGCTGGTAATGTGAGTGTACACATCGTAGGTTAAATAATGCTTGGTATCAGGAGAGGCAATCAAACCCATTTTTTCATTGTCCTGAACATGTGGATGCAAATTAAAATCTTCTTTCACTTTCCCTTCTTTATCTAAAACTTTAAAATTAAGGGTATAAATGGTATTGGGTGCCACTACTGTATCAGTGATGTATGTTACGGTATACTTACCCATTTTTTTAGGTTCGTTTTTGTATAACATGATGTTTTCACCAGGTTTTTCCGCCTTCTCGAAACCTTCTACCGGAATAAATTTACTGGCATTAATTGATAAAGGTTTGTTTGTAGCGGCAGAAATTAAAGCACCTAAGATCAAAAAAGCAAAACCAATGTGTGCAATTGCAGATCCAGCCAATTTAGCCTTGCCACCAAAAGCCTGATATAATACTGCAGCATTAGAAAGAACAGCGAACAAACAACTGAAAGTAATGAGGATGTACATGGTGTTGGTGTAAATCCCAGCCACATACACTAAACCTGCGGTTAAAACAATCGAAAACAAAATCGCAGAGATTAAACTGCTATAAAATTTCCGAGGATCTGTTCTTTTGTATTTTAAATATTGAGAGAAACCCGAAATCAAGGTAATTAATACCGCAAATGGGGCTTGCCATTGATTATAGTATTTAACGGCATCGATTGGAGGCGAAAAATTAGTTCCAAAGGCTTTGTTAAATACAGGAACCGAAGTGGAGAATATGACCTGGATGCAAGCGATAGTTACCACTAAAGCGCCAATAAACATCCAGAATTCGCGAGAATAGGTTTCTTCATCTTTGGTGGTAATCGGCAATTCTTTCCACCGTACTACAATCAACGTTATGGCCAAAACTGCAAAAACTACGTTGTACAATATTAGGTGACCAAACATTCCCATATCAGTGAACGAGTGTACAGATGTATCGCCCAAAATTCCGCTTCGTGTTAAAAACGATGCATAAAGCACCAATAAGAAACTTAAGAATACCAATGCAATGGCTGTAAAATAGGCATGCCCCGTATTTTTATACGCAATCATTACGTGTACGGCACCAATTAAGGTTAACCACGGTATTAAAGATGCATTTTCTACAGGATCCCAAGCCCAGAAACCGCCAAAATTTAACGCTTCATAAGCCCAGAAAGACCCCATAATAATACCTGTACCTAAAACCATTACCGCAAAAAGTGTCCATGGCATAGCTGGTTTGATCCATTCTTTATATCTTTTTTGCCATAAAGCCGCAATGCCATAAGCGAAAGGCACAACCATACTGGCAAAACCTAAAAACAAGGTTGGTGGGTGGATTACCATCCAATAGTTTTGCAACAATGGATTTAATCCTTTTCCATCTGTGATGAATTTAAGGTAATTTTTATAATTTTCTGGATTTGCAAAAACAACAGGTGCCTGTGCTTTTAAATCCATCGCATCTCTTAAAAGTATAAATGGTGAACTTCCGATACGCTCTCCAAAAATCTCGACGCCTAAAAGCATTGAGGTTAAAAACACTTGAGAAAAGGCAACAACTGTCATTACAGGGCTTTCCCATGATTTTGCTTTCCAAATCAACAACGTGCCAAGAAATGATTGCCAGAAAGCCCAAAGCCAAAAACTACCTTCCTGTCCTTCCCAAAAAGAAGATATAATATAGTATACCGGAAGTTGCTTTGATGAGTGAGATTGAACGTAATAATACTCAAAATAATGGCCGAGTACCAGATAGAACAAAATGGCACCAATACCGATAATACTGGCAAAATTAACCAGGTATCCAATCCGGCCTAAGTTTCTCCAGGATTTTTCTTCTAATTTTTTATCGCGGCTGGCAAAAAAATACGATATAGTTGATAGTAATGATGCACTAAATGCCAGAACAATAAAAAACTGTCCGATTTTACCTGGTAACAGGTGTTCGCCTACAAATTGAATATCCATTAAATAAATTAGTTATATTTTTTCCCGCCGTCTTTGCTTACTTGTTCGACTTTGCCATCCTTATTAACCTCTACCAGGTTATCATTATATTTAGATGGGCATTTCATTAAAATTTTCGATGCGTAAAATTTGTCCTTATCCATTTTACCGATAAGCACTAATTTTTCTGATTTTTCGAAATCCTGCGGTTTGGTACCAGCGTAAATTACCTCTCTCACTTCTCCCTTTTCATCTTTCATGTGGAATGAAAAATGGTTCGCGTCTTTTACGGCGTCGTAATAAGTACCCATTGATTTTACCCAATAGCCCATAACATGTTCTTCTTTCTCAGAAAGAGTTGCTTGTTTGAAATTAGAGTAGGTGTCGGTATTTGCATTTAAGCTAAATAAAATCCCTACGGAAATTGCGATGGTAATCAACCCAATGATTGCACTTTTCTTCATGGTTATACTTGTTGTAAAAGCTGGCAACAAAGATAGAAAAATCGGCTTAGCCAGCATTCTTTTACATTTTTCTTGTCTTTATATTGACAATCACCTGATTTTTGAAGGGGAAATATTTGTTCTGAATCCCTATTTATAACCGATCTTAAGTAATATCTTAAATCGCTTAAAAGTTCGGCTTGAAATTATTAAGTTTGGTCCGTCAGATAATTGTCCCTTTTTTACATTCCACACAGCAAACATAAACCGGATTAATATGAACTTGAAACAGTTTTATAAGTTATTGTTATTTATCTTTTTAATACCAATTTTAAGCTCCTGCTTTGAGGTAATTGAAGAAATTTCGATGAAAAACAATGGTACTGGTGATGTTATCCTCACCATAAACTTAAGTCAGAGTAAAACAAAGGTGGCTTCTGTAATGCTGTTAGATAGTGTACAGGGCTATAAAGTTCCCAGTAAACAGAAAATTCAACAAGAATTAAATGAAGCAGTGGCCTATCTGAGAAAATCAGAAGGAATTTCGAATGTAAAAAGCACGAGTGATTTTAATAATTACATCGCAACCATCAGCTTTTCTTTTAAAGACGTTTCGAATATCAACAACATCACCAAAAATATTCTTGCCCAGCAAAAAATTAAGGCAACCAATACTTCATCCTACACCTATAACAAGGCTACCAAAACCTTTAGCCGAAAATACCAGGCAATCAGTACCGCTAAAACAGAATTCAGTAAATTAAAAGCAAAAGACAAGGCGGTTTTTAACGGTGCTACCTACACCAGCATCTATCGTTTCGAATCTCCTGTAACAAGTAGCAACAATCCGGCATCAAACGTGTCGAAATCCAAAAAAGCCGTGATGTTAAAAAGCAGCATTATGGATTTAATTAACGGAAAAATTAACGTATCAAACACTATACAAATATCTAAATAAATCATGCATATAGCCTCAATGGTAAAATAAACATGATCCTTATCTCTAAAAAATCTATCTAAATGAAAAAAATTCTAATTGCCATCTCCCTATTTTTATCGCTAAACTTTGCGCAGGCACAGGATTTAGCCAAAAAAATCCCATCAAATGCTTTCACAGTCGCTACCATAAAAGGCGATAATGTTTTTAAGCTCATGTTTGTAAAAGATTTTAACGAATCTTTTGTAGGCAAGAAATTATTAACGGAAACCTCTAAATCTCTGGATAAAAACTTCACTAGTATAGAAGATTTTGGCATCAACCTGGAGAAAAACATGTATTACTTCAACCAGTTGAGCGATAGTATTACCTACAACTGTTTTTTGATCCCGATAAAAGATGCCAAAAAATTTGAAAGTTTAATTGAAAACAAAGAGAAAAAATTCACCCAACAGGGCGATATCCGTACAATGGTTTTACCTGATAGCACGAGTATCATCAAATGGAACAACAACATGCTTTATTTTGTAACAGGAAGCATTAAAAGTTCGTTTTTTGCCGATTCTGTTAAATCTGCCCGTTATGGGATTAAATATACAAAATATGGGTGGGATACAGTAGGATTAGATAGTGCTGCTGTGGCTGTAGATTCGGTGGCGACGGTTGCTTATCCTGAAGAGATTAATACTCCCGCTAAAGTAAAATCTTCTAAAAAGACAAAAACCACTAATAAAAAGAAAAAATCATCAAAAAAAGCCACTAAAGGTAAAACACTAAAGAAATCTACTGCTGGTAAAAAGAAAAAGCCAGTTAGTGATGGCTTTATTTATGATGGAATATCACCAGACATGCCCGATGATGCGGTAAGGGATAGTGCTGTAGCTTATGTTTCAAGCGATGTAGCGGACGCTGAAAATTATAATCAGGCTGGTGATGAAAAGCACTATCAAGAGTACCAGAAAGAACTGGCAGAACAGGATGCCAAGAAAAAAAGACTGGCTTTTACCTGGATGACTGCTCAGGCCGATAATATTTTCAACGGCACTTACCAATCTATTGAGACAAATAAATCTTATACCTCAAGTTTGGACAACAAAGCCATTGCAGAGCTTTGGGTATCGAGCCTGCAGGATGTTTACAATTCAATTGCGCCAGAATTTGGAACTTATGGCAAAGCAGGTCTCATGAAAGGTTATGGTAGTTTAAACGCCAAACTTTTTATGGATAACAAAAGTTTCCGTATTTCTACGGGTTTAGAGCTGGCCCAGGAACAAGCCGATGCCTATAAAAAAATTATGAACAGGAAGTTGAACAAAAACTTTCTGAAATATGTAGACAGCGAAAAAGCCCTTGGTTTTATGAGCTATTCTATTGATACTAAATCCTATTTAGAAGAATTCCCAAAGTTAATGAAACAAACTTACGGTTCATTTTTGGGTGGTAAAATGGAAGAGGAAATTGATCTTGGAACTGAGTTATTCAGTCTTTTGCTTGATGAAGAAGCAGTAAGCAAAGTAATCAAAGGTGATGCGCTATTCGTAATCAATGGATTAAAAACCAAAGAAGTTACTTATACCACTTATGAGTATGATGATGATTACAATCAGAAAGAGGTAACAAAAACCAAAAATGAAACTTTACCTGATTTCCTTTTCATGTTCTCTTCTGAAGATAGCAAGTTGATCAATAAATTGATTAAATATGGTATTCATAAAAATATGGTAACGGTTGAAAATAATATTTATAAAATTCAGGAGAAGAAAAGCCCGATTGATATTTACTTTATGATTAAAGACGGAATTGTGTTTTTTGGCAATTCTTTAAGTGAGATGCAAAGCATCAGTAATAATCAATACAACAACAAAATCAGCAAACTGCACAAAGACCTGTTGAGCAAAAACAATTTCAGCTTCCTGTTTAATGCTAAAAATCTTGTAGGAAAAGTGCCAGATTCAGAAATTGGTGGTGAAGAAACCGCTAAGAAATTTAACAGTACTTTAGAAAAAATGGACAATGTGTACATGAAATCGAACCCGATTAAGGGCAGATTGGTTTCAGCAGATATTAGCGCCGAAATTCCGAACGGGCATGAAAATGCATTGAAGTATTTATTCTCGTTAATTGAAAATGCAGCGAAGTAGATTGGTTGGCAACCTTCAGTATGCAATGCTACAGTTAACCGATTAACCGTTTTAAACAGTTAACCATATTCCATGAAGAAATTTTTAAAAATAACAGCAGCGATAGTAATATTGCTGCTGCTTTGTTATTTCGGCTTTTTCAAATACAGACAAATCCAGGCCAATAAGATATCCATCCCTGTTTCTACCGATGCTTTGTTTAAAATTAATGTTGATGAACTATACAAAACCATTGCAGTTAGTTATCTGAAACATCCTGGTCAATATTCAAGAGCAGCCAAGAAAGGGATTAAAGAAAAGTTAACCGATTTAAACACAGGCTTAAAAATACCCGCAAACATTTACATATACACGCTAAAAGGAAGGGCTAAAAATACTTTTTTCTCGTGTTTCGAAATAGCTGATAGCTTGGCATTTAACCGCTTTATTCTGAAAAAGCTTGCATTAATCAAAAAGGAAGCTCATTTTTTCCAGTCTGCAGATTCAACATTTTGCCTTCTGTTTAACAATAAAACGGTAAGTCTGGCATTTACCCTGAAAAAGGAGCCGGTAAAAAATATACTGGACGAAATCCAATCTCAAAAGAACATGGTTAAAATTAGCGATAGCAAGTTTGAGCAAATGGCCAGCTTTTCCGATCACCTGTCTTTTCAAAATGAAGAAACTTTAAGCAAAGTTAATTTTACGGATGGAAAAATTGATTTTAACAGTGAATTAGTGAATAGATGGATAGAACCTGCTGCTGAACCTAAGCATCGGACTTTAAATCCCCAAAGTACAGTGAGTATGTGGTTAAACGGGAAGTTTAAACCTACTTTGTCTAAAAAAAATGCAGCTGAAAGTCTTTCCCTACTTTCAAAAGATAGTTTTTTCAGATTTTACAAAGATTACGTGGATTTTGAATGGACAAACACTATTACGCAGGTAGATACCATTGTTGGCTACGAGTACAATGACGACTTTGAGCAGGTGGAGAAAAAAATACTTCAAGACCGGAAGATTCCCTCGATTACTATAAATCTAAATGCCGACGATAAAGCAATGAATACTTATCTTAAATCACTAGGTGCATTAGATCAATCTACCGGAAAGATTAGCAGCGCAATGATTCCTTTATACCAGTTTTATTTTAAAGGCAGTAATGGTAATGTTCAATTAAGTACAGTTCAAAGCGCTAAACCCGATTTGAAAAAAGCATCATCTGACAACTTTTTTTATTTTAAAGTTGATTTTAAAAAGTTGATCAAACAAACATCAATACCCTTAATTGCAGATAAACTGGGTAATTTTAGTCAACTGGAGATCAAAGCAAAAAGTATAGAAAAAGACAAAATCAAACTAGAATCGGAACTTTTATTTTTAAATGAGGATAGTAACGCCTTGATCCAACTTTTAAAAACGTTTAAAAATGGATTCAACAGCTCGTTAAATTTTAATTTGAATGTTGATATTCCGGCAAACAAGTAGAGTATTCCTCAGATTCAAGGTAATTTACGCAGAGTACTGTGATCTTTTATGTTATTCTTATAAATCATAAAAGTCGTTCGATAGGCTACGATTGACAGATTTCAATAGAGTAGTCTTCTTTCCCGCGCAGGCGGGAATCTTAAAGCGCTTGCATTACGATTCCCAATCAAGTTGGGAATGACGACCCTCATAAGCTAACATTTGCAAGATTAAGATGGCTTCGCAGTAACGAAATTAGGCAACAAAAAAACCTTACAGATTTTAGAACTGTAAGGTTTTTTTATTTACCGTTGAGGGAAAGCCTTAAACCTTCTGCCTTCCTACCCCAGGCCTTATTATGGCCAAACGCCTAAATTCATATAAGAAACGGCAATTTTATCAATTGAATTTACAAAAGCAGCAGTTCTTAAGGTTTGCGTGCCTGGTTTGTTCATCAATGTTTCGCGAATTTCATGATAAGAATGAATCATCGTGTCTTCTAAACCAGAGTTTACCAATTCCATTTCTGATGCGCCTTTAACAATCATTAAACGGTGCTCCGGAAGGATGGTTTTACCGGTTAAGTTCTCTAAAGTATTGATCAGATTGGCATTTGAGTTAGCTGCATAACGGTTCTCCATACGGCCAAATGCCACATGTGAAAGATTTTTCAGCCATTCGAAATAAGAAACCGTAACACCACCTGCATTGCAATACATATCAGGAATGATGATACCGCCCATCTCTGTAAAAATGGCTTCAGCTTCTGGCGTTGTTGGTCCGTTTGCACCTTCAGCAATAATTTTTGCTTTGATATTGCGGATATTAAGCTCCGTAAACTGGTTTTCTAATGCTGCCGGAACAATGATATCGCAATCTTGCTCTAAACCTTCCATCGAATTTTTAAAGCTGGTAGCACCAGGGAAATCTAAAATTGAACCTGTGTTTTTACGGTGTGCAAAAACCTCATCAACGTTTAATCCATTAGGGTTATAAATAGCACCTTCAAACTCACAAAGCCCCACAATTGTAGCACCAAATTCGGCTAAAAATTTAGCTGAGTGATAACCTACGTTACCTAATCCCTGTACAATTACTCTTTTATCGCCTAAACCAGCTTTAAAACCAATTTTAGCCATATCTTCTGCTACTTCAACACATTCGCGTACCGCGTAAGCTACCCCACGGCCTGTAGCTTCTTTACGTCCACGAATACCATGTAAAGCAATTGGCTTACCAGTTACACAGCCTAAAGCATCTAACTGACCTGGGTTCATGGTCATATAAGTATCGGCAATCCAGCTCATTTCGCGTTCGCCAGATCCGTAATCCGGAGCAGGAACATCAATACCAGGGCCAATAAAG
>Ga0190271_10000066_pt1 | contig 58225 bp, 78 predicted proteins | sample Popmic356T_FD_133747 | JGI IMG/M metagenome (GOLD analysis project Ga0190271, IMG submission 133747) | Populus adjacent soil microbial communities from riparian zone of Weber River, Utah, USA - 356 T | ecosystem: Environmental > Terrestrial > Soil > Riparian zone | place: USA: Utah | collected...
ACCAGTTTGCCCTCGTCGATGATGAACTCAGCGACCAGAGTGGTGTTCTCGATGTCAAACAGGTCGAGTGAGACAGCCGGGGGATTGAGGCGGAACGTCAGCCGTCCGCTCTCTACTCCCGGCTTCCAATAAGGTCGAACCGTGTATTCTACGGCGAACGTCGCATGTTCCCCCATGAAGATCTGCTTCTCACGATAGATCGTGTCTTTGTCAGCTTCAATAAGTTTCCATTCAACGCCCGTTGTCCCGATATCGTTCATGCCAAACTCGGCCCGCACATGGGTGTAGCCCAGAAGGTCTGGGTCACGCATCCACAGGCCGACGAACGCATCGAGGATTTGCTTGAGGTCTTGCCTTATATCCATATAAGCGCCGCCCAACACATCACATCATCCTCCGGTGGGCCACTTCAGCAGTTTCGCTCGCCCACTTCCGCAGCTCGAAGTGCATCTCTGATGCCAGAGCCGCCTTGCTCTCGTCGCCTTCCTCGGTCGACAATAGTACGGCGAACACCGCCGCTGCCCCGGTGAAGAAGACGTGCTTGAACTCGGCACGATCCTGTGCCGAGACATGCTCCTCCATCACCATGCTCTCGTACTCCTTCCACATCGCCTCGATATGGTTCTTCATGACCCCTCCTTTGTTCCGTCGATTACCTCGATACCAGCCGAGGCGAATTGCTTCTGGATCAGCAGGAAGTCAGCCTGCTGATCGCTCTTAGGTTTATAGTCACCGCGCTCGATCAGTATCAGTTGGTTGCCGTGCTTCCTGAAGGTGAGGAGGGTGCGCGGCACCCCCCACACCCCCTCGTCTGCCAACTGAGCGAAAAGATTTCGGCACCACTCGCGATGAGGATCGGGGCTGCGATGTGCGCCGTCGATCTGCTTGCTCATGATTTCCTCTTGAGTAAGTAGACATTGATGTTCTCTGCGGCACGCGGCTCGAACGCATTGCGGCAGAAGGGGCAAACATACATCGCCCCCTTTTCATCGAGGTTTGGCACGCCAGAGATCCACACCCCGCACGTCCTATGAGGACATAGGACCGCCTCGATCGTCTCGACTGCTGGCAGCATTTGAAGTCCCCGCATCTTTGCGCCCCACAATAGGTTTGTAGTCGTCAGCCCAGAACCCTGCGTCATTGCAGGGTGGTATGAAGATTGGCTTCGGCTTCTCACGCAGGAACAACCGCCGTAGAAACTTCATCATCGCCTTACCCCCATAGGTTCTCTGAACACTGGCATCGTATCCATCCACCAGCTCAGATGAAGTATCGACATGGCAAACGCTGTCATGAAGGTGATGATGCCCCACGCAAGCAGCTTGCGTGGGACACGATATTTTGGTCTGACCAAGCACGGCGCGGTCAGCCACATCGACAGCATGTCGATGGCCAGTAGCATTGCCTCGGGTGTGAACGGCATATCACCCCCCTGTCTTGAGCCAGCGCCCGTCCTCCTGTTTGACGTAGCGCTGCCCTCTACCCACACCCAGTCCCGTGCCGTACCTGCCGAAGCAGGTTTGGCATAAGTTCCCCCAGCCACCGAACGTGGTGGCCGCGTCGTACATCATCTTGTCGAACGGCTTGTTGCAAACGTCGCACTCTTTCGGATCGCCTGCCCAGTATCTCAGCTTGAGCGTCTTGCTCATCGACGTACACCCATTCCCATGCGTGAGTTGCGGTCGGCACGTGAGGCGATCGAGTTGATGCGGTCGATCTCACGCTGCATGGCGATCACCTGATCGGCCAGCATGATCACGGTCTGCTTCAATAGTTCGTTGGTCGGGCCCTCCTTGCGGATGGCGTTGACCAGTGCCTGCAATCGTCGATAGTCCATCATCTTGGTCTCCTTATAGGCATATAAGTCATGCGGTTCTTCCTCCGCGTCTTGATCGGGTTGTCACGGTAGTACGGGTCGCCTTGGGCACGCTCTTGGCGACGTTCGTAAGACGAGAGCTTGTCATGCGCCCGCATGTAAGCCCGCAGCTGGTAGATAAACTCCAAGAACTCATCGTCATCGAGATCATATGGAAATCTCGCCATGTCTCCTCCCTAGTCCATGCGTGAGATTTGCCATGTGTCGTCGGGTGCAATGATCATCACCCAACCATGCGGATAGAGCACGATGCGCTCGTCACGAAAGAACATCGCGCTCTTTGGTCTTAGTGGTGGGTCGCCTTTGTAGAGGAGTTCCCCCGTGATCGTGTCGAACTCGAACCCCGGAAAGGGGTTCCAGCCGCCGATATAGTTCTCGTTGAACTGCTCGGCGGCCGGTCGTGGATCGTCATTGTCGAGAAAGGTCGGGATGATGCCCCAGTCCTCGGGCTCACCGCCCACCATGACGACAACGAGTGTTTTCATAGCTGATCCTCCCTCTTGTCCGGTATGCGTTCGTCTTGGCAGATCACATCGTAGCGTGCCCGCTCGTAGGCCGAGCGAGCAAACAGCGCATCCCACGCAAACAGCACCATGAGCCACCAGCCATGACGCGGTGTCGGCTTGACGTTGAGGTCGTAGACGTCGGGCTCGTTCATCGGTGCCGCCTCGCCAGTTCGAGACGCGCCGGTATCACCTCCATGCTGTTGCAGTAGTTGCAGCATCTCCCCTCGTTCACCGGCCGGGCATTGTTGCCCATGCCGTCCATACGCGTGTGGCATATCGAGCAGCTCAGCTGCTCCTGTGCCAGTCGTGGGTGGATCGGTCCGTTCAGCTTGTAGACGTCGCGCAGCCAGTTGATGCGGTTGACGATGGACTGCATCAGGCTGTCGAGCACCTGCACCTGCTGCGGACCCGTCAGCCTGTGCATGGCGTTGTGGATTGGTTGCAGGCATTCCTCCGTAATCCTGTCGAGGCGCTTCTTGCTGATCGGTCGTGGTGCTTTCATTTGCTGTCCTTCCATGCGTAACCATATGCCTGCATGTTGACGATGCAGTTGAATTCAGGGTCGAGCCTGATGAACTTCTTGCGGATGCGCTTGATGCACGAGCGCACGTTGGTATGAAACCCGTCGTCGCCATAGCCAGCGCGGAAGCCGGGTATGCCTTTCAGTTTGTCGTAGATGGTGCGGTACTCGACATACTCGCCGCGTGCCGCCACCAAGGTGGTGATGATGCGAAGCTCGCCCATGGTCGCGCCGATGCTGACGTTGCGCCAGTAGACGGCACTCTCGGTGATGATGAGGTCGGTTTTCCTCTGCCACCGGGGGCAGCCCGAGCATGGGTTGGTGACGGGATGCGGTGGGTCGACCAGCGCAGGCAAAGCTTCGGCCATCGTTCCATTTACGTTGCTGCTCATGTGGTGTTCTCCCTGCTTGAAGCTCTGAATGTACATCATGCAAAACCGGGGCCTTATATGAATATAAGGCCCCGGCGATCAGTCCCCGCCCACCACCGTCACGTTCCCTATTAAGGCACGGTGATGGGCGGGCCCTCGGCGTTCGGATCCAATCCAACGCGCAGTTGCGCGGGGGACTTGTCTATGCGCCGAAGCTCTACTCGACCTTGCCGGTGGCGTATGGCCTGCGGGCGATTGACCCGAGGTCAACCGCACGCGGACCGTTCTCCATGACAAGCTTGGTATAGGCGTGAACCACTTGGACGACGCTTGAGGCATCGACGTCGATGGTGCGGGCCCGCCATTCTTCGAGCCATGTCAGTAGTGGCCACGGCTCGTCGCTCTCGTACATGGTGCGAGCCTGTGCCCGCACCTCGGTATGACCCATTCTCATTTGAGTACTCCTCTCTCGATGCCACGCAGGGCATCACCACTGGCCTCGTGTATATCGACCAGTTTCTCCAGCACGCGGCCAATGTCGCGCAGGTGGTTGGCCACGCGCTCGGTGGCCAAGGTCAGCGCCGACAAGTCATCGGCGATGGAGGCAAGCGATACCTCCGGGTGTTTTATGTCTTTACCCACTGGCTTCTCCTTCATGCTGACGTCGCGAAAACACATCACATTTGATGGGGGAATGGGAGGGCCCGGCCTTATATGGATATAAGGCCGGGCACTCGGGCTACTCATCGGCAGGAATGTTGTTCCACACGATGGGCTTCTTGTTCGACTTCGGCGTCTTGGCCTTGGTCAGCACAAGGGGCTTGACGCTCGGACCAGTAGCGTGCGCGAGCGGGCCGGGCGACAGAACCGGACGACGTGACTGCTGCGCCATGTCGATGGTGCGGCGCAGGTTGCTGGCGGCACGCTGCAATAGCAGCGTGCGCACCATCTCAGCGAGGTAGGTGTTGTTGGTGGTGTCGATGCCGTCATAGACGTCACCGATCTGCAATAGGCGAGCCTCAAGGTGGTTGAGGTCGATGTCGATGTTGATACGCATTGGATTAGCCTTTCAGGTGCTGTGCTGGTGGATGATCTCCCCGGTCGGCAGACGCCAACCGAAGCAGGCGGCCTCGAACCCGCACTCGACGGCGAAGCCCCGGTCGAATGCCTGCACGAGGTAGTCACTCATGTCGTTGCCGGTGATCGGGCCCGACGCTGGCTGCTCGATGAAGGCCAGCATTTTGGCGGGTGACGCTGTGCCCAGCACCGCCCTACCAAATCGTTCATAGATGATGATCTCACCTTGGGTGCGGTCGTGCACCTCAGGCGATTGCATCTTCTCGATGTTGTCATCGTTCAGCCACTCGACGCTGCGATCGTGCGCCTTGTCGATGGTCTCGCTGGTTACAGCGAGATTATCGGCGAGCGTTGGCTTCCCGCTGGTTACAGCGGGACTGTCGTCGGGGTCGACGATTGCCTTGATGCGTGCGATCCACTCGGCATCGAGCACGACGGCATCGAGCTTGTTGTCGATCGCTCCGCGATAGAGCAGGTCGAGCAGCTCGTATGCCTTCTGGCCGTAGTCCTCCTTGGCCATGTGCATCTCGTCGTGATAGCAGAACATCAGGTGCAACTCCTCTCCCCGGATGACCCGCTGCTCGTTGTAGGTGCTGCCATAGAGGAAGATCTCACCTTCATCCATGTTGGCGATTGTCTCGATGATCTTGTCATACTGCTCAGCCTTGGCCGCCTGCACGATCTGATCGTCGGACGGGTCGCTGTTGTCACGCTCAGTCATTGGTCATGCCCTCCTCAGGCATCGTTGGTCAGTTTGAGTTGGTTGGTCTGCCAGTCGTCCAGCATGTCGAGCCATCCCGAGGTTTCGTTGATGACGCGATGCAGCTGGATGGTTGTCTCAGCGTTGATGATGCGCACCATGTACTCCTCCCACTTGTTGCGGGCTTTGGTACTGGCACCAATGCTGAACTCGTAGGTGGCATCGGTGAGATAGCTCACTGCTGCCATCTTGTTGGGTAAGAGGTCCCGACGCACATGCTTATGCGTCAGGCCCATCTTCGCCACCTCCTTCTGGAGGTTGCGAAGCCGTATGATTGTCAGGCTCGTTGTCATCTCTGCATTGCTCCTCCATTTGCTCAATCATCATGAACATTGCCTCGGCACTGCGCTCGTCACCGATGCAGGCAGCGCACAAGTTGAATGGCGAGGTGCGCAATCTTGTACGCACCTCGGTCGGCAGGTCGTCATAGCAGTGCATGGTCTCGCGTCCTCTGACGGAGGCGTAGCACAGCAGCTGCCGCTTGATGCGGTTGAAGCGCCTTATAGTCATATAAGGTTTCATGACTGCGCCTCATCCTTCGGTCCGCTTGAACAGCATGTCGACCGCACTGGCCGACATGACTTGCTTGGTCTCACTCTGGGCATGGGCGAATGCACAAAGACATGCCCATGATCTTGCGTGAGCGATCGTCCTCTTGTTCTTGAGCACGATCAGACGCGCCAGCGCCGTCTGCAGCGCCCTTACGCCATCTATGTCGGTGCGTCTGCCCAACACGATGAACGCCCGCAGGTCTTTCGATATGTCGGGGTTGTCGTTGCCCGATCCTTCTTTCATTGCCTGCATCACGGCGGGGGCATCGTCTGGCTCCAATAGTTGGTCGTCGTCCTGTGCACGGGCGCATAGGAACGTAGCCAGTACAAAGCGACCGATTGGTCCGCGCCCATGCTCGCGGCCCATCTGGCGCACGAATGCGAGAACGCTCTCCAGTTCAAACTCTCGGCTGGATACCATTGGCGAACTCCCCTGCCTGCGCCGCAAAACACATCACATTGGCGAGCGGCGGCGCAGGCATAGCCCGTCCGCCAATGTACTTTGAGGTACTTTCTCATTGAACAAGACGCAGGTGTGGCGCACCGAATTTGGTTTCCATCTGCTTGTCGAACAGGGTCATGCCCTCCTCGGCACTCAGCATGGTGTAGCCAAATCGTTCAGCCGATATCGTAGCCGCACGGATGCTGGGCCAGCCGCCGCTCAGCAGCATGAATGCACCACTGGGTGATTGTACAACGAGCATGTACATACCGAGCAGGTTTGGGGTCCACGCAGGATGATCGCTATCCTCGGGGTATGGGATGCAGAAAGCTTTGTTGTTTGGCATGTTGTACTCCGTTTAGTCGAAAGGCCACTTTGGTATGCGGCTGTTCCACCGCACTGCGTATGGCTTGCCGTAGCCACGTTTTATCAGATGCTTTGCTGCCCAATAGGCAGCACCGTCATGGGTTTCCTCCGTCGCTATTCGATGGATAGTCATTTGTGAAACCTGAAACTTTTTCGCGATACTTTTCTTCGTCTCTCCTTTCCAGATACGAATGACAATCTCGATGGCATCGTCGTCACTGAGCTTTCCCATTGTACCTCCTTGCTGGCTTGGCTATTACGGGCGCTAATGCGGGGAAGCCCGCCGCATTTGATGGAACTAATGTCAAGTCGATAAGTACTTGATCTTATAGGCATATAAGGCGTCGTGTACAGTGGATAGATTTAAATGCGTCGGGCTGCGCGGCACAGGTGTGTTCTTAAGGGGGATAGTTACTTTGGGATAGCATTAGTTACTTATACTCACTATGTAATCTCTTAAGCCATCCCCCTATATATCCCGTATTTCCGTATTACATTTATTATTAGGGGGAAAATGCCTTATTTCATTACACTTTCTGCATGTACATGTTAATACGGCGAACCGACGCATTAGCGCCGCATTTAGCATTTGCCGTCCACCATCCGCCGCCATGCCTCAGACGACGAACACATCACATTGCCCGTCCGGGCGAGAAAGTTTCGACTGGACGCGCCGCCTTATAGGCATATAAGGCAGGAGCCGGACGCACGAAAATGCCCGCGCGAGCGGGCGCGGGCAGAAAGTTTTGATTGAACGCACGAAAATCCCCCGCGCTTGCGCGCGGGGGAAGTTTCCGTTTGACTACGCCGTGCCGACGCCGTTGCTGCCATCGGCAGCGGGGGCCAGCAGCGCGGCGAACTTGGCGTTCGCCTCGACGTTGCGCTGGGCAGCGGTCTTACCCTTGCCCTTGCCCTTCGTGCCCTTCTTGGGCTTGGCCGCATCTTCGACGGCCTTGCGGGCCTTGAAGTAGGCGGCAGCGGCGACGCCGTAGGCTTCGACCGCCCTCTTTGCCTCGATCGCCAACTTGGCGAGCGCGGGGTCATCTTTGCACACGGCGAGGAAATCCTTTGCCGTGCCGATCTTGCCGATTGCGTTGACGAGAACAACGCTCGCGGCCTTCAGTTCCGATGACGTGGTGCTGTTGCGCCGCGCCGTCGCCTTCTTCTTCGCGTAGTCGGCCAGCTCCTTATCGGTCGGAGCGGTCTTGTCGAACTCATCCATGAGCGCATTTGCGAGCGCACCCATGTTGGGCATCGACATCATGTAGCTCTCGCCGGGCTGCTTCTGCTCGGCGATCCATCGCGCGACCCGCTTACGGTCGTCGATTTCCTTCCAGTTGATGAACGCGCCGAGGTTGCCGAGCTTAACCAATGCGTTGCCGTATTGATCTTCGCCCTTCAACTTGCCGTTCTCATCCGTGCCGGGACGCTTGCGGTCGCCGACGTAGAACACCGGCACGAACTCCTTTTCCCACACGGGGCGGGCGTCGAACTTCTCCTCCCCGCGCACGGTCGCCGCGATGCCCGCGCCGACCATCTTGATGGCCAGCGTCCGCAGGATGCTGCCATCCGACGGCTTGCTCGCCAGCTCGCGAACGTCCGCGCGGAATTGTTCCGCCGACATTGCGATCACGTTGTCCAGTTCGTCGCCTTCCACCTTGACTACCTTCGCGGCCATAACGGCCTCCTATCGTTTGGCTTATATCCATATAAGCCGGGTTAAAGGGCGGCTTGTTCCCGCCCCATACTCTATGTGAAACGAAACAGGCCGCAGGGCTTGGCTCGTTCCTTATAGGCATATAAGGCCGCGAACCCACGGGGGAGATGGACAGACCGGCCGCCCCCATGCCCGCGCTTTTAGCATCGAAAAAATCTAGGAGTTGAAAAATACAAGTTTCCCTCTTAACATGGCTTCATGGAAACTTGGAAACCTATCAGAGGCTACCCCTATTCAGTGAGCGATCAAGGGAGGGTCCGAAATGACCGAACTGGTAGGATTTTAAAACCCAGTCCAAACACGGGTGGTTATCCTCACGTCATTCTTCACAACAAGGGCGACTATTGGGGGGCCCCAATTCACACACTGGTTCTGAAAACGTTTGTGGGTCCTCGGCCTCCGGGCAAAGAGTGCCGCCACCTCGATAGACAAAAGAGGAACAATCGACTAAACAACCTCTGTTGGGGGACGCGCCATGAGAACCGCATGGATCAGCGTCGCCACGGCACGGACATGGCAGGTGAAAGAAACGGTCGGTCTGTGCTTACGGAGCAACAGGCTCGGAAGATCAAGCAGCTCATTCCGGTCTATGGGGTACGGCCCCTAGCGCGTCTTCTCGGATTGCCACGACATCTGGTGCACAACATTCACATTGGAATTTCTTGGAAACATCTTACTTAACGTTTACGTTTCATGTGAAACAGTGGAGGCTTAGATCGCGTACGATGTGCCCTTGCGCAGTGACCCTGCGCCTCTCCCTCTGAAACCCTCGGTCCTGCTCTTGGTCAACAAACGCCGCCGAGCGGTGTACGTGTCCTACACGACGAACGCTCGTGGTCGGGCGGCGGTGCTGGCTTCGATGATCCGTCACCGCGCCAAGACCAAGCGTAACCACCTGCGCGACATGCCGGACGGAACCATCGGCGAATTCGCCCTGCTGGCGGTCGATGTCGACCTCGCGCCGAGGAAAGCGGCTGACCGCATCGAAAAGTACCAGAAGAAGTTTTTGCGCGACGGCTACCGTCTGTTCGGCGGGCCGCGTTCAGCGGTTCCCCTCGTTGCGCTCAACGGCCGTCGCATGACCTTGGTCGAGGCGATTGCCGAGAGCAAAACCAAGACCGCCTATCAGACGGTCTACCGTCGCATCCAGCGTGGCTGGCCAATCAAGCAGGCTCTCGACATGGAGGAGAGGGGATGAACCGAGGTGGCAACAGCGACCTGCACGACATTGCCGTTGAACTGAAGATGGAAACTGGCAAGGCATGGTTGGTTTCCGACGGCATGCATGAAGCATGGCTGCCGAAGTCTCAATGTGAACTGGAAAAAGTGCGCGATAAGCATCTCTGGATGCTGACTGCGCCGGAATGGCTGCTGCACGACAAGGGGTTAATCTGATGACCGAACCACTGCTCCAATTTTTCGCCTACGCTCACCTGCCCGACCATCTGCAGCAGGTGTCGATACCGTTTTCCGATCTGGCGTCGATCATCGTCAGCACCCTGCCGCGCAACCCCGAGCGAACCACGGCCTTGCGCAAGCTGCTCGAAGCCAAGGACTGCGCCGTGCGCGCCGTACTGTGGAAGGACCCGTCATGACCGAGAAAGAACTGGTTGTCGTCAGCAACATGCTGGGGCTGATGCGCCATATGCGCGATCACTTCGGCTACGACTACCCGCGCTGGCAGCTGCTCGACAGCGTGATCGAGGACGCCGAGCTGACCTTCCCCAAGGAATGGACCATCCATGATGCGCAAACACCTGACCATACCTGAATGCCGGGGCATGCTCTTGGTCATTGCCCGTGAGCTTTGGCGGCAAACCCTCGACGATCAGGCAGCGGCCCGGCGCATCCGTGCCATCATCACTCACATGCATCGGCGCAAGGCGCACAAAGGGCGGCGCACCGCACCGCCGACCTACACCGTCAAACAGAAAATCCTCAATTACAAGAAAACCAACCCCCACCTCAGCAATCAGGAAATAGCCATTGCGCTCAAGGTGTCTTCCGGGCGGGTGTCGGAAGTGCTACATGGCAAGAGGCGGTAGGTTCTCTCTGCCGTCATCCCCTCTACAGGAGAACGCCATGTCTGATCCGACTGCCAGCCAGCTGCCCGCAGCGCCTGCCGAGCCAGCGCCGCCGTCGTTCGTCGCTCCGTCCGGTGGTGCCGGTCAGGGTCTCGATGCCGAGCAACAGGCGGGCCGACAGGCCGCCGAGGCCAACGCCAAAAATCAGGAAGAGGCGCGTGATCGGCGTTCGCGTGAAACCCTCAATGCACGCGATATCGCCTCACGCCGTGAAGCCGCCAGTGATGAGGATGCCGCCAAGCGGGTCGATGCCGTGCGCGGCATGGTCAAGGATCGCCTGCCGCCACCGGGGCCCGGCCTGCCCGAGATTGATCAGGTGGCAATCATCGCCACGATGGACCCCAACAACCCGGTGCTCAACCCCGACATGAGCGAGATGGGGCGCACCCGCAATCTGCCAGCCGGTGCCCGTGTGCCCGCGCCAGTCCTCCCTCAGGACACCGTGCAGACCCAGTTTGCATCGAAGCCGCCGACCGAGGAGCATGCCAAGGAAGGCGCGGAGGTGGCTAAGGGACTGGACGTCTATCCACCGCCCGGCAGCCAGCCGACGGTTGAGCTGACGCCCGAGGAGGAGAAGCAGCAGGGTCGCCTTGGCGGTCCGCAGCCCACCCAGTATCCGGCCGATCCGCTGGCAGCGCCGCAGCAGCCCTACGATCCGCGCTATCCGCAGGGAGGCCCGCGCTAATGGCCGATACCGAGCAACAGCAGGCGCAGGAGCTTTACGACAAGCTCAAGCCCGAGGCGCAGGCGGTCTACATCGACCACATCGTGTCGCGCACGCCGCCCCAGCTGCAGGACGAGATGAAGGCGATCGCGCAGGATGATCTGGGCGGTGCCGAGCCTGATCCGACGGTCGCTATGGTGACGAATGGTGCCAGCGTCGTCGTCAATGACAGCCTCGGTGCTGCCGCACCGGGATCGCCCGGCACGGCGGCCGTCGCCGCCGGATCGCTTACTGCTGTCACGTTGGGCCCGGTTGCCCTGCGGCAAGGCCAGAGCCAAGGCCCCGCTTCGCCAGCGGGCGTGCGCACTGGCACGATCAACCCGAAACGCTAAACACGAGGCTGCGGCCTTCCCATCCGCTTACCCCCCTCGTGCCTGCTCCACCCGGTTGCCCACAACCGGGTGGGGCTCCCATCTAAGTCCATCCACCTGCACTGGGAGCCGGTCGACGATGGGTCTGCGTCGCCATCTCACGCTGCCGCGTCACCCGGCGAGCGATCGTTGTAGCCGTGTTGCCGCTCGCCCCCTGACACAAATACTGGTGCGCGTCGGCTATATGGGACCAGCGGTTCTTGTCGGGGATCGGCTGGCTTTCCCCGATCGTGTTGTACAGGAACCGGTAGCCGCCGTTGAGCGCGCCGACCAAAGTCGGGCACTTCGACCGGTTGATCAGCATGGCGGCGGTGCCGCCCCGGCTCTCGGTCAGGAACCGTTCGACCGCATTGAGACGGGGCTGCAGACGGTTGCTCGGTGCGGGAATGGCCATGAAGCCAAACGAGCGGATAACGTCATACGAGGTAAGTTCGTCGTGGTTCGACTTCGACATTCCTGACGGGTCGAAAATGATGCAGGCCGGGCAGCCGACGTAGGACCGGCCGCCTAAAACCTGTCGGAGACGGGGGAGCTGAAGTTTGAGCCCAATGTCGTCGGCGGGAACCTCCTCGTGCACCAGTAGGCGAGACATGCTGTCAATCTGGCCGAGTAGCGCCCACGGGTCACGACCAAGGTCGAGGCCGATGAGAATAGGGGCACCGGGGATGACAAGGAGTTCGTCACGGCAATGAAACCCTATAAAAAACATCCCACTGTACACCGCCGCGCCGCTGGGATCAGGACCGAATTCTGCCATTACATAACGCTTGACCCACGCCGGGTTCGTACTCGTACTAAGCCGCAGATAGTATTCTCGCCCCTTCGCCAAGCGATCTGGATGATCAATCGGAAGTTTCAGGGTGTCCGGGGTCTGCAGCAGCCAGTTAAGATTTTCAGCCTCGTCGGAGAGCCCTGACGGCTGGACAAACACTTGCCACTCCGGTGGCGGCGTGCGCACCGCCACCTCCCACGGTGTGCCCTCGGTCGGCATGTTGCTGTCCAGCACCATGCCGTACCAGCTCGCCCCGCCGTCGGCCGAGGACGGGTAACGGCCACAGCGACCGGCAATCGCCACCATCAGGTCGAAGTCGATCTCGATCGCCTCTGAGACGAACGCGCCTGTCAGGTTCATCGACAGGATGCGCTTCTGGTCCTCCGGCGTTTCCAGCGGCAGCAGGATCCATTCGGATACCACGTCGCCGAACTTGAAGTGGACGGTGCTCTCGGAAACCTTCCAGTCGCACAACGGACCAAACCACTGGATGACGTCTTTCAGCACGGTGTTTTTTAATTGGCTCAACGTCTGGCGCAGCAGGGCGAACCGGGTGCGCCGCACGCCGTCCATGCCGGGTCGCTGCTCGCAGGCGCGGCGCACCAGCTCGAATAATACTGTTGTCGTTTTGCCGCTGCCCAAGGGGCCTAAAATCATGCGGTAGAACGCGTCGCTCATCATGAACTGCGCGCCGGTCGGCGGCGGCGTGAAGGTGATCTCGATCATGGCTGCTCACTGACGTCGAGCGCCTGTTGGTCGATTACGCTGTCCTTGTCGAACTGAAGCTTCTGGCCGCCGATCAGGATGTTGATCGTCACCCGGCCCGACCCATCATCTTGTGTCATGGCGTTCTCGCCGAGCTGGCCGAGCTTGGCCAAGAACTGCAATGCCTGCACTCGTGCCGCGCCGGGAATGTCGGGGTTCTGGATGATCTGAATGGCATCGACCATCAGCTCCTCGACGGCGGCGACGGCCTTGATGGCGACCCGCTCGCGCATGTTGCTCTTGGTCGAGGCCGCCCACAGCGACGCCTCCTCGACCATGCGGGTCTGAAAAATCGGGTTGTCCTTGATGCGGTCGAACTGCTCGGCGTCGACCCCGAGCTTCTCCAAAGTGAGTTCCAGCGGGCGCAAATCACGGGCGATTTCTCGCGCCAAACGGGAAATATCCACTTCCGTGATCTCGCGCTGGCGGGTAATGCTCAGCGGCATTTCAGCCCTCCTTGTGGGGTTTCTTCGGGAAAGCTACTATCCTTTGTGAAAAATGGCACGAGGTGCCAGTCGCGTTGACGACAACGCGATAGGGAAACCATCCATGCCGCCACCGTTCGAGCCCGCGCCCGAGCCGCCGACCGTGCCCATGCAGGGCCGGTTTCCAGCGTCACTACGGGTCGTCACTAATGACGGCATCGACGCAATGGAGGCCCAAGCAGCGGCCGATCAGATCGCCAACGAACAGGCAGCCAGTACCCCGTACACCGGTCTCATCGGCTACATCCGCAACGAATGGGACATGATGCGCCGACACCGTGACACGGTGGTCGGCTGGACCGAGCGACTGCTCGGCGCGCTCAGAACTTTCAACGGCGTCTACGATCCCCAGAAGCTAATGGAGATCAAGAGGTTCGGCGGGTCTGAGGTGTACGCCCGGCTTGTCGCAGCCAAATGCCGGGGCGCGTCGTCGTTACTCCGCGACGTCTATCTCGGGGCTGACCGGGCTTGGGGTCTGGAACCGGAGGCGGATCCTCCGGTTCCGCCTGAAATCGAGCAGTCGATCCAGCAGCTGATGCAGAGCGAACTCGCGGAGGCGCAGTCGATCGGCATGCAGATCGGCCCGCAGCAAATCAGAGAACGCATGTGGGCGCTGATGGCCAAGGCGCGCACAGCGGCCAAAAAGACCAGCGAGGACAAGACCAGCCTCGCTGAGGACAAGCTCGACGAGTTGTTGACCGAGGGGAACTTTTACGGGGCGCTGTCAGACATTCTGGTCGACGTCCCGCTTTTCCCGTACGCCGTGCTTAAAGGTCCATCGGTCCGCATGGTGTTCGAAGTCGACTGGTCGACCGGGCGTCCCGCCATGCGACGCAAACCGAAGCTGTGGTGGGAACGGATCTCGCCATTCGATATCTACTGGACCCCCGGCGCGGCTGATATTGAAGACGCTGCCATCATAGAGCGGACACGGCTCACGCGAAACGATCTCAACGATCTTCTCGACGTCGAAGGCTACGATCACGCAGCCATCAGGACCGTGCTCGACCAGTATGGTCGCGGTGGTATCTCCAGCGAATGGGACATGGCCGAGAGCCCGCGCGCAACGCTTGAGAGCCGCGAGGATCCTTGGTTTAACCAGAGCCATATGATCTCCTGCCTCCAGTACACTGGAAATGTTCAGGGACGCACACTGCTCGATCACGGCTTTACCGCCAACGACATTCCCGACCCACTACGCGATTACGCCATCGAGGCGTGGCTGATCGGCCAGTACCTCATCAAGGTGCAGCTCAGCGTCAGTCCGCGCCGCCGTCACAAGTACTACATGACGAGCTGGGAGAAGGTGCCGGGCACTCCGCTCGGAAACGCAATTCCTGATCAGATCTCCGATCTGCAGGAGGTTTGCAATGCCACTCTTCGATCCTTGGTCAACAACGTCTCGATCGCGTCGGGACCGCAGGTCGTGGTCAACGATGATCGTCTGGCTGGCCTTGAGACGGGAGAAGACCTCTATCCGTGGAAGCGCTGGCACGTCACCAATCCGCTGCTCACCAGCTCTTCGGAAAAGCCTGTCGAATTTTTCAACCCGCAATCGAACGCCAACGAATTGCTGACCGTGTTCAAGGCGTTCTACGACTTGTCGGATGATGTCTCGGCCATCCCTAGATACTTGTCCGGCAACTCGCCCGGAGGCGGTGCAGGGCGGACTGCCTCCGGGCTTGCCATGCTGATGGGCAACGCCAGCAAGATCCTGCAAACCGTATGTCATAACATTGACCGCGACATGATGAGCCCGGCGCTCACCAACCTGATGGATCTGGTGCTGCTCACCGACCAGACAGGGATGCTGCAGGGCACCGAGAGCGTGACCCCCAAGGGGGTCGCGGTGGCGATGCAGCGCGAGACCATGCGGGCGCGTCAGCTCGAATTCCTGCAGCTCACCGCCAATCCGATCGACATGGCGATCATGGGTCCCAAAGGACGGGCAGCGGTGCTGCGCAACGTCAGCAACACGATCGGCATGCCGGGCGAGGAGATCGTGCCGTCGGCCGAGGAGATCCAGCAGCAACAGCAGCAGGCAATGCTCAACGCCGAGGCTCAGGGCAAGGCTGGAGCGGCACAAGATCCGCCGGAGGCCGAGGAGAAGGGTGGCGGCCAGAGGCCACCGGGCGGGCCGCCTAAGCCCGCTGGTGGGCCCGGTGGCGGCAACCCGCAGCAGCAGCCTGCGCCGGGCGGCGAGAGCACCAAGGCGCAGGCACCGCGTCAATCGCTGTTCCTGCAACGTCCCCGAGGTTGATTTTTTATTAGCTTTATCTTGGTCTGAAACAGAAGGAGAACATCATGGCGACAGGCAATCGGGCCCCGTTCCTGAGCGGCGGCACTCATTCGATGGCTCCGGCGCGCGGCGTCGGCGCACAGAAGCCCGGCGTAGCATCACAGGAAGGGTCGAGCGCCATCAGCTCCAGTCAGGAGCCACAGGCCGGACCGTCCAGCGCCGGGTTCTATTCCAGCGGCACGACCAACAAGGACCATGCCGGTACCCAGACACCGGGCATCTCAGGGTCCAAGAAGTCGAGCAACACCAAGTGGGCCGAGGGCGGCAAGCACGCGATGTTCAGCAATCGCGGTTCCAGCCCGTGCAAGCCCGGCCAAAGCGGGTGCTGACGTGGTAGGCTTCAAGAAGAAACAGCCAATGTCGGCGGCCATGCGGCCGGGCGGCTTTGGCACCGTGCCACCGGTCAAGCCGACCGGGCAGGTGAAGTCGGTTGGCAAGTTCGACCTCGGATCGCTCAAGGGGCCGAAGGATGCCATCAACCCCGGCAGCTCGACCAAGATCGGCAAAGGCGTGTCTGCACCGAAGGCTCCGTCGCCGCCCAAAGCGCCCAAGCCTCCGGGGATGCCGAGGTTCAAATGAAGTTCGGGTCCAAGCGCATCAACCCCGGTACCGGTCGGCTGGTGACGAACCGTGGCAAGGGCGACAAGCTGCTGCCGTCACCAGCTGCGGTTCATAAGCTGGCTCATGGCAATCCGTCTGAGCGGTCGTTCCAGAGCTATGCCAAGCACACGCCCAGCGGTCGTAATGCCCCATTCGACTACCAGACCATCATCGACATGGGGACGCTGGGGGCGGGCGTCCGTGGCAAGTAATCCACTGGCTGAGATCGTCATGGCGGCCAGCCAGATGAAGGCTGCTGCGCCCAACCATTTTCAGACGCTGTGTGAAGCTTTTCGTGCCTATGAAGTGCAGACCATTCTCGAACTCGGCGCGGCTGATGGCAACGACATCTACCGTGCCCAAGGTAAATTGAAAACGGTGCAGCAGCTGCGCAAGCACCTCTATGAGTGCTACGAGCTGCGCGACACCTACACCCGGAGAGACCAAAATGCCCGATCCAGTGCCTCCTAACCAGCAAGTGCCGTCCAATGGTGTCGACCCGAATGTTACGTTACCGCCAGAGGTCCGCGCCAGCATCGCACGCGGTAACGATGCTCATGCTGCGCACTATGCGCCTCAACCGAACGGGGCTCCGCCTGCGCCGCCGAACGGTGCGCAGGCCGAGTTACCGCTACAGCAGCCTGAGCTTCCAGAAACGAACCCTGATGGCTCGGTTAACTGGGAGAACCGGTTCCGCGCACTGAAGGGTCGCTACGACGCCGACAGCAGGCGGTGGGGTGAGACCCAGCAGCAGTACGACACGCGCATGCGCGAGCTGACCAACGAGCGTGAGCGCCTGATGCGCGGACCGTTGCCCGGCGAGAATGTCGACGAGCCGCCAGTCCTGATCTCGGAGAAGGAGAAAGCCGACTACGGCGAGGATCTGATCGAGATCATGAAGCGGGCTGCCGTCGAGGCGGTCATGCCGATGTTGAAGCCGATCGCGACGACGGTCGGTCAGATGCAGGCACGGGTCGAAACGACTGAGACCGAGAGTGGTCGACAGTTCCTCAGCCGCATGCATAGTTCAATGGACAGCATGGTGCCGGGGTGGAACGACCTGAACAAGGATCCGAATTTCATTGCGTGGACCAAACGGCAGGACGTATATTCCGGCCTCAACCGGCAAGAGCTACTTCAGAAGGCGTGGTACGCAGGCGATAGCAACCGTGTCGCTGCCTTCTTTCAGGGGTACCTTGCAGAGGAGGCTGCCACGGACCCGGCAGCGTTCGCAGCGCGCCAGCAGGCGTACGGAGGACAGGGAGGACACGCCGCAGGGCCTGCTTCTCCTACCCCCCAAGCCCCTGCCCGAGTGACGCTCGAACAGCTGGCGGCTCCCGGCAGAGCCCGAGCGGCGACGACAGTCCCCGCAGGCAAGCCCGTCTGGACAGCTGACGGCATCAGCCAATTCTACATGGACTGTGCCCAAGGCAAGTTCCGAGGACGGGATGCTGAGCGCGTCGCGACTGAGGCCGACCTGATGTCGGCGCAGCGCGAAGGACGCATTGTCGTCAACCCTCGCACGGCGACCACGCTGACGGGCCATTGATAAATATCAAGGCTCCTGCGGGGTAGCCGCAGGAGCCTCCCATGGCCGTCTATCCTCTCGCTGGATCAGGCACCACGCCTGCCATCTATCCTTCCGGTTCACTAACCCCTAGCCCGGCTTACTCGCATACCGTCATCCCCGAGATCTGGTCGGGGAAGTTGCTGGAGAAGTTTTACGCCAGCACAGTGCTGGCAGCGATCAGCAACACGGCGTACGAGGGCGAGATCAAGAACCAAGGCGACACGGTTCATATCCGCACCAAGCCAACTATCACGATCAACGACTACCTCGCCGACGGTGGTATCGTTGTCGAGCGGCCGTCGTCCAACATCATCGACCTCGTGATCAACAAGGGTAAGTACTTCGCCACCATCCTCGACGACGTGATGGAGGTGCAGTCCGACCTCAACCTGCTCGGCATCTGGTCGGATGACGCCAGCCAGCAGATGAAGATCAAGATCGACCAAGACGTCCTGCTCGGCCTGCTCGGTCAGGCTGATGCCTCCAACCGGGGGGCGACCGCAGGCAAGATCTCGGCGGCAATTAACCTCGGCGTCACCGGCACACCGCTTACCGTCTCGTCTGTTACCGGCACGCCTGCCGGTGCGGTCTCGGTGCTCGACGTGCTGCTGCGCATGGGACAGGCGCTCGACGAGCAGAACATTCCTGAAGAGGGACGCTGGGCAATCATCCCAACGTGGGCAGCGACCAAGATCAAGCAGTCGGAACTGCGGCAGGCGTATTTGTCGGGCGACAGCGTGTCGATGCTGCGCAACGGCCGCCTCGGCATGGTCGACCGCTTTACCATCTACGTGTCCAACCTTCTCCCGAAAGGTGTGGTCACGGGACCCCCGGCACTGGCGGCAGGCGAGTGGGTGATCTATGCGGGACATCCGCACGGTCTCACTTTCGCGTCTCAAGTCTCGAAGGTCGAGACGCTGCGCTCCGAACACACCTTCGGCCAGATCCTGCGCGGCTTGCAGGTCTACGGCTACAAGGTGATCGACGGAGTTGCGATCACGCAAGCGATCGTCACGCCAGCAGCGGGCTAGCTCCCAGTACGACCCGCCTTATATGCCTATAAGGCGGGTCGTTCTTTCCTCTTAACCGGGGGCTGGGATGGCCGCTTGGACGGATAGTCCTGAAGCGCCAGCATCGCCGACCGTCGGTGATGGCTGGCACAACACGACCAACGACCGACGGTATGTCTGGACGAGTGATGCGCGTGGCATGGGCGCATGGTTCCAGATACCGCGACGTCCAGTCTCCGTTCCTCCTGCACCCCCTATCCCATCGGTCTACAAGGCGGTTGCGCTGAGCGATGCGCCAACTGTCACCAACGACACACCCAAGCACACGTTGAGCGATGTGCCGCCGCCCACCCCATCGGTGGGCGATTTCTGGTGGGATACAACACGCGGCTTTCTGTTCACTTGGTACGACGACGGCAGCACCTTGCAGTGGGTGGTGTCTAACCCCGGTCAGGGTGGTGAAGTTGGTCCGCCCGGTCAGACCGGCGACAAGGGCGATACCGGTGAGACGGGACCGCAGGGAGAGCCGGGCGAGGTTGGTCCGCAGGGTCCGCCGGGTCAGGTGGGTCCGATCGGACCGCAGGGTCCGCAAGGTGAGCAGGGTATTCAAGGTGAGACTGGCGCTGCCAGTACTGTGCCGGGTCCTGTTGGTCCGATGGGACCACAAGGCGAGCAGGGCATTCAGGGTGAGACGGGTGCGCAGGGACCGCAGGGCATTCAAGGGCCGCAAGGTATTCAAGGCGCAACGGGCGCAACGGGCGCAACGGGTGCTGACAGCACGGTGCCGGGGCCACAAGGTCCGCAGGGCATTCAAGGTGAGGCGGGTGTGCAAGGCCCGGTTGGACCGCAGGGTCCGCAGGGTGCAGCAGGCACCGGCATCAATTTCAAAGGCGAGGTGCCAACCGAGGCTAACCTGCCGGTGGCAGGCAACGCGCAGGGTGATGCCTACCTCACCAGCGATACCGACGAGCTGTTTGTCTGGGACGCTGCGACAGGAACGTGGGTCAGCGGCGGCAGTATCCAAGGTCCGCAGGGTGTGCAGGGGCCGCAAGGCATTCAGGGACCGCAGGGCATTCAGGGACCGACGGGAGCAACGGGTCCGGCGGGGGCTGACAGCACGGTACCGGGACCGCAGGGTCCGCAAGGCGTCAAAGGCGATACCGGCGCTCAGGGCATTCAGGGACCGCAGGGTGTCAAAGGTGACACGGGTGCAACGGGTGCCACGGGGCCGACGGGTCCGATGGGCACGACGTTCACCGGCCCGACGCCGCCACCAGACCCAACTCCCGGTCAGCTGTGGTACTGGACCGAGGCTACGACCGGCGGCGGCTGTCTGTTCATCTGGTACAACGATGGCACGTCGAGCCAATGGGTCCCTGCGGTCGCGCAGCCAGCAGCCAACGCGATCCCGGCTGGCGTGATCAACGACTTCGCGGGAGCAAACGCGCCGACTGGCTGGTTGATGGCCAATGGTCAAGCAGTCAGCCGGACAGCGTTCGCCGCGTTGTTCAATGTCATCGGCGTGAACTACGGCCCCGGCGATGGCACGACGACGTTCAACGTGCCTGATCTCTGCGGCCGTGTGACGGCTGGTCTCGACAACATGGGCGGCATCACCGCCAAGGGACGGTGGGCGGCTGCGCTTACCTTGGGCTACGTGGCGGGCACGGAGACTGTCACGCTCGACGCCAACACGATGCCGGTGCACACCCACGGTATCAGCGATCCGACGCACGTCCATGCCATTGCCGATCCGGGCCACAGCCATGGCATTGGCGACCCGACCCATCAGCACTGGATTGAAGGCTACAACAATGGTTGCGGTTGCACGGGCGGCGGCGCAACACAGTGGACGGGTGGTGCGTACACGGGCCTTGCGGGAACTGGTATCTGGACCGGCGGCGCGGGGACCGGCGTCTACAACGATTACCGTTACACGGGGGTCACTGCTGCCAACGCAGGCGGCGGGTTGGCGCATGCCAACGTGCAGCCAACGATGGCGCTGAATAAAATCATTAAAACTTAGGAGAGATCAATGTCGGAAACTGTCAGCTACGTCGTCACTGGCTTCTTGAATGAAGCACTTATCGTCAAGTTTATGCTGGGTGATGCAAACGAGGTTTTGAGTTTTAAGTATGACGGGTTGCGACCGATCAAGGAGTTCCTCGACGAGCAAGCGATGTGGGTGATGCCGACGCTGCGGCAGAAGGTGCGGCAAGCTCCAGTCGATCTGATGACGCTTGTTGGTGTTGCTGGGTCGGTTGTCGTCCCTGATTTGCCTGCACCGCCGCCTCCGCCGCAGGCGCAGTTCTTCCACGAGCATCCTGATCCTGCCCAAGTGACCAAGCGATAATGGCCACTCTCGACTTCCCCACCGCGCCAACCATTGGCCAGTACTACGTTGCTGGCAACGGTGTGACGTACCAATGGAACGGCACCATGTGGCTGCCGGTCGGGGGGACGACTGGGCTTTACATCGGGCTGACGCCGCCACCGTCGCCGGGCGCGGGCCAGCTGTGGTTCAACCCCGAGCATGCGCGGCTCTACGTCTACTACAACGACGGCAACACGACGCAGTGGGTGCCGAGCGCGCCGATACCGGGGACGCAGGCGATACCGGCGGTGACGATGCCCGGTGCTGATCCGGGCTGCAAGACGACGTTGCTCGCGGGGCAGACATCTCTGGCGACTACTTGGACGAACCTCATCTCCACGGGGACAATAGGTCTTGCCAATCAAAAATGGAAAATCAGTGCGTTCATCGCCATCAACAACAATCCTGCAAACTGGTCTTACATCGAAGTCATCGACGGCGCTGGTGGGACGTGGATGAACGCTGCGGTTTACAATTCGGTAAACGGTGCGACGGCTAACGCTTTCATGGAGCGTATCATCGTGATGACCGCGCCGATGGCTTTCACGTTGCGCGCCTACGCTCCTACTGCGGCGACTGCCCAAAGTGGGGCGACTGGGCTTACGGCGGAGAGGCTCACCTGATGGCCGCCATCGACTTCCCCGCCTCACCCGCGCTCGATCAGGTGTTCAACGCGTCTAACGGTTCGACGTATCAGTGGAATGGGACGGTATGGATACCGACCGGCGTCTCGGGCTCGCAGATTGTCATGGGCGATACGCCGCCAGCCACCCCCAATCCCGGCCAGCTGTGGTTCAACTCGGCGCTCGGTCAGTTGTTCATCTGGTACAGCGACGGTACGTCGAGCCAGTGGGTGCCAACCAACCCGGTGCCAGTCGCGGCAGGCGGCGGCATCATCCGCGAGGTGATCGTGACGACGCCGCAGCCGACGATTGATCTTTTCAGTCTCGGCGTGAAGTCGGTGAAGTTGATGTTCAAGCTACAGCCAGTAACGAACGGCGGCGATCTTCTGTTGCGCCATGCCAACGGGACGACGCCGATCACGACAGCGACCTACGCTAATCTGCTCATGTACAATATCCATACGAGCCCGACACCCCCCAGCGGACTTTTTTCCAACGCCGCTACGGGGTATCTCCTCGCCAACCTCGTCAGCAACAACGCACAGCATTGGGTTTCGGGAGAGATTTGTTTTCCCGATCTTACCGGAAGGCAACAGGGCACCGCCTCGGTCGGCTTCTGGCAGACCGTATTTCTTAATTTTCAAGGCCAGCTTGTAGGGGACATCGCGGGTAGCGGGTTCAACGGTCTTCAATTTGTTCTCACTGCGGGAAACTTCGCAGTGGGCAGTTTCGTCCGCGTCATTGGATGGCCGTGATGATCAACTTCCCCAACACTCCCACCATCGGCGACGTCTACTACGCACCCAGCAGCGGCGTCAGCTATCGCTGGGACGGTACGCTGTGGCTAGGCTATCCCAGCGCAGGGCCGGGCTACGGACCGAGTGGCGATTTTTGTGCCAACATTTATCAGGGAGGAACTGCGACACCGACAGCTTTGTCCCTGCTGACGACTATGCCCGTGACGTCTGGCAATGCAGGCAACTGGTACAACCCTGCTACGGGTCGTTACCAGCCGCCGCCCGGTCGCTATTACATCATGGGGACGACATGCATCTATGCGACGACCAGCGCTGTGCATCACGACCTCTATCTTAAAAAGAACGGTGCCTACGTCCTCTACGCCGGGGACACTATCGGTGCGAACGCTTGGTATACCGATCCGCAGGTAGCTGGGGTCTTTGATTGTAACGGCTCGGATTACTTCGAGCTGTGGGCTTGCTCGCGGGGCGCGTCAGGGACGTGGCAGAACATCACCTTCCTCGCCTTCCCCATTTCGGGGGCGAAGGGACCACCGGGTGACAAGGGCGCACCGGGTGTAACTGGCGGCCAGTTGCTGGCCGAGCAAGTAGCCACGGTCAATACAGCAGCCTTTAACCTGACGAACTTGGGCGGAGCGAAAACGGTCGAGATTGGCTTCGTCATGATGTCGTCGGCGGCTGATGACGGCATTCGTATGCGCGTGCTGAGTGGCGGGACACCGCTCGGGAGCGGCTACGCCATGCGGCGGACGTATATTTCTAGCGCTAGCGCGCCGGGTGGAGACGCTAATTCTCTTGCGTACTTTGACCTTGGTGCGGGTAACGCCAACACCGCGACCTATCCGACGATGGGCAAAATCTCGATCATGAACATGGGCGCACCGCTGGGCCTGCGTGCAATGGCGCAATACTGGTACACCGGACCCACTACCAACTACACGTTCAATGCTTCGTTTAATGGGCCGGTTGGAGATGGCATCCAATTGTATTGGGGGACTGGGCAGATTGCACCAAATAGCCTCGCCCGTGCGATTGGTTGGACATAGGGGGGATCGGTATGACCCGTGAAGGAACCCTTCGACCCAATACGAGCGAGCTTCTACCTGATTGCGTCGATCCTCGGTGTGCAATGTGTCGTGGCGCTGGCTGGGCTGGCTGCCTGCATCTACTGGAGCGGGGCAGTGGTGGAGGGCAAGTGGAGCTGCGAGAACATCAATTCAACGCTCAACCAGCTGCTGACTGGCGCACTCGCAGCCGCCCTCGCCTTCGCTGCCGGGTTCACGCGGAAGGATAAGTGATGCAATTTGAAATTCCCAGTGTACCTCTCGTCGGTCAGTTCTTCACCGGACCGAACAACACGGTTTATCGCTGGAGCGGCTTCGCATGGGAGACGGTCGACTGGCGTACGGCGGGACGGACGCCAACGATCACGATGGCACCGACCCCACCCGACCTGCCGATCCCCGGCGACATGTGGTTCAACACCGAGAAGGGCTACCTGTACCTCTGGTACGACGACGGCTCGACCACGCAGTGGGTCGTGGCTAATCCCGGCCGTGGTACGATCGAGGGACCGCCGGGACAAACAGGGCCACCGGGCCCGATCGGTCCAGTCGGCCCTGTCGGACCGGAGGGTCCAATTGGACCCGTTGGACCACCGGGACCAGAGGGCGCACAAGGGCCAGAGGGACCGCAGGGACCGCCGGGTGAACCCGCAGGGTTTAGGAGCTAGCCATGGCTGAGATGGACTTCCCGCCACTTCCCGTAATCGGGCAGCACTACACAGCTCCGTCGGGCATCGTCTATCAGTTCGATGGCTACGGCTGGGTCATCGGCTTCTACGACACCGATGATGATGCCCTCTATACGCTGGGCGACCTGCTCGATCAGATCCGCATCCTGTTGCAGGACACTGACACGTCGGGCAGCGAGTACCGCTACTCCACCGGCTCGCTCGTGCTCAACATCAATCAGGGTCTGCTGGAGATGTACCGCATCCGCCCGGACATATTTCTCGAACTCAAATTCAAAGTGCCAACTTACAGCGACGCTCAGCTCGACACGGCACTGGCTATCGAGCCGCAGCATGTCCCGGCGCTGGTCTACTACGCCGTCGGTATGGCTCAGCTGCGCGATGACGAAGGTACGCAGGACCAGCGTGCCAGTGCGTTCCTGACCAAGTTTGTCTCCATGCTGGCGTCTCTCGCCTGAGGTGATCCATGCCCGGACCTTTTGATCGCATCTTCGCCGACGTTCGCAAAGACCTCCCTAGCGTGGTCGATGCCACTTTGCGGCAAGAGCTGTTCCGGGTGATGGACGACTTCACCCAGCACACCAACATCTGGCAGGAGCATGTGGCTTTCGAAGTCGTACCGCATGTGACGACCTACAAGGTGACGATGGCAACCGGCAAGCCGAACCGGCTGATGACCGTCTACGACGACAACGGACCGTATTTTGGACCGTTGATTTATCCAGCACCTCCCCGTGACAGCCTTCCGCCCAACCCGACATTCTGGCCCGGCGGTCCGGTGACGATGCGCGTGCCCGGCACCTTGCAGCTGCCGAGAGACAGGAACATGAGCGCGGTCTGGTGGGCAGTGATTGCCAAGCGCACGGCAGAGCCGCTCGATGCTGACAAGTATCCGGTGATCGACGAGTGGATCGTCGACAAGTACGCCGACACGATCGGTCGCGGTGTGCTCGCCCGCCTGTTGGCCGAGCCACAGAAACCCTACTCCAACCCGATGCTCGCTGCGATGAACCAGAAGGCGTACATCAGTGGTCGGTCAGAAGCTCGCGTCAACGACAGCCACGCCAACATCTTCGACGGCGCGAACTGGCGCTTCCCGCAGTCGTTCGCGACGGTCAATAGAAAGGGCTTCACCTAATGGCCTACTGGATCCGACATAAGTTCGTCACGGCCAAGGGCGATGGCACTAACACGACCTTGGTCAAGCCGTCGAACTGGAACGAGGACCACGACATCTGGATGGACGAGGGGACGGTCATCGGTCGCCCTCCCGGTTCAGGTCCGGGGCCGGGGCAGGAGATACCGATCTCTGCTTTGTTCCCGGCGGGCATGGTTACACCATATGCTGGTTCTACCGCCCCGGCAGGTTGGTTGTTGTGTGCAGGCCAATCACTCCTGCGCGCCGACTATCCAAACCTGTTTGCGGCGATTGGTGGGACCTATGGTGCAGTAGATGCGACGCACTTCAGTCTTCCCGACATGCGTGGACGCACCGCTGTTGGTGTCGATCCCGGCACGGGTCGTATCGGTGCTTACGTCGCTGGCGCACTGGGTAGTTCAGGCGGTCAGGAGAGCGAGCAGCAATACTGCGACGTCACTGTTGGCGGCACGATGTACGGCTATACCCAAGGGTCGATCAGCGTGAACGTCGCTATGAATACCCACAACGAAAGTTCCGGTGTCGGCGGACTTCAGTTCGGCGGCAGCGGTTACGCGGCGCAAACCCATTACCATTACATGGATGGCTGGTTTAACACTCAAGGCGCGCTCCGAACGTACGTCAACGAAGGCAATATGACTGGCGGTGGCTGGACGCGACTGGCGTCGAACATGCAGCCATCACTCGTGCTGAATTACATCATCAAGGTGTCGTAGGAGGTCATATGGAACCCGAACTCTCTGAACAGACCAAGCTTGAACAGGAAGTCGGCCGCAAGACGGCCGCTGCAAATGCTGCGGCGTTGGTCGCCGCTGAACAGATGCGCGCTGCCGAGGCGGCCGGTCCGCCAGAGGTGGACGAGGCACAGAAGGCGGTGGATGAGGCCAAGCCGTTGCCTGTCGAGGAGCGCGAGCCGGTGTTCCCTGTGGCGGGTCGGAAGGCCAAGAACGATGGTCGCACTTAAGTTTGAAAAGTTCGGCGGTCAGATCCCGGCGATCGACAGCTTGCTGCTGCCGATCGAGAACTCGTCGTACGCCGAAAATGCCTTTCTGCAGGCAGGTCGGCTTGAGCCGCTGGCCGCCGACATTCCGATCCACACCTTGGCGAACTCGGAAGCGCGCTATGCCTTCCGCGTTCCCATCACGTCGCCCGCCATCGACAACCTCGTCGACAGCTACTGGCTGGAATTCGAGGACGCCAACACGACCGTCGTTCGCAGTCCGGTGACGGACCTTCTGGACGGCGGTCGGTTCTATTGGGCGAATGGCGCGGGGATACCGGGGTACACGACCAAGGAGCGGATTGAGGCAGCCCTGCCGCCTCTGCTGCTTGGCGTGCCTCGGCCAGAGGTGGCACCCGGTGTGACGGTATCGGGCGGGACGACACCGACCGGTACACGGGCTTACGTCTATACATGGGTGACGGTCTCACTGGAGGAAGGTCAGCCCAGTCCGCCGACTGTAGCGACCGGCAATCTGAATGGGACGTGGACGATTACGATGACGGCACCGACCGTCGAGGAGACTAACAACCGAACGCTCACCTACACGCGTATTTACCGTACCGAGGTCGGACCAGCAGGCGAGGTCGGGTTCTTCTTCGTTGCGCAAATCCCGATCGCGACGCTGAGCTATCCCGACAACATGTCGAGCGACATTGTGGCGAACAGCGAGCAGATGATGAGCGAAGACTGGTCGATGCCACCTGCGCTCGTTGGTCTGGTGTCGATGCCAAACGGCATGATTGCCGGATGGAAAGATAACGAGGTGTGGTTCTGCGAGCCGTACCGGCCGCATGCATGGCCTGCCAAGTACACGATCAACGTCGAGTTCCCCATCGTCGGCTTGGGCACGATCGACCAGAACGTGATGATCCTGACGTCAGGTCAGCCCTACGTCGCTACCGGAATTCACCCCGAGATCATGGCTATGCGGCAGGTGCAGCCGGTTGAGCCGTGCACGGCGCAGGGCTCCATCGTGAGTACGCCGCAGGGAGTACTCTATACAAGCTACAACGGCCTAATCCTGATCGGACCGGGTGGCGGCAGGAACCTGACGTTTGACATCATCCGCAAGGATGAGTGGCTGCGGCTGGTCAACCTGAACACGCTGCACGCCACCTACTTCATGAACGGCTATTACACCTACTCAGGTGCGGTCGAGGGCGTGTTCCAAGAAGATGCGTTCCAGCTGTTCGACGATCCTGCCACGGCGGGCGTTGATGATAGCGCTTATCAGTCCAGCAACTTCCTCGGCACGATGATCGGCGCGCATATCAACCTGACCAATGAACGGCTTGGGTTCATGACGCTGCGCACTGACAGCCCGACCTACAATGTCATGCTGGACAGCTGGACCGGTGAGACCTTCGTCATCCGGGCAGGCAAAGTATTCCATGTTGACCGCCGCCAGTACGTCCCCCGCCAGAGCTATCTATGGCAGTCCAAGGTCATACAAACGAACTGGCAAGAGAACTTTGCCGCTGTTAAGGTCTTCTTCTCCCCGCCCCTCGGACAGCCAGCGTCCGAGCCTACGTACTTTCGCTACTACGTTGATAAACGCCTGCGGTACACGCGTCCGATCACAAAGTCGGGCGAGCAGTTCCGCCTGCCGTCGGGGTTCAAATCTAACTTAGTGATGTTCGAGCTATCGGGCCAGCTCATGATCCACAACATGCAGGTCGCCACGTCGGCCCGCGAATTGAGGGGTGTCTGATGTCAACCCAAGTTCCGGTCATGCAGACGTCGGTCCCGACGCCTAACGAGGATCCTGCATCGCTTGTCCAGTCGGTGCTCGCTATCAAGCAAACCCTAGAACACGACCACGGTTTCGCGCTGGGCAAGTCGCGGCGGCCGCTGACAGCGGCAGGCATTGCCGTCAACGCGGCGATCAGCGCTGTCACCAAGACCTTGCCGTAGGAGACGACCATGGCGGTGAGCAACTATGCTTCTGGTCCCGACGACAGCTATAGCGGTGGCAGTCAAACGGAAGGTCCGCTCGACCTTAGCAAATACATCTCGGGCGTTACTGATCGCGCTTATAAGAATTGGGGTCGCGCCGAAGATCAATATCAGTGGGCGAAGGATCAGTATGCCAAAGACCGGGGCATTACCGATCAGGTAACGCAGCGGGCGCTCGATACTCAAGCGAAGATGGGGGGTTGGGCCGACGAAGACCGGGCGTTCTGGACGGGCACCTATAAGCCCGCGATGGAACAGCAGATGGCGTACGCTCGCGAGTACACCACGCCGGGGCGGATGGACGCCAACCGTGGTGCTGCTATGGCGGGCAGCAATCTGGCGTTCGACAGCGCTGCTGACATGGCCAAGCGCAATCTATCGAGCTACGGCGTTGACCCATCGTCCGGTCGATATGCTGGGCTCGATGCTGGGCTGGCGGCCAAGCGCGCTGCCGGTGCAGCGGCAGCGGGCACCAAGTCAGACCGCGACACCGAGATGTTGGGACAGGAGTACCTCGATCGGGCTATCCGAACGGGTGCGTCGCTGCCGGGACAGGCTGGCAATTTTGAAGGCATCGGCATGGCGGCTGGCAATCAGGCGGTGAACGCCGGACTGGCGACGACTGCCTCAGGTGCTAACACCATGGGAAGGCCGACTGACTGGGCTGGCCTCGGCAACGACATGTACAAAGAATGGTCGCGGGCGGCACAGGCGCAGACCCAAGCTGGCTTGCAAGGCCAAGAATTGGAGCTGAAGCGTAAGGAGGCTGAAGGCAAAGAGAGCAGCGGTATGGGTGCGGCGCTCGGTGCCGGTATGGGCATTCTCGGCAAGCTCGGCAGCTCATACATGTCCGGCGGCATGGGCGGCATGATGGGCGGGGGCGGCGGCATGATGGGTGGCGGCAGCGGCATGACCTTCGAGAGAGGCGGCGTTGTGCCCAAGCAAAAGCGCATCAAGAAATTCTTCAGTGGCGGCTTCTCTGGGTTCTCTGCGCCCGACATCCAGCCGATCGACTGGGGCGGTGGACAGGCGTTCGACCCATACGATCCGGGCGCGTCGCTGTGGGGCGCGTTCGACAACGACAATCCTGAGCTTGAGGACAACGAAGGCGAGGGCATCGGCCGGGGTGTCGGCGGTCAGGTCGGCGGCATGGTCGGCCAGATCTGGGGACCGATCGGTCAGATGGCTGGCCGCGAGATCGGTCAGAAAGTCGGCGGTGGTGTCGGCGCTGCGGTGCAGGGCGACTGGGGTGGGGCAGCGGAAAGCCTCGTCGAGGGCACGCCGTTCGACATGTTCTTCCGGGCTGGTGGCGCGGTGCCTGAGATCGAGGAAACAAAAGATCGCAACATTCGCCGTGGCTATCGTCCCGGCGTAAGGGACAAGGCGGCCAAGTTCCGCACCATGCCGCAAGACACCACCATGCAGGATAGGTTCGAGAGGCCCGACAGCGACACCAACGTAGAAGGTCAGGACGAGCCTAATTGGGTGCCTAACTACGGCGACGATCCCGCTGGCGAATACGAAGAAGGCGGCCGGGTCCGTCAGATCGGTCGCGAGGTGTGGGGCGATCAGATCGTGCCTGCCTACGCTGAAGGCGGCGAGGTCGAAGACGATATGGTCGACACGCCTGATGATGAAGGCTTGATGCCTGAAGGCGAGATGCCCGAAGACGAGATGGGTATGGGGCCGCCGCCCCAAGAGGCCAACGTTGTACCACCGGAGGCGTCACCGTCGGGCGGTGAAGAGACTGACGATGTGCACGCGTTGCTGAACGAGGGCGAGTTCGTCATCCCTAAGAAGGTGGTGAACTGGCACGGCGAGAAGTTTTTCCAGAAGCTGATCGAGAAAGCCTACAACGAGATGGCGGGGCCGAAGACGGCTGAGCCAGAAGAAGGTCCGCCAATGCAGGCGATGGCGATCTCGCCGCCGTCCTTCCAAAGCGCCGGGGGTTGAGATGGCACTCAGGAACGAAGTCTTCGACGCGATTGCGGCATACAAGGCACTCGACAATCCGCAGGATAAATACGCTGAGGAGATGTACAAGAAACAGCGACGGTCCAACCGGCGCGACGACGAGGTTGATCGGGCTGCACAAAGAGAAATAGACGAGGAGAACCGGCGACGCGCTGCTGGCCTGCCGCCGGTGCAGACCATCGCTTCAACGGGGACGCCCGGCACGAACTCTCCTGAGCAGCCGTCATTCGGTAGCGTGATGGAGCAGGGTGCGCTGAACACGCAGTCGCCGCAGTTTAAGTTTCGTCGTGGTGGTCGTGTCGGCCGCTACGATCGTGGTGGTCCCGCTACTTATGGCGGAAGTCCTGATCCTGCCGAACTCCTGCACGATGAAGCAGAGGGTCGGCCAAACCAGCGATACGATCCGCTCGCGGCCAATGTAAACCGTACGACAGCTGCTCCCGATTTTGCCGACCAGAACGACGCGATCGTGCAGCAGCTACTGAAGGACGATCCTGCAGGGACGCCAGCGAGCATCAGCCGTGGCTTGCCGAAGCAAGAGCAGGCACTCGATCCCGGCCTGCAATACCAGACTGAAGCGAAGCAGATGGCGGCGCAGCAGTTCGCCAACGTTCCAGCAGACACGATGCCACCGCTGCCTGACGTGAACAGGAACCTAAAGGGGCCGCCAGAGAAGCGGACGTCGATGATCGGCCGTGCACTTGCGCCGATTGCACGGCGCGCGGGTGCAGTTGGCGGTGAAGTGCTGGGCGACCTCACAAGGTCCGACCTGAACCCGACGGGCTACAAATCGCACCTTTACGGCACGGGTGATCCAGACAACGCCTTCCCGAACTACAACGACGACCCTGAACTTTACCAGCGCATCATCCGCCAGCGCGAGATGGACCGAGTGCGTATGGGTCCAATGACGGCGGCGGGACCAACAGAGAAGGCTGAACGTGAAGCAGCTCTTGAGCAGCTGAGGACTGAGGGGGACCGGCCAGTACCTCCTCCGCAACCTGCGCCACCTGCAGGACCGCCTGCCTACCAGCAGCCCTATACGGGCCTGCGTAACGAGCCAGCGCAGCCACCCGGACCGGCTGCGCCACCGCCCGCGCCGCCCGCGCCACCGGCTGCAGCTCCCGCAGCACCGGGCGCACCAGCTCGACCGGGCGCACCCCCCGCGCCGCCGTCTACCCAAGCGCCACCGGGCGCACCAAAGCCCGCTCCACCCCCACCCGCACCGAGGCCCCCAGCCGATCCAAGGGCACTCGACTATCGGGCGTTCGACGAACGGGCTACCCCGCCGGTGCCGGGAACTCCGGGGTACCCCGCCAAGCCAGTAACACCGGGGCCTGCCGTCACGGCTGGTGGTGCTCGTTCGGCGAATGCAGGCGGGCAGGGTTCCAGCGGACCGGGAGGAGGCAACGCTACACAGCCCGCGCCGCCGCCCGGTGCAGCCAGCGCGAACGCACCCTCGACTGCACTCAAGACGAACGCGCCTAGAGGGTCGCTGGGCGACCAGAGCCGCACGGCAGCGTTCGACCCGACCGGTAAGACGGTGCCGGGCGACCTCACCGACCCACGCAATATCGGTGCGGTCGACCAAGCCGGTGTCGACATTCGCGGCACGGGCGTGTCACCGGCCGATCTGCGGACGACGATTAACGGTGCGATGTCAGTTGCACCGGCCAACGGTGCGAACGTTGCTGGCAACGGCGCGGTGCAGCGTGACACCTACCGGTCGTTCGTCGCGGCACACAATCAGGGTGGCAAGCTCACAGCCGGTCAGGCGCTGCTGGTCGGCATGGTTGGGCGGTACAAGGCATTGCTGTCGCAGGGTCGTCAGCAGGAAGCGGCACAGATGGCGTGGGGCCTCATTCAGGCAGCCAACATCGAGGCAGCATCCTACGGCAAGGTAGCGATGGACCAGCTGCGGGCGGGTGATCCGAGAGCGGTGCAGAGCCTCGCCAACGGTGCTGACCATCTGCCGGATGGTAGAGACCATCGTGCCAGCGCTGACGGTCGGTTCATCGAGACGTACGATGAGAATGGCAAGCTGGTCGGCCGTGTAGCGATGGACGGCAAGATGGCACTTCAACTGGCCATGGGCTTGGCCAACGGCAGCCTAATGTGGGACGCACTGCAGCAGACTGTCGCCAGCATGAAGACGCCCGACAAGAACGCCGAGGGCCGAGCACTCGACAACGAGTACAAGCGCCTGAGGATTGCCAAGATGATGCAGCCGAACGTCGGGCGCGGTGCCAAGGTGGCACCGGCCAAGAGTGAGAGAGCGTCAGCCTTGGATGCCAAGCTGGGCATCCAGCCGCCGCCGTCGACACCGCCGCCGATCTATCAGGGTAGTAACAGCGACGATACTTGGCCTTCTGTGAGAGATCAGGACTAATGGCTGACACGGCGTTTGATCCGAACCCACCACCTCAGATCACGCAAGGTCCCGGCGGCGAACGCTTGGTGTGGGACGGACGTGACTGGGTGCAGAGCGCCGTCGGTGCTGACACGGCGGCTCCTGCGGCTGGACCACCACCTGCACCAGCGCCGACGTCCGCGCCGCCGCAACAGAACATTCAGTTCTTCCGGCAGGGTCAGCAGGAACCGATCGTCGTCCATCAGGGCGATGCGCAGTCCGATGCACAGGGTGTTCAGACGAGACTGCCGCCACCGCCACCTCGGCCCGCGTATACGATCGACTTCGACGACCAAGCTGACTACGTACTGTCCCAGCAAAATGAATGGCAAGCCTACGACAAGAACGTGCTGTCGCATAAGACCGGCCGAGCCCAGCCCCTCCGTGTGACGGAGCAAGAGCATCCTGAATGGGGCAACTGGCAGTCGATTTTGGATGACTGGAATAAGCTCGATAAGCGCGAGCAGACGTCCGGCCGCCGGTACGCCATGGAGAAGCTGTACAATCGGATCCAGAGCGACACGAAGCGGGCAGAGGCAGAACTGCGGGAGAAGCGGCGGCAGGAGGCACATGGTCTGGATGCACCGCGCTTGACCCAAGAGGCCCGCGATAAGATCGGCACCTTGATGAGCGGCTACGTTGATCAGGAGTTCAACAAGACGAATGATGTGGCGACCCGACACTCTGACCCAGAGAAGAAGCGGCAGGCCGACTTCGAGCTGAAGACATCGCCGCTGACGACGATGAAGTACAAGGACCGCGACGGTAAGGAGAACCTCAATCCGTTGCGCGACGTGGTGACGTCAATCTCTCAACTGAATGATGGCGTGTCGAACGATGCCATCGTGCGCTATACGCTGGGCATCGGTTCACCGGTCGGGTTCGACAAAGAGGGCAGACCGCTGCCGGGCATGAACGAAGTTGGTGGTCGGTACATCCGAGGCAAAGGTGCAACCAACTATAGGCCGCTCGGTCGTGACGCAGCCGACAATATAATCATTCGTATGGACGACGGTCAGGAACTGCGCATCCCACCGCAGGCCATGCGTCTTTTAGGCAAGGCGCGCGAGCAGGGTTACGAGAACGCCAAGCGGTGGATGGAAGACGACAAGAAGGCCCGTGAGCATAAGGGTCTTGGCACGCGCTTGCTGGAGCGGATCATTCCGCCGAAAGGCTTCTGATGCGCAACAGGTTTGGCACGGCGCAGTATCTTTCGGGTGAGGTCTATCGCGACCCCAACCAGCCAGAAGAACCCAACAAGGATAGCCGCACGTGGACCGAGACGGCGATCGACACGGCGTCCGATTTCCTCGGTGCGGCTGCTACCATCCCGCGTACGATCACGCATGCGATGCGTGCGGGCACTGCCTACCTGCCGGAGAAGACAGCGATACCGGGAACGCCGGGGGAAATCAGCGAGGTGCCCATCCCCGGTCAGGACGTGTTCGGAACGCCCGCTTCAGGTGTGATGCGCGATATCGACGTCGGCATGGGCGAGGTCGAGAAGAATATCAGAGACTGGCAGTCACCCTACAGTAAGGAGCTTGCTAAAGCATCTGTGCTGCCGGGCTACGGTGAGCGTAGCTTCTGGGATACGCCCTTCGCTTCAACTGGAAAGTTCCTCGCTGGCAGCGCCCCCTATGCAATACTTGCTCTAGCAACAGGCGGCGGCAGCCTCGTTGCGCAAGGCACAGGCGTAGCTGCTCAGGGCGTGTTTGGCCAAGCTGAAGGCTGGAACCAGCTGCAGGATTACACCGACCAGACACCGAGGGAGAAGCTCCTCAAAGACAGCCCGGTGTTTGAGGAGTACCTCCGGCAATACCCCGGCGATGAGAAGGCAGCCCGGCAGGCGCTGTACAACGATACGGTTGACCTCAAAGCGCAGTTCGCCAGCGGTATTGCTAATGCTGCCGAGTTCGGTGCGCTGCTCGACGGTCTTAACAAGTCGAAGCGCAGCCTCGCCCTCGGCATGGCGCGCTTCATTCCCGTCGTCGGTAAGTTCCTTCCTGCACGCGTTGGCAGAGCTGTCGGTGGTACGCTCGAAGGTGGGGTGTCAGGTTTTGCTGAAGGTGCAACCGACGCCTACATTTCGGAGCTGGCCAAGGTCCGCACCGGCGAGCAGGAAGCGATCAACGTCAGCGAGATCCCGAAGGGTGGCTGGCAGGGTGCTGGGTTCGGTCCGGGTGTGGGTGCATGGCATGCGATCGCACCGAGCCCGGTCAAGGAGTGGGACAAGGGCATCCTTCAGACGCTGGGCAGTCAGATCAACGGCGGCACGACACAGCAGCAACCGGCACCGGGACAAGGGACGCCGCCTGCTGGTGGGCCGGGTGCACCGCCACCGGGCGGACCCGCAGGAGCGCCCGGCGCTATGCCGCCGGGCGGACCGGGTGCTGCACCACCGGGCGGACCGACGCCGGGTGGTGGGCCGACACGTCGGCGCGGTCCGGTCACTGACGTCGAGGATACGTCAGGCCAGCCAACGGCACCGCTGGTAGTACCCGGCCGTCAAATTCGGCCTGAAGAACTTGGGGTCGAAACGGGACAACAGGCAGCGGCACCACTCGATCGCGCACCACCGATGCCGGACGACTTCGTGCCGGAGGGTGATCCTGCCTATCAGTTCACGACCGGCAAGGGGTCGCGGTACTGGCACTTCGACGACAACACGACGGTGCGCAACAAGGCTCCTCGGCCCGAGCATCCCGGCGACCAAGGGTTCAAGGCCAAGTCAGAGACGACGTTCTACGCCAACGAGGACCATCTCAACCAGATGGGCTCGCTGATGCAGGCGACGTCCACCTTCGGCAAGGTGATGGCGCAGCACCCGAGGACTGGCCAGTGGGGTGTGATGTACACCAGCGGTCCCAGCAAGGGTAAGTGGGAACGCCGCACGATGGGTACGGTGTCGACCGAGCCTCAGGTCGGCCTGTATCCGGTCGAGACTTGGAACCGAGGCAAGCGCTTCCACTTTGGCAATGCGATCACTGAGGTGAAGCCGCTGCGAGCGGCTGCACCGGCTGCTGCTGCGGGCGCTGCTGCCCCCGCCACCCCTACAGCGCCTGCGGCGGCAGCCCCTGCACAGCCTTATATGGATATAAGCTCGCAGGAAGTTGGTCCGCCGACCCAGCCCGCTGGACCGGCAACGTGGGCAGCAGGTGACTTCCAGTACGACGTTGAGGTTACGCCTGCTCCACCGGAGCAGGGCCCTGACGGTCGCATGTACCAGCAGGTGCTGCATGAGGGTCAGGCTCAATGGGTGCCTGCCGATGAGCTGACAGCACGCGCCGACAGATCACGCTCGGAGAGCCCGGAGGTCGAGAAGGCCCGGCGTGCCTTCGAGCAGCACGAAGGGCGGGCGTCGGCGCAGCAGATGCGTCAGGCGGCGTGGCAGCAGGAAAGCGACCGGCTCTACAACGCTTGGAAAGAAGCGGAGATGGAGGAGCGGCGCGAAGGCGCTGGCCTGCCCCGCAAGTCGCCGGTCGCGCCGAGGAGCGTGTCGGCCAAGGCGCTGACCAAGGATCAGATCCTCAAGATCCGTGCCGGTATGGCGGTGCTTGACCCTGACACCCGCCGTGCTTTCGCAACTAACCTGCACCGCAGGCAGAGCGCGACGCAAGACGTCGACCGCCACAGCATCCCCGAGTGGATGAGCGCAGAGGGCGGACCGCTCACCGACAAGCAGTATGCAGCGCTCGCCAATGCGCTCGACAATAACCCGGATCAGACGATCGAGCTGATCGGGCAGCGGCCGTTCGAGACGACCCGTGAAGGTGTGCAGGAGCACTACACGCAGCGCGTCGCCGAGAGGAAAGAGGCAGAGGCAGAGGAAGCACAGCAAGCAGAGGAGGCTACGCAGCGCGCGAGAGGTGAGCGGCGGCCCAGTGCCGACGTCACCATACCAGACCTTAAGCGCCCGCCCCGGCGAGTGACGGCCGAACTCAATACCGAGATGCAGGCGCTTGAGGCGTCGCTGCGCGGCTATCAGGTCAACCGCAAGCAACAGACGCCGCAGCGCTGGCGCGCTCTACGCCGCCGGGCCGAGCTGATTGACCGTGAACTGCAAGCCCAAGGTTTCCAACCACGCTTCGTCAACTGGCTGGGCCCGGCACCTGCCGAGACGGTGCGGGCAGCTGGCATCACCGGGCCATCGCTGGCGGCGCGCGAGCAAAAGCAGGCGTTTGAGAAGACCAAGCGACGGCTACGGCGACCGAAGACGTCGGTCAGTGAACGGGTGCTGCAGCGTCGGCGGAACAACCTTGCCAACGACATTGCCGCGTTCAATGAAAAGCTTGGTACGCTGTCTGATCCGAAAACCGGCACGTTGCACTTACGGCGACCGGCGGCACGAGCCGAGCGGCAGGCGCTGCTCGACCGCATTCAGAAGCTGGGCGATCCCGACAACATCATGTCTCGTGCCTTGCTTGACCTAAAGCCGGTCGCAACGCCGACGGAACGGTTCAATCAAATTACCAACCAACTGGAGGCGATGGGGCACCTGTCGTCGTTGGAGTTTGTGCGCTCCCCGCAGGTCTATGATTTGCTGACCGAGATGCAGACAATCAATGCGGAGCGCGAAAGGACGAGCCGTCAGCCGCTCCCCGTTCCGGCTTGGCTGCAGAAGAAGATCAGGACGGGTCAGGCTCGGGCCCGCCTGCCGAAGCCGGTCAATGAAAATATCCAGCGTCGTTACGAAACGGCCCGCAGCTGGTACATGCAGCGCATGTCGCGGGAGTGGCAGGAGGTTATTCAAGATAACGCTCCTACTCCGGTCTACGACTTCCCGCGCCCCGGTGGTGAGGAAGCGCAGCTGCCTGAAGGCACCAAGCTATCTGAGTTTACACCTGCCGGGTTCCGACGCGTCCATGATGTGCGGTGGGATCCAGAAGAGAAAGCGTGGGTACCTAAGGGAGAAGGTCGTTGGCAGGCCAAGGGTGATTGGGCAGGCAGGGTTGCCAACATTCCCCGGCATCAGGGTGAAGTGACAACCGAGACGGCTGAGCCGCAGGCGCGTAAGTGGCAGGCCAAGCCGCAGATTTGGGATCCGAAAAGGGAAGTCTGGCGGGACATGTACCCGCGCGAGTTTGACATGCGCAGGCAGCTGCTCGACGTCAAGCCGCTTCCGCTGGCGGATGCAGAGCAGCGAGCGGCCGAGGAAAGGTACGCGCAGGCATATCTCGCACGGCGTGAGGCGGCAGCACGGCAGCGTGCCATCGAGGGTAAGCCACCGCTTGTCGGCAAGGAGAAGCTGCCGACCCTGCAGGAGATGATCGAGAAGTTCCGTAAGGGTCGCTACAAGCGGAGCCGCAGCCAGCAGGCCACCGACCTCAAGGCGGACTACTATGTAGACCGAGAACTCGAATACAGGAATTCCATCTGGACGCAGCTGAAGCGCAGCTTCGGCGGCCCGGAGAAAATGCAGGCGTTCCTGATGGAGTTGATGGCAGTCAGCGCACGGCGGTTCCCAGCGCAGCCAGAGGAGCTACGGCACCGTGCCGTCGCCGAGAAGGGCCGCCAGCTCGCCATCCCGATGACGCCTGAAGAAGCCGTCAACATCGAGCTGTACGGCACACCTGCTCAGATGAAGGAAGCGGAGCAGCTGGCGCTTAAGAAAAGTGAGCGGAATGTTTTCACGATCAGGCAGGCGCAACAGGCCCGCCCCGAAACAGTGGCAGAGCGTGAAGCCCGTGAGCTGGCTGAGTTTACCGGGGAAGCCAAGCGTGCTCGTGCAACGGCAGCACCGAAAGTCAGCCAATTTGTATTGAACAAATATCATGAGGAGGTGGACGCCTACTACGTAGCCAAGGAAAAGCAGTATGCCATGACGCGGCGGCTGCAGAAGTTCCTCGACGATGCGATTGCCCGCACGCAGAAGGACATCCTTAGCTTTACGAAAAAGAACAACATCACGGCAGGTAGAGGCCAAGGATCTATCAATTGGCTGCTGCCTGAGCCCAAGCGAGAGAGGCGTGAGATCCCCGGCCTTGCCCAGATGACGAAAGAGGAGGCAGAGGTAGCGATTGCCGCGTCGATCATGGAGGTGATGAACAAGAAGCAGTACGCGGTCGGCGTCAATAACCCACGCTTCGACTGGTACAACATTGCCACCGACATGCTCAAGTTGTCGGAGACATTGCGCCACGCATTGGCGGGTGCCGCTCCGGCGTTCGATGCAAAGCTGAAAATCCGTGACCAGTTCACCGGCGAAGACGTCACACGGTTTGGCACGGGGGTGTTGCCGCAAGACATAGCCCGTCGCTATCTGGTACCGCTCAGTGCCACCCGCACATCGTCCGGTCTGCTGGCCGACTACCTGCTCGACCTGCACGCGATGGCCAACCTCGACTTGGATACGATCCGCTACGGTCGCAAGCTGCGGTCGGAGGCGACGACGGATCGCTACACCGAGGCAGGCATCCTCGCTGGTGTCGAGGGCGAGCTGGCACAGGAACGGCTCGACGAACTCATTGCCCGCCAGTCCGACCTGCCCGAGCAGCTGCTGCTCGGTGGGTCGAAGGCAATGACGACCAAGGAAAAACCCGACGATCAGGTCGTCCAGAATATCTACGAGCAGCAGCTCAAGGACCAGCAGGAGGAGCGTGAGCGCCTGAAGAAGCGCGGTGACAACCGCACCTTGGATGAGATCCGTCAGGAGCAGGCAGAGGCGCTGGCCAAGGAGTTCCCGTTATCTAACACGGCGGTTGGCGGCGTAGCTCCTCGACGGCCGTTCACTGGCGTCGCGCGCAAGACCGAAATGAACAGGCCGACCCGTGTGCTGACGGATGCGCAGTATGCCAAGTACGGACGACGGGTGGGCATCGGTGATGTCGTCACGCCTGCGATGGAGACGACCAAGGGCGACTATATGATCGACCCCAAGGGTCGTATTTACCTGCTGAAGGATAGTCACCCAGCGACCTTCACCGCGATGGATCGTGAGGCAGGCTACGACGTCGACAACGAAGAAAGCCTCTATACGACCGGCGACAATCCGTTAGTGCGGGTGTCGTCGTTTACCTATCATCCCGACGCAGATGATCCGGCAGGCACTGACTACAATCATTCAGTCAACGTCGAAGCCTACAAAGGCGGCGTAACGCGTGCACAGAAGACTACCATCGACCGCATTCGGGCGGCAGCCAAGGAAGCTGCCCGTGAAGGTTGGAACGTCAACCATACTGAGGAAGTAACCACCGACTACGGCGGCAACTACTACGTTAACATGGATGCCGTCACTATTACGGATGAGCCCTACCGGGGAATGCCGCTCGATGGCGACATAAGCAACATCGAGGTCGTCGATGGTCGTGGCTTGCCGATCAATCGCCTGCGGCCTCGGCCACCGAGTGTACGACGTGGCCGCGACGAGTACGGCGTCGACCGTTGGAACCCGTCTCGCGAATACGAGGTGATGGACGAGGCGTATAACGAACTCGCCGCACCGGGTGAGCCATCGCACCCGCTGATCTCGACACCTGAGACGACCCGCGATGCCCTCGAACGGCTGAGCGATATGGTGAACACGGGCGAGGTCGGGAACCTGCCGAAGCAGTATATCTCACCACGCCTGCTCGACCAGCTCGCTACCATCACCAGCGGCACCAGCCTCTACCACGCGCCGTACGATGCCGTGAGCAACGTCGGCAACACCGGACCCGGATACTACGATATCAGCACCGACCGCATCAGCGTGTCGTCTGACGTCCACCCGGAACTCTACGCCCAGACCGTTCTGCATGAGGTTGGCCACGCTGCCACCAATGCACTGCTGACAAGCGATGTGCGGTTCGGCGAGACGATGCGTGACCTTCTGGTCAAGGCGGTGACTAAGGCAGGTGATGATGGTGTCAACCTCAACCGGTTGCCCGACCATCTCTACGGCCTGACAGGCGTCCACGAGATCATCCCCGAGATGATGGCGAACCAGCGGTTCCGTGACTTCCTGCAGACGGTGCCGTCAGGAGAGCATCCGGTTATTACTGGTGCGAAGAACGTCGCCAACGCCATCTACCGCGCCATCCTCGACGCTTTCCGTCGCGTGATGGGTACGTACAATGGGAAGACTGCCCTCGACATTCTGTTCTATGACCAGTCGACGGTGCTCGGCAAAGCCGACCGCATGGTGCAGAACAAGCTCAAGAAAATGGAGCGCACTGGCCGTCCTGCCTACTCGCCGGTCGACGTTCAGCAACGGCAGTTCCGGCCGGGCATCGAGGTGCCGGGGTCGAACCGTCTTTACCTCGGTGCCGGAGCCAAGGCGTTCGCCGCCGACATGGCTGAAGGCTTTGGCCGAGCAGGCAGCCGCATGGGCTACCACCTGCAGTCGGCCGTCAAAGGCGACAAGGTACGGGCGCGCGGTCTGGATTGGATGACCACCTCCGACATGACGCAGATTGGCTCGGAGGAATTCCGTCGTCTGTCGGAGAATGCGTTCGAGACGATGGAGAAAATCTTCGCGCTGGGCAACGAGCTGCGTGACAAGGACCGCAAGGAACTGAAGGCGATCGCTGACATCTACAACGGCTGGAGCAAGGAAGCCCGGCAGGACGTTGCGGCATTCTCGATCGACCTCACCATGCATGGTGCCTTCACGGGTGAAGTCGTGCGCGGCCGGTGGACCCCCTACTCGCTGATCCACAGCAAGAACCGGCATGTCGACCCGACCAGCATCGCATGGGAGCAGGTCGTCCAAGAACACAAGAAGATGCAGGACCGCCACGTCGACCTGCGGCAGCTGCCAAAGTTCGATGAGTTCCTCGATCGCATCCTGAAGTTCGGCGAGCAGCACGAGGAGCAGATCCGCAAGGCCCGCCTGCGCGATCTGATCAAGTTCTCCAGCTTCATCCCCGACAACATCGTCGAAGGCACGCCCGAGCATGCACGGCTGGTCGATGCGCTGGAGCGGCTGATCAGCCTTGAACCCCGACGTGACGTCAACGGCAACATCATCGGCATGAACTTGGCGTATATCCAGCGCAAGCTCAGCCCTGCCGACGTTGCGCTCATCCAGCAGCATGTCGACCTGACCGATGAAGTGACCAAGGAGCTGATGCGGGACCTGCACAAGGTGCCCGACATTCAGAAGCTGCAGGGTCCGTATCTGCCGCTGACCCGGCAAGGTGACTGGGCGCTGTCGGGTGAGTTCACCCTGCCTGCCGCACCCAACGGCTTCCAGCTGCACGGTGACGTCAACCGCCTGACCGGTGCGCCGATCGACGAAGGCAAGGTGGCGTTCCGCACCAAGGATGAGGCCAAGGCGTACGTCAAGAAGGTGACGGAGGAGCTGGGCATCACCCAGACTGACGGCGGCGAAGTCTGGATCGACATGGACAGCGGCCAACGTCCAAGGGTGCGCGGCTTGAAGCCGCCGAGGAAGAAGCAGGCGACGCGCGACCCGACCAAGAAGGCAGCACGGGCTGGTGAAAACCTCGAAGCAGAAAATCTGGCGCTGGCGACCGACAAGCAGATCCAAGACCTGATCGACCAAGGCGCGAACATCCAGAAGGTCTACTGGGTGCAGTTCCAGCGCAAAGTACTGACGATGCACGCCAACGAGTACGAGGCGCAGCAGGCATACGAGGGATGGCGGCGGCCGGTGAAGGAGGGCGGGCGGGGCATGACCGAGGCCCAGCTCAAGCTCACCGAGCCCAAGGACGTGCTGCAGTACGACGCCCGGCAGAACGAGCAGTACGTCTCGACGGCGATGCAGAAGCTGATCAACCACATGCGCCAGTCGCCTGCCTACAAACGGCTCGACGCGGCAGCGCAGTCAGCACTGACCCGTGTGATGACGTTGGCATCGGAGACTTACGCCATGCGGCGCGGCGTCAAGCAGCGCTACCTGCCGCGCGGCTACGTCGAAGGTGCATCGCATAACATCCTGCAGTCGCTCGACGACTACTCGGCGATGGCGACGCACTACGAGGCAAAGGTCGAGCACGCCAGCGAGCTGGCTAACACCACACGGGCACAGAAGGAGTACATCACCAGCCGTCCATACGAGAGCGGCGACCGCAACACGCTGGCTCATCAGCGTGTCTACAACGCCATGCAAAAGCGCATTCACGCGCCCAAGCAGAACCCGCGCGACACGATGCTGAACCGCAACGTCGACCGGGCACTGCGCTGGACCATGCTCGATAAGCTGCCAAGCATCGGCTACTTCACCGCCAACGCCACACAGGCATGGGCGGTAGCCGCGCCGCTGATGATGGGTCGACACAGCCCGCTGCGCGTCGCCTCGACGATGTGGCAGATGTACAAGATCTTCGGCCTCACCAAGATGCTGAGAAACGCAGGCCATGATCTGGCGCAGGCCATCAAGCGCGGTGAGAACAAGGTCGACTACCTCGTCGAGATGACCAACGCGGTCAATGCGTCGAAGCTGTCGCCGGAGCGTAAGGCTGGCCTGATCGCTATGCTGGAGAAAGGTGCCAAGCGCGGTGCGTTCGACCGCAGCGGCAGCATCGAGTATCAGGGCGGCTTCGCCGACAATCCCAACATGGTCGACCGTGCTGCCGACTGGGCACAGGGCGTCTTCCAAGGCGTCAACAGCTCGATCGAGGCGATGAACCGGTTCGTCACCTTGGCGACTGCCTACTCGCTGGAGGCTGACAAGGGCACGGCCCACGACGAAGCGTCGCGTTACGCCTTCCGCATTACGCACAATTCGAACGGACAGTACGCCAACTACAACGCACCGGAACGGTTCAATACCGGACCGATCGCCCGCATGCTGTTCCAGTTCAAGAAGTTCCCCCAGATGCTGGCGATGAACTACATCCGGGGAGCACAGGGTGTGATCGGACTGGTGCGTGGTGAGCGCACGGCGGAGAACATCGAGCGGGCCCGGCAGCTGGCGGCACTGCTGGCGGTGCAGTTCCTGCTGGCCGGTGCGCTCGGTATGCCGACCGAGCTGTTCGCCATCCCGATCAACACGCTGCACTTCTTGGGCTTCATCAAGTACAACACCAACGATATCTCCGCTGGCTTCCGCCAGTGGGCCGCCGACAAGTTCGGTGTGACCGGCGGCGTCGCCGTTTCGCACGGTATGCTCGATGCTCTGACCGGCCTCAGCATCTCGTCCCGCCTCAGCCAGTCATCGGTGCTGACGTCGGGTGCGGCACGCACAACCAAGCCGCAGGATATCAACGGCATGCTCGGAGCGTTCTTCTTCGGTGCCACCGCCAGCACCGGCATCGAGCTGGCGCAGGCGTCGCAGCATCTCAATCAGGGGATCACGGCGCTGAGCCAAGGTGCGGACGACGTGGCCGTCCATCAGTTCATGAAGTTCGGCGAGAAGGTCGTGCTGTTCCGCACCTTCGCTGACGTCATGGCGGCGTCCAATGGTTTGACCCAAGAAGGCATGCGTGGTCCGTCCGGTCGTCAGCGGCAGGAGACCTACGGACCCTTCGAGTTCCTCGCCCGTGTTGCCGGGTTCCGGCCGCTGCGTGAGGCGGAGAGTGTCGAGGGTGCGATGGCGATCCGCAGCGCCACCGACCGCATCAAGGCCGAGCGCAAGGCATTCAGCGATAACTGGGCGCGCTCGACGTCAGCCCAGCAGCAACAGATGTGGCCGACCATTCAGGAATGGAACAAAGGTAGACCGCCGGAACATCAGCTGACCCGCAGCGAGCTGCTGAGGGCAGAGGCGACGCGGCTCAAGGCGGAGAAGCAGCCGCTCAAGGATCTCGGGCTGGCGACCGACCGGCAGATGCGGCCGTTCCTGCCGATGGCCAAGGCGTACGCGACAGGAGGTTAATGTGGACGACGCCAAGATCAGGAGGCTGGTCGACGACCCGGACAACGGCCGCTGGAAGACCGTGAAGGGGCGGCGGATGTTCACGCCGAACATGGGCATCTTCGACAAAATCCAGCCCATGGAACTTGCCAAGTACTTCGACGGCAGCGAGAAAGAACTTCTCAATATGCCGTAGCTTATATGCATATAAGGAGCGCGCCATGAAGGTCGTGAAAGCCAAGCCCAAGAACAACATCGTGTCGGCGGCCAAGCCGATGCCCAGCATCACCGAGAAGGAAGACAATGATAAGGGCTCGGTCAGCTTTCGCGGGCCGGGGGTCAACGTCAAGACGACCAAGAGCTACAAGAAGGGGAAGTGACATGGCCCAGCAAAACAAAACTTTCGGCGAGACGCTGGCCGAGCAGTCGGGTGGTAGGCCACGTCAAACACGGGAAGAGTTCCTCGCTGACCCCGAGACCCAGCGCATCATGAAAGAGGCGCAGGATGCGGTCATGCAGGGCTATCAGTACAAGACGGATGACAGCCTGCGCGCTGACCCGACAGACAAGCCACGAGCGGGGCCACCGGCTGCACGAGGACCGGCACCACCGCTGAACCAGCCGCCGATCGCCCCGCCCTCGACACCGGGTCAACCCATCGTGCGCGGCAAGGGCGCGCGTCCCGGCATGCCGCGTGCCGGTGGCGGGAGGGGCGGACCCGTCCATCCGATCATGCCGCAGATGCGGCCGAGTATGCCCAACCCGGATGCCCCCACTAACCCGCTCGGGCTCAGTCCCAACAGTCCGTTCAAGTATGAAAGCGGCGGTGCGGTGAAGAAGTCGTCGTCCCCCAGAGGCGGTGCGAAAGGTAAGGACGGCAGAGAAGCGGTCGCCGGTCTTCTTAGCGATTACTTGGGAGACCGGCTGATGAGAAGGTATAGGGAGGAAGCCGCTATAGACGCGCAGTTACGGCCTGTCAGTGCCGGGCCGTCACCATCGGTATCGGGCGTCCCGATGTACGCTAAGGGCGGCAGGGTTTCCGACTTCGGCTTCGCCAAAGGCGGCGGCACCAACTACGGCAAGGATTACCGCAAGGGGAAGTGACATGGCGACCTATCGCGGCGGCGAGGCACCGGATTACGAAGGCTTCCAAGAGCACCTCGGCAAGCAGGGTACGCCCGGCCTAGAGAACATCGAGGAGGAGCTGAACCTGTGGCCCGAGGCAGGCACCGACCGTACCCGACGCCCCGGCGAGAAGGGCTACATGAAGGAGCAGCACATCGCTGGCTCGCCGACGCCCCGGATTAGGGGCAACCTGCCAGAGCCTGTAGGTGTAGACCGTGACGAAAGCCAAGGTCGTGAACTCCCGCAGCGACCCATGGAATGGTACGAGCGGTCTCAGCCAAAGGGTACAAGCGCTGCAGGCAATTACGCACCCAATCCATGGGGGCCTTATCCCAAGCCGCCACCCGGCATATCAGCCGGGCGCGGCATGACCGACGCCGAGCTGGCCGAACTTCACCGAACCAACCCAGAGTATTACGGCGACCCAAAGGAGCAGTTTCAGCATGGCGGCATGGTCGAGCAGCCCAGCTGCAAGCACGGGTCGTCAACCGTTGTCACATGCAGGAGCAAGTGATGCCGCTGAAAAAGGGAACTTCCCAGAAGGTCGTCTCGCAGAACATCCGTACCGAGGTCGCGCATGGCAAGCCGCAAAAACAGGCCGTTGCCATTGCGATGGAGACCGCTCGGCGTAGCGGGGGCGGCACCGCTACTAAGCTGAAGAAAGCCAAGTAGAAATGGCCGCCCCCTCTGGCCGCGTCTACGACGCCTACGACCTAGCCTACTCGCGCCGCCCCGAGGTAAAGAAGAAACATGCCGAGCGTGTAAAAGCACGCCGCTGGATGATAAAGCGCTATGGCAAGGCAGCACTTGCTGGTAAAGACATCGACCACATCAGGTCGCTGAAGGCGGGGGGCACCACGACAATGGGCAACATCCGCCCCCGCGACATCAGTGAGAACCGTGCAGACAAAACCTATTACAATTAGGAGACAGCATGGCGATCTTCAAAAAGGATGAACCGGAGCAGAAGCTCCCCCCACCCCGCAGCCAATGGCCGAACCTCGAACAGCCGATCCGTGACACCACGCACGGCCATCCCGGCCTGCCACCCAAGGACTACAAGGCACCGAAGGAGCGTCGATGACCCCTCCGTATCGGATGATCGACCAAGCTACCGGTGAGACTGCCACCGGACCTAATGGGGAGGCGTGGGAGTACATCGACGTTCCCCCCGGACATAAAATGGAACTTTTCGATACCACAGCGACCGACGGATCGCCGTGGCCTCGCGTATCCCCCAGTGAGATCGTGCGACCGGGCGAGACGCCTCCGATCGAGCCACCGATCGAACCGCCGATCGAGCCGCCCATTATTCCACCCGTCATCCCGCCAACAGGTGCAGGCATGGACTATCCGACCAATGAGCAGCAGCTGAACGAGTGCCTCCAGATGTACGCGGCGTCGACCTACGTCGGCGTGCTTGACCCGAGGGTCAACATCGAGACCACCTCGCCGATCGTGCTACAGGCACCGGGCTCGGGCGTGCCGTGGGGTGTAAACGGCAACTATGCGAAGATCACTTACCGAGGATCGGGCGATGACCTACTTAGGATCGAAGGGACTAATGGCGTTAACAATCGAGGTCTCACCATCCGCAATCTCGTCCTCGATGGTGGTGACGGCGGTAACATGTCGGGTGGCGGCGCTGCCGCCTGCCTGCGCGTCACTGCTCCCTTGGGAGACAACGGACCCATTTACCGTTTCGGCATCATGGACGTCTTCACCAGCGGATCAGTCAACGGACTGATCCTCGAAGGCGGCGTCTATGAAGGTGAGCTTCGAGGATTGTACTGCGAGAACCACACGGGCGATGGCATCATCCTGCGCCACCTTCCTGCGTCGGACGTGGCTAAGGGGCCCATCGTTAGCAACGTTCTGATGTGGCACATCAACTCCTCCCGCAACTACGGCGCGGGTCTCCGCACGGTGTATTCCGTATACCTCTTCGGCGGCAGCTTCATCCTCAACGGTGGTGGGGGTGTCGTCGCTCCCGATGGTATTCGCGGCGCGTGGGGCTGTAATGGCGAGAATACGGGCGGTGAGAAGCAGTGTGTGTTCGACGTGCCGTCAAATGGATATGGTTCGGTGATCGTCGGCGGCGAGGCGTCGAGCGACGGCGCTACGCACTGCCGCAAGTGGAACGGCAGCGACTGGGAGAGCGTTGGCAAGCCACTGCTCTATTACATTGCCTGCGATGACAACGTGATCCAGCAGGCCAACCACGTCAGCTACTATGGTGGTGGCGACAACCCGATGCGTGTGAAAGCATAAACCCCAAACCTGAAAGGAACGTACCCATATGCTTGCTTACATCCGTGCCGTCGGAACCGACGGCCTCTACGTTGTCCAGCCAGTCGACCCGGTTGATCCCGGCTTTGGTCATCCGGGTGGCGGTGTTGATCCCGGCTACGGTCAGGGTCGTCCGGGCGGTCGTCCCGATCAGGGCTTGCCGGGCGGACGTCCGGGCATCCCGAGCAACGAGCTGCCTGATACGCCGCCGCCCAACCTCGCACCGGGCTGGACGCTCGTACTGATCCGGCATGACGGCCAGTGGCAGTACGCTGCCATCGCGCCGGGCTCGCCGCCGCCGCGTCCGCTGCCGAACCCGCCGGAGCATGTCGGCGGTCGTCCGCCGGGACAGGGCATGCCGGATCGTCCTGATCAGGGCCTGCCGTCGGGACCGGGCCGCCCTGACAACACCTTGCCGGGTCAGCCGGGTGGGCCGACCTACCCGTCGGGTGGACCGGTGCCGCCGATGGTTGGTGGTGGTCCGATGCCAACGCCTCCTCCGATGCCGGGTCAGCCGCTGCCGCCTACGGCAGAGCCCAAGCGCTAAAACAAAGAACCCCCAAATCAAAAATTTGGGGGTTCATTTTTTTAAGTTTTATCTATTTGACATCCTTATATCCATATAAGGTTCACGGATCTGGGCCATCAGCGGGCTCTCGCCCTCATCGCTCTCGGTGATCTCAGCATGCACCTTGCGCAGCCGTTCCACAATGTCGGTCATGGCTTGCGGTCCCCGAGTGCGCGACGCAGAACATCAGGGAACTCATCTATCGTTCGCTCATAATTATCCACCAGCTTCCGCAGCCGTTCGATCTCGTCGGCGGCTTCATCGAGAAGCGGGCCGGTCACCATCTTTTGGTTGTCGATGTGCCATCCAGCCTGCTTGCGCAGCCGTTCCACGATGTCGGTCATGGCTTTACCGGCCCTCACGGTGCTCGACTTCGTTGACGGCCTCGACCAGCTTGCGCATTTCGGTGAAGTTCTCACCTTGGCAGATGCCGCCTTCACCCGTGCGCATGATGACGTAGGTCACTTCACCGGTATGGGTGACGAAGCGTTCCAGTCGGTAGGGATAGTCATACATCGGTCTCTCCTGTCAGTCGTAGAGGTTCATTGCACGCCAGACTGAGATCGAATTCCAAGACGATCTCCTTGGCCCCGGTAAACTGCTCCCCGCAACCACCGCCGATCGTGCGCTGGTTCTTCGAATTGCGGATGCAGTAATGATGTTGGAGCAGCGTCGCTCTCATCTGCTCGTAGCTCCAGCGATCGTGGGAATACGCCTTCAGCTTAGCCTCGCTGACCCACAACAGCTGCTCCTTGATGGCATAGCGGGCGACAAACTCGTTGACGCCGAAGATGTACTGGCTGTTGTGAACCATCATCTTCCCCGGATTGCCCTTCTTGGGCATGGCGTCGGTGATGATGCGGTTGCGGATTTTATCGTTGAGGAACTGACCAATACGGTAAAGCTGAGTTGCCGGGTCGTCGGCATCGACGTTCATATCCTTCACGACGACGCGCTGGTTGCGGTAAATCTCCAGCAGCTTCCGTTTCATCGCAACAATATCAAAGTCCACCAGCTCCAGCGCCTTGGCCAGCCGTGCACCGACAAGGATTGTCGTAATGGCAGCGAGCCAGTAGCGTTCATCGTGTTGGTAGTTACCGATCTCGATGCGCAGTTCTTTCATCACGTCGAGCACCAACTGCTTGAGGCCCTCATGTTTCATGCCCAGCACTGCGCAATAGACCACGGCGGCTACGCCAAAGTTGCTGTCGAGCAAGTGCTTACCGACGGCAACCTCCTCCGGCATCGCATTCTGACCGAGGTTGGGCATGGGGATTTCCAGCACGCGTGCTGCCTGTGCGTTGGTGTCCCGTCCGCTGGACGACTGCACCAGCGACATGTTGGCGGCGCTGACCATGATAGTGCAGCACTCGCCACGGGCCTGCTGCGTGCCTCTCTGGGTAAGACGATCCCGGCCGCTACCTGACGAGGCGTCGAGGATCAGCTTGGCGAAGTTACGGCCTCGAACACCTCGATCTTCCTCGGTCAGCATCTCATCAACGTAGAGCGGCAGGTTGTTCAGGTCGGTCATTTTCTGATTGATCGAGTTGAGCGTGGTGTTCTGCACGCGTGCCTTACGCTTGCTCCATACCGACTGAGCAATCTCGATCGCTGCCGACTTCCCCTTACCTGAGCCCGACGATCGGGCGTGAACGACGAGCCCGTCGACCATCGTGAAGATGACCAGCGGCGCGGCGAACGCTGTAGCGATCAGGATCTCGACCTCGGTGTAGCCCTTGCCGATCAGAGGACCGATCGCCTTCTTCCAGTTGTCGAGGGTGCCCACCGGTGCATCAGGCTGATGCCCCGGCATGCGATGTGCGCCCGCCTGATCGAACGTGTGGCCACACGCAGCGAACCCGGTGATCTGGCCGGGCGTGGGCATGATCCAGCCGTTCTTGTTCTGTTGGAATACCAGCCTGCTCTGCTGGATCGTCGTTGCCCAGTCCATGCACGTTTCCATCGCTAGTTTGGGGTTCTTGCTGGTCAGCAGCCGGTTGCCCGTGACCTTGAGAAATTCCTTCTGGTTCTGGATGATGCCAATGGGAATTTCAGCGTGCGTACGACCGCCGACGTCACTGGTACGGCTATCGAAGTCGACCCGCAGGTGAGCGTCACCTGCCACCGAGATCACCTGCACGTCGTAGATCGGCACGGTGAAGGCTCGCTTGCCGTCCTCGTTTGAGACGATGTAGCCGTCGTCATCACGGTGGATCTTCTCGGTACGGAAGATGATCGGCGTGTCCACGCCGTCGGCGTAGGTCGTGGCGCTGCCGTTGACCTTGCTGCGGACAGCGAAGTGGATCGGCGACTTGCCCTTGCCGTAGTGCGGGCAGGCTTTGCACACCTCGGCTGCTTCCGGCCCGGTCTGCTCGAACGTCGTGCAGTGCGGCCAGCCCAGCGCCTCGACCTTATCGAACTTGTCGTCGGCGTCGGCCTCGTCGTAGTCGGAGTGCTTGAAGCTCAGCCAGTGGAAGGCGTCGCGGCCGTCCTGCAGGTAGTGGCAGAGCTTGGCGTGGACGTACCAAAGCGGCTCGTGATCTGTCGCCCCGCCCTCGCTGAGGCTGCGGCGCACCAGCGGGCACTCCCCCGCCACCAGCTCGACCGAGGTTGCTTCACGGGACTGTTCAAGGTCAGCCTGTGCCCGGTCCGCCTCCTGCGGGTCGACCGGCGGCATGTTCTTGGGTGGTGGGCCGAGGTGGCTGAGGTCGATGCCGTTACCGTTCGGCCGTCGATATTCTGCTCGAACAGGGGAATAGTTTTGTAAAGCTGTGACCACCGCCTCGGCTGTCATGGTGGTGCCAAGGTCTAAGACCCTGCACTCCGCTAGGTTATTGGGGTCCTTGCGGTTGAAGCTGGTCGGCATCCGCAGGATGCGCACCGGGTCGGTGGTGACACCCCAGTCCGCCTTGAGGCCGTGGGCCTGCGCCGCCGCCACCAATCTCCGCGCAAGATTGTTGCGCAATTCCGGTACCACCGGCTGGTCGAAGGCGATGTAGGCATGGATGCCCGTGCCAGTACTGACGATTGGGCCGGGCAGGAGCCCGATCTGTGCGCAAAACGGCAGCCAAGCGGCCAAAGCTTGGCGCTGGGAGGAATAGCGGTCTGGCTTGACGTCGAGGTCAAGGACCAGAGATTTGTACCAGACGGGCTTTATGCCCTTCCTGAGCGCTCGCAAATATCTGACGCTGTGCTCACGATCATAGTCGTTGACCGCTGCGCAGCAGAAAAAGACCTCAGCCTCTATGCGGTTAAGGTAGTCGACGAAGCTCTGTGCTTCGGCCGGGCCCTCGGGTCCGGCGAAGGCGCGGCCTCCACCCCGGAACGGGGTGGCGATCGTCCCGCCAAAGGCATGGACGTTCACATAGCTGTCAGGCGGATCGGCTAGGCTCCACGCCACGACCCGGTGCAGGAATGCCTGCACAGGATCGGGCGTGAAGGTGCCGCCACCAAACGGTGACGTCGCCATAGAGTGCCCCCCGGTTAGTGGTTAGGGCTTCAGCAGCTTGTCGATCCGATCGTCGAGATCGGGCGGCGTGTCTCCGTCGTCATCGGACTGGTCGTCGGGGGGTACCGACGGCTGGCCCAGTTGCTGGGTGAAAGGGGTCGCCTGCGCCGGAGGGGTCGGCGCAGGCGGCGTGACCGCTACCGACGGCTGGTTGCCGTTCGGCGTGACGGGGGAAGACCGTCTACGGCCACGCGTAGGCTTGCCGCTGGCGGCTGCCAGCTCCGCCTCAAGGCGGGCGATCTTCTGCTCCGCCGTCTCAGCGGCAGCCTCCGGTGGGGGCTGAACGTTGGCTGCGGGCTGAGGCTGTTGCGTGTAAACGGGCGGTGCGGCTGGTGGCACGGCTGCACCGTTCGTCCCCGGCGGCGGAGCGGGGTTGAACGCCGTTTGCTGGACCATCGCAGCGTGGTGCTGCTGCGTTGGCGTCTGCGGTGGCGGGAAGGGCACCACCTGTGCCGTCACCGGACGCTCGGCCGGGTCAGCCTGACCGGGATCAGCCGTCACCTCGACCAGCTCCTCGGACAGGATCCGATCGACGATCTCGTGGGTCTGCCAGTTCAGCACTTCCTGCATCTGATAGTCGTCGAGCACGCCGACCGGGGTGAAGATGAGCTTGGGGAAGGCCGCCTGCGGGTCGAACGACAGGCGCATGCGCAGCGCGAAATAGTTGTAACCCTGCATGTGCAGCTGGTTCTCCAGCTCGGACAGGCCAGCGAACGAGGACGGCGGCAGCTTCAGTAGCATCGGGCCACCAAAGCCCTCGTTGCGAATGTCATCGGCAGGCACGATGGCCAGCCGCTTGCTGTCGGCGCACGCCTTGGCGTTGCGGCCGTCGTCCATCTGGCGCGAGCCGAAGGCGTCCCACTTGCAGCCCCGGCAGGTCTCGTTCTGCCGCTTGGGGGCAGCCGGGTCAGGCCGTATGCCGTTGGTCGACCAGCAATCGGGCTGACGGAAGTCACCCTCCTTGTACTTGTCGAGATAGAACGTCTTGCTGATCGCCGTGGCCGACTTGACGATGATCACATCGACGGTCGGGATCGCGCCGAGGATGGCACCGTTGGCGTCGCGCGCCAGCAGCTGCTGGGTCTTGCCACGGTACCGGAGACCCCACGTCTTGCCTTTGAAGGTCATCACGGCGAACGACGCCTTGATGCCAGCGGCGAGTGCCCGTGGATCGACGATCGAGTGCTGGACCAATTGTGACTGCTGACCGAGACCGGCGATCAGCTGAGCAAGGTTACGCGGTGCTTGGTTGGGGTTGTACGGGGTCGGTGGTTGGCTCATGACTACTCCTTCTCTCCGGGGCTACGAAAGCGAACGGCAGTAAAGGTCGAGGCGTTGACGCCGGGTGGCGGTGAACCGTTACCGACGGCTTCGATGAACTCAAAAACGGCACGGGGGTTGGCTTTCCAATCGACAAGCTCGAACATGCCTGTCTCTTCCACGAACTGGCGGAAGGCACCACGATCTTGGATCGTGGCCCGAGGTGTGGTGGATTGGTATGCAGTTCCGCTGGGCGTGGCGACGCTATCAATGCCAGCATCCTGCATGTGCTTCATCAACTGGGCTTCGATCTCGCCCATGATGGTAGTGTAGGGACGCAGCTCGTCCTTGTGGCGTGCTTCCATCTCACGCTTGCGGTCACGCAGCTTGACGTACTGGCCGATCAGCTTGTCGACGTCCAGCAGCGGCGCTTTGCTCGCCGAGGTACTCTCGGCGGCACGATCAGTTCTATTCATTTGACGTCTCCTGTATTGCTAACCTAATCCCACGATGCGTCTTCAAGCAAGTGGAGAAAGCTATCTTGTTGGAGCAGCCGATCGGTCAGCAGTTTGTAGACCTGCCGCTCGATCGGCGTGCTCGATAGGTGAATGAAAAGCTGTTTGTGTTTTTGCCCTACGCGCCTGATGCGCGCGTTGCATTGGTCGTACGTCTCGGCCGAGAGGGGAGGGCCGAACCATACAACGGTGTCAGCAGCCGTCAGTGTGAGACCGTGGCTGATGCACTTCGGGTAGACCACGAGCGGTGAGGGATCGCTGGTGTTCTGGAATGAGTTGAAGATGATGTTGCGTGCCTTGGGTGACGTACCCCCATGGATTAGATGCGGGGTGTATTCTTTTGCACATAGGTAATCGTAGACACCCTGCAGGGCATGCAGATAATTGACGAACACAATGACCTTGCCCGTGGCGGCATCTATGATGTCGGCCAGCGCCTGCAGTCGTGCCTCGCCACCGAGATCGTGCTCTACCCTGTTCTTGCCGTAGACCCAGCCTGCCGACACCTGCAGCAGCTTGTTCATCAGCACACCGGCATTCGCCGCCGTCACTTCCCCGGCAGCGATCTTGGCCAAGGCGTACTTGCGCAGCATGTCGTAGGTCTTCTGCTGGTCAGGGCTCAGCGCCGTCTGCATCGGTGGCGGCACCACCGCCTCGGGCAGCTCGGTGATATCGTCGAGGGTGTAGCGCACCGAGGGCTGGAAGTAGTTGAACGCACGCTCGATCGCACCGGGCTTGTTCACCCACTTCCACTGCGTCAGGCGATACATCAGTTCATCACGCAGGTGGGTGAAGTGCTTGGGCACCCGTGCTGGAGTGATCAGCTTGATCTGATTGTAGATGTCGGTGACGTAGTTGGGCATCGGTGCCCCGGTCATGCCCCACACCGCTGGCTTGTTGGCGACAACCTTGGCGGCGATCTTGGTACGCAGGGTGTTGTTGCGGTAGACCGCAAGCTCGTCGAGGATGATGACGTCTATGTCGGCGCGGTCGACAATCTCCTTGGCGACGATGCGCAGGCCATCATGATTGATGATGTAGACGTCAACATCATCGGCCAATAGTTCGCGCCGCTTCGCAGCGGTGCCGTGCAGCACGCGCGACGTCAGGTGCGGAGCAGCCTTCAATATTTCAGCCTGCCATGTGAACGACATGGTGGAGAGCGGGCAGACTACCAGCAGCTTGTTCACCAGCCCGAGCTTCTTCAGGTAGTCGAACGACCACAGCCCGCATCGTGTCTTGCCGGTGCCCATGCTGTTGAGTACGTACGATCTTGGGTTCTCCGTCATGCTCTCGCAGGTCAGCACCTGAATGTCGAACGGCTTGCCGCCATTCCAGTCGTAGGTGGTACGGATTGAGGGCGGTACGTTATAGCCCATCGCGCGCAGCGGGATGGTGGTGCGCGGCGTGTGCTCCAGCACCAGCTTGCCGTCGACCGGCAACACCTCAGGGAAGATCGCTTTCAGGCCCTCCGTAGCATCGACGGTCAAGGATCCAACGTTCATGGCGCTTCACCCAATCCTTGAATGCCTGCAAGCCTACGGCCCCGGAGATGATGAACACCGTGGCCCCTGAATAATACATGTTGCGGCAGGTCAGTCGCTGCTGTGGTGTCAGCCACTCTCCCGGCGCTTTCGTCTCGATCGCTACGAAGTGCCCGGCAAGGCAGAGAGTATAGTCCAGTGAGTTGCGCTTGCCGTAGCCAGTCGGTACGAACATCGAAGTGTACATTTCGAAGCCGTGTATGTCAAGGTATTTCGCCAGTTCCTCAAGGTAAGAGGAAACTAATTTCTTTACCCGACCTTCTGGCGTCATTAGATCGGCCCCGTTGAAAAATTGGCGGTTGTCGGAATACAGTTTTATCTACTTAACGCCTTATAGGCATATAAGGCTATTGCTCGCCCCGCATTGTCTTTCGACCATGTAGCAATGCGTCATGCACGATCCAACGAATGATCTCAGCAGCTTTCGCAGGGTCGGGGTGTTCCTCGCCCATATAATTTTCGACGGCTTCCAGCGCTGCCATAAGACGCACTACCGTCTTGAGCAACCCGCTTTCCGTCCAGTACGAACCGCTATCCATTTAGTCCTTTCCCGTGGTACTCGCACGCCGTCACACCACAGTGCCGCTTGCACAAGCCGGACGGACGGGGCGGAAAGTGGTCATTGACGACTGCACGATTGAGCACCCCGGCAATCTCGTACATCTGCGGGGCGAATTCGCGCAGATCCTCCCGCAGCATGTCGAACGCGGTCGAGGTGTCCTCGTTCAGGTAGACGTATTTGCTGGTGACGTTCCGTACCTGCGGGAAGTGCAGGAAGATCAGCAAGGCGGTGAGGCGCAGCTGGAAGTTGGGCGGTAGCAGGGCGTATCGGGCATCGGGCTCCTTGCCGGTTTTCCAGTCGATGCTGAGCGCGTGCTCGCCGTTCACCACCAGCATGTCGGCCTGTGATCGCAGCCAAACCTTCTTCTTGCGATCGAAGTACTCGCAAGGCTCCAGCCCGAACGTGCAGGCCATCTTGTATTCGGCGAATACCCGGTCGCCGGGCTGCCGCTCCGGCACCCACTTGGCGTAGTGCTTGGGGATCGCCGTGCCGTTCTCGATGAAGTCGGCCATCGCCTTATGCACGCGGAACCCTTCCCGCATGTTCTCATTCTCGGGTTCCTTGATGATCTTGGCGATCTCGTAGGCGTGGAACTTACGCGGGCAATTGTAGAACTTGTCAGCCTGCGAGAACGACCAGTGCCGTCGTTCGACGATCGGCCGACCGGTGCTATCCGTGCGCGTTAGAGTGTTGTCCATTGGATACCTGCCGCATCGTGTGTTCGGCGTTCTTCTCGGCGTGGAAACTGGTGAAGTCGGAAACCGAGATCAGGATACGCCCGCTCGGTCTATGTCGCCATCTGTAGTGGCTCTTTGTTGTCTCGCCGACAAACTCAAAATCGTACCTCGCAGCCATCTCCTTCAGCGTTCTCAGTACTTTGGATTTGCGGGCCATGGTTCCTCCTATCTACTAGATATGGTATCAAATGGGAACTTTCAAGTCACGCCTTATGCGTGAGCTGATCCTGCCGAACAGGCTCGACAATCTGCCAGTCATCGGACAGCAGGTCGGCATGACTGCTGCAGTAGGGCATCAGGCCGTCATACTCGGTCTTGATCCACAACGACGGCTCAACGCGATAGCCGCCGCCATACTTGTGTGGCACCTGCATCCCAGCGTCGGGCACCATGAAGAGCCAGATCTTGTCAGGCCAGCTATTGCGCCTGACATTCTTGCCCAGCTTCAGATTGAACAAGGCGTCTTCAAAACTAATTGGCTTAGGCATGAATAGCTCCGAGATTACCCGTCAGCCACAGGATCAGCAGGATGATGAGGACGAGGCCGACGACGCCCCCCAACCCGTTGTAGCCGTACCTGCCGTAGCCCCAGTAGCCGCCACCGAACAGCACAAGCAAAAGCAAGATGATAATGATCAGGGTCATTGCAACCTCCTAGAGGGCGAAGCACTCATTACGCGGTTCACCTTCACAGAGCCCAACATGGACCCAGTGTGCACCTCCACCCGTCTCGTCGATCAGCTGATCAATTTCGAGATCGGCAAGGTGAGGCGTGACGGCAATGCAGATGTCAGTCGGCGTGCCGTAGTCGGGAATGACGATATCGGCCGCCAACCCATACCGATGGGCGCTGTCAGCGACCCCGCCCACCTCCTCGTTTAGTGCTTCGCAGCGGTAGCCGGAGTTCACGATCACGGGGTAGCTGCCACACAGTACGCGGATTTCCTCCAACACATCACATAGGCGCTTGAGATTGGCCTCGATCTCGGGCGGCGGCGTGTTGTCGATGCCGCAGGCATTGGCGGTATCGGAGTGGCACATCTCGGCCAAGGTGAAATGCTCAGTGAGATACCCCTCGGGCAGCTCGCTCATGGGCTTGCTCCTCTTTGATATGGTCAAGGGCACGCTGGGCTTCGTCGAGGACATACATGGCCTCGGCGAACATCTTGCCCTTCTGCTTCTCACGCGCAAAATTGACCGCCGCCTGAGCCATGCGGGCGTGTTTTTCGAGGGCGCGGATCAGAAGGCCGTAGTTCATGGCGGAACGAAAAAATGGGCCGCCTTATATGAATATAAGGCGGCCCGAAACGACGGTTGCTGCGTTACAGGAGATGGGCAACCGCCCCCTCTACGTTGCTCGTACATAAGATAATTCTGGCTCACTTACAATCCCCGTAGCGCTGTCCGACACCGCTCTCGACGTCGAGCGGCAGGTCGGATGCCCATGATGGTGGGCGTCGCATCTCCAGCTCCACCCACATCTTGGCGTGTTCTATATTTG
>Ga0190271_10000067_pt1 | contig 57864 bp, 89 predicted proteins | sample Popmic356T_FD_133747 | JGI IMG/M metagenome (GOLD analysis project Ga0190271, IMG submission 133747) | Populus adjacent soil microbial communities from riparian zone of Weber River, Utah, USA - 356 T | ecosystem: Environmental > Terrestrial > Soil > Riparian zone | place: USA: Utah | collected...
ACAAGGTGGACCTGCACAAACTCATGACGTTGGTGGGCTCGGAAAAGTTCCACACCCACGTCTGGCTGGCAGAGGAGCAGAGGAATGGATGAGCCGGAGAGCGAGGCCCTGGATCGCTTCAGCGAGCGCTGGGTCCTGAGTGCGACCGTGAACGAGATCGACGAAGAGGTCAGCCTCTGGATCCGGCAAGGCATCAACCCCGACGCTCGGAACACGGGGGAAGAAGTCGAGACCGACTATGGACCGATGAGTGGGGTCCCTGGTCCGCCACCACCACTACCACTACCACCGCCGCCACCGGAGGAGCCCACAGAATGACGAACCACAGGATCACGTTGGTGGTCGACGAGAAGACGCTGGAGACGATCAGGAACTGCACGGGTGGACTCGCGGCATCGCAGTTGGAACAGGTCGGGATCATCCTGAGCACGGGAGTGCGCTCGGCCGAATACGGCGACGGCGGGCATTGGCAGTGTCGGGTGGACGAGATCACGGAGGCGGACACCATCTACGTTGAGTAGTTGACTGACGGAGCTAGTGCAGATAGTTTGTGAAACCCGTTAGGGACAACGACAACGACAACAAGGACAATCATGGACGATGACCAGGAGAACGAGATCCAAATGCCGCGGGAGGACGAGCCGTCTCTGCCCGCCGACGCCGACGAGGCACAAGAGCGTTGGGCACGGCTGGAGGAGCGGCAGGCAGCACGTCGTGATGACGACGACTACGACGAGACCGGCACGCGAAAGCGAATGGCCGGCGACGTCATGTTCGTGGTTGGCACCGAGGTCCAAGAGCACCACTTCACCGAAGACGGGGTGCACACGGTGGAGACCACCCCGTGGGACGAGTACTGGCCCAGCGGCACGGTGGTGTTCACTCGTGAGAACGAGGTCATCGGCTTCAAGATCGGCTCGGTGTGGCTGGACGTCACCGGTGCCCGCATCACGAACTTCAGCCGGTTGATCAACGGAGCGTCGATGCTGTTCATGGACGACAGCGACATCGACGCCCTGCGGGAGGCCTACACGGACCTGACCAAGGTGTACGGCACGTTCGTGATCCGCGTGGAGGCGGTTCGCAAGGCGCTGATCGACGACAACGAAACTGACGAGGTGGCGGAGTGATGGGGAATCGGAACCTGACAGGACTGATGGTGTCCGCGGTGGCGCTGGCCGTGATGGTCGGCTGTGCTGCGATGCCGGTCGTGCCGGCGCCGGGTGGGAGCGGCGGGTCAACCACCACGGCGCCGACGACGAGCACAGTACCGTCGTCGACCACGGTGCCGACCCCGGTGCCCACGGTGCCCAACAACCCAGCTCGGTGCTACACACCGCCGGCTCCGGGGGTGGACTGGTCGCAGTGCAACCTGACGGGCCGACACTTCTTCGCGGTGGATTTGCGGGGCGCAAACTTGTCGGGGGCAATTCTCACCGACGTGGTGTTCGAGGGCGGCTGCTACCGCTGGGTCGGGCCCTGCACGTCCTCGCTGGTGGGGGCAAACGTGAGCGGCACGATGGTGCTGCGGACCGACTTCGGCGGAGTCGACATGAGCGGGGTGAAGGCCCACAACGTCTGGTTCATGGAGGTGGGCCGAATGCCGGCTCGGTTGGCGGGAGCAGATCTGGACGGCTCCCGGTTCCGTGGCCTCAACCTCGGGTACATCCCGATCCCCGGCACGTCGAGCTACTACTCGGTCGACTTCACCGACGCGAACCTCATCTACACCGAGTTCCGCAACACCATCCTCGGGTCGACGGGGGCGGTGCCCTACGGCGAGTCGGTGGGGGCCCGCTTCGTGAGGGCCAACCTGTCCGTGGCCGACCTCACCGAGGCCTACCTGACGGCGTGGTGTGACGAGGACGGGTTCGGGTGCTCGCCCGCCATCGACTTCACGGGGGCGAATTTCACCAAGGCCGACCTGACCGGGGCCAGGGTCCGTGTCCGTGAGTGGAACATCCCGTCGGCCGGTGATCCGATCTTCACCGGAGTGCGGTGGTCCGAGACCATCTGCTCCCACGGGTTCGAGCAGGTAGGAACGACACCATGCCCGTGACCCGCTTCCGCATGAACCACGAACAGGGGGCACTCGAGATCGTCAATGACGACGATCGAGTGCTCCGGATGTGGCCCGCCGTGGTGGGGACGTGGGAGGACGTGATCCTCACCCAGACCAGCGGCAGTCCCGACATCCCGTTCAAGTCACGGGCGGTAAAGGTGGTGTCCGAGGCCGGCTGGTACGTCGTGGCGTGTTGGGGCACGTTCACCTTCTCGTCCAACTTCGCCCTCAGTCACACCGTCAGCGATCTTGAAGCTGCGGAGTCGCCGGAGCATCTCAACTTCACCGAGGAGCCCGAGGTGGTGGAGTGCCTGGTGTGTGCCAGCGACGCTCACGAACCGCTCATGGTGGTCACCTATCGCAACAAGGCGCTGACGGACGCGGCGGGGGTGACAGGGACAGTCGACACGTTGGTGCCGTACGTGGATCCGGATGAGTTCGGGGCACTGGTGACCTCAGCAGAGCGCTTCTTCGACCGGTGGGGTCCGGACAGCGATCAGGCTCTCCACTGCGACATGAACGACCTCGGCAGTGTGGGGCACGGATGAGTGTCAACATGGGAGGTTGGGCGTGAGTGTGTCGGAGAGAGGAGCTTGGGTGGTACCCAGCGACAAGTCCTTGGTCATTCAGCCTGACGGTCAGATGATGCTGTGGAACGAGGCGGCCGGCACGTGTGAGCGGATCTCCGGTGGGGTGGACGAGATGGTGGAGACCTTTGGTCCCACCTACATCTCCGTCCTCGTCGGGGAGGGAGACCGTCCGGCATTCGCGGGCATCCTGTCCGAGCCGGACATGGGTGTGGTGGCGGCCCGTGAGGATCGGATCCTTCGGGCATGGAGTCGTTGGCGCCGGCTGCAGGACGAACACGACCGACTCAATGGAGCCGGCCTGTTGGAGTTCACCGAGTGGGAAGAGCTGGAAGAGGCCACCAGGATGGCGTTCTGGCGGTGGGTCATCCTCGAGCGGCAGGAGATGCCATGACCGGAGAGCGCTACGAACACGAGGCCATCGTGCTCCGGAGGGATCCGGACATCGAAGGCGTGCGGGGCGTCCGCATGTCATGGAACCAGCCCCAGTGCGAGGCGTGCTGGATCGAGTACAACACCCACACCGAGGAGATCCTGGTGGGGGGCGTGCCACTCAATCAGGTGACGCACGTGACGACTCCCTACCGTGCGCCGAATCCAACGCTGGAGCAGTGCGCCTTCTGTGGGCGTCCGACCATCGTGGGCATCTTCGTGCGGTGGGACCCCGACAACATCGCTGTCCAGTTCCCACGGGCGGCGTTGGTGGATGAGCCGACTCCGGAGTGGTTGGAGCACGAGCTCTAGGACAGAGAAGAAATGACGCAAACGGATTGAGTAACAGCTACCTTGCTGTTTGCTCGGACCAAGACAAAGACTGACTGGAGAGGCCATGACAGTTCCTGCCAAGGCAGGCATCAAGCCGGACGAGGCACTGCTCGCGGGGGAAATTCCCACGGGCTACAAGCGGACGCACCTCCGCTGCCGTGCGCTGCGGCACTCGTGGATGCACTCCAACGACGTGGTCCAGCACCCGACGAAGGCGTGGGTTGGAGGGATCTCCTCCATTTGCGACGTGTGCGGCACCGTGCGGATCCTGTGGCTGTCCGGCTCTGGGGCACGGTACGGAGCGTCCTACACGTATCCCGACGGCTACCTCATCAAGCGGGACCGGAAGGTGGACGACGGTCAGTTGGCCCTGCCCGCCCCGAAGCCGCTGGAATGGCGTCGGCAGTTCGTGTCGAACCTCGGCTTTCCCCAACAGGTCGAGCCGATTCGACGGGCTCAACGAACCCGTAAGTGACAGAGACAGCCGACAAGACAACTGGAGAGACTGACATGACCAAGAAGATCGAACTGACCCACCTCGCTGTGCTCTCGGAGGGCACGCTACGGCTGGTCCGGACCGACGGTGAGGACGGCATCGTGGAGCTCGCCGCCATGGCGGTGGGGGACGAGATCGGTCGGCGCTCGCTGGCCGACGTCGTCTCCGCCGCGATGACGCTGGCCGAGATCAGCCAGACCCTGGGCGGGGGCAAGAAGAAGGTGGTGACGACGACAGGTCCGAAGGGCGCTGTCCACCCCACCCCGAACGACCTGCCGCCGCTCACGGAGATCATGGACGAGCCCACAGCGGCGACCGGAAAGTCCCGGTCGGGGCAGGACAAGCCGACCCCGAAGAGGCTGCGGAACGTGCGGGCTCGGAAGTCGTCGAAGAAGGCCGGCGACGTGATGGATCGGCTGCACAGCCACCCCACCAACGGCAAGCGGCCGAAGCGGGGATCGGAGAAGCGCTACAACGACGCCGACATCTTCGACCTGATCGACCAGGCGCACGGGCTGCGGCCCAGCGAGGTGGCCCACGCCATCTGTGAACAGCACGGTGTGGAGTACTTCCACAAGGACCCGTTGGTGAAGTCGGTGATGAACCGCATGCGAAACCTGAAGCTGTCCGGTGGGCTGGTGGTGGACGACGACGGCGTCTACCGGTTGCCATCGGTGATGGTCGACCAGCAGGAGCTGCATGAGGTTCTCCGGCGTGATGACCCGCCTGTGGAGAAGGCTGGGGATTCTGTGGACGATAGGGCCGAGGGAAATTTTCCGGTACCGCTGGGCTCGGGCCGGATGAGTCGGGCGGAGGCGATGGACCGCCACGGTCCGCCGGCCTACCTGCGGGACCAGCGGGCGAGTGAAGCCGGCTGAGTCATCTCGGCTGGCGCTCGAGGCGTATGGCTCGAGTAGCTCAGCGTATGGGTCCGTATGAAGGTCCCATGTGGTTCGGCCCTGTGAGCGAACACTTGTTCACTGGGTCTTGAGATCGGGTCGGCGGTGCCGAGGGTGTGGGACGTGGGGAATCCGCACACCGGGCGCCGTCGGCCTGCGTCGCGTAGGGGGTAGTGCCGAGGGTGGGGCCGGGGACGAACCCGACATGCTGCCACTCGCCACCCCCGGCTGGGTACCCGTGGCGCTCTAGGTTCGGGCGATGTCTACCACAACGGGATTGGTGTTGTTGTCTTGGTAGCGCTGGTGGCGCTGACCCGACACGTAGTCCGGTGAGCCGGACAGCAGGGCGATGGCGAGGTCGGGGCCGTCGTCGGTGATGTCGCAGGCGGGGCGGTAGCTGCACCACCCACAGGCGTCCGAGGGGGACGGGGCGGCATGGCGCTCAGCCGAGTGGACCGTCGTGTTGCGAGGCTCGTCGGCGTCGATGGCGAGGGTGGTGTCGATCATGTCCGCCACGATGGAGAACATCTGACGGCGCCGGCTGCGGCGCATGTGGGAGGAGTGGGAGATCGGCAGGTCCCTGATCTCAGCGGTGGCGTTACGGGACCGCGGCCGCTGGATGATCCGGTAGTTCACCTCGGGGGTGGGCGGGGTGGCGGTGCCCGAGAGGGTTCGCTCACGGGCCTCCTGCACGGGGAGGGGGACGTCCTGGGCCAGCTCGAGGAGCATGTCGTAGAAGTAACTCTGGTAGCTGCGCTGGAACCCCTCCTCCACCTGGAAGGTGCGGCCGGTGGTCTTCCAGTCGGTCAGTCGTAGCTGGCCGTAGCGGGGGTGGTTCGGGTCGGGTTGGTAGGTGGAGGCGTGCTGTTGGATCAGGTCGACCTTGCCCTGCAGGCGGACGTGGGTGAAGTCGGCCTCTCGGAGGCGGTCGTTGCGCCGGCGGACGGCGAGGGGCTCGTCGAGCAGGTCCCACACCGGGTCGTCGAGCCCGACGGTGTAGCGGAGCTTGGCCTCGGTCTGGACGGGCTCCCACTCGGCGTCGGGCTGGAGTTCGGCGAGCCATTGCATGTAGTCGGCCACCATGCGCCGCCCGAGGAGGATGTCGTCGTAGAGCTTGTCCATGACCCACGGCGGCTGGCTGGAGTCGGTGGCCCGGCGGATGTCGGCCTGGGCGATCTCCTCGAAGGCCTCTCGGGGATCACCGGGTGGAGCAGGTGTCGTGGGGTACTGCGCCTCGAGAGCCATGTGGACCCTCGTGCCGGCTGGTGCGGCACCCACGGGGAACTTGTTGTCCGAGTAGCCCAGCACGTAGCTGAACCACCACTGGCGTCTGCACTGGAGGAAGGAGCTGATGTCGGAGTGGGAGATGTCGAAGTACTTGATCGTCGTGATCGTGGCCATGTGGGTTCACCGTTCATCTGGTCGTGCGGGACGTGATGTTGGTCGGGGCCAGCTTGGCACAGAGGACTGAAGATTTCGAGGGATCCCGGCTGGGGGAAATTTTTATTTATGTTGACTTGGTCCAGCCGGCTTGGGTCAGCCGGCACGCGAAAAGCCCCGCCCCCCGCACCACGGGATTGTGGCGGCGAACGCGGGAGACGGGGCGAACTGGCGGGTGGGATCAGGGCACGCTCACCGTGGCCACCACCAACGGGTCACAGTCGTCCACCACCTCCTGCAGGGTCTTGCCCACGGCCTGGTGGGTGCCGAAGTCGATGGCCGACTGGACCGTGCGGTTGCGGACCGCCACCACTGTCATGTCGCCGGGCATGCGGCTGAGCGTGCGGGCGAACTGGCGGGCCATGGTGACGAGGCGGCTGTAGGACTTCGCCATCACGTCGTCGTGGTACTGCGACAGCTCGGCCGAGGTCGGCTGGATCCACCACTCGGAGTGCTCACGGTGGTTCTCGCACATGATCTCGAACCCGACGTTCCGCAGGCCCTTGATGGCGTTGTTGCGGAGCGACAGCGAGGCACCGGGGTAGGAGGAGATGGCGAGGTCGAGGTCAGCGCTCAACACGGGGCCGCCGGCCAGGGCGCCAAGGATCGCCACCGCGGTGAAGTCCACCTTGCGGTAGGGGTTGTTGACGTCCACGGTGATGTTGCGGTACTCGCTCATGACGCCTCCTCGGCGAACAGCTGGGCCAGGTCGGCGTCGGAGATCCCGTCGATCGCATCGGCGTAGCCCGCGAGGCGGTTGGCCGACTCACGGAGCCGCAGGGCGAACGATGGTTCGGCCCGCCACACCTCCATGTTCCCGTCCACGTCACGACGCAGGCGGGCGGTGAGGCCCGACAACTCGCCGAGCAGGGACGAGGTGTCCATCCAGCGAGTGTCGATGCTGTCGACCTCGTCGACAGGGTTGGGGGATGAGGACGGGGACGGGGTGGTGCGACGGCGGGACCGCTCGTCGTCCACCGCTCCCATGGCCTTGGGACTGTCGGCCACCGCAGCGGCGAGGGCCTCGGGACGGCGGTCGGCGAGGCGGCGGATGATCGCATCCTCGTCGGCTCGGGTCAGCTCCTCGGGGACGTTGGTCCACGAGCGGCCGGTGATCGCCTGGCTGAACTCCCGCAGCGTGAGGCCGTCGGCCTCGGCCGCGTAGAGCTTGGCCACCATCTCGGCGGTGGCCTCGTCGGAGGCATCGGCCCCGAGTGCGGTGGCAGCCGACAGCGCCATGCGGGGTCCGGGCAGCTGGCCTTCGGTGAAGAAGGACTCCGGCAGCCGGCGTCCCGCCTTGCGGCGGTCGCTGGCCATCTTGATGGACCCGATGTTGGCGAGGTAGGTGGCCTTGGCCTCGGACCAGTCCTCTCCGGGACAGGCCGCGAGCAGGCGGGTGGTCTCCCACCAGCTCTGGCGCCAGGCGGTCTCGGCCGAGGAACGGTCGAGGTCGGCACGACGCTCGTTCTTGAGTGCCTTGTCCAATCTAGGCAGGCTGAACTTCGTCTTGTTCTGTTTGGTTTGTGGCATGGATGCGGACCTCCCGGACCGCTTGCGGAGTGGGAAGAGGCTTGTTCCCCTCACCCAGTTCCAGTTCAACGGAGGGCAACGTATCGGCGGTCCCATCACCCGTCAAGGGAGGATCAAACCTTTTGTGTTATGTGCTGGAATGGCGGGGGTTTGGTGTGGTGGGCGGGGGAAATTTCACGTCCCCCGGACGAGAACCACCCGGGTCCGGCCGCGGTGTGCTGGACTGTGGGGCCGCTTTCGGGCGAGCGCAACAACGACGACGGACAGAGGCAGTGATGACAGACGCAGACACTGACGGTGGAGATGGCGTGCCCATTCCGCTGATCCCACCGGCTCCGGTCGAGACAGAGCTTTCGCGGCTGCAGGACGAGTGGATGCGGGTCCATGCCGATGGTGACCGTGAGGGAGCGGCGCTCATCTTGGCCCAAGCGGCACTGGAGTACATCGAACAGGCGACCGGCTCGGTGGGGGACGGGTTGGGTGGAGGGATCATCCCTCTGGTGGGGAAGGCCCCACATGACAAGACGTCCGATTGGTACCGGAAGGGCGTGGGAGGGCTGGGTGATGCGGGGGTGAACGGGCCCCATGTGTTCGAGACCTTCCGTCAGGCGGGGCTGAACGGAGCCAACGGCATCGGAGTGGTCTGCTCGGGCATCGTCGTGATCGACATCGACAACTGGGAGGCCGTGCCTCCGGCGATGTGGGAGATCTTGGGGACGGGATTGATGGCCTCGAGCCGTCGGAATCCAGAAGATCGCCATGCTCACATCGGCTGGCGGGTCGGCGCCGACGACTACAGCCACACCTTGTCCGGCTTCGATGATCTCGGCAAGACGGAGGAGACACCTGACTGGACAGCAGCCGGCGTGGGTGAGCTCCGGTCGTCGAGCGGACACATCCGGATCTGGAGCGGAGTGATCGGAGAGGATGGCGAGCAGGTCGCCGCTCGTGATCCTCAGTGGTTCGTGGGCCTGCCTGCTGCACCAGAGGAGCTGCTGAACCGGTTGGTGGTGCGGAAGTCGGCTGGCGGGCTCGGCAGCGAGGGCGAGCTCTATGACCAGGATCTCTGGGACTGGCTGGATCAGCATTCGCTGGAGCTGGTCGAGGACCGCTGCGGCGTCGGCCGTTCGGAGCGGAATCTGGAGCGCCAGCTCGGCTACTTCCACGAGGCATTGGATGAAGGAGGCATCCCCAAGTACTCGGCTGCCCTGCGGTTCTCGCTGAAGCTGGCTGCCGATGTGGCCGGTGGTGCGATCGGTGGACGTGACGCCTACGAGGGCCTGCTGGAGAACTATCGGCAGGTGGGACTGGCCGGCTCGGACTGGGACGAGCGCAGTCGTGTGTCGGCGTACCGGCGGATGTGGAAGAACGCCATCGCCAAGATTCTCGATGGTCGGTACGACAGCATGGTCCAGCACGTCACCAGCACGGTGGGCGACCCGTTTGCGGTGTGGCGTCGAGGTGAGGTGCGGAAGGAGTGGGATCCCGACACGGGGGAAATTCTTGACGGAGCGGATGGAGCCGGCGGTGCGATAAGTCCCGGGGATAACGCTCGAGGTGAGGGTGATCCAAAGCCGGCTAGCCGGCTTGACCCGTCCCAGGACACTTCAAGTCCGCTTGCATCTCATGAACCCGGCGTTCAGATTGGGCGAACCGTACCGATGTCAGCCGAGCAGGTGGATGAAGTCGTCCGCCGGCTGATGCCTGTGGCCGAGGACGGGTTCATGCCCTCGGAGCAATTGCTGGGGGATGACTTCTGGGAAGCCCGTGGCGTGCTGGATTTCATCCGGCGATGGGCGTGGGTCAGGGATGGCTGGCCGGATGCCGTGCTGATGGGGTTGCTGGCCGGTCTGGGGGCGGCGTTGCCGCTGGAGCTCGTGATCGACCCGACCCGCTCGACGCCGGGGCCGTTGTCACTGTTCGTGTTGGGCATCGACCAGTCGGGAGCCGGTAAGTCTCGGAACCAGACGCTCGCCATGCGGCTGCTGCGGGAGTTGACGGGTGACTTCGGGTCGCTGGCGCTGGGCCGGGTGATCGACCTGCCCATCGGGACAGCTGAAGGAATCCTCGCCAAGTTCTTCCAGAAGCGGGATGCCACCGAGCTGGCTGAGGAGAAGGGTCGAATCCGTGATGCGGTGGCGGCAATGGACTCGCTCGACGATGAAGAGCGGGCCGAGGTCGAGAAGCAGGCCCTGGCCGATCTCGAGAAGTACATCCGCCGGCTGGACGGTGTGATCGTGATGGCCGACGAGAGCAAGAACCTGATCGAGATGGATTCGTTGGGGGGCGTCGGCTTCGCCACCATGCTGCTGTCGGCGTGGTCGGGCAAGGGCAACATCCTCCCCACCTACAAGAACAGCTCGGACCTGCCCCAGTTCAAGCCGTTGTCGTACCGGCTGTCGATGAATGCTGCCATCCAGACGGGCCTCGCCCACAAGCTGTTGGGCGCCGATCAGGTGGATTCAGGGTTCGCCCAGCGGTTGCTGCTGTTCCCACTCAACAACAATTGGACCGCCTACAGGACGTGGCAGGAGAAGTTGATCGCCGAGTGGCGGGCAACCGGCCGTGAGGTGCACCCGAATCCTGAGGTGGCAGGGGCCCTCGTGGTGGAGGAACAGAAGGACTGGATCGATCTCGAGTTGGCCGGCGGGGGCGGGGATCGGGCGTGGAACATGCCGGACTGGACGATGGTGAAGGGCCTGCGGACCACGACTGATCTGGAGGTCGGTGAGACGTGGACCATGGAGATCGCCGAGGACTGCGGCTATCGCGAGGCGAAGCTGGCTGACGCCAGAGTTCGTTTCGAGGAGCGGGTCGGTGACCCGATGGATGCCCACATGTTGTTCAACCAGCTGCGGGTAGCGGCCCTGCTGGCCGTGCTGGATGCCGGCTGGAGGGGCTCGGGCCGGGATGACGTGACGATCAGGGCAGAGGACTGGCGGCTGGCGGGGAAAATCTCGGACTGCACCAGGGCGAACCGGAGCTGGCTGATTCGGGTTGCCGAGGTGGCCGAGCGCAGGGTTCAGAGCGAGTTGGCCAAAGCGCAGGCGATCCGTGAGTCCGAGCTGGTGCTGCACGAGGACGAGTTGTCCGAGGAGGGGTTCAACAACGACCTGCTCCAGCACTTCCGGCGGTTCCACGATCCGGAGCAGGCGAAGTACAAGGGAGACACCTGCAAGTCCTCCTGTTGGTACTACGCCGGTCAGTCGCAGAAGCGCAAGGAACGGCTGAAGTTCTGGCGGTCGAAGGGCTACTTCCAGCTGGCCAGCGAGTCCAGTAGTGAGAGTGAGGACGAGCCGGCTTGGTTCCCAGCCAACAAGATCCCCGGCGTGGTTCGGATCCGGTACGAGGTTCAGGGTGGAGGTTGGCCGGTGGCGGCTGCGGTCTGGTACACCCAGATGCCTGTCACGGGGGGTGACACGGGGATCGTGGTGCACCCTGAGGATGCGGTTGAGTCCTAGTCGGATCTAGCGGTCCACCCACGTCAGGTCGGCTGGGAGTCCGAGCTGATCACAGCGGAGGAGGGCGTCGATCTGCCGGAGCACCACGGCCATCTCGAGATCATCGATCACACGGTCGGTGTCGTACATGACCTCGTCGTGGGTGAAGCGCAGGACCTCATAGCCCCTCTGTCGAAGGTCCCAGTCTCGGTTCACGTCACGGTAGATCTGATCCGGCTCGGAGTGGTGAGCGTGACCGTCGACCTCACCGATGACCTTCGTCTCTCGGTTGATGAGATCGACGACGTAGGCGAGGACGGGGACGTTGAACCGGAAGCCGTACAGGGCGCCCTGCTGGTGGCGGAGGTGGAGTTCCTGCTCGCCGGGTGAGTCGGGATGGGGCTCGCCGATCGTGAAGTTGTAGTCGCCGCTCATAGGTTCATGTGGAGTGGCTATCACGCCATCGGTGAACCTGCTTGGTGGATGAAACTGCACGAAATGGCACGACGTGCAGAACGAGATTGGCGAATCTCGCGAGATTATTCTGATGACAAATCTCGTTTCGCCGCCCCAGTACTGGGATGTGAGCGAGATTCGCGAGATTTGTAAAAATCTCGTCGTGGGTGGGGGTCGGGGGAGGTTCACGGGGAGTGGTAGGCCACCTGATAATTTACACAGGTTAGGTCTCATACACGTACAAAGGGTTATTTAGATCCTCAGAATGTCCCTTGACAGCTGCTTGACGACCGTGTACGCTCGCAGCAGCTGCGCTGAGCGTGCTAGTCTCTCTCTCTTTCTGTATATCTACGCGAGGACACTTTCTGAGAGACTTCTCAGGAGGCCGATCGCCTGTTCGTGCCCCCCTCCCCCCCCCCTCAGGACGAGATTTTCGAGAATCTCGCGAATCTCGCCCAGATCCCAACGCTGGCTTGGCGAAACGAGATTTGTCGCCTCACAAATCTCGCGAGTTTCGCAAATCTCGTCCCACGCTGAGTGTTTCCCCCTCCCCCTGCCCCCTTTTAGGTCCGGCCCCCCTCGAGAAGTCGCGTCCTGGCAGGTCAAGCGGTAGTTCTCCCCCCTTCAGGCCCCTCCCCCCTCCCCCCAAGCCGGCTGGCCAGCCTTGAGCTGTGTCTTCTCCCCTTCTGCCCCCTGCCCCCCGGCTGGCAGCCCCCCTCCCCTGGGCTGATTGGTGGTTCTCCCTCCCCCCAGTCAAGTTCCTTGTGGTGGGTGGTCTTGTTTTGGCAGGAGCCGGCCTCGTGATGCTGGTTACCTGGTGGCTCGAGCTCGAGGACCTCGAGGACGACGAATAGCCGGCTAGCCGGCTTCCCTCCCCCTCGAGCTCGAGCCCGGCCCCCTCCCCCCACCCTCGTGAAGGGCCAACGGGTACGCTCCCCCCTCATGACTCGCAACCAGGTACAGCTCGCACTCTTTGCAATAGCAGGTTGGTTGGTGACCCTCGCCGCCAGCATCGTGCTGGCCATCGTGGTGAGGTCGCCGCTCGAGCTCCCGTGGGTGGTGACCGCCTGGGTGATCGGCATGTCCGGAGCCGGCATCCTGATCGCAGCCGGCATGCTGTACCTGGTCGTCGTCGACGTGGTCCGGGCAGGCCGAGCCGCCCGCCCCCCACGAGAGTCGGTCGTCGAAGAAGAATCTGGGCTCGAGGAAGACACTGTGGATGGGCTCGTCGACGACGGCGAGCCGGCTGGCCAGGATCCCGCCGCCCCCCCTTCAGAGGTCTACCTCCCGGGCTCGCACACCGGCCTGGGCCCGGTCGTCCCCATCCCGCCGGAGAGTCGGCCGGGCCCACCTCCTCCCCCCTCCCCCCAGCCGGCCGAGCGCCTGACCGGGACCCCCCACCGGATCTGATCTCCCCCCTGAACCAGCGGGTCCCCTGTATTTGCAGGGGTTTGGGTTTAGGCTTCCCCCCATGGTCCTCTTCGCGTCCCTCGACGAGCTGCCGGCTCCACCCCTCCCCCCTGCCCCCAACAACCTGGTTGCCGTGGCGGAGAAGGGCCGGGACGCCGTGCGCTGGGAGCGAGGCGGCAGCTTCCCCGACTTCGCCTGCCTCGAGGGACACGCCCAGAGCCCCAAGTGTCCTCCCGATGAGCTCTCGGACCCCCAGACCTGCAGCTACCCCATCGGGTTCTCCCCCGTGCTGCTGGAGATGAGCGTGGTCTGGGATCCCCTGAACTACGAGGACGCCCGCAAGGAGCTACCGCTCGCCCTCGACAGAGCCAGCTCGAGTCTTCTCGAGAAGGAGCTCGAGACGGGGGCCCTGGCTACTGCAGCCGGTTTCACCAACCCCAACCTGCAGGACGCCACGGACGTCACTCCCGGGAGTCCGGCCGGCCCACAGGCAGTGGGCCTCGTGCAGGATTGGCTGGCCAACCCGGCCAACACCACAGGTGGTTTGGGCACGCTCTTCATGAGCTACTCCACTGCCATCGCAGCCAACAACGGCCTGGATGACGACGACACGGGCAAGGTCTTCACCAAGTACGGCCAATGGCCTGTGGTGATCGGCAACTTCACACCCGGCTGGGTGTACGGGGCGCCCGGCCTGGTCGACGTGTACCTCGGCGACATCGAGGTCATCGAGCACCACGAGCGCTCGACGAATGAGATGATCGTGTCGGCCCAGCGACTGGCGATGGTGACCTTCCACTCCTGTGGAACGGTCATGTCCGAGACGGTCTAGCCCCCTCCCCCCTCGAGCATGTCCCTCGCCCCCCTCCCCCCAGCCGATCAGCCGGCCGAGGTCTGCGCCTGGGTCTCCCGGAGTGGGGGCCCCTGCTCGTACAACGTGGTCGAGGGAGCCAGGTTCTGCCAACGGCACGGGGGCGCGCTTGAGCTCAGCCAGGTTCGGCAGTCGCACCTGTTCTCGGCCTACGCCGGCATCGTCGAGGCATCGGGCTCAGCCGTCGATGCGCTCGTCGACGTGTCGACCTTCAGCACCAACGATCTCGCTAGGGTCCAGGCCGCCAACTCGATCCTCGACCGAGCCGGCTTGGGGCTCGAGTCCCAGCTCCTCGAGAAGCTGGCTCGCATGGGCGAGCAGGAGCAGCTCCGCATCGACTCGGTCAGCCGGCTGGTGGACAAGCTGGCCACCGTCGCCGACCGCCTCGAGTTCACCCCGCCCCCTCCCCCCTCGGCCCGTTCCCCCCAAGTGATCGACGCCGAAGTCATCGACTAGGAGAACCCCATGGCAGACAAGCCGAACAATCCCACCGCAGCGAAGACCGCCGAGCTGGACGCCGATACCGGTCAGCAGGAGGGCTACGCCGACGCCGAGCCGGTCTCCCCCGACGAGAATCCCGGGGACGCCTCCAAGGAGCTCAACGAGGAGGCGGCCAAGGCCTACGCCGAGGCGGGCTCCGAGGACCAGTACACCACGGACTCCAAGGGCCGGGCCGCGGTCAAGTCGCAGGCCGCCACGGCACGAGCCGAGAAGAAGTCGGCCAAGGCCGAGACCAAGGCCGAGCACAAGGCCGGCGCCAAGCACTGAGGCCAAAACGCAGAAAGGCCCCACCCGCTTTCGCAGGTGGGGCCTCTCCGGCTTCCTCTCCGATTACCGACTGGGGTCGTTGAATCCCCATGCGTCGTCTGACTTGTTGACCAGCTGCGTGCTGGCGGGCTTCCACTTCGCCATTCTCGGAGCGAAGTAGGTCCGCACCTTGGTGCGTTCCGGTACCGCATCGTTTTCGTACAGCACCTGAGCGGTGACGTGATCGTCGTAGAGCGTGCTGATCTTGAGCAGGGTCTGTCCGTCCTGCACCAGCATGTGCTCCTCCAGTTCGATGATGTCCATGTTGTTCACCTCCCCTTGAGCGGATCTCGGAGCCGCCACCACGGGCGGTCGTACTTGGTCGGGTCCAGCGAGTACTCCATGAAGTCGACGGCCATCGACCGCATCCGTGTCCGGTCGTCCTCGTCCATCAGGTCGGGTCGCTCCGCGATGAGGTTCTCGAGAAAGTCGTCGGTGAACTCGGCGAACAGCCGGCAATGAGCCCGCCGCTCGCGGTCCTTCTTCAACGAGGACATGGCGTTCTTGGCCAGCATCGTCCAGGTGAACAGCAGGATTCCTCCCACCACCCAGTCCCAGGTGGACGTGTAGTCCTGCCAGCTCGCTCCGAACGTCAGCTCGGCGACCATGGTGATGACGGTGAAGACTGCCCCCGTGGTGCCGAGGAACCGCCAGAAGCGGGCCATTCGCAGGTCACGGGCCGACAGCAGCACGACGTTGATCATGATCTCGTCGCCGACCGCGCACTGGGCTCGGGTCCAGGTGTCGTCGCCGAGGGTCTTCTCGAGGGTCGCCTTCCAGATCTCGAACAGCCGGCTCATGGCTCCACCTCGAAGGTCGTCTTCTCGACCCCGAGGATGTCGTAGATCTCGAGATCGTGGTCGTAGTGGTCGAAGTCGCCGAGGTACGAGACCTTGTCCTCGTCGTCGATGAGCTCGTTGAACTCGTCCATCTCGTCTTCTCCGGGATGGACCGTGTAGGTGATGTCGACGACGGCGGTGACCCGTCGCTTGATGGTGATGGACATGGTTGTTTCCTTTGTGGTTGGTGTTGTTGTGGCCCGCCGCCACAGGATCGTGACGGCGGGCAGAGCAGATCAGATGTGGCAGTCCACGATCCAGACGAGGGTCTGGTCGGGCATGGAGTCGAGGATCTTGTTGACCTTCTCGTGGTACTCGTCGCGGGACTCGCCGTTGTCGGATGACATCCCGAACCAGCCCATCTTTCCCGGCTCCAGCCAGCCTTCGCCGGGCACCAGCGTGGCGAAGCCGGGGATGGCGCCGGCCACAGCTCGGCTGATGTGGCGATCGCGGTCGGCCAGCATCTCCACGAGGTCGTAGGGGCTCATGAACAGCCCATCCTCGTAGGCCCGCTTGATGTCGGCGATGACCGGCAAGTTCCACCACACCTGCCACGCGTCACGGTCGGCGTCCTCGGCGGGGAAGCCCGGGATGTCACGGCCGGCCCGAGCAGCGTCGGCGGTGTCGAAGTCGGTCGTCGCTCGGGCGGCGGCGTTGACCCGCAGCATGTGGAAGTCGATGTCCCCGAGTCGGGCGACGTCCACGCCCTCGGCGAACATCTTGTCGTCGGCCGACATCGCGGTGCCCGGCCGGCCGAGCAGGCCTTCGCCGGCCAACTGGGCCTCGGCCGTCAGCGGGAGCGAGCCGCGCCAGCGGCCGCCCACGACCCACCAGTCCCACTTGGACAGCGGGTTGTAGGTGGACATGGTGCCGAGGACGCCGTCCATGACGATCAGGGCGCCGTCGTCGTCGGGGCCGTACTCCCACTCGGTGTTCTTGCGGGCGGCGAAGTCCTCGGGGGACTCGCCGTCCTCCACCTGAGCGAGCAGGAAGTCGCCGGCTGGGTCGAAGTAGGGGGCCACCTCGATCTCTTCGTTGAACGGGGCCATGACCTTGGCGAGTTCTTTTTCGTCCTTGGGTCCGAGGACCATGACAGTGAAGTGTGACATGTTGTTCAGTTCCTTTGTGGTTGTGGTTGCTGTTGGTGGGTAGTATAGGTGATAGCTGTCAGTGTGTCAAGTCACGGGCCGAGTCGGGATGGATCTCCCGTTGGTACCGGACCATGAGCTCCCAGATCTCGAACATGGCGTTGCCGAGCTCGGGATCGGTGGCCTCCATGATGTTGCCCTTGACGTTGGCCGTGTAGTTGATCTCCATGGCCCGTTGGCTGAGGTACCGCGCCCACGTGTCCTTGAGGATGATGGTCCGGACGATGAAGTCGAAGTCCTCGTCCTGCAGGATGTGCGGCCAGCCTTCACCCTCGTCACGAACCCACTTCACGACCCGCTCGAGATGGGCTCGGTTGCGGGCCTTGACCATGACGGCCATGGGCTCGGTGTTGTGCTCGACGACGCTGAAGAAGCCGTCGGTGGTGAAGACCCACATCAGAAGTCCTCCTCGACGTCGGGGTTCCAGCGGTTGGCGAAGCTGGCAGACGGCCAGTGGAACCGGTGGCCGGAGCCGACATGCTCGAAGGTGATGATCACCGTCTCGAGATCTCCCTTCCGGCCGGTCCACCGGTGGTCGACAGCCAGGATCTTGACCCGCAGGTCAGAGCCCCTCGCTCGGGCCACCCACCGACTTCCGATGGGGAAGAGGGCGACGAGACGGTGGAACTCCTCGTCCGCCTCGGCGTGCTTCAGGGTCTGCTGGATGTCGCTGACGATCACTCGTGCCGTCTCGGGCAGGGTTGCTATGTCGTCATCTCCCCAGTTCTTGATGGTGGTGATGGGATCTCGTCCCACGATTGGGTACTCCTTGGTGGTTGTGAATTGTGGTTGTTGTTGTGCTGGCGCCGGAAGGAGACGACTGGTCTCCTGCGGTGGGTGCATTGTAGTGCGTCGCCTGTCAATTGCAAATCCGATCAGGCCGCCCACGAGGAAGATGATCCCCACGATCAGGCCGACGGCCAGCAGGAAGCCGGCTGCGTACACAGCCAGGAGCCCGAAGACGCCGGCCAGGAACACGGTCCCGACTGCGGGGAGGCATCCCGCGCAGCCGAGACCGAGACATCCCTGATCACCCGACATGGATCAGGCGATCTCGTTCAGGGGGTAGTCGAGACCGTGGTCCACAACGAACGTGTTGTAGGCCTCGGCCGCGGCTTCCTCGCTGAGGTACGAGCCGATGTGCTGCTGGACCCCCTCGAGGCTGGCTCGTGCGAACCACCGTGACTTCGTCTCGTTCCAGAAGACACCGCGGTACTCGCTGGACAGCTTCCGGTCGTTCGGTGGCACCGGCGTGGGCACCACCTTCAACAGCCCCATCGAGTAGTTGGTGGGACGTTCGGGATCGACGAAGGTCGAGATCTGGTCGTAGCGGATCGCGGCCTCGCGGTCGGTCGGGAAGTAGCCGCCGGAGAACATGTCCCCGTTGGCATGGAACCTGGCCTGCCAAGTCTTCGATGGCTTGTGCTCGACGACCCCCACGTACTTGGACGAGCCGGCTGGCCGGCCCCGGTGCGAGCGCTCCGCCGCCGTCATCTTGGTGAGATGCTCTGGGCGGATGCAGCCCGGCACGCAGTCCTCACGGGGCTGGATGGAGATGGTCATGGGATCGCCCACCGCTCCGGTGTAGAGCTCTCCGTCCTCGGGGAAGAACGTCTGCCAGACGTACTTGCCCAGTGCCTTGCGGACGCCGTCGGGCTGGGCCGTCTGCGCGAGAACGCCCACCGGGTGGACCCAACAGTTGTCGGGACCCTCGATGGTGAGCTTGTTGCGGACCGAAGCGGCGAGCTCGAAGATGCGTTCCCGTTGGCGGGGACTGATCTCGTCGAACGTCGGTGGGGTCTTTCGGATTCGCTTCGGTGTGGTGGGCGTCTCCTTGGTTGCGGTTGTCATGATGATCTGTGCCTTTCATGTTGGTGGTGGGCCGGGTGGCCGGCCCCGAAGGGCCAGCCAACCACGGCGATGGGTCAGGCCGTCCTGATCTGGACGACCTGGTTGACCTTGCTGCACTCGTCGTAGATCAAGGGGTGCTTGACCTCCAACGCCTTGGCGTCGACCGTGGTGCGGTCGAACATGGTGATCCGTGCGACCACCACGCCGTTCTCCCCCGTGAGGGTGGCTGCCCCGGCCGCGATCATGGCCGGCTTGAGCTCCCCCGTGAGGCGCTTCTCTTCCTTCTCGAGGTCCTTCTTGATGGCCCGGACCTCGGCCAAACGGGCAGCCATCATCTGCTGACCGGTGTCGGCCGACAGTGATCCCGTGAGGGGAGCGAGCCGGTCCGGCTGGTTGTCGTCCCCGTCTTCCGACGGGCTGGACTGGGTTTCCGTGGTGTCAGTCACCTGGAGTTCCCTTCCTTGTTGGTTGATGATTCCTAGCCTGGACTACCTGAACTAGATGGCAGTTTGGGATGCCAGCCCGTGATCATTCAGTATAGGTGATTGATCACCCCTTCCGCAAGTTGTCGAGGATCGCATCGACGAACTCCTCGGCGGTGCTGAGGGCTCCGACCCAGCGGACGTTCTTGACACCGTCCGCCTCGGCCGATCGGCCCATCTGGCCGTAGCCCTCATCGCCGACCCAGATGACGTCGGTGCCACCCTGCTCCAGTGCCTTGAGCCACTGGACCGCTCGGTCGATCTCGCCGTCGATGACGAGGTGACCGTCGGACACCACGACCAGCAGCTTGCGGCCGATCACCGAGTCGTCGGTCAGACGCAGCGGCCCGTCAAGGGCAGCCATGCCATGGTCGAACGCTTCCTGTCCGGAGTTGGCCGAGCGGACCCGAATCTTGTCCGGCGTCTCGCCCACCCTGACCACCGGCTCGGCCGTCCAGCCGAAGGTGACCGCAGCGAACTTAGCGTTGACCGACTTGGAGCCATGCGCCATGACGTAGGCGACCTCACCGAGCATGTTGGTGTAGCGCTTCATGGATCCCGACGTGTCGGTTGCCACGCCGATGATGACCGGAGGACGCACCACGCTGTGGCGCTTGCTGGCCCGCCACGGCGTCGCCGTCGTGATCCGACCACCGGCCCGATCCGCCGCTGCCGCCATGGCGCCACGGCCGTGGAGCCGTCCGGGCGGAAGCTGGCTGGACACCCGAGTCCGAACCACGGCCGGCGTCGCGTCCCGCTGCAGCGCCCGAGCCAGTCGGGTCACCATCCGAGCGTGACGGGGCTCGGGAGTGGCGAGGATCCAGTTGCTGCCGGACCGTCGTTCCTTCCAGATGCGAGCCTCGGCCGCTCGGGGCGACATGCGCTTGACGTCGGGCTTGCGCTTGGGATCGCCGGACACGTCCTCGACGGCCTTGACGAACTCGTCGGCCCAGCCCTGCTTCTCTTCGGCACCGCTGTCGCCGAAGCCGGTCGGACCGGACAGGTCGTCGCCCTCGCCCTCGCCCTCGCCGCTGGCCGCGTCGGCGCTCTCGTCGCCGCCTTCGCCGCCACCCATGGAGTCGCAGTCGCCGTCCTCTTCGCCGAGGATCGCTCGGACGATGTTCACCATGATGTCCTCGGTGTCCATCTCGCCCTCGGATTCCTGGAGCTGCTTGACGAGATCCAGCCACTCCTTGGCGATCTCGATCGCTCGGGCGTCGATGCCCGTCCAGCGGTGTGACCAGTAGCCGAAGTCCAAGGTGCAGAACTCACCGAGCAGGTCATCGAAGATGTCCATCGGGAAGTCACCGAAGCGGTCCCGCATCATCTTGTCGATCGTCTCGAGTTCGACGTGGTCGACCACTGCCGAGTGGGTCCGTCCCCATGCCAGCGCCCAGCAGGTCACCGCTCCGGCGACCGACACGTAGTTGGCGGGGTCGGCGAAGTTGTCGGCCAAGAGGTGGCCGTAGCAGGCACGGAGCCGAGTGCGGTTGGCGGCGGACAGCCGGACCGACTGCGCTTCGATGCGAGCCTCTTCCAGCGTCTTGACGACACCGAGCTCCGGCATCGTGATCCGGCCCGACCGGATGAGGTCCATGGTCAGCCAGTTGCTCCACAACGAGTGTGAGCTCTCGTGGGCGACGAGTCCGTCGATGGTCAGGACTCGGTCGAAGGACTGGTCACCGTCCAGCGTGATGTCGCCGGTGCTGGACACGTACCAGCCTGCGGCCGGTCGCTCGGTGCCTTCGGGGGCCAGCTTGATGATGGCACCGGTGCGGAGGCTTCCGTTGGAGCGGAACTTGTCGTTCAGGTCACGGATCCGCTTGTCGTCGATCTTGATCTTTGCCATTGTCGTGGTTCCTTTGTGGTTGTCGTGGTTGGTTGCTGTTGAGAGTCAGTATAGGTCGTTTGGTTCAGGTTGTCAAGTCGTGGTTCTGAGACTGGCGGGGGAGAGCTCGAGCGAACCCGAGCCCTCCCAGCCAGGATCGGCCGGCGACCACGACGAAGCCGGCCGATGGTCCTGCCGCTAGAACGTCAGCGGCTTGGGCATCTTGGCCCAGATGGCTTGCGCCGCCTCTTGGTAGGCAGACATGTCCTCGGGGTGGGCGAAGGACAGGAGGTTGGCGATGGCCACGTCCAGTCCGTAGATCCGCTCCACGTCGCGGAAGGCGATGAGTTCCCGCAGCTGGGGAGCCGCCGAGATCTCGTTGTTGACCGCCTTGATGTTGAGGTTCTGGGCGACGGTCACCGCCTCGGTGCAGACACCGAGCCGAGCAGCCACCTTCCAGTCGGTGGTGAAGTCCACCTTGAGCGTGAACCGGCTCAGCATGGCATCGGAGACCACGGCACCCGGAACGTCGGGGTTGTAGCAGCCGTAGACCACGAAGCCGTCCTTGGCCACGACCGGCGGCCGGAGCGGGTTGGCCGAGACGTTCAGCACTCCGCGCCCGTCCATGAGCGAGTAGGTCGATGCCAGCGCACGGGAGTCGATGAGTGCCATTTCGTCGATGAGGAACGGCACGCCCTTCTCGGCGGCACGGACCAGCGGCCCGTCCTCCCAGTTGTAGGTGCCGTCGGGCGACTGGACCCACGTGCCTTCGAGATCGGCCGACTCGGTGTCCAGCGATCCCTGCAGCGTGATGACGTCGTCCAGCGCACCTTCCACCAGCGCCGTCTTGCCACAGCCGGGGGCTCCGGAGAACAGCGCCGACTTGCGCTCGGCGTAGGCGGTGCGGAGGAAGTCGACGTCGGTCGTCTTGAGCCCACCGATGGACACCTTGCGAGGGAAGTACTCTTCGCCGTTCGGTCGGATGCAACGCCCACCGCGGGTGGCGATCGGCTTGATGACCGGAGCGACCGGAGTGGTTGAAGGGGTCGGTGCCACCGTGGTGGCGCTGGGGCTGGCGACGGCGAACTTGCCGTGCTTGTCCGCCGCGGCGGCGACGCTTTCCTTCCAGCTGGGAAGGTCGAAGGGTGCGAGTGTTCTGGTCATGGTCGTGGTCCTTTGTGGTTGTCGTGGTCGTTGTTGTGATGCAGTATAGGCGGTGGAATCTTGCTTGTCAAGTCGGGGCCCGAGGGCCGGCCTGGACTCAGTCCACGCCGCCCTCGAACACCACGTCCCCATCGGGGGTGACGGTCGGGACACCGAGGTGGTGGCGGATCCAGTGCGGAGCCAACCAGCGGCCGTCGATGCCCTTTTTCTGGCGCTCGGAGATCTGAACGAGATCCGTCTCGGTCAGTCCGAAGGTCAGTTCGGTGACGTACTGGACGTGGTGGAGTCCGCCCACCGCGGTGTCCTTGGTCACCGTCTCGTCCATCAGCTTGAGAGCGTTCTCGGGACTCCCGACGTAGTCGGCGGCCCACGCGCCCTGCTTCTCGCCGATGATCCGGCGGAAGGACATGAACAGGTCACCTGCCACGAGGTAGCGGAGCAGGGTGACTTCCATGGGAGTCACCGCGGCGGTGACGGGATCCGGTTCGATCCTGAGCAGTTCCAGCCAGTAGCCGGTCTGGTCGGGCAGGTCACCCTTGGTCGGAACGTGAGCGTAGATGGTCATGGTTGCCTTTCGTCGTGGTCGTTGTTGTTGATGGTCATTGTACTCGGTCGTTGTCAGCTTGTCAAGTCGGTCGCTCTTCCTCTTCCCAGAGGGTGAGGATGACACGGACCTCGTCGGCCCAGAACTCGGCTGCCATCATGTTGCGGAAGCCTTCCCGGAGGGTGAGAGAGTCGCCCCCTCGAGGGGCCCAGAGCTCCACCTTCCAGCCGTTGATTCCGCCCATCACCATGACGCGTTCGTCACGGTCGAAGATGGGTCCTTCCTCTCCGTCGGGGTAGTCCTCGTCTGGGAATGGTGTGTCGCTCATGTCGTGGTCCTTGTCGTCGTTGTTGATGGTCAGTATAGGCGATGCGATCGCCCTTGTCAAGTCGGTCAGAAGAAGTAGCGGCGGACCGTGTCCGGGGCGGCGGTCGGGTGTTCGACGTGCTCCCATCCCATGCTGGCGCACTCGAAGGTGACCTCTCCCAGCACGACACGGTCGCCGATGGAGAGCGAGTGGCTGCGGAAGTCGGCTGGGTGGTCGATGTTGAAGGTGCGGAACAGGTCCTCGAGGACCCGCGTCGGGTCGCCGTCGAAGCCGGCCTGGCCCTCGTAGGTGCACTCGTATGGTCCCCAGAGGGGCTCGGTGGCCGCTGCCATGTGGCGCTGCCAGATCTCGTAGTCGATGTCCATGTGATGTCCTTGTGGTCGTGGTTGGTGTCGCTGTCTGGATGACAGTATAGGGCATGGATTCTTGCTTGTCAAGTCGAGCAGCTGGCCCCTCGGTGGGGAGTGCAACAACTTGATGGCGGTAGCTTACTCATTGGATCCTCCCTTGTCAAATTGAACGGAGCTCAGGAATGCTCCATATTTCAGGGCAGGCTTCGGCCCTCCTCTCGAGGTGCACACTCCCCTCGAGCAGTTGGTCATGATGGATCGGTTGTGGTTGTCCTGGGCTCCTTTCGTTGTCGTTGTTGATGATCAGTATAGTCGATGGATCTCGAGGTGTCAAGTCGGTCGGCCCACCCCTCCCCCTGTTGACGTACGAGGGGAGGAGATGGGACACACCGATTTCAGCCGGCTTCAGCCAGCCGGGATCTCGAGCTCCGAGCTCAGAAGAACCCAGACTCCTCGGCGTAGAGGAAGGGCTGGAAGAGCTCGGTGGGGTCGTCCCCCCAGCTCATTCCCCCCGTGATCCAGAGGTGGACTCCCCCCATGTGGAGGTAGGTCAGTTCCCGGGATTCGTTCCGGATCGCGGTCAGAGCCCGGGTGAGGTGGTCCTGGACGAACTCGAGCTCGCTGTCGAACTCGTCGTTCCCCTCGTCGTAGAGGTAGTCGTAGCTCTCACCGTTCACGGTGTGGAAGATGACAGCGGCCTGCTCGGCCGTCAGAGCGGCGATGTCCGCCTCGATCTCCCGGGCCATGCGGTCGTGGCTTCGCACTGCGGCGATCACCATGTCGGCGCCCATCAGGTGTAGTGGCCGGCGTAGTAGTCGTTGACGACGTTGATGACCCTGATGCGGATCTCGGCCGACACGTCCTCCGAGCGGAGGGCGAGATCGACGCTGTCCAGCAGGTCGGCGATGACTAGAGCCACCACGTCCCATGGATCGTCGTCGGACAATCCGAAGAAGGCTTGGTCAGCCATCTCCAGGATCTCGGGTGGTGTGATGTGCGTGGTCATGTGGTTGTTCCTTCTGTCGTGGTTGTTGTGGTCATTGTAGTTGATGGATACTAGCTTGTCAAGTCGGTCAGCGGACCAGCGCGGTCAGCTTCCGCTTCCAGATGAGCGGGGCCCCCTCGGGTCCCTTGATGTAGGGGGTGACCCAGACGGCCCGCTCGTCGGCGGTCCCCTTGTTGAGCCGACGCCAGTGGCCGCGCACCAGCCAGCGGTGGCTGAACCGGGACTCCCCCTCGGGGTCGTACTCGGACTTGCTCCGGTGGGGCCGGCGCAGTCGGGTCACCGAGACGCAGAAGTCGTCCGGCACCTTGAGCGAGGATGACTCCATCCGCCGGCGAGCCGGCCGATCCGGCTTTTCCCGGGCGGTGTAGAGCTCCTCCTTCATGAGGAGCAGCAGGCTCAGGATGAAGCGCCGCATCTCGCCGATCTGTTCCACCACTCGCATGGTGTCGTCGGTCAGGATCTCCTCGGATCCGAGGATGTGGGCGGCCATCCGGTTGAGTGACTCCTCGTGGGCCATGGTCTCCCACGGGGTGCCGTAGACCCAGGCACTGAACTCGAGCGGGACCAGCCCGTGCTTGGGACTGATGGTCCCGAGCAGCGGGTTGAGGGGATCGCCGGTGACCTCGCTGATGAACTCCTTGTCCCCGTAGAGCATGATCTGGAGGCCGTCGGCCAGACCCTCGGAGCCGAGGACGGGCTCACCCTCCTTGACCAGTCGGATGTTCTGGGTGGCGTGGGTCAGGTGGATGGCTCGGATGGGGAGCATCCGCTGGCCGACCTCGCCGTCCTCGACGTAACCCGGCTCACGGTAGAAGTAGCCCATGCTGGCCGAGCTCGGGAGCACGATGAACATGTTGGTGGACTCGAGATCGTGCTGGAAGATGGGCATTCCCTCGAGATCGGGCGAGGCCTCGGCCGCCATGGCCAGCATGTCGTGGCTGACGTAGAAGGTGTCGGCCGCGTCGACCCGATCTCGCAGGCCGGCCAGATCCGGCCCGTGGCTGTTGTCCTGATACTTGGATGGAAGGAACTTCTCGGGCCCCCAGTCGTAGGGCTGGTTGCCCGCCCCGAACAGCATGTTGAAGTAGTTGAAGCAGGTGCCGGCCTCGGCGGTCCGGAGCCATGCGGCGAAGTCGATGTGCAGGTCGCAGACCTGGCTGGGTGTGAGCTCGAGCTCTCCTCGCTCTCGCTCGTGCCATTCCAGATCCTCTTGGAGGTAGCGCTCGAGCTGGTCGAGCGAGATCTCGTTGTCGGTGGTCATGTCGTGGTCCTCGTCGTTGGTGTCGATGTGGTCAGTGTAGTCGATGGCTGTCAGTCTGTCAAGTCGACCATCGTCCTCAGTTTGCGCTCGAGTTCTTCGACCGCTCGGATTCGTTTTAGGGCAGCCGGCATCTGGGCCTCGGAGTAGTCCCCCTCCTCGAGCTTGAGGTAGAGGAACTCGATGCTGACGCGGCAGGCTGCCGCCGCCAGCTCGAGGTCCCCGTTGGTCAGGGCCGGCCTGAACAGCCGGCCGACTGCGTCTTGGGCGGTCATGTCGTCACCTGCTGGATGGCGCTGTCGGCGCTCCACTCGAGCCACTCGACGAGTGCACCCATCGACTTGGTGATGGCATCACCGAGGGGCATGACGAAGTCCTCGTCGGCCTCGTCCCTTTGGTCGGGGTGGTACCAGTCGACCCAGCTGAAGTAGGTGTCGCGGAGGACCTCGAAGATGTCGGTGTCCATGCGATGTTCCGACCAGCCGGTGGCCCCTTCGGTGTCCCATGCGAAGGTGCAGTCCTGGGTGGTCGGGCTCACCATGATGGTGTAGCCGGCATTGATGCCGTGGCCGATGTGGACGTCGTCCCCGAGGGCGAAGCGGATGAACTCCACTGCTCGTTGGGCGTTCGACTTGAGGCTGTTGGTGACGGCTCGGTCCTCGAAGTAGTCCCTCACTTGACTGCCTCGCAGTTCGTGAAGCGGTGGAGTGCGGTCTTGAACTCTTGCTCGGCCTCGTCGAGGCGGTTGCCGTTGTAGTCGTCGATCTCGTCGCTCCATGCGATCTTCGCATCGTGGAGTTCGATGGCGGCCTCCTCCAGCTTCTCGAGCCGGTAGTTGAGGTCGTCACGGTCCTTGTCGTGGTCGGTGGTCATGGTTGCCTTTCGTGGTCGTTGTTGTTTGTCAGTGTAGTGGATGGCTCGGCTGTTGTCAAGTCGTCTTGTCGTTCCACTCGGCGTCCCAGCGGCGCTGGTTGTCGCGATCTGTCTTCCAGTCGTTGATCGCCTCCATGAGGAACTCGAAGAGTGCGAAGCCGAGCACGATGACGATGACGGCGACAGTGAACGCCTGGAAGATGAAGGTGATGATCTCGTTCACAGGTCGATCTCCGGCTGGTAGAGGTCTCGGATGTCGTCGAGGAAGGCGAACCAGTCCTCTCGTGCTTCCCACACTTCGTCGTCGTCGCTCCCCTCCTCGTTGGCCCGCCGGTCGAGGATGCCGCGGATCTCCCGGACTTCTTCGTAGAGGCCGTAGGGCTCGGTGATCATGCCGGTCTCGACGAACTCCATCAGCTCGGGCCGCTCACTGGTGACCCACGCTGAGGCCTGCATCCGGTAGTGGCCGAGGGCCGAGGCCCGCAGGTCGGCCGAGTAGATCGGCCCTGTCCCTGTGAAGGTGGTGATGATGTCCCGGTCTTCGGGCCGGGTGCAGTCGTCGTCGATGTCTTGGATCTCGAGGGTCCAGCCAGCCGGCAGGGTGGAGAGGTCGACGTCGGGGATGCCCTTGTCGATGGTGATCTTGATGGTGGTCATGGTTGCCTTTCGTGGTTGTTGTCGTTGTGGACAGTATAGGTCATGGCCACAAGTCTGTCAAGCTGGCCGCCTTGTGGGCGTCCTCGAACAGGATGACCTCCTCCTTGTGCTCGTAGCCCTCCTTCCAGTGGACGTGGGCGTAGGAAGCGTCACCGTCGGCGATGGCGTCGAGGAGAGCGATGGTGGCGTGCTCGGGGTTCATGGCCCAGATCTGCATCTCGATCTTCACGTCGAAGAAGAAGCCGTGGTCCTCGTCGTCGGTCTCGATGCCGAACCAGCGGTTGGAGCCGGCTTCGGCGTCGAAGCCCCATCGGGCCCGGGTGAACCCGTGGGCCTTCAGCCACTCGAGCTGTTGGACTCGTGGTTCGTAGATCTCGGCCAGCGAGGCGGTGTCGTAGGGCGATTGCGTTTCTCCCTCGTCGTGGCGATGACTGGTGCGCTGGCGGTAGGAGGCGATGGCCTCGTCGATCTCCTGCGGCGGAGAGTGGTCGTAGAACTTTGGTGTGGTCATGTCGTGGTCCTTGTCGTTGTTGGTGTGGTCAGTGTAGTTGATGGCTGTCAGTCTGTCAAGTCGTCCCCGACCCAGCGGATGGTCGTGGTCATGGCATGGCGGATGTCAGCGATGAGCTCGCCCACCGACTCGGGTCCGTGGCCCTCCTCGTAGTCCCAGAGGATCACTTCGATTTCGTGGAGCTTCACCCTCTGGTCGGCGATGATCCGCTGGTCGGCCTTGATTCGTTCCCCCCGTTGCAGGATGGTCCGTCGCATCTGCTCGATGTCGAAGTCCCCGGGAAGCAGAGCCGGCTCGTCCTCCTCGTTCTCGAGCGAGGTGCAGGTGCCGTCGGCGCAGTGGGGGCAGTCGTCGTCGGGACCGAGTCCCTCGTCCATCGGGCCTCGCGGGTCGCCGTCGAGCTCTCCTCGGATGCCGGCGCTGAACATCTCCATGAAGCCCTTGCCGAAGTCGGAGCGCTGGAACGCATCCCAGTCGGTCTCGGTCTGGTCGGCCAGCTCCTGGAACTTCTCGGTGGTGACGTCGTCGAAGGGGTTGGGATCTGGATCGGTCATCAGGCGTCCATCTGTCGGCAGCGCAGGCAGGGCCTGGCGTCTGGTGCGAATCCACGGTGGGTGGAGTAGACGAGGACCTTGCCGCAGAGGAGGAGCTCCCCTTCACCGGCCGAGGTCTGGACGTACGGGCCGGCTGCGATGTGAGTCTCTCGGCACAGCCCGTTCTCGTCGGTGTCGACTGTGAGGTACATGATTGCCTTTCGTGGTTGGTGTTATTGGTCAGTGTAGTCGATGGACTAGCTGTTGTCAAGTCGGTGGGTTGTAGTAGTGGCGCATCCACTCCACGGTTTGCACGGTCTGCTCGCCATCTTCCCAGTCGACGATCAGTCCGATGGTGCCGTCCTCTTGGGTGAGGGTCGTGACGTCGCCCCAGTAGTCGGGTTCGTACTTGTGGACCCAGCGACCAACGAGTCGGTTAGAGCTCACAAGAGGACCTCCCAGTCATCGACGCCGGGGATCAGGCACAGGGTGCGGCCCGAGTCCCAGTCGACCTGGACTTGGTCGAAGACCCCTTTGACCACGTCTGTCACCGTGCCGGTCTCGCCGGCTGGGATCGGGTCGGGGTCGTTGGGCATGTGGATCAGGATGATGCGATCGCCGGGCTTGGTCATGCTTCCCCCCGCAGGATGGCTTGGACCCGACGGATGTCGTCCTGGATCTCGGTTCGGGCCAGCCCGGGAGCTCCCTGCATGATGGCGAACTCGTCCATCAGGTCGAACCATGTGACGAGCTCCCCCATCTTGTCGGCCAGCTCGTTCCGCTCTTGCTGTGCTCGGAAGATCCGGCCGAGTGATCCCTCGGCCAGCCGGCCGACGACGTCGTGGACCTCGGGACAGTCCTGCCCTTTCCGCTCGCTGTAGGAGTTGCTGCAGATCGGGCAGTGGGTGTCGCCGGGATTCCTCACGCCTCCTCCTCTCCGACTCGGATGGCCGGCCAGTAGTAGATGGACTCCCGCCCCATGCTGTCGGTGACGGGGCTGTCGAGCTGGCCGGGGATGAAGCCCTTGGGCCAGTTCTCGGGGTACGAGCGCCAGTCGTCGTAGACGGCGATGACGAACTTGATGAGGTCGCTGAGACCGCCGACGACCCCGAGGCACTCACGGCCGTACATGCCGCGACCGGAGTAGCGGAGGTACACGTGGCCGGTCTCGTCGCCGGAGTAGTCGTCCTCGTCGATCCCGATGCCGGCCTCTTGGGCCATCTCCTGGACCAGTTCCAGTGGGAGGGTGATGGTCATGTGGTTGCCTTTCGTGGTTGCTGTTGTTGGTCAGTGTACTCGATGGACTGTCGGTTGTCAAGTGGGTTCGTCTCGGAGTCGATCCGTGATCCTCCGGAGCTCAGCCCCCTCAGCTTCAAGGACGACGGAACTGCAGTTGAGTCGCAGGGTCTCCCAGCGGATGCCGACGACCTCATGCTGCAGCGAGACGATCCAACGCTGGAGGATGGATGAGACGACCTCAAGGATGCCGGTCGCGATCACGAGGCCCGTGATGATGGCGTTGACGATCGGGGACATCAGTCCCACTCCAGATCGTCGGGTACCGCGTAGGGCCAGCCGTCGATGATGACGTGCTCGCCGCAGCCGGTCTCGGACATGGAATCCCAGCCGTCGGTTGTGCCGTGGAAGTATCGGCTGGCGTCGTCGGTCTCGACGTCGAGCTTCTCGTAGCGGGAGTAGCCGTGCTCGACGATCTGGGCTTCGCCCTCGAAGTCTTCGGGAATGGCGGGCAGGGCGGCGGCGAGGTCGGTGACCTTGCGCTCGGCCTTGGTCAGCTCGACGAGAGCATCCTGGAAGTCGATCTGTGCTTGTCTGGTCATGGTCATCCTTCGTGGTCGTTGTTGTTGGTCAGTGTAGTCGGTGGGTGTCAGGTTGTCAAGTTGACCCCTCGGTGATGGGCCATGCCGCAGCCGAAGCAGCGGATCTCGGGCTTCTCCATGCGCCATGCCTCGGAGCGACCGTCGGGCGCCGACGAGAGGTGCATCCCCACTCGGATCTTCATCCCGCTGGGACACGGCTTGCCGTCATGTCCCGCGCACTCACAGAGCGGATCGGAGGCGATGAGTTGCCACGACGGGCGGTTGAAGCGGGGGATGGTCTCCAACGCGTCGGCCACCGACTCGGCCAACTTCTCTCGTTCGGTCTGGGGGATGTCGGCCATGGAGATGGCATCGGCGATCTCGCCGAACATGATCTTGAGGGTGCTGACGTTGACGTTCATGGTTGCCTTTCGTGGTTGTTGTTGTCGGTCAGTGTAGTCGATGGACTGTCGCTTGTCAAGCCGACGGCATGGACGACCGACGGCGGATGACGGTCCAGTACTCAGCCGGCACGGGATCGAGCGAGACCCACCAGGTCCCGGCCAGTGCTTCCCCACCGCCGGTCTCGACCATCGCGCTGATCCAGAAGCCCTCGCAGTCGGGATGGGCCAAGGCCCACGGGATCCACGGGAGGACCCGGATACCGGCCCGCTCCGGGATGTCGACGGTGATCTCGATCTCAGACTTGTCGACCATCGAGCCGGCGAGCCCGTGGAGGTCCTCCTCCCCCACCGCGAGCGGTCGGTCCAGGAACCAGACCACTTCCCGGGGATGGGCCGTGGTGAGGGACACGTTGCTCTCGGTCAGTCGGAGGACGCCGTCGTCCTCGATCACGGGGAGGTGGAACTCGGAGGTGTAGTGGTACAGGCGCTTGGTCATCGTGCCTCCCGCTGGACCCAGAACTGGGCGTCGTTCCACAGGCGCTCGGCGTCCATCCAGGCGGTCTCGCCCTTGAAGGTCTTGGTCCGCAGCTTGAGCCCTCGGGCCTTGGCGGCGGGCAGGATGGTGACCTTGTGCCAGCCGTCGGTCCAGACGTAGTCGCCGGCCGAGGAGTGCTCGGTCAGGTCGCCCTGCTCGTAGTGGGCCATGGACACACCGTCGAGAGTCAGGGTCTCGCGGAGTGCGATGTTGGTGGGTGTGTAGGTGGGCATGGTTGCCTTTCGTGGTTGCTGTTGTTGGTCAGTATAGGGGACCGATCGACGATTGTCAAGTCGGCCTCCTGAGCTCAGTTGTTGCGGGCCGCTGCTCGAGCTCCCATGTTGTCGAAGAAGCGGTCCAGCAGGACGATCTGCTCCGGCGTCAGTCCGATGGTCTCACCCTCGGGGCTCACGCTGGCCAGGACCACTGGCCCTCGGAACTCGGCTCCAGCCAGCATGGAGGCGACGGGGTTGAGTTTGGCGCCGGAGTACAGGAACTCGTCGTCGTACCACATGTCCACGCCGTGGCCGATGTCGTGGCAGGCGATGGTCGACGGGATGATGCTCTTGAGGAAGTCGTAGGTGGTGTCGCCGCCGTCGAGGTCGATGGTGGCGTCGGTGACCTGCCAGCCGGCTTCGCCCTCGAAGAGCTCGGTCTCGGGGTTCTGCGTGAGGGTCAGCACTTCGGTGATGATGATGACGGTCGGGTTCATGATTGCCTTTCGTGGTTGCTGTTGGTGGTCAGTGTAGTCGGTGGATGGTGGGTTGTCAAGCCCGGCTCACCACCACGACCAGTAGTAGAGCTCGACGGGCGTCTCACCGTGCTGGACGATGATCTGGATGGCCTGCTCGCAGGCGTCGCGCACGGCCCTGACGTCCCCGAGGTAGTACTCCCCGTACTCGGTGGAGCCGAAGAAGAAGCCGCCCACGGTGGGGAGCAGGTCGCCGGCCTTGGCCGGGTCGGCCAGCACGGTCTCGCACTCCTCTCGGAGCTGGCGCACCTGCTCGCCGGTGATGGGCAGGTGGTCGCAGTTCGTCTCCCGCCCCTCGTTGAGCTCCTGCTCCGCCCAGTGGTGGAGGAAGTTCACCTTGCGGAAGGTGGCGATGGGGAGGTAGTCCTCGCCCTGTCGGATGGTCAGTTGCTGATCGAGTCCCATGTGGTTGTGCCTTTCGTGGTTGCTGTTGTTGGTCAGTGTAGTTGGTGGATGGTTGGTTGTCAAGTCCGGCGGGCCACCACCGCCCCGATCGGGTCGATGAGGCAGGTGGCTCGGGTGTTCAACTCGAACCACTGCATGGCTCGGACGAAGTCCGTCCGTCGCCGTAGGGTGCCGTCGGGCGTGACGAGGTAGTAGGTCCCCTCCATGGTGCGGCGTCGCCTCACTGTGTTTCTCCCTCAGACGCAGTCGGCGTCATTGTAGATGGTGGAGTCCTCTTCGAGTGAGAAGCCGATGATGGCTCCCTCCCGAATCCAGACGCCGTTCTGGTAGTCGGCTCCGACCACGTCGGGGTGGACGGGCTGGCAGCCGGGATAGGCCGGCTCGTGGTTCATCTCCCAGCCGCCGGCCAGGCCGACGACGGTACCGAGGGTGAGGGCGACCATGAATCGCACCGGCCGGCTCACGATGCCCTCCGCTGGCGGAGCTCGGCGATGCGGGCCTGACGGGCTTCCCATGCCCGCTCGTCCTCGCCGCACCAGTGGCGCAGTTCGACCTCGGCACCGGCCGCCTTCTTGTGGGCCATCCGGTCGCGGCTTCCGCTGGAGCCCCGCTCGGGGTGCAGCTTGAGAGCGTTGTCCCACGTCGATCCCGGCTCGGGGGCCTCGGTGAACATGGCGACGTAGTTCGCATTGACGATCGTCACGGTGGTTGCCTTTCGTGGTTGGTTGCTGTTGGAGGTCATCTTAGGCGATGGATTCGCCGTTGTCAAGTCGGGTCAGGGTTCGCTCCTGAGCGTGGTCAGTCGCTCTCGCACGTAGCGGAGGTAGGTCTCCTGTGCGGCGATGGCGGTCAGTGCGGCCGACTCCTCGTTCTGCCAGAACGTGATGGCGGCGTTGCGAGTGCTCCGATCGGTCATGGCCGCTTGCTCGCGTCGTGGAGGAGCTCGTTGCAGTCGGCGCAGAACTCGGCCCAGTGCTCGAGAACGTCGACCTTGGTGCCGTCGCCGTGGTGGCCGGCGTCGTGGGCCAGGGCGAAGCCTCGGCAGAGCTCTCGGCTCATGCGTCGGACGTAGGTGGTCATGGTTGCCTTTCGTGGTTGGTGAGGTGAGTATAGGCGGTGGACCCGACTCTCGTCAAGTCCACCGCCTACCGGTCAGACCGGAGAGACCGACGGTGCGGCGGGCCGCACCGAGCGGAAGGTGGTCACCTTGCCGTGCACGTCCCAGAACTCGGGGAACGTGTCGCGGACGAGGTTGGCCGAGACGACCGCTCGGCTGGACTCCACGACCGTCACGACGATCGTGCCGTCGGCCGTGCCAGCGGTGGCGCCGACGGAGTCCATCTTGGCGAGCAGGCCCGCACGGATGGCCTTCTGGCGATCCTCCAGAGCGGCGAGGTCCCGCCGGATGGTGGCCAGCTCGGCCACCGCCATCAGCTCGGCTCCGGTGAGAGCCACCGTGGTCGGGATGGAAGTCGGGGTCATGGTCATGGCACTGTCCTTTCGTGGTTGGCGTTGTTGCCGTTGTAGGTAGTATAGGCGGTGGACTCACGCTTGTCAAGTCCACCGCCCGATGGGCCTCAGCCCCAGCTCTTGACCGCTGCCTCAGCGGCCCGACGCTCGGCCCGACGCTCGGCCAGCCGCTCGCTGGCGACACCGCGGCGGGCGACCCGACGGAGCTCGGACATCCGAATCCGCTCGGTCTCGACGATCGGCTGGGTCAGGACGTTCAACACGTCGGTGGCGGTGGGGAGAGCGAACTCGGAGTTCATGGTCTGTGTCCTTTGGTCGTGGTCGTTGTTGGTAGTATAGGCGATGGACTCGCGCTTGTCAAGTCCATCGCCCGTGGCTCAGATGAGGCCGAGCAGGATGAGCGGCGACCAGTTGCCGTGCTCGCACGATCCGTCCGGCTCGACGCGGCAGCCGCAAGAGGTCTCGGCGATGCCGTCGAACATGATGGCTTCGAGAGTGTCGAAGTCCAGGGAGTCGGCCCAAGCCCGCTCTCGGTTGAGGTGGCTGATCGGCATGGTGGTGGTCCTTCCGTCGTGGTCGTTGTTGAAGGTCATTGTACTCAGTTGGTGAGCACTTGTCAAGTCAGTATCCGCTGCCGCCGAGCTCGGTCTCGGCCAGTCGGAACTCCTCGTTGTAGGCGTCGATCCGGGCGATGCGCTCAGCCTCAAGGGCAGCCTTCTCGTCGGGCGAGAGGCTCTCGTTGCGGAGCCGAGCCTCGATCATGTGGATCGTGTCGGCCATCTCGTAGAAGATTTCGTTGTCGTTCATGAGGTCATCTTAGGCGATGGATTCACCGTTGTCAAGTCGAGCGATCAGTGCCGCCACGACGAGCGTGAGGGCTAGGTCGGCGGCGGATGCCACGATGATGATGGTGAGGATGAGTGCGGTTGTCATGGCTGTCATTGTAGGGCATGGTTCGGCGGTTGTCAAGTCGAGAGCTCGGGCCGGCCGGGGCATATTTTCGGGCAGGGTTCGGCCCTCCTCTCTGAGTACTCACACCCTCAGAGCAGTTGGTCGGCTGCTGTTGCTGTTGTTGTCTGTCATTATAGTTGGTTAATTGTGGTCTGTCAAATCAGTATCGACGTCGTCGAGCTCGGCGACATTCCCGGCATTCCCGCTGGCCGGTCTTGCGGACGTAGGTGTTCTCAGTGTCGTAGGGGTGGCCGTGGGGACAGTGAGTCTTGCTCAGGTGCCATTTCCCAAGGTCGAATCGGCGGGATCGCCGGCTGTGCTCCTGGCGCGACACAGCTTCGAGGTGGGCAGGATTCACACAGGGGGGATTTTGGCAGAGGTGGTCGACTTCGTAGTCAGTCGGGATGGAACCCACGAGGGCGTCATAACTGGCTCGGTGGGCCAGCCATTGCTGTCTCTGATACCAGTAGCGGCCGTAGCCCTCGGGAGACTTGACCGCAGTCCAGAGCCAGCACCCTGTTCCCGGGTCAGCCTGGACCTTGGCCCAGAAGCGCGGCTCGAGAATCGGGTCGCCGAGCTCAGCCATCTTCATGGCGTCGGCCTCGGCAGGCGTCCTTGCTGGCCTTCCGCTTGCGATCGACGAAGGTGTGTGCCCGCTGGGTGTGGCGCTGCATCTTGAGCGGGGCTCGTCCGGTCTGGATCTTGGTCTTGTTCTTGGCCATGTGGGACAGTATAGGTCATGTACCTACGCTTGTCAAGTCAGCCGGCTCGGCGTCGGCCTGGCGCATGCGCCGGGCGAGCTCGAGAATGCTCACGATGATGGCGTAGACGCCGGCCACCGTGACGAACCCCGGCACGTAGCCGCTGTAGCCGAGCACTGGGAAGTGCACCGACAGGCACCGCAGGCCGAGCAGGGGGAGCCAGAGAGCTCCGAACAGCTTGGCTTTCTGCACCGCCACGGGGCTCACAGGGTCACCTCCCCAGCGGCCTCACGGGCGGCGAGGATGACCTCGGCCTCGGCCATGGTCGGGTAGACCCAGCCGTGGTTCTTGGCGCACGTCGGGCCGTAGCCCGCTGCCATGCTCCGCTTGTCCTCAAGCTCGGCGAAGCAGTTGACGCACTGGTGGTACTGCTGGCCCCACGCTGTGGCCTGAGCGGCCGTCATGGCGGTGTCAGCGGACAGGCCGACGAGGCCTCGCTTGCCGAGGTACTCCCACTGCCAGTCGCCGTAGCCGTCGCGGACGAGGCCCTTGGCGACGAGCTGGCGGCTGTTGCGGGTCGACATGACTCGGATGATGGAGCCGAGGGAGTTGACGTGCAGGCCGATTTCCAGCTCGGCTGCGGGAGCCGGATCGGTCGACGTGCGGGCCGCGCTGCGAGCCTGTGACTTGGCGTACATGCTGCGGGCGGCGGCTTCCTGCTTGTCGGAGACTCGGCCCTTTTCGGCGTACTGGGCGGCGACGCTCTGGGCGAAGGTCGACCAGTTCTGCTCGGCCATCCAGTACATGAGCTCGTGGAGGGAGATTTCGGTGGAGGTGTTCATGGCGGTCCTTCCGTCGTTGTTGTTAGTGACATTATAGGGGGTCGCATCCCCTTTGTCAAGTCAGCCGGCCAACTTGCCTTCGGCTGCCATCCGAGCCTTGACCTCGGCCTTGGCCTTCTCCACACATGCCACGATGGCAGCGGTGAAGGGGAAGTCGCGTTCGAGCTCTGCTTGGGTGCAGGTCACGAATTCGACGGGCTTCATCTTGGTCTTGTTCTTGTTCTTGGCCATGTGGGATAGTATAGGTCATGGCTCGGTTGTTGTCAAGTCGGAGCGGAGCTCGGGGTCCGGGGATATTTCCGGGCAGGGTTCGGCCCTCGCCTCGGAGTTCCCTGAGCTCCCGGGTTTCGTCACTTGTCGTTGCTGTTGTCTGTCATTATAGGGGATGGATCGCCGGCTGTCAAGTCGGGAGCTCAGGCCGGCGCCTGGGAAAATTCGAGGCCGGGGGGACGATCCCCCGGCCCCGGTTCCTTTGGAGGTTCTTTTTCCTTTGGGTTGGGTTTGGTAATAGTCCGCCAGCGGCGGTGAACACCCCGGACCGGAGCTTCCTCTGCCTACCATCCCGAGGGCGGTGCACCACCTCTCGTTACTCTCGGCTTTGGTCGCCCCGTTCTCCGCCTTCGCTCCCCCGTACGCCTGTCCTCCACCACCTTCATAAGGGCTCGACCCGGAGGTAACCATCCAACTTTCTCGTTGGCTTGGGTAGAGCTCCGGCGCTTGCCGTAGGGCGCTTCACTGGACTGCTGGAAGGCACCTCAGCGGTTCCGAGGTGTACATCGCTGCTTGCTTGTGTCTGTCATTATACTAGATTGCTGCTAGCTTGTCAAGTTGGGCTCTGGGGGAATCCTCCCCCAGGCCGGCATTCGCACGTGCTGGCGATCCCGCAGGACCGGACACGGTGAGCTCAAGGGGCATGCTCACCCTCACCCTCTGTTTCGTTCTCGCGCCAGGCGCCTCGCTTTCGTTCTAGTTTGTTGGGCTGATAAGAGCAGTATAGGCGGTCGCATCGCCCTTGTCAAGTCGGTCAGCCGACGTCCTGATCGCAGTCGGCGCCGCAGTCCTCGCAGACGTAGTTGCCCGGCACGTCGTCGTCGTGCTCGGGCTCGCCGCCGCACTTGTTGCAGTTGTCGACCGAGTGGGTCAGGCCGGCGTACATGCTCGATCCGAAGTCGCCGGGGATTTTGCGGGAGAAGCTCATGTGACCTCCGTGGTCGTGGTTGCTGTTGAAGGTCATCTTACTAGGTTGTTCGTCGGCTGTCAAGTCGAGAGCAACTGGCGGGAGTCGAACCCGCGTATCCGGCTTTGCAGGCCGGCACCTGGCCACTCGGTCACAGTTGCAGGCTGGCTCGCCGGGGGCGATTCCCCCGGCCGGAGCCGCTGTGCAAGATGGGTTTCTTCGGGCGAGCCGGCTTCCCGCTCGCCCTTGACCTAATCCATGTCCTGCTGACCTCCTGTTCTCGTGAGCCGCTTCCGCCGGTCCTATCCGGAGTGCGCTGCGCTCGCTGCTGTTTCATCGTATGGGGGTATTATAGGGGGTCGCATCCCCTTTGTCAAGTCGGTCAGACCGACTCGGCGTCCAGCGCCTTTTCGAGCTCTATCGCTTCCGCGATGCGGCCCTGCACTCGCAGGATGCAGGCCTGCACGGCCCGCACCCACACGTCGTCCACGCCGGTCTCCCACGCGTCGGCGACGAGCTCCGCCGTGGCGAAGTCGCCGTCGTCCACGCCGAAGTCGCGGACGAGCGATGCGGGAGTCGGATCGTCGGCCCACTCGCCGCTGAGGTTCGGAGCGTCGAAGTCCGAGACCTTGTCGCCGCTGCTGAAGATGAGGAGCTCGGCCCGCTCGATCGCGAACTGCCGGCCAGCCAGCCTGGCCTTGTCGAACAATTCCTTGTCCGACATTCCTGTGTTCACCAGTTCCATGGTCACCCTCCTGAGGGGTCGTCGTTGTGTAAGGGAAGTATAGGGGATAATTCCGTAGCTGTCAAGTTGAGCTCAAGCTGGCGCTGACTTGACAGGAACGGAGCCATCGCCTATACTGTGCCCATCAAGCGAAACAGCGAGTGCGTACGACTCGCTGGCTCGGAAGTGCAAACGGGTAACTCCCCTGGGGTAACCATTCCCTTGTGCCGTGCGTAAGCCGGAGTCTTGTCCCGCTCTCCTGACGAGTGACCTTGGTACCACGCTGGGTCGGGGTAGCTCCCCGGCTCGGCGTGGGGCTTTTTCTCGGGAACTCGAGCTCCGACTTGACAAATTCGTAGCGATGACCTATACTGTACTTATTAGCGGGGAGGGACTCCGCAGGAAAGGTCAAGATGGACGACGACGGCTGGCTGGAAATGGACTACGAGGATCGGTACGAGGGGGAGGACTACAACGTCTGGGAGGAGAACCAGATCGACGCCGACATGGCGGCCGGCGAGATGGACTGAGGGAGGGGCCCCGCCGAGAGGCGGGGCTTTCTCGCGTCTGGGGGCCAGGATATTTCTCGAGCTCGGCTTGACATCTCGGGAGCGATCACCTATACTGATCTTTGTTGGCGGGGAGGGACTCCGCCGGAAAGGGCAGCAATGCTGGGAGATACCCCGGATTGGGAAGATGGTCCGGAGGACGGGGAAGTCGAGTTCGACGACCGTCACGAGGCCGAGGCCGAGGCTCAGTGGGAGGCTCGGCAGGCGGTGGCGGAGTTCGACTCCGACGCCGAGGCCGAGGCCGCTGCCGAGCGGTTCCAAGATCAGTTCGGCTGGTGAGCGGGTCGGCCCTTCGGGGCCGACCACTTGCTGGCGGCACGGGCGAGCCGGCCCTGGGAGTGGCCGGCTCAAGCCCGGCGCCGGGGCGGGAGAGGTGCCCCTTGGCGCTGGGGATATTTTGGCGCAGGCTTCGGCCCTTGTCTGGGAGCCCCGCTCCTAGCCGTGGTCACCTGCCGTTGCTGTTGAATGTCAGTATAGGGCATCGCTCTGCCGTTGTCAAGCCGAGGCCAGCTCGAGCCGGGGATTTCTCCCCGGCCCAGCCGGCTCAGTCCGGGTAGCCCCAGTCGTCGCCGGGCTCGTGGCGCAGCATCGGCTGCTTGTGCCCGCAGTCGTGGCACTCGTACAGGTCGTCGCCGTTGTCGGCCGGCCAGTCGGTCCAGAGGCTGAACTCGGTGGGGAGCTCGCAGGCCTCGCACACCAGCGTGATGGTTGTTTCGACCGCCATCTTGATCCTTTCCGGCGGGTCCCTCCCGCTCATGTATGTAACTATAGTGCATGGACTCGAGGTTGTCAAGCTGGCTTGGCCACCTCCTTGCCGCACTCGCAGTGCAGCGGGCCGAGGTCGTAGGACTCCCACTCGGCGATGTCGGCCTCGTCCAGGGGACGGAGTCGGTATCCGCCGAGGTCGAAGCCGGTGAGCAGCGCTGTCGTTCCGCAGCATCGCGGGGACGAGCAGACGAAGGTGGTGTGGGTGGCGTAGATCACGCCGTCCTTCAGCTTGTGTTCCATCAGATGTCCTTCCTGAAAGTTGGTGCCACGTAGGGCGGGTGGACGTACTGGGGGCAGTGCAGGCGGTGGGTCGGGATGACGCAGATGGCCTGCTCGCCTCGCATGTCGGTGCGAAGTTCCTCTCGGGGGATTCCGCAGCCCTGGCACTTCGTGTCTGGTGTCGGTGTCATGTCTGGCATTATAGGGGATTATTCTGTAGCTGTCAAGTCCGGGGGAAGCCAGCACCGGGCGGGCTCAAGTGGTTACTCTGGGTGGCATGCCGCAAACGGTTGCCGAGGCTGACGCCTACTACGCCAACGATTGGACGAAGTGGCCGCTGCCGCAATGTCCCGATGGTGTGCAGCCGTGGGACGGAGTGGCGGGCTGTTTCTGGAAGGAAAGCGTCGGGTCCCGGGAAGTCGACACCCAGCGAACCGCTGCGCTGGCGTCGGTCGACATAGCGATCGGGACCTCGGGGGGCAACAAGCCGTACCAGGGCTCGACCTACGGGATGCCGTACCAGGTCATCGACACCACCAGGCCCATGACCAAGGTGTACGACAAGAGCCGGCCCATCACCTGGAGCTGGTTACGGCCCAGCTATCCCATCACCTACCTGCCGTTGCCGCTCGAGCCGGAAAAAACCCGGCGGGAGGGCGACCCGGTCGGAGCGTTCGACAAGCACTGGCTCGGGTTCGATCCCGGGAAGAAGTTGCTGTACGAGGTCATCCAGCTCAACAAGGGCAGCCCGATCCTCAACTGGAACCAGACACCCTGGAGCCTCGGGTACAACGGGGCTTCACATCCGGCGGCGACCTGGGACACTTCCCGGGTATGGAACGGCGTCAGCCAGCCGGCCGGGGTCGTGGCGGCCGGGATTCCGCTGGCGCCGCTGATCGTGAAGTACGACGAGTGGGCTCGGAAGAACATCGGCCACGCCATGTTCCTGGTGCTGCCGAACTACGCCTCGGGACGCACCGGGCCGGCTCGTGGGTTCGACGGGGACATTTCCGGGCATCCTCTTCGAGCGGGGGAACGCCTCCGCCTGAGGCAGGAATTCATCCTGAAAGACGACCCGATCAGCTACGCAGCGTGGGAGTATGGCCTCGTAGTGGGAGATCGGAATGCCCACAACGTGGGGGATTATCGAGGGGTCGGGAGCTACACCAGCAGCCAGGACGGTCGCTGGGGCAGCGTCACTCGACCGAAGTGGCAGTTGAGCCAATTCGAGGTCATCGCCCAGTGAACGAAAAGGCAGGCTGCATGGCACCACGAACCCGCTATCTCGACGTCACCCACCACATTGATGTCGATCTCGAGCCCGACGAGGACACGAAGAACAAGCTGGACGAGATCATCTTCCGGCTCGGCCGGCTCGAGGTGGCAGTCCGCAGATCCACACGAACCACCCAACAAGGAGATCAAGCAATCATGGCAGACCTTTCAGGCCTCCAGGCCGAAGTCCAGCAGAACACCGATGCCACCGCATCCATCACCGCACTGGTCGAGGGACTGGCCCAGCAGCTCCGCGACGCCGCCACCGACCCGGCTGCCATCCAGGCGCTCGCCGATCAGCTCGACGCCAACACCTCGCTGCTCGCCGCCTCGGTCGCGGCCAACACGCCCGAGGGCGAAGAGGTTCCCGCCGGCGAGGTGCCCCCGGGCGAGACGCCCATCGAGGACCAGCCGCATCCGGACAACACGCTGCCGGGCGACCTGCCCCAGGGCTGAATAGCCCGCTGGCGCCGCTGGTTCCGCCGGCGGGGCTGGGGCACAAAACGCAGGAAGCCCCCGCACCTCGGGTGAGGTCGGGGGCTTTTCCGCGGGCGGGATCAGAAGGCCGAGTTGCGGGCGTCCGCCTGACGATCGGCCCAAACGTCGACCTGAACCTCGAAGCGAGCGAGAGCCTCGGCCAGCGTGGTGGCGCCTTCGATCTGAGCGGCGATGTCGGCTGCGTCGAAGCATTCCACCACGACGTCCCAACCGCCATCTTCGTAATGATCCAGAGCGTGAGCCTGAACCGCTGCGACCAGATCCATCTTGTCCTCCTTGCTGCGGGCCGTTCCCGCTAACAAGGACTACTATAGTGGATGGAGCTTGAGATGTCAAGTCGTGGCAGGGGAGATTTCGTCGAGGCGGAGCAGGAGGTAGTGGCGGGTGCTGTCAGCCAGGATGAAGTCGGCTGTGGTCTCTGCGCCGGCATCGAAGAGCTCGGGCCGCCAGGTCCGCTTGGTCGGGTCGAAGGAGAGGATCAGCCACTTCCCAGGGTCCGTTGGGTCGGGGATGTCTCGCAGCATCTCGGCCACAGCTCGTAGGGCCTGGGTCGACGCCGGCCGGGCCTGGCCCCGGCCACAGCCGAGCTCGATCCTGACCCGGTTGATGACCCGGGCGACCAGCACATCTTCCTCGGTGTAGTCCCGGTAGTTGCCCGAGCCGGGAGCCGGCGCACTGGCCAGGACACCCTGTTCTCCCAGGCGCTGGACCTGCCGGAGGGGAAGGTCGGTCCGCTTCATGAACTCCGCCAGGTGCATCCCGGGAAACCTAGTCCGCCCAGGGTTGGCAGGATTGGCTTAGGCTTCCGCCGTGTCCCCTCGCGCCGAATCGGCCGCCCAGCGTGGTCTCGAGCTAGCCATCGACGGGTTGGCCGTATCTCGGATAGCCAGGCTCATCGTCGACGACGAGATCACCAAGCCCGGGCGAGAGTACGTCATGAAGAACTGGGGCCAGCAATGGTGGGCTCCGCTCGTGGATTGCCGAGCCTGTGTGTCAGTGTGGGCCTCGGGTGTATTGCTGACCGGCCTCGTGCCCCGGAAGCTCAGAGTGTTGCTGGCCCTCTCGGAGGTCGCCGTGATCGTGGAACGTCTGGTTGACCAGCGGGGCCAGGTCGAGTCGGGCTGGGATTGATGGCGTATTTCCCGGACGAGACGCCGGCCCGCAATGGAACCATGCCGGCTCCGGTCGATCTCGAGGGCCGGCTTCAGACCGTCGAGCAGCTCCTCGATGATGGCTGGATCCCGGAACACCTCCTTCCGCCGCCCGCCGATGTTCCCCGGGGCTTCACCGCCTCGGCCGAGCGGATATTTGCGGGCTCGGCGCTCGAGAAGGTGGACAAGCGGGAGCCGGCCGCCTGGCAGACGGCGGCCTGGCAGTTCATCGACTCGATCGGTGAGCTGAAGTTCGCCAGCTCGGTCCTGGGCTCGATCCTCTCGAGAATCCGGCTCTACGCCGGCATCGTGGACGACATCCAGCGAACCCCGGTCTCGGTGACCACCTTCCTCGAGGAGCTGGGGCCGGCGCAGGCCGTGGCCCACACCGACGTCACGAAGGAGGCCATGGAGTATGCGGACGAGATCGTGTCCGATCTCCGGGAGCATGCCTTCGGCGGAACCAGCACGTTGCTGCGGAACTCGGCGGTCAACATCTGGGTGGCGGGGGAGTTCTACCTGATCCGGGACACCAAGTGGCGTGTGGCTTCGGTGAGCGAGCTGACCCGGGGAACGGGGAGTGACGGCGGCTTCGAGCTCATCACCTCGAGGACGAACAAGGGAGCCCGCAAGAAGCTGGACCCGGACGACTTCGTGGCCAGGATCTGGCGGAACCATCCTCGTTGGTCCGCCGAGGCCGACTCGTCGCTCCTGGGTGTTCTCGATCCGTGCGAGGAGCTCGTGCTTCTCGAGCAGGCCAAGCGGGTGTTGACCAGGAGTCGGCTCAACGCCGGCGGGCTGTTCGTCCCGGACGGAGTTGGTACCGTCGATCTCGAGAAGGTGCTCTTCGAGGCGGCGAACGCTCCGATCCGAGACGAGTCGGCGGCCAGCACGGTGGTGCCGTTCCTGCTCCAGGGCCCGGCCGAGCTCGGCAAGGAGATCAAGGTCCTGGACCTGAGCCGGCGGGTCGACGAGGACATGCTGAAGCAGGAGGAGCGGCTCCTCGATCGCATCCTGTCCGGGATCGACCTACCCAAGGAGTTCGTGACCGGGCTCTCGGGGGTGAAGTTCGCCAACGGCATCGTGATCGACGACGAGCTCTTCAGATCCCATGTCGAGCCCCTGGCCCTGTTGATCGTCGATTCCTTCACCCAGGTGGTGCTCCGGCCCTCGCTGCGGGCCAGGGGGATTTCCGAGGACATCATCAACAAGTGCGTCGTCTGGTACGACCCGTCCAGCGTCATCAGCCGTCCTGACAAGTCTCAGGCGGCCAACGACGGCTTCGACCGCAAGACGCTGTCGGCCAAGGCCTGGCGCTCGGCCCGGGGTTTCACCGAGTTCGATGCCCCGGACGACGACGAGCTCATCCGCCGGCTCGCCCTCGAGAAGGCCATGATCCCGCCGGAGATGGCGACCGTCCTGGTCGAGTCCGTGAACCCACCGTTCTTCGCGGCCCAGCGGGTGGCCCAGCAGGAGTTGTCCGGTATGCCAGATGACATCAGCCAGCTCCTCCAGGGAGACACCATGCCCAGTACGCCTGGCGAGAACGCTCCGCCGGCTCCGCCCGGTGCGCCGGCGCAGCCCCAGGCCGGCGACGAGATACCGCCTGGCCGGCCGGAGGCGAACGAGATGTTCCAGGGTGGAGAGATCCAACCGGGTGGCGTCATGCCTCCCCGGGGCAGGAGGTAGCAGTGCTTACCACCGATGACCTGTACCAACGGTGGTTGGACGAGCTCTGTCGAATAGACCGGGACTCGGACCCGACGATCCTGGCGGGGCTCGAGGTCCTGGGTGAGCACTACGGCCACGACTTCCCGGGAAAGCTCGATCAGTGCGTGCTCCTGGCGGACGACCCGGAGATCAAGATCCTCGAGGCCAGCCGGCTCCAGAAGGGACAGTCGGTCGAATTCACAATGCATGGCCGCGACCTGGTGGGTCGTGCCATGGACTGGATGCGGAACCCGCTCGATCGCCAGGATCCCCTGGTCCAGGTCGAGTGCCACGGCACCACAACCTTCCTGCCGCAGTCCGAGCTCACCCCGGCGGGGCCGGAGTCCGGGGACACCTTCGACGGTGACGGCGACATGGTGGTCGACGTCGTGATGGTGGGGGAGAAATCAGGGGTCACGGCTTCCGGTCTCTCGAGGCAGCAACAGCACCGGGTCCTGAACGAGTGGATCAGCTCGCTCGAGGAGCGAGCCGCCCGGCTCGAGGAGTTCGAGTTCCCCGACGAGCCGGCTGGGATGTGTGCCTCGATCAGCCAGGCCCACGAGCTGAAGCTCCTCGAGCTCGACCGGGACCTCCTGGCCAGCCGGGTGCTGAAGCGCTTTCTCGAGGACGGGCTCCTGGCCAGCTCCGGCCGGCTACTCGGCCTGGTGGCAGCTCGCCGGCCGAACATGCCGGCCCTGGACCCAGACTTCGAGGCGCTGCATCCCCGGGGCAAGGACGGCAAGTTCATCGAGAAGTTCAGCTTCGTCAACTGGTTCGACCGAGGCGGGAACAAGCGTCGAGGCCAAGTCACCGGGATCGACAAGCGAGGGGGCGGTCGCTACCACATGATCGTCCAGCCCCTGGATCAGCGGGGGAACAACCTGGGCAAGCCGGAGTACCGCCGGCCCGACGAGCTGTCCCAGGCCAAGAAGACCAAGGCCGACCTGGACCTCCTCCGGCGGGGCGAGATGCCAGGTCCTCTGCGTCCGAGGGCTCGAGTCCCAGGGGGTGCGGTACGTCAGAGCGCCGACGAACGGATCGAAGGCATCAACCAACTCCTAAAGCGTGATGACCTCAGTGATGAGCGACGAAGGAAGCTCATCACCGAGGCGTTCCAGCTCAATGCCGACAACCCAGAGTTCGACGATCGACTGCCAGCTGCCGACACTGACATCTGGGGTGACGAGAACCCGGCTGACTTCTCCCCGGCCGACCGCCGCCGGCTCGAGGCGGAGGGCATGGGTGAAGACATCTGGGGTGACAAGACCCCGGACGGCGGGTCCGAGCTCACACCCGAGCAGCTCGATGAGCTCGAGCGGATCTTCAACGACGCAGCCGGCGTGGAGATGTCGGAGGCCGTCGACGAAGTCCCGGATGCCTTCGCCGATGTCCCGGGAACCGACGAGCCCGACATCCCCAGGTCCGAGCTCGAGCGCGAGCCGGCTGAGCTGAGCCCCGAGATGCAGGGCAGGCTCGATGAATGGCTGGCCGACCGGGACGCGGTCGAGGGGATGGCCGAGGAGCAGTTCGGCCTGGAGGAGGACTACTTCGGGGACTGGGACGACTACAACCCGGGCCCGGGTGAGATCGACAACGACACCGAGGTGCGGGACGGCTTCGATGACGAGGCCAACCAGAAGCTGGCCGAGGACGCTGCCGAGGCCGATCCGGAGGAGGCAGCCCAGTTCGTCAACACCATGTCGATGAAGGAGATGCACCGGGCTCTCACCCACAACTGGGTCACCCAAGGACAGTTCAACGCCTGGAATGAAGCTCGGATCGCCGACATCACGAACAAGAAGGGAATGCGCCGGAAGGGCTGGAGCCAGAAGAGCCAGGCGACGGGGCTCTACCCAGAGTGGGAAGTTCCGCTCACCAAGGCGCAACTCGAGGGGGTCGACCGAGAGATCGAGGCCTGGCGGGCCGAGAAGGTCGGCCGGGGCGAGCAGGACCCGTTCGAGCGCCAGTCCGACATCATGGACCGTCTCGGGGAGATCGAGGATGCGAATCCCGGGGTGGTGAACAAGGAGGTCATCGAGCTCTGGGCCGAGGACCGGAAGCTCAAGAAGGAACTCGATGACCTCATTCAGAGGGAGGTGATCAACCAGAAGCTGCCGCCCAAGCCTGAGCCCAAGCCGGCGGTCGGCCAGGAGGAGATCACACCCGAGCGGATGGCGGAGATCCAGGACCTCCTCGACAACTACAACGAGCAGGGGATTTCCCCGGAGCGGATGCGAGAGATCGAGGACCTCCTGGCCAACTACCAGGAGCCCCGAGAGCCGGCTCCCGACGTGCCGGCACCGACCGATGCCGGCCGGATGGTCGAGCAGCCCTTCGAGACGCCGGCTCGAGACCTGGACCAGGCGAACGCAGCCGGCGTCGACCGGGCCCGGGATGCCCTGGCGGCCTGGCAAGAAGACGCGGACCAGGTCTTCGACGCCCGGGTCCCGGATGACATCGCCGACGGGTACCGCCGGGACATGGAGGAGATGGGACTGCTCCTCTCCGACTACATCGAGAAGATGGAGGCGGGGGACTACGAGCAGGCGCAGAGCGCGCTCTTCGAGGCCATCGACCTCCGGGACAAGATGAAGGCCGATCTCGGTCGGAATGGGATTGGTGAATCACAGGCGGAGGGTCTTCGTCTGCACTCGGACTGGCTCGAGGCCGAGCAGGATCGGCTCGATCCGATCGTGGCCGAGCTGCCCGATCTCCGAGCCGGCCCGGACGGCGGCGACGCACCACGGATCGCCAGGGCCGACGAGGCGCTCGCCGCGTGGCAGGAAGACGCCGACCAGGTCTTCGACGCTCGAGTTCCCGAGGACATCCAGGATGACTTCCGCCGGCGCTTCGAGGAGATCGCCGAGTCCATCCAGGCGTACAGCGACTCGATGCGGGAGGGCGATCCCGAGAACGCCCAGAGCGCTCTCTTCGAGGCCATCGATTCCCGGGACAAGCTGCGGGCCGAGCTCGAGCGGAACGGCATCGGTGAGTCCCAGGCCGAGGGACTCCGACTGCACAGCGACTGGTTCGAGGAGGAGCAGGCCAGGCTCGACCCGATCGTCGAGGCGCTGCCTGACCTCCGCGAGCCCGGCCCTGTGCCGGCTGTGCCTGAAGGTGAAGTGCCTGGTCCGGAGCTCGAGCCACCCGGGCCCGAGCTCGAGCCCGAAGCTCCTGAGGTCCCAGAGCCGGCTGAGGAGCTCGATCCCCTGGCCCGGGCCCAGGCAGCTCGAGACACCTGGGCGAACCCGGTCATCGACACCACGTCGGATGTGAAGGAGGACTACGAGGGCATCGACGATGCTGAACTGGCGCTCTCGAACGGGCTCGACACCTACGCCCGTGCGCTCGAGGGGGAGGACCAGGAGGCGGCGCTCGAGGCGTTGCTCGAGGCCAGGGATTCCCGGGACCAGCTGACCGCCATCGGCCAGGAGGTCCAGGACGTCATCGACGCCGATGACACGCAGGGCTCGGACTACCGCTGGAATGCACCCGAGCTCGCCGAGCTCGACTGGATCGACGAGGAGATCAGCCGGCTCGGCGGTGAAGGAGGCGGGCTCGAGGAAACCGCTAGCCCGGAAGATCAGCCCATGTCTCTGCGGGACTGGAACGACAACAAGATCGACCCGGACGTGGACCCAGAAGGAGCTCGAGCCCAGTCGGCCGAGCAGCTCCGCCGGCTCGAGGTCCAGCTGGCCGAAACCCAGGCACGAGTCGATGAGCTCGATGCGAGGCCGCAGCCACAGGGAATCGCCCGCAAGATGCTCTGGAAGCAGAAGCAGAGCGCTAATAACAAGCTCAAGGCACAGCAGTTCTACCTGAACCAGCACCGTGAGTACGACGAGTCCCTACGAGGTGGGGAAGGTGGAGAAGCTCCTGAGGTTCCAGAGGCAGCCGGCCAGGGGTTGCGGGACGACGTGGAGCTCGATCGGTTGAAGGAGATCCAGGCCGAGGTCCAGGCCGAGTACGACGAGATTGGTCGGCAGGACCGAGGCAGCCGTCAGCCGACACCGCACCTGGGAGAAGCTCGGGCCACGCTCGGCCGGGACCTCCAGTTCCTCCGAGAGGAGATCGGTACCCGTGAAGGTCGGGAGCCGTCGCCCCTTCGGGTGCCCGAGCCCAGCGATCGGTTCCGGGAGAAGTACGCCGACGTGTTCGGCGATGTGGATGTGCCCGAGGCACCCGGTGGTGGAAGAACCTTCCCGGAGGGGACGGGGTACGGCGGCGGCCAGGGTGAGTTCCTTCTTCAGCAGCACACCGGCCAGCTCGCCCGGCATGACTGGGACGGCCAGTGGTTCGGCCAAGAGGTTGACGGAGTTCCGATCATCGAGTATAATGATCCAGACGGAACCATCTACGACATCGTTCCGGATGGGGATGGCGGCTGGAACGTCACCTCACACGACGGCGACACCGCTGAGCCAATCGACACCTGGCACATGGACCGTGATGTCCGTGAGCCATGGGAGTACTTCAAGTACGACATCCTCGGTGACCCTGGTCGTCCACTCGACCGCCGGCGCTCGAATCCCGAGATCGCCACCGTCCTCGACGTGCCGGCCGACACCAGCTACTCCGACATGGTCAAGAACTACCGGGACAAGATCCAGGGTGGTGACACCGCGGCCGCCTCGGCCCTGCGGAGCAAGCTCGTCGGCGAGCAGTGGAAGCCCCTCGATGAGATCCGTGAGCAGAACCTCGACCTCAACGACGGTGACGGTGCCTGGGACGGCGAGCTCGTCAAGGGTCGCAACGGCAAGTTCCTGGCCTATGCAGTTCCCCGGGAAGGTGGCCTGGCCGACGGCGAGCTCGAGACGTTCGACGACGAGGCGGAGGCCAGGGCCTGGCTCGAGGATCGCTTGGCTGACCGGCGGGCTCCCTGGCTGAAGGGACTCGAGTCCACTCCTGGGCTGTTCGACGATGTGCCCGACGAGCCGGCTCCGGACGACGAGCCCGGTGGCTCGAGCCCGTTCGACACCTCGGTCACCTTCTACGACAAGATCGCCCCGGCGCTCAACCGCTTCGACGACTGGGGTGACGTCGCGGTAGTCCTGCCCGACGAGGGCGAGTCGCCCTATCTCACGGTGGACGGCGATGGTTGGGTCCCGGTCTTCATGGACCGCAACGTCGATCCCGACACGGGCGAGATCAACTACCGAGTCACCATTCGCCAGAACCCAGACGGCACACCGATCTTCGACGAGGGTGTCGGGTCGTGGTCGTTCCAGGATCCCGACAGTGCAGTGGGTCGTATCCGATCGCTCAACAACCGCTCGTCGGTGGTGCCCGGGAACAGCGACACCGACATCAAGCGCCGAGCTCGGAATCGTCCCAGCCGGGAGCGGGTGACGGGCCAGGTCCAGGAGCAGGAGTGGTACGGCGACCTCGTGTCCGGGATCGAGGAACGTCAGTTCTCCGGCACGTTCACCCCGGTCGGTCAGATGCTGCGGTACTCGAACGGCGGCAACAGCGGAGCGATCTACCAGAGCGGTGGCAAGTGGTGGGTCGTCTCGGAGATGGGCGAGTACCGAGATCCCGCTGGGTATAAGACCCTCGGTGATGCTCTCGATGATCTCGATGAGCGGGTGCCGGGCAACGACAACGAGCTCGTCGATGGTGGTACCTGGGGCCGGCTCCCGAGAGACCTTCAGCCACTGCGGGTACCCGGTGAGCCGGGAGGGGAAGTCCCGGGAAACGAGCCGGCGCCGGAAGCCCCTGAAGCTCCGCCGGCGCCAGAAGCTCCTCGAGCCCCTGAGGTTCCGGAAGCGCCGGCTGCACCCGAGGCACCTGAAGCCCCGGAGACACCCGAGGCGCCGGCCGCTCGAGGACGGGGTTGGCTCACACCCGAGACCCCAGCGCCGGCTCGTGGGGAAGAAGCACCCGAAACGCCGGCTCCGCCCGAGCCCCCCGAGGCGAGCCCGCCGGAGTACGACGCACCCCAGTCCGTCTTCGACCAGTACGGGATCGACCCGGGCGACGCCCGTGACATCCCGGTCGTGCCCCAGGCGCCGGCTGACGACGGCCGGGTCGCCTTCGTCCCGGATGGCCAGCCCAGCCAGTTCACCGATGCGCCGGCCTTCTTCTACTTCGACCCGGCCACCGGTCAGTACGAGACCTACGACCGACTCGGCAAGGCGGTCAACACCCACGACAACTACGCCGCTGCTATGCGGGAAGCCCGCAACCTCGGCTGGGGAGGTTCAGGGAGATGGGACGCTCGAGCACCCGACGAGCTCGAGCGGACGGCGGCGACTCGGCAGCAGGTGCTCGATGGGATCGATGCCCGCAACGCCGCTCCGGAGTCGAACGGTCTGTGGAAGCCGTGGCACGCAACAGAGAACCGGATCATGTACCACGACTACGCCACCCGAGTCGAGTACCGCCCGAAGGGTGGGTACGGGACCTACATCGGCACGGTGTACCAGAACGAGAACGGCACGTGGTTCGGGTCATGGTCGAACAAGGGCGGCCACGGCGAGCAGAAGCGGTCGATCAAGACGTTCGACAATCCCGAGGACGCCTACGACCATGTCGAGACCGGCACTCACGCCGCCGTCGACAAGGACGTCGGGCGGAAGGCAGCCAGGCAGGCGGCGAGGCCAGCGGCCAGGACGCCCGCGGCACCATCGGAGCCGGGGATCCGTCCGAGAAAAGGGCGGGTTCCGGACCAGCCACCCGATCCGAACGCTGAGCCCATCGCCCTCGACGAGGGAGAGATCGGGGTACGGACGGCACCCAAGCCGGACATCGACTACAGCCAAGCCACCCAGTACGGCGTGCCGTGGGACACGGGGGCCCTCGGGGTGGTCAAGTCGGCTCGTCATGGTTTCGTCGTCCACAGTCGCAAGACCGTCCTCAACGAGACGGCGAAGCAGGTCAACCGCCGCCGAGGAGTGAAGGCCGCCACGGACGCGTGGTTCGAGCAGGTCATCGGTGAGATGTCGGACCAGTGGGATGCCGCGGGCATCCGCATCCCGGGACTCATGACGGGCATCCCGCTGTACGACCAAGCTGCGTCGAAGAGGGGAGGCAACTACCACCGCAAGGGTGGGGCGGCCTGGACCGACTTCGACCAGGACCAGCGGGACTATCACTCAACGGTCGGCATCAGCCTCACCAGCAATCCGAATCCGAAGGGGACCTACTCGAACCAGGAGGAGTACGACCGACTCGTCACGACGTCACACGAGGTGGCCCATGCTGTGGACAACGCCCTCTCGGCCAAGGTGAAGTTGGAGCAGGGCCAAGAGGTGGATCGGGTCGAGGGTGTCATCGGCGGCATGTTGGGATCGCCCGATCCGCAGTTCGGACTCTCCTGGCGGAAGATGAGCACGGACTACATCCAGTCCGACGAGGAGTGGGTCAACAGCCTGCGGGCGATCGTCGACGAACACATCGACGATCCCCTGGCCAAGGACTTCTACTACGCCTGGCTGGACTCCGATGCGCCGCTCACGCTCCGCCACGAGGGCCACAAGCTCCAGTACCTGATGCATCCTCCGGAGATCTGGGCTCGGACTATGCCGCAGCTCCTCCAGCGCCGGCTGATGCAGCGTGGTCGGGAGCGCCAGGCTCGCAACATCGAGATGGCCATCCGAGGCGAGAAGACGAAGGGGGTCACCGACGGCAAGCTCGGTGGGTACCTCGCGGTGGGGGCTCACCTGGATCCCAATGCTCCCGGGACAGATCGGGTGTTGGACGCCTACGAGGCCATCCTCGATCGGCACGGGCTCCTGGACAACACTGAGCCCGGGACCGCGACCGAAGCAGTGGCCGAGGCAGTGGGAGCGCCGGCATGAGCTCCCAGTTCCTGTTCCAGCCGGCATGTGTGGTGGTGGACTCAGTGCCCGAGCGCATCGCCTGGCTCGTGGAAGCCCCTGACCTGGACCCCAACCTGCGGGCGAGCGGCAAGTTGCTACGGCTGTTCGACGGTGATGGCACGTCGGTCACGGAGTTCAAGTGGACCGAGAACCCGGTGCGCCAGTCGCGGCAGTGGGTCTTCGTGAGCGAGGGCGGAGGAACGATCCAGGTTCGACAGGCGCTGCCGGGGGATGCTGTGTCCACGGGCTTCGCCCCCTACCCGTTGCCCGAGCGCCTGCTGCGGGAGAAGACGAGGAACCCAGCGATGGACGGTCAGACCGAGCAGCTGATGGCTGCGGTGAACCCCGACGACAACTACGTGCTCACGCTCGTGATGGTGAGCCCGGTCGGCGTGTACGCCAGGTACAGCCAGAACTGGTTCGAGATCGCCTCGGCCAACTCCCTGGGTAACTGCTACCTGGCCGGCGTCGAGCCCGCTGCGGTGGAGATGTACGACGTCCACGATTCCCGGGGAACGCAGGTCTCGATCAATGCCCTGCCGACCATCCGGGACTGGGTGCCCCAGGCCAACGTGGCCCAGATCCAGGTCGCCGAGGAGGTCGTCGAGCCGGCTGGGATAGCTCCAGGTACTCCACCTGCAGAGCCCGGTGCCGGCCTGGTGTCTGCCGGAGCCCTGATGTTGCCGACCCGCCTGGAGGATGGGGACATCATAGCACAAGCATTGGAACTTGGCAAGGAGAACGAGGAGGTCCGCTGGGCGGTGCAGCGCCGGCTCGAGCTGATCGGTTGGAAGGGCGAGCTCCCGTGGAACTGATGCTGACGCAGAAGCCGCCCAGGTCCTACCCGGCTCCTCGGGCAGCCGGCGGTGGGACCTACACCCTCGAGGACCTGGAGTGGATCAGAGCGGCCAGGCGGGAGAACGACCTGCTCCGGGACTGGGCTCACAAGGTGGTGGACCGGGAGGACAAGCTCTCCCTCGACCAACTCCTGGCTGACCCACGGCTCGAGCCCATCGAGCGGATGGACGAGCTGCCGGCCGGGCTCATGGTCCGGGGCGACAGCGGAGCCGGCACGGTGCGGGGCCTGGTTCGCCGGGACCGGGCGTACCTCCCCGGCCAGGGCTGGGGTCCCAGGTCCGAGCTCGAGGAGACGCTTCCCCGCTCAGCCGGCTCGTGGGCCGGGCCGGCCCAGTGGGAGGAGATACCGCTCTCGACCCAGGAGCTGGCCGGCTTGTTCCGGCTGTTCCGGGACGGAGTCGAGGAGGTCGGGCTCAGAGAGTTCGTGCCCCGAGGTTGGCTCGACGGAGCGGCTGTCGTGTCGGACAAGGTCTTCGAGTCGCACGAGCTCCCGATGGCAGCAGCCGGCGAGAAGCCGGTCGGTCAACGGGATGTGCCTGAAGGCGCAGTGGTCACGGCTGTCGTCGACGAGCTCGACAAGACGGCGGTCCTCGAGCTCCTGGCTGTGGCCCCGGGCCCGGTGATCTTCCGCCGGCACGACGGGCTGTGGATCCGGGACGACAAGTGGCTCCAGGCATTGCAGTCGGTGAAGCCGCCGCCCCTGGTCAAGCTGTCCGACCCAGAGCAGATCGACGTGGTGACCAAGGCGGTGGACGCCTCGACGGCGGGCGAGCCCTTCGATCCCAATGCCCCGAAGAAGGGTGACCAGGTCAAGCGCCCGGGTCGCAAGCCCGGGGAGGTCACAGCCGGCGGCTGGCTGGCCGAGCGGAACCTGGGGTTCGCCCTTCTCGAGATGGTTCCCGCCGAGCTCCTCGAGCCTCGAGCTGTGGTGGCTGCACCCACGGCGGCTGGGGTCAAAGGAGCAGAGCGTCTGCGGCAGTACTGGATGAACGGTGAGGGTGCTGCCAAGATCATGTGGGGAACGCCACGTGACTGGACACGGTGCGTGGCGTTCCTGTCCGAGTACATGGGCACCAGGGCCAAGGGCTACTGCAACCTGCTCCATGCACGGAAGCTGGGGTACTGGCCCAACTCGAAGCCCCAGGTGTCGAGTCCCGGGACCAGCGGCAGGGCCCACGCGAAGCAGCTGGCCGAGTGATGCGAAGCCTGGCTGAGCTCGAGTTCGCCCTCGATGTGATCGAGGCTGGTCGTGGGCCGGCTCCGGTTGTGGCTGCGCCGGCTGACTACGTTCCCGGGGCCAACCCCAACAACCTGTCCGATGCCCAGCTCGAGCAGCGGCGGGCTGCCGCTCTCAAGTCGGCCGATGCCCGGCGGAAGTCCGGTGTGGCCTCGATGATGCAGGTCCGCAACATGAAGGTGGCCAACGCTGCGGTGCACAAGGCGCAGGCCGACTTCTTCATCGAGACGGCAGGGGCCAACCGCAAGGCCGAGATCCGGGACCAGCTCCGTGACCCGACGCTGTCGGCTGCGGATCGTCAGGCCCTGACCGACCAGCTCGCTGACGTGTACGCCACCGAGCAGGAGTGGAACGCCGCCAAGGCGCAGGAGCGGGTCGGGCGCCAGCAGAAGCTGCGGTACTGGGAGAAGGAGATGGCCGACGCAGGGAAGCGGTACGACTCCGCGGCGTGGGCCAACGCCAAGCAGCAGGCCGATGCCCTGCGGGCCGAGATGGACGACGAGGAGATCGCAGGGGCGATGCTCAAGGAGCACCAAGGCGCCCGTAAGCGCTACCTCCACGACCAAGAGGTGTACCGCAAGCAGGTTGCCAAGGCCGAACTCGAGCGGCAGCGGGCGGTCAAGAAGCAGCAGGCCGAGGCTGAGCGGGCACGGAAGAAGCGGGAGCGGGAGGCCGAGTCGGCTCGCAAGAAAGCCGAGCGCGAGCGGGAGAAGGCGGAGAAGAAGGCCAAGGGCAAGAAGGGATCGTCCGACTACGCCAAGTCTCTTCAGGCAGAGACCGATGCCATCAAGGAACGGTGGTACGGCAAGGGCAAGGTCCCAGCATGGCAGCAACCCGATTACGCCGATCGCATGAAGTCGAAGTGAGAACCAAAGGAGCACCGATGGCCAAGACAATCGAACGAAGCAGAGAGGAGGTGCCCGATGGTGAGTACGCCGCCGAGAACCCTCTCCCCTCAGGCATCCCCTTCCTCGGCATGGTTCGGGAGACAGGAGCCATCACGGCCGGTGTCTTCCCCGTGCGTCCCCCCAAGCAGTGGTTCGTCAACCCCCGACTCGGGAAGCTCTCGGGACTGGAGATCGGTGGGGACGGGCGTGTGTTCGGCCACATCGCCTCGTGGTCGCAGAGCCACATCGGGATGGCGGGTTCGGTGAAGGCCCCGAAGAATCGGAGTGGCTACGCCTACTACCGAACGGGGCTGTGTGAGACCGACGGCGGCGAGATGGTGGAGGTGGGGCAGATCACCTTGACCGGAGGCCACGCACCGCTGACGGCTGATGTCACCAATGCGGTGAAGCACTACGACGACACCGCCTCGGCGGTCATGGACGTGAACATCGGGGAGGATGCCCACGGCATCTGGGTGGCAGGAGCACTGCGACCCGAGGTGAGCGACGAGCAGCTACGGACGTTGCGTGCCTCCTCGGTGTCAGGTGACTGGCGTCCCATCAACGGGAAGCTCGAGCTCGTCGCGGTGTGTGCGGTCAACGTCCCGGGATTCCCGATCCCCCGGGCTCGAGTCGCCGGCGGAGCCACCATGTCCCTGGTCGCAGCCGGCACCGCCGAGCTCGTCGAGGCCGTGCTGTTCCACGACGCCGACTCGGCGGAGGAGTCGATGGCCCGGCTCGAGGGGCTGAGCCCCGAGGAGCTCGAGGCGTTGGCCGAGCTCGATGCCCAGTTCGCCGGCCAGCCGATCGAGCAGGAGGAGCTCTCGGTCGAGGGCCGGCTCGAGCGCCTGGAACGACAGCTCCTGGGCGAGGCGGCCGATCGCCGGCGTCGGCTCGATGACGCGGTGTTGTCGGCAGCCAGGTCGTTGACCGGCGGAGGCCGGGCCCGGGAAAGAGCGGCGGCCAGGCGTGAGCAGCGAGCCCGGGTCGCCAGTCTTCGAGCCCGGGTGGCAGCCGGCGCACCGGGAGCGGACGATGCCAGGCGGGCCGAGCTCCGAGCCCGGGTCGGCCTGGCGGATGCCGAGCCGGCTGAAGGTGAGCCGGCCGAGGGTGAGCCCGGAGCCGGCAGCGACAGCACCGACCTGGCGGCCGAGCTCCGACGCCGCGTGCTCGGTGAGGTGTCGGCTGAGGCAGGTGAGTCGGTCGATCGTGCGGCTGAGCTCCGCCAACGTGTGCTCGGGGACTCGGCTGAGGCCGAGGAGAGCGAGACCCACACGTGGGACGACGGCATGTCCATCGAGTTGTCCACGCTCGACGCGGTGGCGGCAGCGCTCCGTGCTCAGGTGTCAGGTGGCATGACGGCCACGGCGACGAAGGCGTGGGACAAGGAGAAGCGGGACAAGGCAGCCAACTCGGGAGCGGCCATGAAGGACGGCTCCTACCCGATCAAGGACTGCGCCGACGTCGGCAAGGCGGTGAAGGCCATCGGACGGGGCAAGAAGTCCCATGCGTCGATCAAGACCCACATCAAGAAGCGGGCCAAGGCGCTCGGGTGTACGGGCAAGTTGCCCGACGACTGGAAGTAGGAGCGGAACGGAGAAGGCCCCCCTCTCGGGGGGCCACTCTCATTTCAGAACCCGTCCCACTTTCCCTTCTCGTCCTTGGCGAGCATGTTGAACTGGGTGCGGAGGAGCATGAACTGCGCCTCGCTGGAAAGGTCGTCCCGCTGGAGGAGACGGCTGATTCGCTTGAAGACTTTTTGCTCTCGCTTGTTCATGTAGGTCACTTTAGGGGATGGAACGGAATCTGTCAAGTGGGTGGGGAAGATTCTTTGGGGAACGGAAAAGGCCCCCTCTCGGGGGCCTTCCGCTCAGGTGAGTCCGGTGATGGTGATGAGGGTCACGATCACCGCCACGAGGATCACGGCGAGGATGATCGAGTTCCGGTGGAACTTGGTGAGGAGGTCTTGCGCTGTGTTCATGTGGGTCACCTTAGTGGATGGGTACGGAGATGTCAACTCCACGAAATGAACGTGACGTTGAGGTGGGCGTAGAGAGCGACGAGCGCAATCACCATGGTGGCGATGGCGAAGTTGCGGATCAGGGTGTCGATGATGGTCTTGGTCAGGTCCTTGCGGTTCATGTATGTCACTATAGGGTACGGAACGGAGAGTGTCAACTAGGTGGGGAAGATTTCTTGGGGAACGGAGAACGAGGAAGGCCCCCCTTTCGGGGGGCCGCTCCCTCAGTTGATGAAGCTGGGGGTGTCGTCGTCGACCACCTCGGCGCCACACTCGGGGTTGGTGCACTCCCACTGACGCCCGACGTAGAGGTCGAACCCTTGGTAACGAAGCTCTCCCTCACCGCAGTCTGGGCACTCGTCCCGATCTTCCATCGTGGTCCTTTCTGGCGGGTCCTTCCCGCTCATGTAGGTAACTATAGGGGAACGAACGGAAAGTGTCAACCCCCTGCCAAAGATTCTCTGGGGAATCTCTGACAGGGGGTGGGGTGGGGGAACGGAACGGGATCAGTTGGGGAGGGTGGTGCAGTGGCGCATGTTCCAGATGGTGCTGTCCTCCTCGTCGGACCAGCCGAGAACGGAGCCTGTGTTGACGTCGACCCACTTGCCCACCTGACCCGTGGCGTCGAAGTCCACGCCCGTGGTGGGAACGGAGACCTGAGCACACTGGATGCTCTCGGTGTGGATGGTGGGAACGGAGGTGCTGTCGTCCTGCAGAAGCTGCGTGAACAGTGCTGTGAGGAACGAAGAGCACACGATGATGCCGGTGATCGCCACGATGCGGATGGGGTTGGGAACGGAGGTGCTGCTGCTCTGTGTCATGAGGGTTACTCTAGGGCATGGGTTGTAGTGTGTCAAGTGGGTAGGTGAAGAATGTTGGGGTAGGTGGGGTAGGTGGGTGGGGTGGGGTGGGGTGGGGGTGGGGGAGCTCGGGCTGTCCG
>Ga0190271_10000068_pt1 | contig 57653 bp, 38 predicted proteins | sample Popmic356T_FD_133747 | JGI IMG/M metagenome (GOLD analysis project Ga0190271, IMG submission 133747) | Populus adjacent soil microbial communities from riparian zone of Weber River, Utah, USA - 356 T | ecosystem: Environmental > Terrestrial > Soil > Riparian zone | place: USA: Utah | collected...
AATTAATCGAACTCAGGTTATTAGACCTTTAAACAATGAAAACTGCTAATAAATAAAGTCAGCATGACGATCACGCTAGTTTCATGGGCTTAAAATTAGTCAGTATGAATAAATGTTAATCAAACTGAGGTTAATACGATTTTACTTGCTCTTAAAAATCACTACAGCCAAAGGTGGCAAATCGACAATTATTGAATATTCCTGTTCATTATATTCTTTGAGATCTGGAACAATATCGCCTCTGTTGTTTATGCCGCCTCCATAATAAACAAGATCGTCGGTATTAAAAATCTCTGTCCATTTGGTTTTAAACGGCACACCGATTCTATAATTCTCCCGAACTACAGGAGTTAAATTTATGGCAATTACCAAAGTATCTTTAGGCTTTGGTCCTTTTCGCATGTACACAAATACAGATTCGTTTGTATTATCGGCATCAAGCCATTGAAAGCCTTCGTAACTAAAATTAAAATGATACAATGCAGGTTCTTTGCGGTACAGAAAGTTTAAAGCTTTAACTGTTTCCTGCATGCCTTTATGCGGCGCATATTGTAATAAATGCCAATCTAATGATTGTGTAAAGTTCCACTCATTGGTTTCGCCAAATTCATTACCCATAAACAGCAGTTTTGCGCCCGGATGAGTAAACATGTAACCATAAAGTGTTCTCAGGTTGGCGAATTTCTGCCAATCATCGCCAGGCATTTTATAAAGCATTGGCGATTTGCCGTGCACTACTTCATCATGAGAGAAAGGTAACATGAAGTTTTCGGTAAAAGCATAAGTCATGCTAAAACTCAACTGATGGTGGTGGTGTTTACGTCCGAGCGTTTCAACTTTGAAATACTTTAACGTGTCATTCATCCAGCCCATCATCCATTTCATTCCAAACCCTAATCCACCTGCATGTACCGGATGGGTTACACCAGGATAAGTGCTGCTTTCCTCTGCAATGGTTTGTACACCCTCAAAATTTCCATAAACGGCAACATTCAGGTCTTGCAAAAACTGTATAGCCCCGAGGTTTTCACTTCCTCCATATTCGTTTGTTGCGGCATCTCCATCTTCCCGGGAGAAGTTGAAATACAACATCGATGCCACGGCGTCTACCCTCAATCCGTCAGCATGGTATTGATCCAACCAAAATAAAGCATTACTGATGAGGAAAGAACGCACCTCATTTCTATCATAATTGAATATATATGATTTCCAATCGGGATGAAAGCCTTTCCGCATATCGGCGTGTTCGTACAAATGCGTTCCATCGAACTCATACAAACCATGCCTGTCACCGGGAAAATGAGAAGGAACCCAATCCAATATCACCGCAATATCTGCTTTATGGAGCTCATCAATCAGATACATTAAATCCTGCGGAGAACCATAGCGCGAACTTGCTCCAAAATACCCTGTAATCTGATAACCCCAGCTCGGGAAATATGGAAACTCCATTACCGGCATCAGTTCTACGTGCGTAAAACCCATTTCCTTAACATAAGGCACTAACCTGCCAGCCACTTCCCTCGCGGTTAAAACACGTTCCGGATTAGCCGGATCGCGTTCCCAAGAGCCAAGATGTATTTCATATACCGAGATGGGTTGATCTAATGCATTTATCTTTGCTCTTTTTTTGAGCCAGGCTTTATCTTTCCAGGTGTAATCGGTATCCCAAACAATGCAAGCGGTTTGTGGAGGATGTTCCCATCTGCGGGCATAAGGATCGCCTTTTAAATGTTCCGATTCATCAAAACCTTTAACAAAATATTTGTAAACTTCGCCCTTTGCAATTCCAGGAATAAAACCTTCCCAAATACCCGATTTATCCCACCTCACGCTCAGCGGATGCGAACTGTTGTTCCAATTATTAAAATCACCCACTACACTAACACGAATGGCATTCGGGGCCCAAACTGAAAAATAAGTTCCGGCCGTTCCATCAACGGTAATTAAATGTGAACCCATTTTCTCGTAAAGCCTAAAATGCTTTCCTACAAGAAAAAGATCAATATCATAATCGGTAAATAAACTGTGGATCCAAACGGATTTCTGTTTATCAATTTTTGGCTGTAATACTTTTTTTACTGGAACTTTTTTTGCTGCTGGCATAGGTATTTGGTCATTAAATGAAACCCCAAATACTAAACAGCATTTGGGGCTCATTGTTACAGACTTAAGATCTGTATTTCTAAAAAGTTCTTATTGCATTTAAAATGCAGGATATTCTGTTCGTCGCTATAAAAATCTTTCACCTCTTTATTATCGATAATGATCTTTTTAACCTGGAATTTTACACCAATAACATTACAAACGTAAAATTCATAATTAGGCGTGTACAAACCTTCATTACGTTGGTTAACCTTAATGGCTTGTGTATCGCCTTTTACCGTAAATTTCTTTTCCAGATAAATATCTTGCTCATAGGCAAATGTATCGCCATGATCTTCATACATGTACGAATTTACTTCATAATCGCTATGGTAGATATTCAATATTACTTCAGTAATCGATTTTTCGTCTACATATTGCATTACCGGATATTCTGGTAAAACTGTACCTGCACGCACAAACATCGGCATACTGTCTATTTTAGCATCAACGGTATATTCGTTACCGCCATCCAATACCTCATTTGTCCAGAAGTTATACCAGGTTCCTTTTGGAAGATAAACTTTTCTGGAGATTGCACCCTGTTCTAAAACCGGGCAGATTAACAATTTATCACCATAACAGAACTCATCCTGACGGAAACTGTTACTGATATTTTCCTGTTCAAGCATTACCAGCGGTCTTAAAATAGGAAAACCATAACGGTGATGCTCCCAAAATACCGAATACAGGTAAGGCATTAAACGGTACCTTAATTCGATAAACTTACGGTTAATATCTTCGAAAAACTGACCAAAGCTCCAGGGTTCCCGTTCAGCGGTATCACCTGCAGAGTGTGCACGCATAAAAGGAGAAAATGTACCCAGTTGGATCCAACGGGTAAATAATTCGCCATCCGGTTCGCCGCTAAACCCACCAATATCTGTTCCACAGAAAGGCACACCAGAAACCGATAAACGCTGGCACTGAATATTTCCAATCTTTAAATGTTCCCAGGTTGCAATATTATCACCCGTCCATACACTGGCATAACGCTGCATGCCTGAATAACCAGCTCTTGTAATGGTAAACGGGCGTTTATTACGCATCAGTTTCTTTAAGCCTTCGTAAGTAGAACGTACCATCTGCATGCCATAAACATTATGCGCCTTACGGTGCGAGCCTCGGTAACCATCATAATTATGACGAACATCGTTAGGAAAAGTTCCTGAGCCAAACACAGCTGGTTCATTCATATCGTTCCAGAAACCTGCAACGCCCATGTCTACCAACTCCTTGTATAAATTACCCCACCAGCTCCGTACTTTTGGATTGGTAAAATCGGGAAACTGACAACGGCCCGGCCAAACATGCCCTTCCATATAATAATCGTCGCTGCGGCGACAGAAAAATCTTTTCTCTTTTCCTTCTTTAAAAACCCAGTAATCATCATCCACCTTAATTCCTGGATCAATCATGACCACAGTTTTAAAGCCATCATCAGAAAGTTCTTTAATCATTCTCCGCGGATCCGGAAAGTACTTTTTATTCCAGGTAAAACAGCGGTAGCCATCCATGTAATCGATATCCAGATAAATGGCGTCGCAAGGAATTTTACGCTCCCTGAACTGCCTGGCTATTTCTTTAACTTTTGTTTCAGGATAATAACTCCAACGACACTGCTGATAGCCCAAAGTCCATTTTGGCGGCATTGGGTGCGTACCGGTTAAAGTTGCGTAACGTTTAACCACGTCCATAATATGTGGTCCGTGGATATAATAGTATTGAAGTTCTCCTCCATCAGCCCAGAAACTTGTTTTATTTACATCTTCCGAACCGAAATCGAAATACGATTTAAAGGTATTATCGAAGAAGATGCCGTATGCTGCCTGATTATGCAAACCGATATAAAACGGTATCGTACGGTAAAGTGGATCCTGGTTCCAGCCAAAAGAATAGGCATCGGTATTCCAGTTTTCGAAACGCCTGCCGCGCAGGTTAAAATTACCGGATTTATCTCCCAAACCGAAGAAATTCTCTTCAGGGTGGCATTTTTTGGTTGCGTAGATATAATAACCACCAAAATCTACATTTTCTTCCCAGTGCATAGAGTTGGCTTCATCAACCATCATCACATTGGTAATATTATCGTGGAAAGAAATATGGAAATTTGCCTTTTCTATTTTACAGGTTACCGAATGGGTAGAAACGGTATAATGATCATCATGTTCCTGCATCTTAAAAACAGAAACTTTCTGGTCTACCTCAGGTACCGCGTAAGAAAAATCATCAAGAAAAACGCCATGTGGTGCCAGGCGAACCCTGATCATATCATCACTTACCACCCGAATTTCTACTCTCGCATCCCCATCAGAAAAATAAAAGCGGTTGCCCTCTTTTTTTACCTTTTTAACTGAACCAAGGTATTGTTTAACAATTGGTTTTACCGATATATCAACTGGATTGTTTAAATGCTGTACTTCCTGTTCCTTTTCGATCAGATCACTTGCCTCGTTAGGTTTGTCGTTTTGCGCTTCCATCCTTATTTATTCAAATTTTAAATTCATAACCTCTTAAACCGGGATGTGCTTAAGAAAGCACTATAATACAAATATTTTACAAAAGGGATGTAGCTTTTTTTGAAAAGATGGTTTAATAGTGTGAATTTTACACTAAGCTATTCCATTGTACAATCCAGACATGCTTTTTTGCATCATTATTCTGGACTTGATAAATTGTAAATCACAAAATATATTTAAACATAAATAAATAAACATTTAAACCTTAAACGATATTACAAAAGGCAAAAGAGGAGTTACAGCTTTACTTCCCATTAAATTAGATCAAATTTTGGGGTTGGAAGAGGGTACCATGCTGATACTTCAGGCTTACTATGAGATACAGAAAGAAAAAGATAAACTGAACGCATCCGATAAACCCAATTTATCAATACTCAGAAAAATTCTCTTTTGAGATACAGACTTTGATAAAATAAACTGGAAAAACCAATATAAATCTGTCATTCAAAGAGTATGGGAGCGTGGAGGTAAAAAAGGACGATAATGCCCTAAACAGAATCACCTAAAAATAGGATTAAAAATCAAGCCAAATTTAACATAAAATAACATCTATTCCGGTAAAAGGCTTTTCATTAAAGCCTATATTGCATTTTTAACAATGTTCATTAATAGCTTTATCAACAGCCCTAACATGAAAAAAATTGCCGTAGCCTTAATCTTTATCTCGTCACTTCCACTCTTTACTCTCGGGCAAACAAAAAATTTAAAAAACTTTACCATTTCAGGAGAGGTAAATGTTGATACAGGAACTGTTCAACTTATCCCGAATGAATTAAACAAAGCGCTTTATCCAACTGGTTTTAAATCAATAATTGCGAAAATAAATAAAGGAAAATTCAAATTTAACGGGCAGATAGATGGACCCGTGTGGATGTACTTTAAAATTGGAGATAAATATCAATCTGCAGGCACAGCTATAAACACAGGAGAGCAGCGTATTTCTATTGATACTGCATCAAATTACGGAAATCCAATAAATGATAATTTGGTTATGAAAGATGCTAATAGTTATGACAAGGCATTTATGATCGTAGAGAACCAACGCAAGCAATATAAATTACATTACGATAGTTTGTTTAATATTTATGGCAGAAAATTCCCGGAAGAACTTGAGCTTAAATCAATGAAGGAGTTAAAAGCAACTTATATTGTTCACGATGCTACACTGTTATCGTTTGTTAAAGAAAATCCAAATTCTTATTATGCGCTTTACAAATTATATGCTCTTTTGAATTTTGGCTATAATACCACTTTGGGAAACACCTTTGAACATTTTTCAACACTGCTGAAAACATCAAGACTTGGCCAGGCTACTTTGCAACGGATTTTATCTTTGAAACAGATCGCTATTGGAGAAACACTCCCAAACTTCAACGTTTTTAACTTAAAAGGGGAAAAAATTGCAGACACCCCATACAATTCCAACAAATTAACACTTGTAGATATGTGGTATAGTCATTGCATGCCCTGTATCGCACAATTTGAAGACTTAAAAGCAATCAGAAACGCATTCCAAGATAAGGGATTCGAAATCATTGGAATATCAACAGATAAAACCAAATATGTAGAAGATTGGAAACTTGCCATCGACAAATATAAACTGACGTGGCCTCAGTATTTAGATTTAAACGGAATTGAAACCAGCAAATATGGTATCCACATTTTCCCTACGAGTTTGCTGGTTAACCAGCAAGGTAAAATTGTAGCTACAGGACTTTCTACTGTAGAGTTAAAGGACTTTTTGAAAAATAATCTTTAGTACCAAGTCGAACGACTAGAAGTTCACAAAAAAGCCCTCTATACTTTTTAGCATAGAAGGCTTTTAAAAGCTCAATTAACTGGTTATGGATTAAAACTAATGGCCACGTAGTAGATTGCTCCTGCCGATGGGTTACCATAAGAAGTAAAATAATATTTGTTCAATACGTTAGAACCACCAAGTTTAATTACCGATTGTACTGAAGGGATTCTTAAACTTACCTGCGCATCAAGCGAGCTGTATGCAGGCACCTGACCTGAGGCAAAAGAAGAATTCCAGTAGAATTGATCCTGCCAACGGTAAGAAACATTGAAACCAAAGTTTTTAATAATTTCTTTATTACCCAATCCCAGGTTATAACGGATTTTAGGCGTATTGAAATCGTTAATGTAGTTAACCGGCAAATCTCCGATCTGGTTGTAAGAAACATTTCCACTTACATTCCATTTACCCACAAGGTAATCAAGACCTAAAGCTGCACCATAAGAAGTTACTTTACCTTCTGCATTAACCGGAACGCCGAATTTCACAAAACTTCCTCCAACATTCTGGTATACATCAACTGCGGTAATAAAATCTTTGTAAATATTGTAATAACCATATGCATCAAGCAACAAATTAGGTAAGAGTAAACCTTTGTAACCCAACTCGTAAGACTGAACACTTTCCGGACGAACACCTTTTGCATCAAAATTATATTGCTTTAATAATGCCGGATTTGGTGCTCCGGTGGTTGCTGCCGAAGCCAGGAATGCGCGGTAACTCACATCAGTATAGGGTTTGTTGGTATCTAAATGGTATTTGCTGAATATAATTTCTGGCAAGCCACCAATTAATCTCTGCGAACCACCTCCAACAGACAGATCAATGTACTGGTTCTGTGTCGTTGGGTTACGGTAGCCTGTTTGGTAAGAAACCCTGATGTTGTTGTTTTTGGCAACTGTAAACACTCCCGTTACCCTTGGGGTAAACCGGCCTTCAAAATTCTGGCTTTTATCATAACGACCGGCAAAAGTAAATTTCACTTTATCGTTAAAGAATTTTTTACCTATTTGTCCAAATGCACCATATTCCTTAATATCGATAGATTCATTTAAATCGTTAAAAATTGTTCCTGCTGAATTTAAATCATATAAACGATAAGATGCACCTACCTGAAACTCTACCACTTTATTGAAAAGGTTGGTAAAATTATATAATCCTTCATAATGATATAAGTTAGATTTATCGTCGAATTTAGCACCGTAAATACCTTTACTCGGATCGGATGCACTGATCGTCGTATTCATAATCTCATCTTTTGCCTGCAAAAATTGTGGTGAGCCAGGAGCAAAATATGCACTACCACCACTTGAAGCAGAGTTGGCAGCCGTTCTTGCAGTAATTTGTGCTTGAGCATCAGTTTGCCCAAGCGATCTTGCACCAACATAATTACCTACGTATTCAGGGAACCAAGCCTGAGAAATTTTAGATTTTTCGTTAATATAACTTCCCAAAATAGAAGAAATATAAGAATCACCCGAACGTTCTTGTGTGGTATAACCACGTAACATGAAATCTTCTCCCTTTAGCTCCAATTTGTACTGACCGATATTGAAGTTACGTAATGAATAACGGTCAGATCCAGTGTAAACCGAAGTCCCTGTTCCCCAATTAGCCTGTAAAGTTGCCTGAACGGTGCTACTGATATTGTAATATAATGCACCGGATGCTTTCAATGACTTGGTGTTATAATCTACAAGATCAGCCTCCTGATACCCATTTCTGGTAATATTTTGATTCGGTATTAAACCCGGAGTATTCAATCCTGCATAAAATGGTCTGGTTTGGGCATTTGTAGAAAGAAATGAATTAATCTGGGTTTGACTTGGAACCATTCCTCCGGTTGCTAATCCATAATTCTTAACGAAAGTTGCTGTTCCTGAAGCCAGCACACTTTGCGCCACATTTCTCATATTTTGGCTTAACTCATCTCCATAAGTATTGATCCCATCATAATTCGGATCGCTCCGATCCCCACTTTTTACCGTTCTTGATACCCTGTCAAAGTTTGAGAAGTTGTTTCCGTACCAATCTTTGGCCTGCAAAAATGAAAAGGCAGCCTTTACCCCGAATTTATTGTTCCATGATTTTGCCATGCGTACATCCAGCTGATTAAATGGCTGTACACTGCTATTATCGTCATTAACGTGATTTACACCTGTTTTATATTGAAAACTAGCTCCCGGATATTTAAAAGGATCTTTTGAAGTCATTAACAAAGTTCCATTAATACCACCCGCACCATACAGGGCAGATGAAGCGCCTGGTAAGAGCTCTACATTATCTATATCGAGTTCCGTAATACCTACTATATTTCCTACCGAGAAATTTAATCCCGGCGCCTGGTTATCCATTCCATCGATATATTGATTAAAGCGGGTATTACCATTAGAATTAAAACCACGCGTGTTAATCGACTTGAAAGTTAAACTCTGCGTACTGCTTTCTACACCTTTCATATTGTTCAAAGCATCGTAAAACGATGGCGCAGCGATTTCCCTGATGGTGGCAGCACTCATCCGCTCGATGGAAACAGGCGATTCTAAAATACGCTCTGGTGTACGCGAAGCAGAAACAACTACATCTCCTCCTAATACAACTGCAGTTTCTATTTCCAGATTAATACCTGAAGTACTTCCGGTAATCTGCTGTTCTACAGTACCGTAGCCCACATAAGAAGCGACTAAAGTAAAAGGTACTTTTGCCGTTGTACTAAAGCTGAAATTTCCATTTGCTGTTGATGCCGTACCGCCCGATTGGCCTTTAATGGTTAAACTAACTCCTGCTAGTCCTTCTTTAGATTGCTTATCCTTTACGGTTCCGCTTACCGTAATACTCTGTGCCTGTGCTGCCATATTACCAGCAAACACAAATATTAACACATAGAAGATCTGTGTAAAAATTCTGCTCATACGCGATTTAATTTGGTTATTTGTATTATTAGTTATATAAACTTAAATTCTTTTTTTGAATTAAACAAATTATGTAAGCATAATAATCTCAATTCAATTATAATTTTGATTGATATACAGTTTGTTGTATTTTGCAGTAAACATAAACCGTCATTTTGCCCTATCTTAGCAAAAGACTTGTTAGCTAGCCATTATGAATAAAATTAAAGCCGTTTTCTGCATCATAATTCCGATAGCATTAGCTTTTTTATTTAATACCAAATTAGGCAGTACGCCTCCACTGTTAAAATTTCTAAATCCATTTATGGGTTTCTGGCAAAATGCAGAGAACAATCATTTTATGTTTAACCATAAAGCGAAGATTAAAGGTGCCATAGATAAAATCGAAATCGTTTTTGACGACCGCATGATCCCGCATATTTTTGCACAGAATGATCACGATCTGTATATGGCACAAGGTTACGTAACCGCCATGCACCGCCTTTGGCAAATGGATTTCCAAACCCGTTTTGCCGCTGGGAGAATTAGTGAAGTTGTGGGCGACAAAGCGATAGAGGTAGACCGGTATCAACGCAGGATGGGCATGGTTTATGGCGCAGAAAACTCGTTAAAAGGTATGATGGCGGATCCCAAAGCAAAAGAAATGATCCTGGCTTACACCGAAGGGATTAATGCTTACATCAAAACACTTTCTAAAGCCAATTATCCCTTAGAGTATAAAATACTCGATTTTAAACCCGAAAACTGGACTCCTGTAAAATGTGCTTTACTGTTAAAACAGATGTCGGCAGTATTAGCCATGGGTTCTGATGAATTTTACATGACCAATATCTTGAAAAAATTCGGCCCTGAAGTGACCAAAAATCTTTTTCCAGATTACCCTTTCCGCGAAGACCCGATTATACCTGTAGGCACAAAATGGGATTTCTCTCCACTACCAATCCCTAAAACGCCTGAAAGCTTCACTCAGGCTCAAACCGGTGAGGTTAAAACAACTGAAAAAGTAGAAGGTATTGGCAGTAATAACTGGGCATTATCTGGTACTAAAACTGCGTCAGGATATCCCATCTTAGCAAACGATCCCCATTTAGATTTAACACTTCCATCAATCTGGTACCAGATTCAGCTACATGCACCTGGTGTAAATACTTATGGTGTTTCCTTACCTGGTGCCCCGGGGGTAATTATTGGCTTTAACCAGAAAATAGCCTGGGGTGTAACCAATGTTGCTGCTGATGTGCTCGATTTCTATCAGATCAAGTTTAAGGATTCGAGCCATAATGAGTATTGGTATAATAATAAATGGAAAGCCACTACCAAAAGATTAGAAACCATTAAAATCCGCGGCGGGAAAGATGAAATCGATACCGTTTACTACACCCACCATGGGCCAGTGGTATATTTTCAAAAACCAAAATACGGCAGGGCCGATAACGTACCTGTTGGCGATGCCTTGAGGTGGATAGCACATGATGAATCGAATGAACTCATGACTTTTTATTACCTCAACCGCGGCAAAAACTATAACGACTACCGCAAGGCTTTAACTTTTTATACGGCTCCTGCACAGAACTTCGTTTTTGCCAGCATAGATAATGATATTGCCATTACGCCAAATGGCAAATTCCCTTTAAAATGGAAAGATCAGGGTAAATTTATATTGGATGGAACAGATCCTGCCTACGATTGGCAGGGATGGATTCCAAATGCACAGAATCCAACGGTTAAAAATCCGCCACGCGGTTTTGTGAGTTCAGCCAACCAGTCTTCTACCGATACCACTTATCCATATTACATTAACTGGGAATTTGCACCATACGAGCGGGGCAAGCGCATCAACGACCGTTTATCGGCAATGAACAAAGCCACTTTAGACAGTATCCGCCTGATGCAAACCGACAACTATAGTATTGTGGCGCAAAACCTGGTGCCTGCATTATTGCCTTTACTGAACAATGAACAGTTAAATGCCACACAAAAAGAAGCATTGGCTTACCTGAAAAAATGGAACAAACGTTATGATGCACACGAAATTGCAGCCAGTGTATTCGAAATATGGACCAAACGCTTATCGTATGATATCTGGGCAGATGAATTTGAAGTGAAAGGCATTCCGATGCGTTATCCCTCAAGAGACCGTACGGTAGAGATGATTTTGAAAGAACCCAATGCAACCTGGTATGATAATATCAAGACCAGCAAAAAAGAAAAATTATCTGATCTGGTTAACGAAGCTTTTAAATATAGCTGTGACAGTTTGGAAAGGCGCTTTGGGCCAATAAATGAAGATTGGGATTGGGCAAATGTAAAACAGACCAATGTACCACACCTGGCCAAAATACCTGGATTCGGCTCGAAGGTTTTACAGATTGGTGGCAACAAAGGCACTATTAATGCTTTGAACGAAACCAATGGGCCTTCATGGCGGATGGTAATTGAACTGGGTAAAACGCCAAAAGGGCATGGTGTTTATCCAGGCGGCCAATCGGGTAATCCCGGAAGTAAGTTTTATGATAATATGATCGATACCTGGGCAAATGGTAAATTGTACGATCTGTTTTATATGCAAAGTCCTGATGATCAATCGGGCACGGTTATTTCTCGTTTAAAAATTTCTAAATAGGCTAAAATGGTTTTCATTGTTATATTAATAATCTGTTTCCTTCTACAAATGATTGCCCCCTGGTGGATCATCATCGTCATATCTTTTGCCACTTGTGGCATTATCGGCAAAACAGGAAAAATAGCCTTCTGGCAATCTTTCTTTGCTATTTTCTTACTTTGGATCGGTTATTCCTTATTCAAAAGCCTGCCTAACGACAATGTGCTCGCTGGCCGCGTAGCGGTGATGACTGGTATAAAACTGTGGTGGGCATTGTTATTGGTTACCGGCATCTTAAGTGGTTTGGTGGCCGGAATTAGTGGTTATTGTGGCTATCAGTTCCGAATGGCTATGCTGGCTAAAAAAACTGACGAGAAAATAGCATAATGCTTTGTACTTTTGCGTTGTGAATTTAACAGCTAACGATATATTTTCTGTAAAAGATAAAGATACATTTAACGCCCTTGCCTTAAACATTTTTAAGCTACAAGCCCAAAATTGCAATGTTTACCGCGAATATATCTTTCACTTAGGTGTTGATACCGATGCGGTAACCGAAATTGCACAGATCCCATTTTTACCTATCAGTTTTTTTAAAAGCCATTCTATTCTGAGTAGTAATGATCCTGTAGAGATTACCTTTAGCAGTTCTGGTACAACGGGTATGGTGCAGAGCAGTCACCACGTAACCGATGTAAAACTATACGAACAAAGCTATCTGCAGGCTTTTACGGAGTTTTATGGAGATGTTACTGAATATTGCTTTTTAGCACTTCTCCCATCCTACCAACAACGTTCTGGTTCATCTTTGATCTACATGGTGAACGATCTGATCGAAAAAAGCAGACATCCACAAAGTGGTTACTTTTTATACAACCATGATGAATTGCTAAAAACCCTCCTGGATCTTAAATCAAAAAAACAGAAAACCGTTTTAATTGGTGTTACTTATGCCCTGCTTGATTTTATTGAAAATTTCGATATCGATTTTCCTGAACTTATTGTAATGGAAACCGGAGGAATGAAAGGGAAACGTAAAGAAATGGTGCGCGAGGAGCTTCATGAGCAGTTAACTAAAGGATTTGGCGTAAAAGCTATCCATAGTGAATATGGAATGACCGAGCTCCTTTCTCAGGCTTATTCTTTGGGCGAAGGTATTTTCAACTGTCCTGACTGGATGCAGGTTTTGATTCGCGATACCAATGATCCTTTGAGTTTAATTAAAAATGGCAGAACCGGGGGCATTAATGTAATCGATCTGGCTAATCTCAATTCTTGCGCATTTATTGCCACACAGGATCTGGGCAGGATCAATCCTGATCAAAGTTTTGAAGTACTGGGCCGGTTTGACAATGCCGATATCAGAGGATGTAATCTTTTAGTACAGTAATTCTTAATTTACCTTATCCGAACAACTGGCGCATAAACCCGTGGCAATTAGATTAAGACGATCTACTTTAAACCCTGCCGGAACTTTTAATGCCGGAATTTTAACCGTATCCAAACAGTAAATTTTGTGGCAGTTATCGCAGTTAAAATGCACATGTTCATCATGATGCTCGTGCGCACTGCAGCCATCAGAACAGATGGCATAATTAGCGGTTCCCTGTTGATCTAAAACTTTGTGGATAATCCCTTTTTCTTCAAAAGCCTGCAAAACGCGGTACAAGGTAACACGGTCTGCATCTTTTCCCATCACCTGCTCTAAATAAGGCTGTGATGTTGCAGAATCTCTCCCACTCAAAATCTCCAGCACCTGTAAACGCGGGGCTGTTCTTTTTAGTCCATTCTTTACCAAAAGTTTTTCAAAACGCGAAGTATTATCTTCCATAGCAATACAAAAATAAGCAATTAATTAATGAGTTTGGCATTTTTAATGGTTATTGGTGGCTTATAACTCGCATCTTTTTCTTCTAATTTTAAAATTCCCTGTACGTGAATGGGTTTTTCACTATAAGGTACCGCACTTGCCATCTCTATCATAATCATTACCGGAATGCCGTTTTGTCCGCAAAAATAACATTGATTAATAGGCAAAGTGGCCAAAAGAAATGTCTGCTGTTTCTGTCCGCTTTTTATAGGAATCAGGTAACCTGTTAAATCAAATTCCCTATTTTCAAAACGCCTGATTGATTCTGTAAACAGGGGCAAAAGTTCGTTCTTTTCGGTAAGTTCAAATTTCACAGAGCCGATTACATCCCAGTTTAAAGAGCGTAACTGATCTTTTGGACTATGTTTTTGCATTTGCGCATTGGCTGTAAATACCGAAAACAGAATAAAAATGGCATATAAATGTCTCATTGTTTTACAGCATCTAGTAGAAAAAAGGTAGACCGGCTGTCGCCAGAATCGTTGATTATAAATTTCCCCCGAAGGGTAATGGGCTCTTCTGTCCAGTTAATGGGTTTTAAAGTCTTCACTTCTATCATCGAAGGGATATCGCCTGTACCACAATACGGGCAGGAGGCAACAGGTACGATAGAAAACATAAACTCGCTGAAGCTATTGCCAACTTTTGTGGGAATAATAAAGCCAGGAATTTCAATTACCTTATTATGGATGGCCTTTAAAGCGGGTGGAAAAACAGCCTGCCAAACCAGGGGCTTTACCTGTTTATCATATTTTAAACCGATAAGGTTCCAGGTGGGCGTGCGCATATCGGTATGTACATTTACCTGCGCAACAGCCGTAAAAGAGATCAATATCAATAAAACCGTTATATATTTTTTTATCATAACTGTTTTGCATTTAAAAGAAAAAATTCGCTCCGGTCATCGCCCGAATCGTTAATGATAAATACCCCTTTAAGTTTGATTGGCTTTTCGGTAATGGGAATAGCTGTCATCATTTTTACCTGCACCATTGATGGAATATCGCCTGAGCCACAATACGGACAGGAGGCAATGGGCACAATAGAGAACATAAATTCGCTAAATTTCGATCCTACTTTTGTGGGAATGATGTAACCGGGCAGCTCGATAACCTTATTGTGTAATGCCTTTAATGCCGGTGGAAAAACGCTTCCCCATTTCTTTGGCGCAATTTCGGCATCATACCTTAAACCGATCAGGTTCCAGGTAGGCGTGCGCATGTCGGTATGTACCTTAACTTGCGCCGCTACTACGTGGATAACTAAACAAGAAACAACCAATAAAATCAATTTCTTCATTGCATAACCTTCTAGTTTACCTGTCTTTGGTTAAAGTTTGAGCAATATCAACTTTGTAAATCTGCATAGCAGGAATAAGCGAAGCAAAAGCACCTATAACCAGCCCAATTAAGATTAAATACATCTCTTGCGGAACTGCAGTAAGCCCCGTTAATTTTGCCTGCGAAGATTCCTGGTAGCTCCCGATTAACTCGAGGGCAGCATGCCCGATCAGTAATCCCAAACAGGCACCGATAAACGTAACCAAAACGCCTTCAAACATAACCAGGAAAAATAGTTTCGATTTTGATGCGCCCAGGCAACGCATAATAGCCAGATCGTATTTTCGCTCTTTCATCGCGTTATAAAGGCTAATAAAAATACTCAGCGCTGCGATTCCCATAATAAATATGGCAAACCATTGCAGGGTATCAATGCCAACGCCAATGAGCGAAAACAGTCTTGCACTTTCCATCGCCGGAGAGGCGGCCTGCATGTTTGTACTCTGGTTAACCATCCGCGGAAAAAGGATAACCGACATTGGCGATTTATACTGAATCAGCAAGGCAGTAATCTGCTTATCATTAATTTCTTTGGCTTCTTCTGCAGCGGAGTGGCTATGGCCTTCAGCATGCTTCTCTTCATGCATTTTATACACACTGCCAATATTGGTGAGGATCAGATTATCGGTTATATTCCCCTGTGGTTTTAAGATCCCCTTTACCTGGTAAGCGTGTTGTTTATGAACATCTCCGTTACCGGTTAAACCATGTGCACCGAAAAAGGAATCGCCAATTTTAAGTCCCGATGTTATCGCAACAGTGCTACCCAGGGTTACTTCTAAATCTTTTTGCCAAAAGCTGCCTTTTTGGATAGATAAACCATAAAGATTGGAGAAAGTACTATCAGTACCAACAATCCGGTAACCGTTATAATTATCTCCCAACGCCAATGGAACTGCCCTTTTAACCATCGGGTTGTGCATCAGTTTGTTGGCATCTTTGGCCGGGATATTTCCTGTTGGATAATCAATATGGTAAACACTGCTTAATATCAATTGTAACGGACTTCCTTTTGCTCCTACAACCAGATCTATATCCTTCGCATTTTTCTCCAGTTTATTGTTAATCTGTGTTGAAGCCAAAAAGAGAATAGACAGAATACCCACACCAAAGGCAACTAAAATAATATTCAAAACTGTTGTGAGTTTATTCCTGACGAGGTTTTTGCTACTGATTTTAAAAATATTCATTAGAGTAGATAGGTTTTAGTAATATGGTTTTTAACCCTCCCGTCATGCGTGGCAATAATCAGTGCAGCACCGTTATCTTTGGCCTGGGTAGTCAGCATCTGAATTACCTGACTGGCGTTTTCATCATCTAAGCTAGAGGTAGGTTCATCTGCGATCAACAGATCGGGCCTGTTTACCAATGCACGTGCCACCGAAACCCTTTGCAACTGTCCCTGACTTAATTCATCAGGATAATTTTTAGCCAGCTCAGCAATATCCAGATCAGCTAAAAGCGAAAGGTTTCGTTCATAATCTATTGGCAAACCAGCCATTACCGCAGCAAGTTCCAGGTTATCGAGCACATTAAGAGAACGAATAAGATGCGGCCTTTGAAAAACGATGCCAATATGCCTTCCCCTAAATCTATCCTGTTCCCGTGCAGGCAAAGTATACAAATCGGTTCCGTTAATTAAAACTCCACCCTGGCTTGGCTTTAAAAGACCTGAAATAATATTAAGAAGTGTGCTTTTGCCACTTCCTGATGCACCCAGTAGAAGCCATTGTTCCATATCGGCAATTTCCCAAGATGGAAATTTTAAGCGTCTCCCCTTATCATAAACATGTGCCAAAGCGTTTACCTCAATCATGATGTGCTGCTGTTTGTACTTTTTTAATAACCAGATTTTTGATGGCATAACGCCTGTAAAGTTCTATTCCATCGTTTGTACCATGTTTACAGGCCGGATTTAACATGGCTATAAACGATAAAGCTGTGATAAATAATATTTTGTAATTCGTTGACATAATTGACTATTGATGACCCAATGGGCAGGATTTAAGCATTCGTAAATTAATATAATGTGCAGCAGCAATGATAAGGCCGCCTACAGGAATCAAGATTGGCTCTAATGGTTCAATGCCCGAAAAATGCCCCAATGCAATACAGGCAAAGCCGGCAACAAGTACCAGAATTGGCATCATACGGCGATGTTGTTTGCGGTACGCCGAACTTAAACTCCAGATACCAACAAGCAATGAAATGGCAATCATGGTTATTTCAACCTCCTCATTGGCCAGGAAACCCAGTCCCCACATCGGTAAAACGGTAATTAAAAATGGCAATGCAGCGCAATGTATGGCACAAAGTGTTGAGGCCGTAATGCCTATCCTGTCGAGATTGATTTTGGAACTCCGTTGTTTCATTAAAAATAAATTTAGCGCACAAATATAAAAGCAATTTAGTTGCACTAAAATAATTAACGCTTCATTTGCAACATAATTGCATTAGAATGATAAAGAAAATTACCAGGAAAAGATTAAGCGGTTGCAGTAGTAGTGACCAAGCCGCTTAATACGATGTTCAGAAATAAATAAGATTTTAGATTAGACGCGCGTATTAGCTTACGCAATGGCCACATCCTTTATGGATATTTGTTTACGAAGGCAATTATGAAGCCATTCACAATTGAATTACCCACATTTCATTTAGATGAATTAATGCGGAGCAGGTCATCCAAAATGTTGATGATTTAATTAAACTAACAAGATAAGATCAGACTTGAAACTATTCTATTTTGCTTCAATTCTAAAATAATCAAAGTCAACATATCCACCAGCATTTTCGGTTGCGTAATTAAACAATCCAAAACGGTACCCTATAAAATGGGGAAGCGTATACGACATTTGCAGCGGCTCCCCTATAGGTTTCCAGGTTTTGCCATCAAAGCTGTAAGAAAAATAACCTTTATCTGTTCGGTTCTCAAAATCACATCTTGCTTTGAGATAAATGGTTTGCTGTCCGGCCGGAACATCTTCACCAATTACAGTACCATTTTGGACGCTTACGGCAACCACCGTTTTCTTTGATCCGGTGTGTTTTACCCCAACCCAACCAAATTTGCGCTGCAGCAGCATCAGTCCGGCCTGGTCTCCAGCCTTCATACCGGAGATATCAATTAAAGTGGTTCCGGTTGATGCCGGTCCGATGGTGCGCTGGGTTAATGTATTGCGGGCCAGAAGAATATTAGTATCCAATCTTGAAGTGGTAATCCGTAAAAATCCCGGGCGTTTAGTTAACGACCAAAATGCATGATCTGGATTATGGTTCCATTGCCATACCAGTGGAAGCGCGGGGTCGCCCTTTTTGCGGTTAAATTCATCTGATGCTACAATACCAGGAATTAAGCCTTTGCTAACCGGAAGTTCCAGTGTTTCCGGAACTTTACCATTAACGCCTAGTATCGGCCACCCAGCTTGCCAGTTAACCGGAACCAAATACGGAATGCGTCCAACGGATCCGAAATCTCTAAAAAGATAAGAAAACCATTTCCCCTCTGGTGTACTAATTAAACCGCCTTGTGCAACACCCTGATCTTTAAGCGCTACCTGCCCTTCATATGGCCCTGTGAGTTTGTCGGAACGGTGTACAACAACCGTACGCATACCGTTTCGTGGCCAGGTGATGTTAAAAAGATAATATTTTCCATTAATTTTAAACAGCTGGGAACCCTCCGCTGGTAATCCGACACCCGTACCTGCCGGAAGGCTTGCATTTTCGATGATCGTTACAGGTTGCGTATTGGGTTTTATTCCAGATAAATCTTCCTTTAACTCCACCAGGGTAATTTTTCCAGTTCCGTATACCATATAAGGTTTTCCATCATCCTCAAAAAACAGGGAATGGTCGTGCAATGAGGGTTTAAACGATGTTAGCTTCCATGGGCCTTTTTCGATATCTTTTGTACTGTAGATGTACGTTTTGCCGGTAGTACCCGAAAAAGTGCTTACATAATAAATGCCTTTATGAAAACGAAGACTACTTGCCCAGGATCCCCGCCCGTAATCCCACTTTCCATTAGATAAGGTTAATTCATCCGCATTTCCGAGGGTATCGTAAGCGTAACTTACAATTTTCCAGTTTACCAGATCGGTTGATTTCATGATCGGTACACCTGGATTCATGTGCATCGTGGTGCTGCTCATGTAATACACTTTGCCCACTCTGATCATCGAAAGATCGGGTACATCGGCAAAAATGATCGGATTTGTAGCTTTTTGCGCATCAACACTAACTGTAGCAATTAGCACAAAAAAGAGCGATAAGGTAAATAATTTAAGATTCTTCATACAGGTTAGTCAGCATTTCAATTTGCACTGCGTTTATATTCGGTATTCAAAGCTATTCAAAAATATACAGATCAATGGACGGCTTTGTTCAAATGTGTGTGACGAATGTTCTTAATTGAATCAATCCCGTTACAGAAAACAAGCGAACTAACTAAATGTAGTAACTTCAGTTCGATTAATAGTGTGCTTTAATTTGGGTTACTTGGCGCCTTGCATGAACGGTCGTCACCCTGAACTTGTTTCAGGGTCTTTATAGCAAGGCGGTTTAGCAAAAAAGATGCTGAAATAATCCGATAGCCATCGGATCGAAATGACGGCGATTTTTTAAATCTATTAATGCGTTGAAATGGTCTTCGACTACGCTACCATTGACAGACTCCAATAGAAAAGCCGTCATTGCGAGGAACGAAGCAATCTTAATGCGCGCGCTGGTAGCGATAGTTGTAAGATTGCTTCGTCGGCTGAAAAAGCCTTCTCGCAATGACGATACCTCGGGAGATTTATTTCGATTAAATTCTACTGTAATTTATATTGATTTTTTATACCATAAATTATCCCTCACTGACATACAAATTATTTTTATTTAATTTTTAGACAGGCTCTTACCTCCGTGAGCCATTTATTTAAAAAAAGCCCAAATATATTTTAAACCTTCTCGCGTTTATCTTTTCGTTTTGCATTAATATATTCAGATGGAAGCATATTAAACTGGGCTTTAAAAAGCTTAGAAAAATAGCTTGGTGTACCAAAACCGGCCATGTATGCAATTTGTGCAACGTTATAATCACTTTTCTCCAGCAACTCCACGGCCCTTTCCAGTTTTACAGATCTGATGTATTCAATTGGTGTTAACCCTGTAATTTCAAGCAGCTTATGATAAAGAGAACCCCTGCTCATTCCCACATGCCTGCTCAGTTCCTCTACCGAAAGTTCCGGATTATTAAGTTTTTCATCAATGTATTGAACAATTTTATTCAGCAATTTAACTTCGCCAGACTCAATTTCGATTTCTTTAGCCTGTACCTGTACTTGTTTAGAATATGCATTTTTAACGGAGCGGTTAAACAACAATAAATTGTCAATCTTTGCATGAAGAATGTCAAAATTAAAAGGTTTGGTAAGGTAATCGTTGGCGCCTGACTTTAAGCCTTTAATCTGGTCTTCCTCTCCGCTAATCGCGGTAAGCAAAATAACCGGAATATGGCTTGTTCTTTTATCTGCTTTTATTTTCTGACTAAGCTCAATGCCATTCATTTCGGGCATGCTAACATCAGTAACCACCAACTGAGGGTGTCCGGAAAGTGTTTTTTGCCAGCCCTCTTTTCCATTTGCCGCCTCTATAATCTGATAAAAAGGCTGTAAGCTATCTTTCAGGTAAAATCTAAATTCTTCATTATCTTCTACCAGCAGGATCGTAGCCATCTTACTCTCGGCAGTTACCAATTCTCCAAAAGCTTCATCCGTTTCTTCTTCTGTTAGACTGTCAACTGCAAGGTCAGTTTCCTGATTATGATCTTCTTTCACCACGTCAACCGGCAGCGAAACCAAAAATGTAGTGCCTTTTCCAGGTTCGCTTTCTACAGTAATATGTCCGCCGTGAAGTTCTACAAACTCTTTTACAATCGATAATCCAATTCCACTTCCCTGATTTAAAATAGCGGTTTCATTGTTATCCATAAAAAAACGATCAAATACCCTGTCTTTACTTTGATGTGCAATACCTATCCCGGTATCTGAAACTGCAATGCAAAATACAGGTTTTACCTGATCGCCAGTGGCCCTGATGAACATGTTAAGGCATACTTCACCACCTTCTTTTGTAAATTTAAATGCGTTAGAAAGCAGGTTAAATATAATCCTTTCCATTTTATCCTGATCAAATTGCGTTTTCAGGCTTTTGATATCGCTGTTAATGCGAAGTGAAATTTTCTTGCGCTCGGAAAGATCCTGGAATGATTCTGCGGCTTCACTGATAAAAGTAATGAGATCGGCCTCATTCAGGTTTAATTTCAGTTCCTGTTCTTCCATCTTTCTAAAATCGAGCAGTTGATTTACCAGATTTAACAGTCTTCGGGCATTTCTACGGATCATCTTTACCTGACCGGCTACTGAAGACTCTTGTTTAACGGCAAGCAACTTGTCAACAGGTGCTAAAATCAACGAAATTGGTGTTCTAAACTCATGACTTAGATTAGTAAGGAATTTGATCTTTTGTGTATCCAACGCATGCGCACGCTCGGCATCTTTTCGTTGCTGCAGTATTCTTTCTTCTGCATTTATTTGAGCTTGCTCTATGGCGAGTTGCTTTTTGATGCGCTGAATTCCTCTTCGGCGAATGGCAAATAGAATTGTACCCGTTAAAACTACATAAAAAATATAAGCGTAAGTTGTCCTCCATATCGGTGGCTGTATGTGAACAGAAATTGATGTGATTTTATTACTCCAAACGCCATCGTTGTTACTTGCCCTTACTTGAAAAACATAATCTCCGGGATCCAGATTCGTGTAATATGCGGTCTTCTCTTTACCAACCTCGTTCCAGCCCTCATCCAGACCAACCAGGCGATAGGAATAGTGGTTTTGCTGCGGCGCTGTGTAGTTAAGTGCTACATAACTAATTGAAAAATTTTGTCCATAACTTAATTTAATGTTTTTTGCGAAACCTATTTGCTCCTGAATGGGTGACTTTTCGCCAGGGAGCACAACGGCATTAGAGACCTTTAGTTCTGTAAGCAGTACGTTTGGAACCACTGTATTGGTAGGCAACTGGAGCGGATTAAAATAATTGAAACCGTCTTGCCCGCCAAAATAAAGCTCACCATCTGAAGTGCTGATTCCGGAACCCAATATGAAAGGACTGTCTTGCACGCCATTGGGATGCCCGAAGTTTTTTATTTTTTTTGTTTCAGGATTAAGGCAACTGATGCCGTTATCGGTGCTGAGCCAAATCAATCCGTCTTTGCCTTCCAGTATTTTGTAAACAATAGCGTTAGACAATCCGTTTGTTTCGTTAAAATTGGTGAATTTCCCAGTACGGCGGTTGAAAAGATCGAGCCCTGCACCGTCAGTTCCTGCCCAGATATTTCCTTTACTATCGCATAACAAGCTTAATACCACATCGTTGGAAAGTCCGCTATTTGCTTTTCGATATACTTTATATTTCCCGTTACTACGCTGAAAAACAGCTATTCCGGTTCCGCTGGATGATATCCACATATCGCCATAATGATCTTCTACAATGGCCCGTATAAAACCATTGCTAGGGAGCAGCATAGGTGGCAGGGATTGAGTGCCATATTGCGTAAATGAATTCGTCTTATAATCAAATACATTAACACCAGTTCCGTTTGTACCAATCCATATTAAACCCTTACTATCTTCTTTAATAGCGAAAATTTCATTCTGGCTAAGATCAGTTGACGATGGCCCTGCCAGGTATTGTTTGTAGGTTTTGGTTTTGGAATTATAGGCAAATAAGCCATGTTGATACGTTCCTACCCAAAGTGTGCCCCTCGAATCAAGCATTAAGTTAAGTATAGCCAATGGATTTCTGGAAAAATCAATTTTGCTCTTCATGTCAACATGCTCGAACACGCCTTGATCACGATCGAAAAAGTGTAACCCTCCCCCATCCGTACCTACAAATATTTTTCGTTTTGAGAATTCGGCAAAGGAGGTAACAATGGGTGATGAAAGTCCTTTGGGATCAAACGGGCTGCTATGCTTTAGGTTAAACAGTGCTAAATTTGGATCGAACTTATTAACGCCACCTTGATAGGTACCCAGCCAGATAATGCCATTATCAGCCATACAAATGCTTCTAACCGACTTATGGCTAAGGCCAAAGGATTCGCGTTTGTTGGGACGAATATTTGAAAAAACCTCAGTGGCGGTATTGAAAATAGTTACCCCATCTTCGGTCCCCAGCCACAATTTACCTCCTTTTTCTAATCTGGCAGCATAAATAATGTCGTCAGAAAACAGCCTATCACCCGATTGCAAAAAGGATTTGAAATGCTTTTCATCATCGAGCAACATATTGAGGCCATTATTGGTACAAAAAAATATCCTCCCCTTTTCATCCTTTACAATAGTTCTGATAAAATTATCAGTGAGGCTTGAAGGGTCATTGGGGTGATGGATAAATTTCTCGGTGGCACCGCTGGTTAAATTGAGCGCCAAAAGCCCAACATTGGTACCAATCCATAGCTTGTTATCGTTAGCCTGAAGAAAAGAAAGTACACTGGATCCATTGCCCAATAAGGCATTTATTCCGACATTTTTTACCTTTAACGTTTTCGAATTGATCACCCTGTATCCACCAAAGGTGCCTACCCATATATTTCCGCTTTTATCTTCGTAAAGTGTTAATACATTGAAGGGGCTGTTACGATTCGGGATCCCCTCCCCAACAAATGATTTAAATTTATTTTGCTTAACATCGTAATAAGCCAGGCCACCCCCGTTTGTACCTACCCAAAGCCTTCCCCTCCGATCTTCTAAAAGTGCTGAGATATTGTTAGACGGAATGCTTGAGCTATCGCCGCTTTTGGTGGTATAAACAGTAAAATTGGTACCATCGAACTTATTTAGTCCATCGCTGGTGCCAAACCACACAAGGCCATTATGATCTTGAAGTATCGTATTTACAGTATTTGAAGAAAGGCCATTTTTAGTATTAAGGGTAATGAAATTGAGATTATTTTGTCCTCTTGCAATAGTGGAACTCAATAACAATATCACTAAAATTGACATTGCACCTATAATCAATACTCGTTTTAACATCATAATAATAGATTCACGCTTTAGCGATCTGGATTGTGATTGTATTTGTGCAGGACTGCTTAATTGACGTTGATATGCTAAAGCGGAAGATAAGTTTTACGATCACGCTTTTGAAATCTGGGAATGTAGCAATATATAATTTCCGACAAAATATGGGTGCTTACACCCCTCCGTTTGGTTTTACTACAGCAATACATCATTAAAGCATTATATTTGGTTACCTTGTTTTAGAAGTGAGACTCATGTAAAGCAATACCTGAATAATTTCTAACCGAATATATCACTTACTTTTGAAAAAAACAATCGATTGCATTACTATGTTGTATTTTTTAATCAGGAGTATTAAAAAGCAATGGAAATGAGGGGATAATTTATGATAACGGGAGTAATGGCCTAATTTTCCAATAAAAAAGCCAGAAACAACGTTAACTGAAGTTTCTGGCTTTAAGAGCGTAATTTTTTATTTATTCTTCAAGCCTTCGGCTGTGCCTACATAGGCCGGTTTTCGTACAAAGCCTTCTGTCCATAAGCCAATTGGCTCCCCTGCTCTCCAACTTGAGCTGGCTGGACTATCCTGAGGCGACCAGATGGTAATTCCATATCGCTGAGCGGCTGGAATAAGCTCAAAATATTTCTTGATTACATATTTATACATCTCTGATTGAGCGGCATATTGCTCGGCCGTTGCCTGTGCCGTTTTTACATTTCCCGTAAAACCCATATCCAATTCTGATATTTTGATGAGTTTGCCAGTTGCGGCCAATAATTTGAACATTTCTTCAATCTTAGCTTTATCGGAAGTAGCTACAATGTGCATTTGCGTACCAATACCATCTATTTTTGCGCCTTTACCTTCTAAATATTTTATGTAATCAAGTAATCCTTTGCATTTTTCGATGCTGTATTCGAGATTATAATCATTTATAAAATGGATATCATTTGCGTTACCATACTGCCTGGCCAATTGAAATGCCTTTAGCGCATAATCCTTACCCAGGTAATCTTGCCAAAAGAATTCATCAGCCGCAATGGAAGCCCTACCTGCAGCAGTTTTAAGCTCAGTTGGCTTTGTATCATCCATCGGCTCGTTTACCACATCCCAGGCTTTAACATAATCTTTTGAAGCGGTAACTATACCTTTAATCCAGGTTTCTAATGCAGCGGTTAAAATCGCCTTTTTCTGCTCGGCAGTTTTTTCTACAATTGTAGTGCCGCCAAGGGCATTGTATTTTTTAAGCGTGATATTATCAAAATAAAAATTTGTCGCGGTTTTACCCAGATTAAAAGCCAAAGCACCACTTGCTGCAATGTCTGTGGTAACGGTAATTTCTTTGGTATAGGTTGTCCAGGTTGGTGTTGAAGAAATTGCGCCAAAAAAATCATAGAATTTGTAGGCACCGGGCGTAGTATGAGCCTGTGTAGGGTAAGATGCCGCTACATCAGAGCGTACATTCATTTTCAGCTCATATTTCTCTCCTACTGCTACCGCCGGAAACTTAAGAAATAATTGTGCATCATAATCATTGGCCCGCACTGCCGAGTTACTAATTTTCAAAGCACGTCCTGTACCGTTAAAGCCTTCGCCAGCCGCAGTAAAAGAGGCCACTGCATTGGTATTGGATTGATAAACTGAAGCGTTGTCAGTTTCAAAATCGGCTCCAATCACCAGGTCCCAGGTAGGACCACTACTTGATGCAGTTACCACCGGGGCAATCAGTCCTTTTAGGTAAGTAGCATTTTGATTAGCATGCCAGGCCAGCGTATGTCCGAATACGGTAATACCAGCTTTAGATGCTGTTTCCAGTAGGTTTTTCACATTAGTTAAGGCCAAACTTCCGTCAGCCTGTACAACGGCACCATGTTTCATTTCGTAACCTAGTGTAATTTCATCAAAATTACTATTGGTCAATCTATAAATTACACCTTTAGAGAGGTAGGATTGCAGGCTTGTTCCCGCGCCTAATTTAAATTTAGGATTGGCCGTTCTATCAATATAGGTTTTTAATGGCTGATAGGCATCGATCGTCTCCTGGGTAGCAAAGCTTGTCGGTTTAGCCACATGGAAATCGAGTGCCTCATATTTATGGCAGGAAGCAAGCAACATTCCCCCCGCCAGACCAAATGCTATTTTGTATAATCGTTTCATTTTCTCAATTGTTTGATTAAATATTAATTATTTGACCGGCGTAAATGTTTCGGCTTTCACACCACGATCGCGCATAACCAAGGTATCCAGGCTGCTCACCGTTCTATCATTCAGATCGATCTGATAGTTTAGATAAAGCGCATCACGATCTTGGTTACCCCAGCTATTTTTCTCTCCGCGTTTAACAAATTTCCCGCTGCCACTTGCTGTAAAACTAGCGTCGCCAGCAGAAATTGCACAATTGCCCGCATTATCGAAAGTAAGCAGTAAGGTCCGGCTGATGCTGGCTCCTCCTGCTACTTTAAAAGTAACAGGAAACTCTGTCTGGGTTAGTGAACGTGTATTTAATTTGTTGATTTCATCACTCTCCACATACTTCATGTGGCGAACTACAGATTGATTAAGTGAGGTATTGCCGTTTTTTCCGGTAATCGCATCCTTTCCTCTCCGAAGATAGAAACCCTGCCATGTATTGATATATTTTACGGCATACAAGGTATATTTTTTTTCAGGCAAGATTGTTTTGTTCTGATCCGCACTGGTCATGGTTAAAGGGATTACATAAGTGGTATTAACAGCCAATGGGTCTGCGAAAAAAGCATCAGTTAGCTGCACATCTACTCCACCGACCAAACTTCCTTTCGGGATAACAATTTTGTTCGCTGCAAGTGTATAATAGTTTGCAGGCATTGGCCTTACAGTACCGCTGTAGGGCGATGGAAAAGATAATCCTTGAGTTAGCGCGTTATCCACACTGATACCAATGGTAATATCTTCTTTATTTGAATACACTCCACCAACCGTACCCATAATCTGAAATCTATGTTGGTTATCAAGTGAAGTATCAAAAATATCTTCACCCATGGTAATAGTTCGAATTGGCCCCTGGTAGGCAAAATATACAGATTGTACGTCGTTATCCGGAAATGCCCATTCTTCGTTTTTGCAAGCGCTAAGTGCTAAAACGAGCGCAAGTAAAATATATATTTTATTTTTCATGATGTTATTTTTTTATAGCGATTGAATATTACCATCCCGTGTTTTGTTGCAAAGCATTATACTTTAGCGTTTCACTGTAAGGAATTGGTCCAAATCTCATATACTCCTGATAGTTTCTTGCTTCTACATTAATTTCCTGATAGGTACCTTGCGAGATACTAACCCCCTTAACCGGTTCGGTTAATGTTGCATTCCATCTGCGAAGATCCCAGAAACGAAACCCTTCAAAAGCCAGTTCTAACCTACGTTCATTCCTAATCAATGTTCGCATGGCATCTTTGTCTGCTTTAATCGATTCCAGGTACGCATCGCCATTTGCAGTTCCAACGCCAGCCCTGGCACGAATAGCTTTAATAATATCGTAAGCAGAATAAGGATTGCCACCATTTGCCGTTGGTCCCCATGCCTCATTTGCTGCCTCTGCATAGATCAGGAATATTTCGGTATAACGGATATGTGGCCTGTAGTGCTTCTGGTTATTTACAGTTGGTGTACGGCTAACATCTTGCCTCAACAGTTTTTTCATGTAATAACCAGTCCGCGTAGAAACTTCTTTTCTATTCAGTCCATCATCATTGGTTGCCACATCTGTTGTGGTATTAATTACCTTATTAGTTGGCCCGATTGTATTTCCGTTGTACACTATAAATTTTGCTAAACGCGGGTCTCTACCCGTAAATGGAGCCGCAGGGCTATATCCACTCTGTGGCGTATTGGCAATCGGATAACCGTTTTGCATCGGGAAAGCATTAACCAGATTTTGAGTAGGATTTATGCGTCCCTGCCCTGATAAGGTTGGTGGATAATTGGCCGCCTCTAAATCACTATTCGATCCAACATTTGTACGCCAAAGCACTTCCCTTGGACTAGCCCCTGAAGCCAATGCATCAATTTCGGCCTTGTTATCGTACCAGGTAACACCATTAGGATCTAAATTAGCTAACCAGTTATTCAGTGTAAGTACCTGTGCTGCGTAGGTGGCGGCATCTGCCCATGTGGTAGAATTACCTGTACTGAAAGCCGGACTAGCACCCATTAGTGCTACACGGGCACGAATGGCTTTAGAAATACGCCCCGTCATGCGTTGGTTAAAAAACTTACCGAAAACACGGTTATAGGTCTCTACATTAACTCCGGCATATTTTGTCGGGATCTGACTCGTACTATTGATATCAGCATAATCTAAAGGAAGTAATTGTTCTGCCTTATCCAAATCGCCATAAATCTGTTTCATACAGGCATCAAATGTGGCCCTCGGTTTGTTAAAATCAGAAGTCGGAGTTTCAGGCTCGAGTACAATAGGGAAACCATATAAATTTCCGCCTACTTTTCCGGCGTGTGCCTGTAGCATATACGACATCAGGTAAGCTCTCAAGGCATATGCTTCGCCTTTTTGCCTGTCGTTAAACATTCTACTTAACACGGGGTCTTTAGAATCCCAAAGTACCTTATCTGTTTCTGCTAAAAACAAGTTAATATACTGAATGCCTGCTCTTGCATTTGTCCATTGATCTAATGGATTAACTGCAGCCGACCATTGTCCGGTGGCAATTTTTCTAAAATTATTATTGATATCATTACTTACCGCATCATCGGTAGCTACATCGTTAAAAGACCAGCCATTTGATGGAAGCCTTGTGTAACCATTTAGCAATAGCCCATGGGCAAGTGCGGGTTCTGTATAGATGTTCTCAAAATCTCCGTTATTTTGTGGAGCGGGGTCGGTAAACTTTTTACAGCCCGAGAGCATCACAACGACAACTACAAATCGTATTAATATTCTGTTCATCTTTTCTAATCTAATATTCAATTAAAACATTGCCTTTACGCCCAGGTTATATAACCTTGTTTGTGGGGTACCTCCTAAATTCAGCTCAAGTATTTCTCTTTCCTTCGCAATTGTTAAAAGATTAAATCCTGCCACATACAGTCCCAGTTCTTTCAACACTTTACTTTTGAACAATTTATCGGAAACTGTATAGGAGATTTGAACTTTAGATAAATCAAACCGATCTGTGCTGTACAACCAGAAATCAGACGCTCTGAAATTATTATCGCCATTTAAAGTGGTAAGTCGCGGAAAGGTTGCCGTATTTTTTGTTTGAGGTGTCCATCTGTCGCGTACCACTGCCGAATACTTATCGCTTCCGTTAACCCAAAAATAGTTATCGGTTTTCATGGCACTTCCACCAAAACGGCCTGTACCCAAAACAAACAGGGTAAGATTTTTCCATTTAGCAGTTAAATTCAATCCTGCTGTAAAGGGAGCACCAAACCATCCACCACGACCAAGATATACCTGATCCTTATCATCGATAATTTTGTCGCCGTTCTGATCAATATATTTGATATCACCAGGAGCCAGAGCTGATCCAAATGCTGGTTTTGCATTACTAACTCCATCGGCAGCTGCCACTTCACTGGCATCCATATAAAAACCATTACTTTTTAATCCCCAGATGGCATCAAGCGGTTTACCGGCACGGTATTGATAGCTATTTTCGTAAGTTAACATATCGGCACGTTTTGTTGCCTTGGTGGTATAATATGTTCCGGAAACGCCTAATGTCCAGTCGACAGCTCCGATATGTTTGTTGAAGTTTAAGTAGAAATCTAAACCGGTGCGCTGATCGCTATTATAATTACTATAAGGAACAAAAGAAGAACTCGGAAATCCGGTAGTGAAATAGTTAGGATAAAGCACGTTAATCTGACCGATAATTCCGGTGATGTTATTCCTGAAAACATTTGCCCCGAAATTAAGCTGATTTTTGAACATTCCACCTTTTAACCCAATGCTGATTTCTTTTCTTTTAGCGAAAGTTAAGTCCATGTTGGAACCACGGCGCGAATCGGTAGACTGTGTGCCTGTACCATCGTTCCAGCCATACCAGTTACCGCCAGTGGCTGTATAAATACTTTCATAGGCAAAATACTCATCAAAATCAAGATCGGTATTTAAAACACCTGCTGATGCAGTTAGCGTTAAGTCGTTAATGAATGAAACTTTTTTCAAAAACCGCTCTTCGCTCAAATGCCATCCAATAGAAGCTGCTGGAGAAAGTGCAGTCCGGTTTCCTGGTGGCATTTTTGGCGAGCGTACCACAGCTCCGGTAATTTCGGCAAAATATTTACGGCTGAAATCATAATTTAACTGCAATCCTAAATTAGAATTTGTTGTTGGCTGGTAGATTTCAGATTGTGACTGACGATATGCCGCAGCCAGTAATACCGCAGAGATATGATGGTTATTACGGAACGTAGCATTATAGTTAAATTGGCCAGATAACGAAATGGTTTGTCTGTAATAACTATCTGCGATGTTCTGAACTCCGGTTTTAGTATCTTCCCCCCAGCGCGTTAAACTTCCAATTAGCGTTGTACCAGAGTAGGTTGTCCAATTGGGCTGGTAAGTTGCATATCCGTTTCGATAACCCTGGTTGTAGCTGTTCAGGTAGTCAACGCCCATAGTGGTACTAAAGGTAAGTCCATTCAAAATTCCTTTCAAATCAGCATCAATACCTGTGGTAAACTGAAATTGGCGTTGTACAAATTTATTGTTACCACCTGCATAAATGGCCGCAAATGGATTGGTTTGATCTAATTGCGTACCACCAAGGATGTATTGTCCATCAATAATTGTAGCATTTTTAATCATCGCTTTACTCACCTCATCACTCTGCTCCAGTAAATTAATTGGGATTAACGGGGTAAATAAATAGGGGCGCAGGGTTGCAGCACTACTCCAGTAGTTGGTATTTACACCGCCACTGCTGGAAAACACAGCACTTGCGTCTACCCGTGCTTTTAATGCTTTGGTGAGTTGCATATCAACATTTCCACGGATGTTAAAGCGGTCTGATGTATTATTTTCTTTTGCTTCGCCGAAATTAAGCAGCGAACCTGTAGATGAGAACCCAACATTGGTGTAATAACGGGCACGGTCATTCCCTCCTGAAATTTCTGCCACCCCATCATAGCGTGAAAAACTATTTTTGAGGTACTCTGAAGAGTAATAATCCACACTTGGATAACGATAAGGGTTAACACCAGAGTGATTATAAATAGTTTCAGGAGTATAAGCCGCCGCCAAACCATCATTTGATAAAGCCTCATTATACAAGGTCATGTACTCTGAAGAGCCCAGGTATTGAGCATATCTTTTTGGCGTATTTAACCCAATGTTGGAACGAACGTTTATTTTTTGCTTAGTCGGCGTCCCCCTTTTTGTGGTGATCAGGATTACTCCTTTTGCACCACGGCTACCATATAGGGCAACGGCCGAAGCGCTCTTAAGAAAAGTGATCTCCTCAATTTCATTTGGTGTAACACTGTTCACATCCCTCGGAACTCCATCAACCAATATAAACGAGGTGTTCATACCCCAAAGGTTATTGCCATTAAAGCCCGGAGCAAAAGCCTCCATCCCGTCCAATCCATAAGTGGTAAAGTTTTTCTCAAAGAGCTGTGCCAGGTTAACACTTGAAACACCGGCAGGAAGATTACTTTCTGCGACGTTTTTAAAACCCACATTTATCAGCCTATCCTCTTTAGTTAAAGTTACTTGCTTCAGGTTGGCTAATGCGGTTACCAGTGAGGTTTTATAGCCTTTAGCACTTACTGAAAATGTACTGTTCTCATTTACGGATAAAGAGAATTCACCTTCCTGATTTGCTATAGTGAGCACATCGCTTCCTTCAATAGTTATGGATGCCCCTTTTACCGGATTTCCATTAATATCGCGAACCACAGCTTTTATAGGTATCTTAACGGCGTCCTGACCTTTGATTACACCAACAAACAGTGTAAAAAAGACACACAGCGCCAATGCATTTCTTAAAAATTTCATCATTCTTGTCTTTAATTATTTGTGATCATGAACTACCTTACCATCCGGGGTTTTGCGCAAACTCCTTATACATATTTACATCTGCCCGCTTAAGTGGCAGCCAATAATGCTTCTCACTAAATGGGCGTTGTAATATTAACCGTTCGCGATAGTTTACAACCTTGTTCAATTTAGTATCGGTTGTAGTGTTTAAAGGGGCAGCACGATCAAATTCTGCAGCTGTTTTTAGGGTGTAAGGCAATTCGGCGAGCAAATGCCAGCGGCGAAGGTCATTAAACCGGTGTCCTTCAAAAGCAAGTTCAACAGCGCGTTCGCGTCTAACTTCTTTCATAAATTCTGTTGTAGATGCTAAAAACTGTGCGGCAACATGCCCAACACCAGCGCGATCCCGAATTACGTTGATCGCATCAACGGCAGTTTTGCTAAAACCTTCTGCGGTTGCACCCGGGGAATCGTAGCCTGCTGCAACCGATTCTGCATACATCAGGTAGATATCGGCCAAACGCATATATGAAACCTTAATATTCAGGTTCTGGCCATAATTCCAGCCCTGATCAAAGTTATTGGCAGTTCTGGGCACAAATTTGAACATCATATATCCGGTACGGCTACCAGAACGTTCATCTCTGTAACTTCCACTTGTGTACAGGTTTGCATACCGGTGTGGTTCCATATTTGCAGCTAATGTTCCCTGCACCACTTTAACTCCATCGTATATAATGTCATTATAAAACCTTGGATCGCGATCGCGCCATGGAAATTGCGGATCATATCCTGATCCGCTAGGATCAGCCTGTGCAGAATTTGAAATGGGCAAGCCATTTTTCATCCCATAATAATTAACATAATTTGCGGTAGGCGCAAATACCAGCGCATCGGCACCTACAATTGCTGGCGTGTATTGTTTTGCTGTACCATAGGTTGAGCCATGCGCCCCCCAGTATGGACCTCTAAATATTGCTTCAGTACCTCCAGGGATTAAGAAATTTTGTCCGATTGTGTAAAAATTGGTACTGTATTGTGCAAAAGGCAATAACTTATAAGGAGTAGCCCCGCTTTCTGTTAGTTTTAACAACTCGGCAAATGCAGCAGCTGCTTTTTTACTCAGTTCTGTATTGTAGGTTTTGCTACCAGTAGATTCTAAGTTCATTAACGGACTAGCGGCCCACAGGTAGTTTTTACCTAAATAACCTAGTGCCATAATTTTATTGATGCGCAACTGGTTTTTACCCAGGGTTTGGATTCCGGCTGTTGTATTATCCCAATTGATTGGCAAAAGATCAGCGGCGGCTCTGAAATCCAGTGCTGCCTTTGCTGCACATTCCTGATATTTAAGCCTTGGCAATCTCAATTCTTCATCAGCTGGTAATACCTTATCAATGTATGGCAACCCTCCGAAATATTGAATGAGCTGAAAATGGAACCAGGCTCTAAAGAACAGTAGCTGACCTCTGATCAGATTACGTTCTTCATCAGTTGCGTTTGCCATCAGGTTTAGGTTCTCCAAACCTAAATTCGCTTTACGAATGCCATACCAGGCCAGCGGATAAAGGCCCTTGGTAAAACGATCGTTATTTGTACTGGCATTGGCATTGTCTAAAAACCCTGCACCCCATCCGTCAAACTCTCTTTGCCAGCCCCAAAAATCACCATTATCAATTTTATTAACAAAGTGGAAATTTTGTACGGTAGACTGAATTTCATCTTCCCCCCAGTTGAAACTGTTGGTCCAATAACGATTGGTAAAATCTGGAATACAGTTATAGAGCTCTTCGGTAAAACCCTGAAAACTACGAAAGTCTTTAAAGGCAGATTCTGCCGTCACAGTTGCTTCAGGATCTCTGTCTAAATATTTTTTACAAGATACCATGCCGGTTCCCGCCCAAATCATTCCTATTAACAATAGGTGTTTTATATATTTTTTCATAATGATCATGTTAGAAGATGAAATTAGCGCCCAGATTATATCGCTTTACAGTTGGATAAGCACCCTGTGAAGCCCATCCTTGTCCGCCAGCACTTTGATAGTTCGCTTCACGGTCATCCGGCATCTTAGTCCACACGTATAAATTGTTTCCGTTTAAGAATATACGTATGCTCGAAATTCCTGCTTTTTTAACCCAGTCTTGCCTAAAAGTGTAAGCAATCTCAGCATTTTTTAAACGCAGGTAAGATGCGTCATAAAAATACCTGTCTCCTGTGTAAAAACCCGCTGGCGTTGTTTCCCAGCGTGGCATCGGACCATCAGGATTTGTATTGTCTTTTGACCAATAACTTCCTTCATCATAGGCAACTGTATTCTTTCCTGAAAATGTTCCAAATACAACCTGGCGGGTAACATTATTTACACCATAAAATTGAGCAAAGGCACTGAAACCTTTCCATTCAAAACCTATAGTCGCGTTGTAGGTGTTTTCAGGAGCGCCAGAATAACCATAAGGAATGTTATCATTCGCATCAATTACCCCATCAGCATTGTAATCTACCAGGTGATAGTTTCCCGGGATTTTCAATTGGTCGTTGGCATTATGCATGGTACTTCCATAAAGCTGATCCCAGGTATTGTAATAACCAGCGCTCACATAAGAATAAGCCTGTCCAATCTGTTTATCAATAGGCTTGGCATATAACGGTAACAATCCGGCAACATCAGCATAGGTAACTTTGTTCTTGGCATGAGTATAATTAATGTTGCTCCATAATGTAAGGTTATTGTTGATTTTCTTATTAAAACGCAGATCGATTTCAAATCCTCTCGATTTCACTTTCCCAACGTTAAACGTAGGTGGTGTAGCACCATAGTAACTTGGAACAGCACGATTGCTGGTAAGGATATCACTCCTGTTATCCTGGAAGAAATCCACACTTCCAGAGATCATGTTTCCAAAAAATCCAAAATCAAGTGCAATATTCTTCTTTACAACCTTTTCCCAACGCACGTTTGGATTACCTACCGAAGTTTCCCTATACCAGTTGTAAGGACTATTCTCTGCAGCTTCTCCGGTAATGCCGAGCGGTGTAGTGCCGCCAAATGCCCAGTTCGTTAAGAAGGCAAATCTTGGAGAACCGCCATCATCGCCAATTGCGCCATACGATCCGCGTAATTTCAATGAATTGATGAATTTGATCGGTTTCATAAATTTTTCTTCAGAGATCATCCACCCAAGTCCTCCGGAAGAAAAGAAATCAAAACGATAGGCAGGTGCAAATCGCTCAGAACCATTATAAGCACCATTATATTCTACACTATACTTACCTGCATAATTATAAGTGGTACGGAAAACCCAGTCTTCACGGTAAGAAGGAATAATACTTCCGGTGGCGGTATTATCTCTGCTCCAAAGTCCCATAGCCGTTATATTATGATTTTGAGCGATGGTTCGGGCATAATTGATTTGCATTTGAGAAAACATCCGGCGGTAAGTTGCGCCATCGTTAACATCACCTGCACGGCTTGCCCACCTTACACTTTCTCTCCATTCCAGCTCTGTTGCCGCATCCTTAGTTTGCGAATAACTTACCACTCCTGTTTCAGGATCAATGTATTTACTCAGTGTTCCGTTATTACGGTCATCAATTCCACGGCCAGCTTCGATAAAAGTATTATCAATAGATAGTGTTCCTTTCAGGCTCAATCCTTTAACAAGAGAATTTAAGCTTTGATCTAAGGTAAAATCTGTGGTAATACGGGAAGTTGTGGTCGTTTGCATACCACTGGTAGATAAAATCCGCACAGAGTTTAAACTTTGTTGTTCATTGGGTTTGTAGTATCCCCATGTACCATCAGAATAAACAGGAAGATAGAGATTTGGCGCTGCAGAATAAGCAGCAGTCCAGGTATTGTAAGGGTTAACATCAATCCATGGGCGCTCAGACGTACCTCTTGAACCGGAGATATTTGTTCTGAATACCGTTGATGGAGTAATTTGAAAATCTAAGTTGCTTCTTACATTCAGTCTTTTGAAACTGTAGCCACCGCTATAACCACGATCGTTACTAAACTTTCTAAACAAATCTCCTTCGTCAAGGTAATCCACTGAAGAAAAATATTTTACGAATGAAGTTCCACCGCTTATATTAAGATTGGCATTATAAGACATTGCATTATCTCTGAACAAGGTATTTACCCAATCTACATTGGGGTAACGCTCGGCTTCTTCAAGATTGGCTGGGGAGCGGTATTTTTGCATCACAGCTTCTGGAAGATAGGAACTCCAGGCGCCCGGAGCGAGCGCCAGTTCGTATTCGATTACCCGGTTACGTGCCTGGAACATATCATACGAATCGAGTTTACCAGGCAGTTTAGATGCAGATTTAACTACTGTATTAGCAGCTGCCCTAATTTCTGCCTTCCCCTCGCGCCCCCTTTTGGTGGTGATTAAGATTACGCCATTTGCTCCTTTTACCCCAAATACCGCAGTGGCTGAAGCATCTTTAAGTACTGATACTGTAGCTACAGAGCTGATATCTATATTATTTATCGATCGCTCAACTCCATCTACTAAAATAAGCGGACTGGCATTGTTCCAGGTGCTGCGCCCGCGAATAAGAATCTGAGGATCTTCATCTCCCGGCATTCCGGTGCTGGCGGTGGTAATTACACCTGGCAAATTTCCGGTTAATGCGGCACCTAAACTAGATACACCACCTGTTCTCTCCAATACTTCGCTGGTTGTTTGAGAAATTGCACCTACCACGCTTTGTTTCTTCTGAACGCCATATCCCACAATCACAACATCACCCAATTGATCGGAGTTAGATTTCATTGTTACGTTTATTTTGTTTTTGCCGGCAACACTTACTTCCTGCGTTTTCATACCTATATATGCAACGCTAAGTACCTGCTTGTCAGCCGGCACCTCTATGGCAAATTCGCCGTTCGTACCGGTTTGCACCTTAGAATTAGTGCCTTTTACAGTGATAGTAACTCCTACTAGCAACTGCTTTTGTTCATCAACTACCGTCCCGGTTATCTTTCGCCGTTGTTGGGCAGCAGCCGTATTGACGAATAGCGCGGAAGTAATCAGTATTAAATACATCACAAGTAATAACTGCTTTGCCCCCTTAAATCCGGAGCGCGCACTATTACCCATATTGGTTATTTTTTCCATTATTTAAAATCATTAAAAAAGAAATAGAATTGGATAATTGTACGCCAGGCCTAGTAAATCAGGGTCATCAAAACAGATTTTTCAACTGTTTCAGGTAGCGAAGAGCGGATTAATCCCTCTTTGGAGTAGTAGTAGTTTTTGGTCATAAATTTTGGTTTATTTTGGTTAGAATTACTATTCGATACCGTTGAACGAAATTCACCTGCATCGGTTCTAGATCGATTTGGATTTAGCCAGGTGCTTTCATGAGCATTTGTTCAATTTGGTTCATATTTATTTGGTTAGCTCCTTACAATAAAAACCAATTTTAGTTTTCCTCATTTTGAACAATCTGTCTTTGGCGCTCACTGAGATTTAAGATCAGCATTAAGCGCTCTTAGGGAAGTGTTAGTGTACTTACCTCAGCATCATGTTTGAAAAGAAAGATAATGGTTTTACCCTGTATTGAATATTCGAAGCTAAGACAACTACAATTTTAAGGATAGCACAATTGTTTAAATTAATACCCAGTTTGTTTAAGTAGCTTAAAAAGTGCTTTTATGTATCAAAAAAACCTTAAAAGTCATCACAACCATCCTAAAATTACTCCATCATTCATTGACCTGTCTGCATAATGAACCTGAATTTAGGGCAAGCGCTGGCATTCATATCTGCAAATGACCTAGCGTATTTATGAGTTAAAGTATTGAAGCCGAAAAGCTGCAGGGTGAAGGTTGTTGCTGTAAATTCCTTTTTTCGCAATGAGATAAATTTAATGCACAAAAGCAATTTAGTTGCATTTGTAATTATCAATTGTATATTTGCAACATAATTGCATTAAAATGATAAAGAAATTACCGGTAACCGTATTAAGCGGTTTTTTAGGCAGTGGCAAGACCACCCTGCTCAACGCCATATTAAAGAATAAGCAAGATTTAAAAGTGGCGGTTATTGTGAACGACATGAGTGAGGTAAACATCGATGCTGCTACAGTCAAAAATCAGCATAGTTTATCTAAAACTGATGAAAAACTGGTAGAGATGAGCAATGGATGCATCTGTTGTACCTTGCGTGAAGATCTGATGATTGAAGTGGAAAAACTTGCGAAAGAAAACCGATTCGACTACCTGCTGATTGAAAGCACCGGAATATCTGAACCCATCCCTGTTGCACAAACATTTTCTTTTATAGATGAAGCCTCCGGTATTGATCTGAGCAGATTCAGCGAGTTAGATACCATGGTGACTGTTGTAGATGCTTACAATTTTTATAAAGATTTTGGCTCGGCAGATAAGCTTGCTGACCGTAATATGGTTGATAACCTGGCGGATAAACGGACTATTGTAAACCTACTTACTGACCAAATCGAATTTGCCAATGTTATTTTATTGAACAAAACTGACCTGATAAGTGATACCGACCTTAAAGTACTTAAGGCGTTAATTGCAAAACTTAACCCTACAGCTAAAATTTATCAGACACTCTTTGGAGAAATAAATCCAGCCTTAATCTTAAATACCGGTTTATTCGATTTTGAATCGGCATCAGATGGTGCAGGATGGAAAAAGGAGCTGGAAGAAGTCCATCAACCCGAAACTGAAGAATATGGGATAAGTTCGACCGTATTCCGCTCTAAAAAACCTTTTCACCCTGAAAGATTATGGCATTTCATTAATAAAGAATTTCCACAGAACATTATCCGTTCCAAGGGTATCTTCTATTTGGCTGCCATGCCCGAACAGGCTATTAATTTCTCGCAAGCGGGTGGTTCTTTACGCATCGATTTGGCAGGGGTTTGGTGGGCAAGTATGCAACAGCATGAACGTGAGCAATACCAGGACTACCAGGAGAACAGAATTGAAATTGATGCAGATTGGGATAATGATTTTGGAGACCGTAAAAATGAGCTTGTGTTTATTGGCCAGGAAATGAACAATGATGAGTTAAAAAAATCGCTTGAATATTGCCTCTTAACTAACAGAGAAGTGAAGGATTATAAAACAAAAAACAGCTTTAAAAATCCTTTTGAGCATGTTTTATCTTAAAAACAAAAACAATATTAGATGGAATGAACAAGTTTTTCCATGATATTCTTGGGTAAAAATGTTATAAGTGTTTCAATAAGTTTTGTGTATTTAAGTTATCTAAAACTAGCATCTCATTTAAGCCACTCGATGTTTTACGGACCGATAGGTCATTAAAACGAATATTTACCGTACCGAATAATACAGGATTATATGCAAAAGCATTCAAATGCCGCCTGTTGACTAATACAGCAGCAAAACTATTTAAATTAACCAGCTTTAAAAATGCATTTGAGTATAATTTCGCTATAATACTGAGAAATAGTCGATAAAGTTAACAAAATGGTAGTTTTTAGATAATATTCTTAGGTTTTATTTTGCATAAATTTGCCGAACCAAACAATACTTATTATGGAATCCTCAGGAAAATTAACTTCAGTTAAAATCCACGTGCATTGCCCGAAGTGTAAAAACTTCGAAACCTACAGAGTACCAAGGGGGTTTATCTTTAAAATACTTATGCCTTGGATTTCAGTTAAGAGATACAAATGTTATAAGTGTTTTAATAAGTTTTACGTATTTAAGTAATCTAAAATTATCATCCCATCTAAGCCGCTCCAGACAGCTTTTTTCTTTTAAAACGCTTTATACTTATAGCAAATCCTGGAATCGAAATTAATCAAGATCGACTTTATTTATAACTCAAAAAGATTGAAGGTCATACGTTGCTGATCGAAAGTCTTAAGATTAAAGAAAAATTTCTAAAAACCAATTGATTTCAAATTGAGTTGAACAACACTAATCAATTTCCTTCTGGCTGGGTAATTCTTGACTGATACGCTTGAATTAGAGCGCTTGCGGGAGGTCAACTTCCCGTTCAATTTTAAATTAGAGCCCAATGAACAGATCTTTTATGATCAGTTTCATTGGGCTTAATAATATTATTCAGCGATTAAAAGGAAGTAGTTTTTCTTTCCTTTTTGTACGACGATGAATTTGTCGTTTATTAAATGATCTGCGGTAAATATCTGAGCCATTTCAGCTACCTTTTCTTTGTTTACAGAAACTCCCCCTCCCTGAATGGTTTTCTTGGCCTCTCCTTTTGACGGAAATATAGCTGATTTTTCGGCAAGTAAACTTGCTGCATCAATTCCAGCGCCCAGTTCTTCAATTAAGATTTTATATTGCGGTATACCATCAAATATATCCAACACTTCTTTATCAGATAAGCCTTTTAAAAACTCCAATGAACCATTACCGAACAAAAACTCAGATGTTTTAATAGCCGTTTCTAAGGCTTCTGCAGAATGGGTTTTTATGGTGATATCTTCAGCCAAAGCTTTTTGAAGGATACGCAAATGCGGCGCGGCATCATGATCCTTTTCTAAAGCTTCTATTTCTTCTTTATTTTTAAGCGTAAAAATGCGAATCCATTTTTTCACATCATCATCTGATGCATTTAACCAAAACTGGTAGAATTTATATGGAGAAGTTTTTTCCGGGTCTAGCCAAACTGCACCACTCTCGGTTTTACCGAATTTGGTTCCGTCTGCTTTTTTAATCAGTTGTGTAGTAATGGCATAAGCTGTACCAGCGTCTTTTCTTCTGATCAGCTCCGTTCCGGTAACAATATTGCCCCATTGATCAGATCCTCCCATTTGCACCAAACAGTTTTCATTTTTCCATAAATGATAGAAATCGTAACCCTGAATCAACTGGTAGCAGAACTCGGTAAAAGATAAACCAGAATCGCCCTCTAAACGTCTTTTAACGCTATCTTTTGCCATCATATAGTTTACGGTGATATGCTTACCTACATCCCTGATAAAGGTAAAAAGATTCATATCCTTAAACCAATCGGCATTGTTAACCATTACTGCGCCATTTCCACCTTCCTCAAATTTTAAGAATTTGGCCAATTGCTTTTTCATCCCTTTCAGGTTGTGCTCAATCATTTCGGGTGTCTGAAGGTTACGTTCATCAGATTTCCCTGACGGATCGCCCACCATACCCGTAGCACCGCCAACCAAAGCAAACGGCTTGTGACCAGCATTTTGAAAATGAATCAGGGTCATGATCTGCGTTAAGTGACCAACATGTAACGAATCTGCAGTAGGGTCAAAACCGATATAACCGGAAGTCATACCCTCGTTTAACTTTTCTTCAGTATTCGGCATAATATCATGCAGCATGCCACGCCATCTTAACTCTTCAACAAAATTCGTCATTGTACAAACACTTTAATAATGTGCGTGCAAAGATAAAATTTTAGCTTAGTTTAAAGCAAATTAGTTGGTTTTGTAGATGAGCTACCGAAATTGCGCTGTGTCGCCTTAATCCTTACCAATATTTTACCAATCGTTCTTTACAACCATACAGGAAAACATTACCTTGCAAGATGAACTTTTTATCCCATTATTATTTCGACCGGACAAGTAATGATGCCAATGTGGTAATGGGAACGGTTTTACCCGATCTGATTAAAAATGCGGCTAAAGAAGCAAATTTATATCCCCAGAAGAATGAATTCCTGTTTAAAGGGAACCCTGACGAAGAAAGCCTTCTAATTGGCTGGAAAAGACATTTAGCTGTTGATCTGCTTTTTCATTCCTCTAATTTCTTCCTGGAGAAAACCACAGAACTTAAGCAGCTCATTAAGCCCATTGTAGAAAATACCGCGGTGCGCCCTTCCTTTCTTGCCCATATTGGCTTAGAACTTTTATTGGATCATCTATTAGTGGAGCACAACCTGGTTCAGGTTAACCATTTTTACGATAAACTTGATGCCGTAAAAAAAGAATCGTTAAGCGATTTCCTGGAGCACTGCAAGCTTAAAAATCCTGAAATATTTTTCGATTTTTTAACGAAATTCATTAGCAGTAAATACCTGTTGAGTTACCAAAAACTCGAAAACATCAGTTATGCCCTTAACAGGATCTGTATGCGTTTGTGGCCAGAAACATTGAGTGAAAAACAACTTCAGCAGCTGACTTTTCAGCTGGGCCTTTTCAAGGCGGTTTTGGAAAAAGACTATATGGATATTTTTAAAGAGATTGAAGGAAAAATAGACTTGTAAGAGAAATCGTCATCTCCTGAAACGCAGTGGAATGGAGTGATCTAAAAAAGTTGTCATTGCGAGGAGGAATGACGACGCAATCTTAAAACGATCGCTATAACCCACGGCAAGAGATTGCTTCGTCGGCTGAAAAAGCCTTCACGCAATGACGATTTCTCGCTAACATCTTAAAAAAGATTAAACAGAGCAGCTTTTTTTGTTTTCCACACTATAAAACCCTTTCCTCCTTTTTCTATATTTGTCTTATGTCGCTAACTGCAATAAAAGAAGAAATGGATGCCCTGGTGGCCGAATTAAACCAGCACAATTATAACTATTATGTGCTGGCTATGCCTACCATTGGCGATTATGAATTTGATAAAAAATTAAAGCATCTTGCCGGGCTCGAAAAAGCAAATCCTGACTTTGCCGATCCAAATTCGCCTACGCAGCGTGTTGGTGGCGATATCACCAAAAATTTTGTTACGGTAAATCATAAATACCCGATGTTATCGCTGGGGAATACCTATAACGAACAGGATCTCCGGGATTTTGATGAACGCATCCGTAAAGCAATTGGCGATAATTTCCAATATGTATGTGAGTTAAAATTTGACGGCCTGTCTATCAGTCTTACTTACGAAAATAGCAAACTTTTACGCGCGGTTACCCGTGGTGATGGCACCAAAGGTGATGACGTAACCAATAATGTAAAAACTATCCATACCATCCCACATCAAATCAAATCGACTGCCGCGCCTGAACATTTCGAAATCCGTGGCGAGATCTTTATGCACAAGGCGGCTTTTTTACGCTTAAATGCAGCACGTGAGGAGCTGGGAGAAATCCCCTATGCAAATCCCCGTAATTTTGCATCAGGCACTATAAAAATGCAAGACAGCAAGGAAGTAGCTAAACGGCCATTAGACGGTTTTATTTATTTCCTGTACACAGAGAAAAATGAATTTAAAACCCATTGGGAAAGTTTAAATGCAGTAAAAGACTGGGGTTTTCATGTTTGCGAGCATAACAAACTAGTTTCCAACATCGATGCCGTCCTTGAATTTATTCATCACTGGGAAAACGAACGTTTTAACTTAAGTTACGATATTGATGGTATTGTAATTAAGGTAAATAGTTATGCGCAACAACAAGAATTGGGTTTCACATCCAAATCTCCACGCTGGGCCATATCCTACAAATATAAAGCGGCCGAAGTTGAAACTGTTTTAGAAAAGGTAACCTATCAGGTAGGTAGAACCGGAGCAGTTACTCCGGTTGCCAATTTAAAGCCTGTTTTATTAGCTGGTACTACGGTTAAACGCGCAACACTGCACAATGCAAACGAAATAGAGCGTTTAGATTTACATGAAGGCGATACTGTGTATGTAGAAAAAGGTGGTGAAATTATTCCAAAAATTATTAAGGTAAATTTAGATAAGCGCTTGCCTGGTGCTAAAAGAGTTCATTATTTACACAACTGCCCCGAATGTGGAACAGAATTAATCAGGAGAGAAGGAGAAGCAGTTCATTATTGCCTTAACGATGAAGGTTGCCCTCCACAGATAGTGGGAAAAATCCAGCATTTTATTTCCCGCAAGGCCATGAATATAGACGGACTTGGAGATGAAACCATTGAAACCTTTTACAAACGGGGCTTAGTAAACCACATTAGTGATTTATATACCTTGTACCAGAAATCAGATGAGCTTAAAACCCTGGATCGTTTCGGCGAACGCTCTATTGAAAACATGCTTACAGGCATTGAAAAATCAAAAGAAATGCCTTTCGAAAAAGTGCTTTTTGGCTTGGGCATCCGGTACGTTGGCGAAACAGTAGCAAAGAAACTGGCCGCCGGAATTAAGAATATAGATAATTTGGCAAAGGCAACTGTAGAGGATTTAATTGCTATTGATGAAATTGGGCAGCGAATAGCAGAGAGTATTGTTGAATATTTTGGAAAATCTGAGCACTTACAGCAGGTAGAATTATTAAAATTAGCAGGATTACAGTTTGAAATTGAAGAAAAAGTAATAACGCTGGACAGTGATAGACTTATTGGAAAAACATTCGTAATTTCGGGCGTTTTTGAAAACTTTAGCCGCGATGAGCTAAAAGATATGATTGAGGCCAACGGAGGCAAGATGCTGAGCGGCATTTCGGGCAAATTGAATTATCTGGTAGCGGGCGACAATATGGGGCCATCAAAACTGGAAAAAGCGAATAAGCTAAACGTCCCAATCATCACTGATGCCGAACTTTTAGAAATGATAAAATAAAATGAGAGAGTGATTGAATTAGTGGATGATAGAATGTATAAAAGCATTCATTCAATCTCTCATTCAAAATTCAATAATTATAAATTAAAAATGAACAAATTTCAGGGTACTGGTGTAGCCTTAGTTACGCCTTTCAACACAGATGGATCAGTTGATTATAACGGCTTAAAAAACCTGATTAATTACCTGGTAGATGGAGGGATTGATTACCTCGTTTCTTTAGGTACAACCGGCGAAACCGCTACAATGACCAAGGACGAGAAGAAGAAGGTGTGGGCCTATACTGCTGAAATTAACAATAACAGATTACCTTTAGTTGCCGGCATAGGTGGCAATAACACGTTCTCTGTGGCTGAAGACATTAAATCTTTCGATGCTGCAGGTTATAGTGCAATTTTATCAGTTAGTCCTTATTACAACAAACCTACTCAGGAAGGAATTTATCAACACTATAAATATTTAGCTGAAATTTCTCCTTTAGATTTAATTTTATACAACGTACCCGGTCGTACAGGAAGTAATATGAGTCCTGAGACTACCTGCAGGCTGGCTCATGATTTTAAAAACATTATTGCGACCAAAGAAGCATCAGGAAGTTTCGATCAGTTTAACCAGATTATGAGAGATAAACCTGCAGATTTTCTTTTAATCTCCGGGGATGATCCGGTTACTTTGCCGATGATCGCTTTGGGTGCCGCAGGCATTATTTCAGTAATCGGAAACGCTTTACCTAAGCAATTTTCTGATATGGTAAAACTTTGTTTAGCTGGCGATTATAAAGCGGCCTTGCCTGCTCATTTAGGCTTAGTAGAATTCACTCGGCTGGCATTTGCAGAAGGTAATCCTGCAGGGATAAAAGCTGCATTAAAACATTTAGGTGTTTGTGGCGATACCGTAAGGTTGCCATTGGTTAAAGCATCTGCATCTTTAGAAAAATCAATAATTGCAGAAATAGAAAAGCTAAGTGAAGTAGCTTAAGCTTCTTATAATAATATTTCCCAAAAATGTAAACAGATTGTTTGATTTTGCAGAAAAAATGCAAATGAAGACAATCTGTTTTTTGTGTTGAATAAAAAAATATGAAAACAAAATAACTGACAATCAACACCTTAAAACAAAGCTCAAAAACTATAATGTTACAAAAGTTTTAGAAATATTAAAGGCATCATTATTGAATTGGCTTCGATACACACAAATTAAACACACAATGAAAAAATTAATTTTAATTGGCCTGGCACTGGTTATGCTGAGCTGTAGGGCCTTTGTAGGCTTCGAACCTACTTTTACAATGGGCATGTCGGAATCTGATTTCAAAAAGAAAAACAAGCCGGAATTGGTCGCTGCGAATGAAGAAGATGGGACCAGAATTTATAGCACATATTACGCCAGCACGAATTACAAATTTTTCTTTTTTCGAAATGAAAAACTTGTGAGGTTTGAGAAAGGGATTTATGCAGATGATTATAAGTCGTTCAGATACTAAAAACAATAAAAGGTCTTTGAAATTATTTTCAAAGACCTTTTGTTTATCATGCAATTAATTTATTTCTTCTTTCCAGTAACAGGTTATCCTGCCAAACACCTTTTGCTTTACCTATTTTTTCCCGGTACCCTACTACCCTGAATCCAGCTTTTTCATGAATTTTTAATGAGGCCGAATTCTGCAGGAAGATTCCTGCCTGAAGCATCCATATTCCTGTTTTTTCACTTTCGGCAATTAGGGTGTTTAATAAAGAAGAACCCAGGCCCTGCCCCTTGTAACCCTGTTTAACGTAAACTTCAATCTCTCCAACCCCACCAGCCTCATAATTGGCCATTACCGGCAAAAGTGCACACCATCCAACAATTTCCCGGCCCTGCAAGATCACAAATCTGCAGGTTTTAAGGTGTGATGAATCCCAGTCCTTCCATGAAATGTCTGGGGTTCTAAAACTTGCGGTACCCGTGTCGATTCCTTCCTGATAAATGGTACTTACCTCACTCCAATCTGTATCACGCATCTTTCTTATCATAGTTAATCAGTTTTGGCAAAATTCAGTAAAAGCTATATATAAAATTGCTAGTCAAACTAAATTAGCCAATCAGGCTTCTTCTGGCAAAGATAACAGGATCAAGTTTGTCCAGTATTATAAATCAACACAATAAGCCAGCTAAAAATAACTTCAGGCGGCATATCGGTAACAAAAACGTTAAACTAAAGTATTTCCTCCGCATTGTTTTTTGAATAGTCGAGAGGACTCATTCCAACTAATTTTTTAAAAGAATTATAGAAGGCACTTCTGGATGAAAAACCAGCACTATAAGCCAGGGCCTCGAGTGTAAAATTTTGCATAATCTCCGGATTACGGATACCATCCTTTATCCAGTTTACTCGATACTGATTAATATAATCAATAAAGCTTGTGTTGAAATAGCTGTTTAACACAATAGAAAGCTTGTGACTGCTTATACCGATCTTTTGAGCGAGAGAATGGAGCCTGATATCCTTTTGCCTGAACAACTGATGGTCGTTAACATAACGTTCCAGTTTGCGCCCGAATTCAACAAGGTCAACATTGCCTTCTTTGGCTTTAGAAGAATTTTTCTGAATGGATAGTAGTGTTGAAGTTTTAACATTCAACAATGAAGCTACCAGATCCAGTGGCAGCCGGTCAAGATAGCCTGGATTCGTTTTTGCAAAATACAGGTATCTTTCTTTTGCATTTCCAACACGGATAATGTGTGCCCTTTGTTGTGCAGCTTTATAATATTTCCCTAAAACAACCCTAACGATATAATTGAGCTCGAAATGGTATGCAAAAAGCCGGTTGAGTTCACTATTGTGGATGGCCAGCAGATCTGTATCTTCAACAGCGACTACATATTCCTGAGAATAATCAGATCCGTGAAGCCCGGAAATAGAACTTACAAAATCATTTTCAATTGAAATATAGGTGGTTATTTTTTGTTTATTATGAGTGGTACACCCCCTTAGAGCACCTTTAACTATAAAGTATATGTATTCGCATACTTCGTTCTCATTGAAGAGGATCTGATCTTTTTTAATCCTGAGCTTTAAAAGATGTTTCTCAAATTCTTCTTTCAATTTAGGATCTACTGTATGTATACTACGGAGCACATCCAATATATAACCTACATCCTTGCTTTCTGCCTTATTGTATTGTAAATGTTTTGACACCTTATCCTGCTAATAATGTTTTCAATCCTACCAAATGATCGCTCACTTAAGTAAATTAATTACTTTGCCTTAACGTAAATCTTATGACGTGTCATAACATCAAAATTCCGCAAATGTTATCTCTAAAAGACGACTTGGAGCAAATAATAAGAAAGCTAAAAAACTTATTTTACAAAGGTTAATTTGTATTATAAATTTTACATTAAGAGAAATATTTATTTACAAAAAATTAACATTGGTTAAAAAAAAGAGCCTCAGAAAAATTCTGAGGCTCTTTACTATAATATTTTTGGTTTAAGCTTTATTTTTGGTTTCCTGAACTTCTAAACGGATAGCTTGGGCTAAGTTTTTCAAATCCTGCATACCTTTACGTATACGGGTGCCGGCTGCGCTGTTGCCTTTGTTATAAAATTTGTCTGCATCAGCTTCTAAAGCTGCCACTAAACTTTTTACTTCTTCGAATTTTTTCATTTTTAATTACTCCTATGGTTCTAAGGTTTTTAGTTTTAATTATCTAATTTAAAGGGTTTAACGAAATAAAAAAATTTTTAGAATAATAAAAAACAGCCTTCTAAAACGTTTTTTTCCACATGTTATGGCTTTATAAACATATTACGCGATATCGGAAAGACAAAATCCTGATATACAGTATTTTAAAAAATAACTTACACAAAAAAGCCCTTTAAACATGTTTAAAGGGCTCTGTATAATTTTGATTGATCTTAAACGGTAGCGAAAAGATTTTCTTTATAATACCCGTTCTCTAATTTTTCAGCAACTTCGCTAAAAGCATCTAAAGTACGTTGTACATCTTCCAGCGTGTGAACTGCTGTAGGAATTAAACGAAGTTCGATCATTCCCTTTGGAATTACCGGATAAACTACAATTGAGCAGAAGATGCTATAATTCTCGCGTAAATCGTAAGTAATTGCAGTCGCATCAGAAAGTTCACCTTTCAGGAATACCGGAGTAACTACTGAATCGGTAACACCTAAATCGAATCCGCGTTCGCGCAATCCTTTTTGAAGGGTCATTGCAATTTCCCAAAGTTTATCTTTTAATTCAGGTTTGCTTTTAAGCAATTCTAAGCGCTTTAATAAACCAATTACCATTGGCATAGGTAATGCTTTAGCAAAAGTCTGAGAACGCATATTATACCTTAAGAAATTGGTAATTTGTTCTGTTGAAGCAACGAACGCACCAATACCTGCCATTGATTTGGCGAAAGTTCCAAAGTAAACGTCAATTCCTTCAATACAGTCCTGTGCTTCATGCGTACCGGCCCCGGTTTTACCCATGGTACCAAAACCATGCGCATCATCAACCAGGATGCGGAAATTGAAATCTTTTTTAAGATCAACGATTTCCTTTAATTTGCCCTGAGCACCACTCATTCCGAAAACACCTTCTGTAATTAAAAGAATCCCACCGCCAGTTTCTTCAACAAGTTTGGTGGCGCGCTCCAATTGCTTACGGGCACTTTCGATATCATTATGTTTGTAAACAAAACGTTTACCCATATGCAAACGTAATCCATCTACAATACAGGCATGCGATTCTGCATCATATACCACTACATCGTTTCTGTCAACCAAAGTATCGATAATGGATACCATGCCCTGATAACCATAGTTTAATAGAAATGCATCGGGTTTACCTACAAATTCTGCAAGTTCCTGCTCCAACTGCTCGTGATAGTTTGAGTTACCACTCATCATTCGGGCTCCCATAGGGTAAGCCATACCAAATTTTGCAGCTGCTTCTTCATCTGCTTTTCTAACTTCCGGGTGATTGGCTAAGCCTAAGTAGTTGTTTAAACTCCAAACCAAATGCTCTTTTCCACGAAATTGCATATGAGGTGCAATTTCTCCCTCTAATTTTGGAAATGAGAAATACCCATGAGACCATTTCTGGTGTTGGCCAAGTGGTCCCATGTGTTTTGCTATCTTATCAAATATATCCAATGTATTATGTATTTTTTATAATGAAATTTTGCGAATTTAAGCTTTATTCGGCTTAAAATCAACCTAATGATCTTTTAGGCTTCGATTAAGGTTTTTAGTACTCCAATTTTATGCCAAAAAAGCCCCGATTTTACAACGGGGCTCTATAATTATATTTGGTTTGTTTTAATCAACGTTATCGTGCAGAAAAGAATTGTTAGGTCTGATCTCTGTACCACCGTCCTGGTCGTTGCTTAAAGTAAACCTGCTTACCTGCGATTCAGAAGAGTGCTGAACCTGTTGCAACTGCATTTGCTTGCGTTTGTAAGCTGGTTCGTTTTCCAATTCCTGTAAACCATTGGTTGTGCGCAATTTCATACTCAAATCTTTTAAACGTAAAATACGTTCTTTAGATTTTTTCAATTGCTCTTCCATTGATTCGTCACTTTTGTCATCATCCAATCCAACAACCGGCATTTCGATTTCTGGCTCAGGTTGTGGCATAGGTACTGACTGGGCTACCGGCGTTTCGAATACATAGTTGGTTTCTGCTAACTTAACTTCAAATTCAAATCCTGTTTCTTTGGCTTCTTCAACCTGAGGTTCTTCTTCAATTAAAGTATGGCGAACCACATTATTTTCCGGCTCCTGAAATTTTTGAGGTTCCGGCTTATTAAACATACCACCGAAAAGATCTGCCTGCGAAACTTCTTCCTTCGTTTTTAAAACAGGCTCATAAGATGGCGTTTTAGGTTGAATGAAAGAGTTTACTGGTTCAACAGGACGAACTAGTGGTGCTTCTTCTGGTGTTAAAAGTGATATTTTCTTTTTATTTTTTTCTTCGTGTACGCGTTCTTCCGAGGTTTGGAAACCTGTTGCAATAATGGTTACAGAAAGTTTATCGCTTAAAGATTCGTCGGTACAGTTACCCCATATTAAGTCTGCTGATAAACCAGCTTTCTCCTGAATATAGTCGGTAATGATCGAAACCTCATCCATGGTTACCTCACGCAAACCAGAGCTGATGTTCAATAAAATATAACGGGCACCTTCGATTTCGTTATCTTTTAAAAGCGGGGAAGCCAAAGCGCCTTCAACTGCCTGTAATGCACGGTCTTCGCCCTCAGCGGCAAAGCTACCCATAATGGCTACGCCACTATCTTTCATTACGGTACGCACATCCTTAAAATCCACGTTGATATAACCGGGAACTGTAATGATTTCTGCGATACCCTTTGCAGCGGTAGTTAAAATATCGTCGGCCTGGCCAAAGGCAGAACCCAAAGTTAAGTTTCCGAAGATTTCGCGCAGGCGATCGTTAGAGATCACCAGGTAAGAATCTACATATTTCTTCAACTCTTCCATTCCCTCGTCGGCCTGCAGTTTACGTCTTTTTCCTTCGAAAGAAAATGGTGTAGTAATGATAGCAACAGTTAAAATGTCAAGTTCTTTAGCTGCTTTCGCAATGATGGGAGAAGCCCCTGTTCCGGTACCACCACCCATTCCTGCTGTAATAAAAAGCATTTTGGTTGTACTACCTAACATGGCCTTAATATCATCTATATTTTCTATAGCTGAGTTTTTACCAACCTCAGGAATAGAACCAGCTCCCATTCCTTCGGTTAAACTAGCGCCCAATTGTACCTTGTTGGGTATAGGACTAGATTCCAAAGCCTGGGCATCTGTATTACAAATAATAAAATCCACACCAGTAATACCTGACAGGTACATATGGTTCACTGCGTTGCCGCCACCGCCCCCAACACCAATTACCTTGATGATTGAAGACTTATCTTTTAACATTTCGAACTGCATATCTTTATGAATCAGTTGTTTAAAAATTTTTAAATTCTGTTCATTACTCAATGTAATATTAACACTTTTTCAACAGACGTTTTCCACAACTGTTAATAATGTGGAAAACTCATCTTTTGTGGAAAAGTATTAGCTTTTTAAGTAATCTTCATCACTCACATTCATATCATCCTGAATGAAAGTTTTTGTTTTTGCCAGTAATTTATCAAACAAACCAGGTCCTCGCTTCTCTTTTTCTTTTGCTGTTTTTGGTTTTTCTACAAAAACACCAGGTTGTTTCATTTCTTCAATTAACTCTTCTGCTTTCTGGATTCCTTTGATCAGCAAGCCTACACTGGTCGCATACATCGGACTTTTCAGATCGTCGTAAATGGCTTTAGGCATATCTTCATATTTAGATAAATGCTCGTTCGGATAACCAATACGGCAATCTAAACCAGTTACATATTCAACAGCCTGAGATAAGTGTTTTAATAAAGCACCACCACCTGTAATTACAATACCACCAATCAGCTTTTTCTCATATCCGGAAGATTTGATTTCGTAATATACGTGTTCGATAATTTCTTCCATACGTGCCTGAATGACGTAAGCCAGGTTTTTAACCGAAATTTCTTTTGGTTCGCGGCCACGTAATCCCGGAACACAAATAATTTCGTTTTCTTTATTTTCCTCAGCCAATGCCGAACCAAAGCGTGTTTTTAACAACTCGGCCTGGTTACGCATCACAGAGCAACCTTCTCTGATATCTTCAGTAACACTATTGCCACCAAAAGGGATAACTGCTGTGTGACGGATAATACCTTCATGGAAAATGGCTATATCTGTAGTACCACCACCAATATCAACCAATGCAATGCCCGCTTCTTTTTCTTCCTCGCTCAACACCGATTCAGAAGAAGCTAATGGCTCAAGAATTAAATCCTGAGTTTGTAAACCTGCATTATTTACACATTTGATAATGTTTTTTACGGCCGTAACCTGACCAGAAATGATATGGAAGTTAGCTTCAAGGCGAACCCCTGCCATACCGATCGGATCTTTAATTCCTGGCTCGTTATCAATGGTAAATTCTTGCGGCAATACATGGATGATTTCCTCACCCGGAGGCATTACCAGCTTAAACATATCATCAATCAACTTATCAATATCCCTTTTACCGATTTCGTTGTTTAATTCTCTTCTTGTTAAGATTCCTCTGTGCTGTAAGCTCTTAATATGCTGACCAGCAATACCCACATTTACCACTTGTATCTCTACATTGGATTGTCCGCTTGCTACTTCAACTGCCTGAGCAATACCCTGCACTGTTTTTTGAATGTTAGAAACCACTCCACGTGTCACTCCCGCCGATTCTGCCTTGCCTATTCCTAAGATTTCTATCTTACCGTGTTGCGTTCTACGACCAACGATAACACAAATTTTTGTAGTACCGATATCCAATCCTACTACGATGGGCGACTGACTGGTAAATTTTGCCTTGTCCATATTCGTTAATTTTGCTGAGTTTTATACTGTTTTTCTAAGGCTCTGATTTCTTTTTCTCTTGCTGCTTTCTCTTTTTTTAATTGAGCCTCAGATTTTGCCGGCTTTGGCTGTGTTGTTACCGTTTGCTTCGGTTTATCTTTTTTATCCGCAGGTTTAGTTTCCTTTGGTTTTGCGGCTGACGTAACCGCCGGCTTTTTAACTTCTGTTTTAACTGGCGTTGTTTTTTTGGGTTCTACCTTTTTAGGTTCAGTTTTTTTTACTTCAACCTTTTTCGGTTCAATTTTTCGAACTTCACTTTTTTTAAGCGCTTCTTTTTCCTGTTGATCAGGCTCAGGGCGATCGTCCATTTCTGCCACAATTGTACTTTTGATTAATGAGTCGGTCACACTTCGTTGTATCCTCAAACTATCTGCCGCCGAAATTGTTTTCGCTTTTTTTCCTAATCCTGTCGAATCTCTTTTTTCGCAAACAATCTGGTTGGTATATTTAATGTTGATCGTTCTATAAGTATCCCATCCTACCTGCGGCATTGCTTTTTTATAAAACAATAACAGGTTTTTCATTTTCTTCTCAAGCGAATCAGCATCACCTAAAATAATCCGTTGATTACCGACCCTCGGGATCAGTTCAATATCGTTTTTCTGATCAACCACAATCTGTTCGATCTGTGAATCCCAAAGGGTATCTTTTTTAATATATTGGGCAGTTTTATATAAATCTCGTGCTAACTGGGTATGCAGACTATCGACGCGGCTACCAAAAACCTCAGTAATATGACCTGTTGCCACCAGCACATTAGCGGTAAAGTTTGATGAAATAGGCATTTTCAACCCATCGTTATCAATATAAAAATCCTGTCCGTTCTCGTTCAATATGCGAAGGATAGGCTGGCGCTGTTTTACTTCGATGTGCAACACCCCATCCATATCAACATAAACTTTAGCAAAACCGATGTAAGGGTTTGACTGCAGTTTTTTCTCGATTTTATGTATATTGATGTTTTCGAGGTTACGTCCTAAAAGCACACCTTGATCTTCTTTCAAAATAGCGTCGATCTCTTCGCGCTCGATGAAATTATCGGCACCTGGAATCAGGATCTTAATATCGGTACATTTAACCGTCTGCTTTTTCACATTGATAAAACTCAAAAGCACCACCACCCCTGCCAGGCTGATCAGCCAGGCAAAGCCAGTAAAAATCGCGCTCCAGTTTATCCGTTTAAGCATTGTTTAATATATTTTTTAAAGGCTCGATAATGGTATCGATATCGCCCGCGCCTACTGTTAAAATTAATTCAGGTTTTGTGTGCTCAACATGCTGAACCACGAAATCCTTTTCACATATTTTTTTATCTGCTAAAGTAATTTTATCCAATAAAAACTGTGCATTTATCCCATCAATCGGCAATTCTCTTGCCGGATAAATCTCCAGCAGCATCAATTCATCAACAGTGCTTAAAACTTTTGAAAATTCATCGGCAAAATCTCTTGTCCGTGTGAATAAGTGCGGTTGAAAAATTACCGTTAATTTTTTATCGGGATACAATTGCCTCACGGCATCAAAACAAGCCCTCAGTTCTTCAGGATGATGTGCATAATCATCTATATAAATCTGATTGGCATTATTCACAATATATTCAAAGCGGCGTTTAACACCCTTAAAATTGGCAACCGCTTGTTTTACCTTTTCTGCATCGATTCCCAATTGCAGCGCAATAGCAATGGCAACCGTTGTATTTTCGACATTGTGCTTACCGGGAAGCATTAAACTGATATCTTTTATGCGCTGCGTGGCATCTGCATAATCGAACACAAACTTCGAACCTTCTACCCTTAGATTTTCCGCCTTTGCTGTAGCAGTTGAACTTGCCGCATAACTGATGCTATTTTCCAAAGGCAATCCTTCATGTGCATAAAGTGTACCTTCGCCCTTGAGCTGCCCGGCAAATAACCTGAAAGATTCTTCGAGATGGCTTTTATCTCCGTAAATGTCCAAATGATCGGCATCCATAGAAGTAACAACAGCTACATCAGGGTGTAGCGTAAGAAATGAACGGTCATATTCATCAGCCTCTACCACTACCACATTATTTTCCCCAAAAAGCACATTACTGTTATAGTTACTGGTTATTCCACCTAAAAAAGCTGTACAATCGTATCCGGTATCCTTTAAAATATGTGCAACAATAGATGATGTTGTGGTTTTGCCATGTGTACCCGCAACCGCAATGCAGAACATTCCTTTACTAATAATCCCTAAAACTTCTGAGCGTTTTTTAAGCGCAAAACCTTTATTTATAAAATGGTTTAAAATTTTCGAATCTTTCGGAATTGCTGGTGTATAAACTACAAGTGTATCATCTTGATGATCTAAAAATTCACCAGGCAACGAAGATACCTCATCCAGGTAGGTGATAAGAATGCCTTCACTCGTTAAGGTTTCGGTCAGTTTAGTTTTGGTTTTATCGTAACCACAAACCACCTGTCCGCGTTTAGCAAAATAACGGGCAAGCGCACTCATGCCGATACCACCGATACCTACAAAGAAAACCCTGTTTATTTTACTTAATTCCATTTTTTTTAAGCTAAAAGCAGAAAGACTAAAGCTTAAAGCTGTCTTTCCACCGTTCTATTTTAAGTTTGAAGCGAAAGACCAAAGCTTAAAGCCTCCTCTCTATCTTCCAGTTATATTTTTTATTTTGTTTACTACTTATTTCTCCCTTTGGACTTTCAGCTTTAGTCTTTCAGCTTTATAAGTTTCAATACTTCATTCGCAATAATTTCATCTGCCTGTGGCAATGCCATATTTGCCAGGTTTTGAGCTAGCGTTTCGCAGTGCTCTTTATTCGTTAGCAATATCAATGCTTCCTTAACCAGGGTATCTTCCGCAGAGCGGTCGTTAATTAATATTGCTGCTCCATTTTTAACCAGGGCCATGGCGTTTTTAGTTTGATGGTCTTCTGCTACATTTGGCGAAGGCACCAAAATCACCGGTTTCTTAATTAAACAAAGTTCTGCTATGGTTCCTGCTCCTGCCCGGCTCACAATTACATCTGCTGCAGCATAAGCCAAATCCATTTTATTTAAAAACTCAAGGATCCGAACATTGGGGTGATAGGTTAAACCCAATCTCTCAATAATTCCTTTATAGTAATATTTACCTGTTTGCCAGATCACCTGCACATCTTGTGCAAGGATATCGGGCAAATGTTTTTCAATCGCTTTATTCAGTGTACCTGCGCCTAAACTTCCACCAGTAACCATAATGGTCTTTTTCAATGGATCCAGCTTTAACAATTCGGCACCCTGAAAATATTTTCCTTTAATATCAACCACTTCCTGACGAACAGGATTTCCTGTTTTCAAAATTCTATCAGCTGGAAAAAACTGATCCATGTCATCAAAAGCGACACAGATTTTCGAGGCTTTTTTGCCTAACCACTTATTGGTTATTCCTGCATAAGAATTCTGTTCCTGGATGAGGTAAGGAATTCCTTTCAAAGAAGCTGCGTACAATAACGGTCCTGAAGCATAACCACCAACACCAACTACAACATCGGGCTTAAAATCATTAATAATCTGTATAGCTTTACGCACACTTCCGATTACTTTGAGCGGGAGTGCCAGATTTTTAATAATCGAGCCGCGTTGCATCCCGCTAATGTTTAATCCTATAATTTTATATCCGGCTGCAGGAACTTTTTCCATTTCCATTCGGCCTAGCGCACCCACAAACAAGATTTCACAGGTTGGCACCATGCGTTTTAGCGCATTGGCTATGGCTACGGCGGGAAAAATATGCCCACCGGTGCCACCACCTGATATGATAATTTTTGGGGAATTATTCATTTGTTATTTAATTATTGAATGATAGAATTTTGAATGAGTGAGTGCTACAGGCAACCCTTCATTCTTTCACTTCAGTCATTCACTATTTATTATTACTTACTGTTTTTCTAGCCTTGGCAACAATTGCCAAAATCTCATTTACTTCTTTTAGTAATGGTTGAGCTTTAACTAAATCTGTAATACCAGATTCGGTTAAAATTTCAATCCAAAAAGCTGTTTCATCAGCTTCTTCCACAACTATGCTAAGTTTTGCATAAAACTCAGCTTTTGACCTGCTTCTACAGGTTGCTCTATAATTTGATCCAACTGAAGAAGAGGAACGCATAAATTGCCTGCCTAATATTCTTGCTTCTTCGGTCTTTGGTAATGCTTGATAGAACTTAATTGAATCTAAAACCAACTTTTTTGTTCTTGCTTTCACTGCTGTCACAAAATCTATTTTACTAACATTCTCCATCATTTATTAATTTAATTTTAAACTTTAAAACTTTGGGATGTTTTATTCAATTTTTTTAATTCACTCAATCATAATCATTGCGCAAATTCACTCTTTCAATCATTCACTAATTCAATCATTAATTACGCCATCGCCGGAATCTCTCCAACGATCACTTTATTTTTTACTTTCTCTTTATCCTCTTTTGTAGATGCACTTGCATTTTCTTCTACA